>Ga0315905_10005229_pt1 | contig 13234 bp, 7 predicted proteins | sample LakEriMetagenome_5_FD_203522 | JGI IMG/M metagenome (GOLD analysis project Ga0315905, IMG submission 203522) | Freshwater fungal communities from buoy surface, Lake Erie, Ohio, United States - Buoy 4 MA121 | ecosystem: Environmental > Aquatic > Freshwater > Lake | place: USA: Lake Erie, Ohio... | reverse complement strand
GGGTGGGGCGGGGACTGCGGCGGCAACGGCGGCAACGGCGGCAACGGGGGCTTCGGTGGCGACGGCGGCTTCGGTAGCTGGGGGGGGCGCGGGGTCTGGGGTGGCGACGGTGGCGACGGTGGCGACGGTGGCGACGGTGGCTTCGGTGGCAGGGGCGGTGGCGGTGGCTTCGCCGGCATGGCCTATGCAAACTTCAATGGCGATTTCCAGCCAAACAGCGGCTTCGGTGGCAACGGTGGATTCGGTGGCAACGGTGGATTCGGTGGTGCTGGCGGCAGGGGCGGTGGCGGTGGCTTCGGTCGCATCGGCGGCAGGGGCGGTGGCGGTGGCTTGGGTGGCTACGGTGGCGCTGGCGGTGGCGCTGGCGACGGCGGCGGTAGTGACGGTAGCATCGGCGGAAATGGTGTCGGCAACGTCGGCTTGGGTGGCTACGGTGGAGGCGACGGCAGTGGCTTGAACAACGGTAGTGGTGCTGGTATGGGAGGTGCGATTTTTATTCGTAGTGGCTCTCTCTCTGTCAACCAAAGCAGGTTTATTGATAACTCAGCAATAGGGGGAGTTGGCAATAGTAATGGAAAAGGCTTGGGCGGTGCGATCTTTGCCATGAAGTCTACTACTAACTCCAATGGCAATAATCAGGGAATGCCTACGGTTTTACCCACCGTTTCTTTCAATAATGTCAGCTTTTCAGGGAATAATGCAGGAGATGCTACTGGCAACGTTATTCCAGGCACCACCATCACTAGTGGTACAGATTTTAATAACGATGATCTTTTTGGCAATCAATTTCAAGAAACTGAATACACTGATCTAGGGACGCTTAACGACTTTATTTCAAATCAAGAGGGTTCAACACTCTCCCCTGGGGAGACAAGGTATTATCGGTTTGATAGGACTACCCCAGATGGTTTAGATGGAGTTTTTCGTTTTGCCTCTTCAGATGCTTTTGAACTTAATACTCAATTTACGGGTCAGGTTGAAATAGAGTTACTCGACTATGACAAGAATAAACTTTACTCAATTTCAAAACAAGAACAAGGCTTTTATCACAAAATTAATGGTAGTGAGCGACATAAACCTGAGACAGGAGTTTACTACTTTAAAGTAACTAATTCGAGTGACAAGATTGTCAACTATACTCTTAAGAGTAGCTTGATCGCTATGAATGGAGTTGTAATTGGAGATGAAGAGAAAAATGTTCGGATTAGTAGCTTTAAAAATGCGCCCCTCGATGCTACCAAAGAGACCTGGATGATATCCCATGGCTTGAATAGTAAGCCCAATGATGACAATGGCAATTTTCCAAGATTAGCTCAAGTAGTGAGTCAATTTGGTAAACAAACCTTAATGCTTGACTGGAGTAAACCAGCGGACTCTACGTTTCCGGGGGGAGCGACTCCGTGGATAGACGATGTTGCTAACTTTGTTCGTAGTGCCCTCAGAGATGTTTGGCAGATCAGTAGTAGCAATTTGAATTTAATTGGTCACAGTCTTGGAACATACATGTCGGCACATATTGCCCGGATAATGGGGGGAGTTAACCGTCTTATTGCCTTAGATCCAGCAAGGGGACTTCCTGGAGATACTGATTTTGGTGGTGGTGATATTTTTCAGATTACTAATAACGGGGGCAATATGGCACTGCCCCGGTTTGATGATGTTTCTAACTTTTCTCGAGCTTTTTGGGGACAAGCCAGCCTAGGAAATGGACTAGGTAATGAAACAACAGCAGGAACGGCTGATGAGTCATTTAAAGTTAGCTTTCCTGATTTTTATTCCTTCGATAATCATTCCAATATCATCAACTTATACACCAATTTAATCAGTAACAATGATGGAAATATCCACAATCTTTTCAGTTTAAATAATAGTACATATATAACATTAGTTAAAGAGTTTGATATTCTCAAAAATGGATTTTCACAAGACGAAGGAGTTATTTACTCTACCGCTGGGGGATCTTCTGCTACGAAACTACAACTCCTAGTAGATACCCCTTTAGAGCTTAAAGAGACTCTAGGCGGATGGATTCTACCTCAGTCCATATTGGAGTTGAGTCCTGACAATGCCTACATAAAACTTACAAGAATTAAAGAGAATTTTTCAAAGAATGGTAGTCCTTTTGAGTTTATTTTTCGTCCTATAGATGGCTATCTTCTAAATGGAACAGTATTCTTAGATCTAAATAATAATCATCAATTAGATGACAATGAGGCATTCACACTCATATCCAGTAGTGAACTACCCATCTTCACTTTTAATGAAACTCAACTAGCCGCACTACAAAATACAGCATTTACCCCTACCCTCGTATTTGTCGGGGATAGTAACACCAGAGATACAGCCACTGGCTTAAATTTCCAAACCATTCTCACTTCTCCTTCCCACGCTAGTGTTATTACCCCCCTGACCACCTTACTAGTCAACCTAGAAAAACAAGGCCTATCCCTAGTTGAAGCTGAAACGTTAATAAAAAACACCTTTGGTATTGATTCCAGCATTTTATTGACAGAATTTGATCCTATTGCCGAAGCAAATGTAGACAACGCCATGTCCACCCCAGTTTTCGGTAGTGGTGCCAGTGTCCAAAATGTAGTGACTCAAGTTGCAAACTTCTTGAGGGGTGCATCTCAAAATTTATCCCTCAGTCAACTTAGCTTATCGGTATTTGATTCGATGGCGAACTTGATAAAAAGTGGTGAATTTTCCCTTAGCAATCCCGCAACCGTTACTAATCTAATCAATGATAGTGCTGATAAAGCAGGAGTTAATTTAAGCGGAGACCAAAAAGGTATTTTATCTGATCTAGTATCCATTATTGTTCAAGGGCAAACTCAAATTGATGGTCTAGAGACGGGCAACCCTAAAACGTATCTTCAAGAAGTAACAAAGATCCAACAAGTATTTCAGGGAGAAGTGTCCCAAGCACTGGAAACGGTTGCCCAAAATCCTGACACTATAAACACCATAGTTGATAACTATACAGGAGAAAATCTTCAAGACAAAATAAATAAAGCAACACCATCAAATATATTTCTGCCAACCTCTGAGGATTTATTGATAACCATCTTTGGTTCCATAGATGAGGGAAAGGTTAACGTAGCAAATGGTGCAGTTATAGGCAAGATAATCGCAGAAGACAATGACGGCATCCCTCTTACCTTTAGTTATGACTTAGGAGAAGATGCACTGTTACAAATTTATGACTTCAACAAAGATGGTATTAAGCCTTTTAACCTTGACACTCAAACAGGAGAAATTTTTGTAACTGATGTTGATGATTTGAAATATGGATTTTTCAACTACGGCTTAGTGGATACTTTCATTTTTGATGTCAAGGTGAGTGATGGTGAATTTTTCAGTAACTCAACTATCACAGTTAATTTAAGTGACAGCTCAACTCCACCAACAATCCCCCACATTACCCTTGCAGTAAGTCCTGACAACGTAACCGAAGATGCTCCAGGGGGCGGTGTTCTTATCTATACGTTTACTCGTACAGGCGATTTTAGCAATGCGCTGACGGTGAACTATACAGTAGGCGGAACCGCAACTTTCGCTACCGACTATGATGTTTCCTTTGATTCTAGTGATAATGGCTTCAATGCGACAAGCGTTATCTTCGCTCCGGGTAAAAGCAATGCTCTTGTTGTTATTGATCCGACTGCGGATACGACTGTAGAAAACGATGAGACAGTTGCTTTAACTCTGGCGACAGGGACAGGATACACCCTTGGCACAATCACCCCTGTTGTAGGAACTATTATCAATGATGATACCAATCAGCCGGGAACCATCCAATTCAGCAATTCCGCCTACTCCGTTAATGAAGATGGCACTGCGGTTAACACCATTACCCTAGTTCGTAGTGAGGGAAGCGACGGTGCTGTGAGCGTGACGGTGACCCCCAGTAACGGCACAGCAATCAGTCCTGCCGACTTTAACGCTACCTCGAATGTAGTGAACTTTGCTAACGGGGAAACCACTCAAACGGTTACGATTCCCATCGTGGATGATTCCGAAGTAGAGGGAAATGAAACGGTTAACCTCGCCCTAAGTAATTCGACTGGTGGCGCGACTTTAGGAAACCAAACCAATGCTATTCTCACCATCATTGACAACGACAGCCCCCCCGCTAACCTTCCTCCCAGTGCCATTAACATTCTGAATCCCATCCTTGGCCTAGCGGAAAATACCACCATTGGTACCGGTATCAAAGTTGCAGAGCTTGAAATCATTGATGATAGCCTAGGAAATAATATCTTTGGGCTAACAGGAACCGACGCTGCCAGCTTCGTCATCCAAGGCACCAAACTCTTCTACATTGGCTCCAGCCCCGACTTTGAAGTCAAAAACCAATACCAAGTCACCGTCAACGTCGATGATTCCTCTGTGGGTGATACTCCTGACGCTAGCGTTAACTTTGCCCTTACCATCCTTGATGTTAACGAAGCGCCGCTTGTCCAGAATCCTCTAAGCAATCAAACCGCAACCCAAGATCAGCCTTTTACCTTCATTGTCCCAGCTAACACCTTTGCAGACGTTGATGGGGACGAGCTGTTTTATTCCGCCTATCTGGATGATGGAACAATGCCATTGCCCAGTTGGCTGACATTCAACGATCAAACACTGCAATTTAGCGGTACGCCTGGCAACATTGATGTTGGTTTGCTAAATATTGGGGTTTTTGCCAATGATGGTTTTCTGACAGCCGCCGATATTTTTACGCTCCAAGTCAACAATGTGAACAACGCCCCCGTCCTCAATCAGGCGATCGGCGACCAAATCGTTTTACAAAATGAGCCATTTAGTTTCACCATCCCTACTCACAGCCTTACTGACAGCTTTATTGACATAGATGGCGATGCGCTTACCTATTCCCTCGGAGCAGTTGGACCAGGCTTACCCAACGGCATCAACTTCGATGCCGCTACGGGCACCTTTAGCGGTATCACCAGTGAATTGGGAACAAGTCTAGTCCAAGTGATTGCCAGTGATCCCAGCAATGCCAGTGCCAGCGACTCATTCTTGCTGAAAGTTCTAAAGAACATTGAAGTCGCTGACACCGAGAGTAGTAGTCAAGTAAGTGGGGATACCCAGGACAATTACCTAGATGCCAGCAAAAATAACGGCAAATATCGTCTCGACGGCGGTGTGGGCAATGACATCATTAAGGGTTCCGAACAACGGGATATTCTACTCGGCGGCGATGGTAACGACGAACTGTGTGGATTAGGGGGTGTTGACCAACTCTTTGGCGGCGAGGGGAATGACACCCTTGATGGCGGTCGGGATCTAGACCTGCTCTATGGCGGCACAGGTACGGATAACTTTGTCCTGCGATCGGGAGATGGAACAGATCGTATTATGGACTTCAATGCCACGGAAGGCGACCTCTTTGTGCTAGATCAAATCAGTTTTGGCTCCTTAACCTTTAACAGCAATCAAATTCTGTTGGACTCAGAAATCTTGGCGATCGCCATTGATGCTAACCGGCAACCTATGACGGATTTTGTGAATAATCCCCAATGGTTTGCTTCTATCTAGGCAAATGCTTCTTAATGACCTTTATTAACCGTTACCCCATTAATTATCATGGCCCAATCACTTAACTTACCGCATCAGTTTGCTATTTCCACCCTAGTAGGGATATCTGTCCTGGGGGCAACCTTAACTGCTAAACCGGCGATGGCGCTTACCTGGGCATTAGATGCGGGGAGCCAAACCCAAACTAATTTACTCATTACGGGGCAGTTCATCTTTGATGATGAATTTGCGGCTTTCCCCATGGTCAGCTTCAGCGATGTAACCGTTGATGGGCTAGTATTTGGGAGCAGTGATGTGATCAATATTGATACTGCTAGTGGTGTGACGGCGATCGATTGGCTTGATGGTGACTTTAATACATTGTCCTTAGTCTTTAATTCTCCCCTAACCCCCAGCGGTGGGACAGTAATCCTTGATGATATTGTCAGTACCTTTACACCTTTTGTTCCAGGGGTTCCTCTAGCGATTGAAGGCTCAGTAAGCGCTGTGCCGGAACCTCTGACCTTAATGGGAGCAGGAGTGGCAATCGTCCTTGGAGGAGCATTTAAACGCAAAAGTCAACAACATCGTCAATAAGTGAAATGAATTTGTTTGCAACGATTTCACCATGATCAACGAGTTTCCTTACATTGACCTGTTTTGTTTAGGTGGTACGATTTGATTATTATTAATGGGATCAGAACTGCAACAAATTTGGTCAGGATTGGCGATCACTACATTGAGATAACCAGAAAGCAAATCAAGACATTATATTGTCTCAAAGAGTATACCTTTTGAGACTATCCCGACCCGTGTCTCTTTTAATGTCTCATTAGTTATTTCTCAATGGGTCTTAGGTATAATGAGGCTTTGGGGGCACTCATGGCGATCGTTGGTTATGCGCGGGTTAGTTCGGTGGGGCAGTCCCTTGATGTCCAGAGGGAGAAGTTAGCCCATTGTGAGAAGATTTTTGAGGAGAAGGAAAGTGGTTCTTCTTACCAACGTCCTCGGTTACAGGCTTGCCTGGAATATGTTCGGGAGGAGGATACGTTGGTGGTTACTCGCCTTGATCGTCTCGCCCGGTCTACGTTGCACCTTTGCCAGATTGCTGAGGAGTTGGCCCGTAAGAAGGTTGCTCTCCAGGTGATTGACCAAAATATTCATACGGAGGATGCGACGGGGCGGCTTCTATTTAATATGCTGGGGGCGATATCCCAGTTCGAGACGGAAATCCGGGCGGAGCGGCAGATGGATGGTATCCAGAATGCTAAGGCCCGAGGGGTTAGGTTGGGGCGGGAAAAACTTCTGACGGAGGAACAGTGTTTGGAATTGCGCCGGAGACGCCAGCAGGGTGACCTTATCCGTACTTTGATGAAGGACTACGGTCTCTCGAAAGCTAGTGTTTATCGTTACCTTGATGGTACGAAGGTCACACAATTGCCAGATTGAAGTCCTGTAACACCCTTGAAACAAGTTTTTCGAGAGTTATCACCTAATCTGGTTCAGGGCAAGCCTGGAGGCGATTTTGGTGATTTTACCTGGGGGCTTGGGGTGAATTGGCAAGCAAAGACTAGGATAGGAGACATTGAGTCCGTGCGGATTCCGCACGGAGAATGCGGGTGAACTACTAGAGTCGGTCGTTCCCTCTTTTACGAGTGAATTATCTATTACACCCCAAGTTTGGGTCAGGGGCACTTAGCTTAATTTTCGTGAGCTGACCCCAACTACCGAATTAAGGGTCTCCGCCAGGTTTTATTTCAGATTTTCACCTTGGCGAAAATACACCAAGGTGAAAATTCTATAGCTTGAGACATTAATAAGTCCACCGCCCAAGATCATTGATTGTCTTCCTTTGCCCTAGTATTCCTAGGAGAGAGGCTATCATTGAGTCGAAATGATTGGCGACAATACGCCATGCTAGATTTTTGAATTGGCGAAAATTCGCCTTGCGCTGTTCAAAGGAAAGATGTCCTGTTATTGAGTTCTTATGTTTATCACAGTCGCTGGATTTAAGGGAGGCATTGGTAAAACAACGAGTGCGGTTCACCTTGCTTGTTTCTTTGCCAAGCTCGATAAAACGTTATTGGTCGATGGAGATCCCAATCACTCTGCCACTGGTTGGGCAAAACGAGGGGCACTGCCCTTTCCTGTGGTGGATATCATGGCTGCGGGTAAACATAGTCGCAACTATGAACACGTTATTATTGACACCGCGGCCCGCCCAGATAAGGAAGAATTACAAGCCCTCGCGGACGGCTGTGATCTATTAATTTTGCCGACCTGTCCCGACGCCTTGGCGATCGATGCCCTCTTGCAAACTATCGATTTGCTGGAGACCTTCCAAGGTAACTATCGGGTACTGCTGACAATGGTACATCCGCCGCCGGTTAAATCCGCAGAGATGGCTCGGGAATCTCTCAATGGTGCTGGACTTAAATTATTTAAAGGAGAGATCCGTCGCTATATCGCTTATGAAAAGGCATCTTTGCTGGGGGTGCCTGTTTACGAGTCTGGCGATCGCCGAGGTCGTATTGCGTGGCAGGAATATCAAAGTATAGGTAAGGAGATTATCAATGGCTAAAGATACAAGCAATCTTTTCAACCAATTAGCGGCCCAACGAACGGCAAAAATAACGACTGTTGAAGGGGAATCCAAACTTGATGCCTCATCTCGCAAACGGGGACGACCTGCCACGGGGAAAAGAAGTGATCCAGATTGGATTGGGCGCACTTATTACATTCGCCGAGAAACCGATCTCGATGTGGAGGAACAACTTCATCGTCTCAAGCGGGAGAATCAAGCCGCCGATAAATCCGAATTGGTGGATTTTCTCCTGTCTGAGTGGGTGAAAAGTCAAAAAGGCGAACAGGCGACATTTCACCTTGGCGAAAATTTAGATTAATGGACAAAAACAAGGTTGCTTACAGTGTGCCAATCTGGTTAACACCCCCTTGGGCAATGACAGTAAGGATTATCAATAATGTCCGACGCATCACGAAGCTGTAAAATCGACCGTGCATGGTTAGCGTTTCTCTTAGTTTCAGGGGGAATCTTGACAGCGTATGTTGCAACGAGTGTTTTCGATGCGACAGTCCTCCTTTCAGGGATTCTTTGTGTTGGTCTGATTGCAATTGGTCGCCGTGAGGGGTATCTGATCGGCCTTTACAACAGCCTTTCTTATTCACTGTTGGCCTACAAAAACGGTCTCTTCGGGGAAGTTTATCTTAACCTTCTTTTCTTCGTTCCAACTGGTGTTATCGGTTATGTGATGTGGTCTCGTCATAAAGGACAGGATAAGACGGTGCGGATGAGACAACTTGGCTGGGCACAGCGATTTACGATAGCAGCTATCTGCATCGCCGGCACAGTAGGACTTGGTTTCCTTCTGGGACTGAATCCTGGTCAGAATACACCGTTTATTGATGCCACCACCAATGTGCTGTCTGTAGTGGCTACATTCCTGATGATGTGGCGGTATAAGGAGCAATGGCTACTGTATATCACCCTCAACATTGTCAGCATTTTTATGTGGTTTCTTCGTTTCAGGGCCGGAGGTGAGGCAGGAGACTTGATGATCCTGATGTGGTCATTGTTTCTCTTGAACGCTCTGTTTGGGTATTGGCGTTGGCATATTGGGGCAAAAAAAGTAGCAATAACAGCAAATCTGTATTTTAATACTGAGGATAGTGCATGAGACTAGGTTTAACACTGGGAAAGTTCGCCCCCTTCCATCGGGGGCATCAGATGCTTCTAGAGACAGCCTTGGCGGAAGTGGACGAACTGGTTGTTATGGTTTACGCCACGGACGTAATAGATGTGCCTCTTCAAGTTCGGGCCGGATGGATAAAAAGTATCTACCCTACCATCCAAATTATTGAGGCATGGGACGGGCCAGACAGCTATGGTGACACCCCGGAGATCCGTAGCGAGCAGGAGAACTATATTCTCAAGAAGCTCAACGGATTGCCCATTACCCATTTTTACTCCAGCGAGTTCTATGGAGATCATGTCAGTCGGGCTATTGGGGCAGTTGACCGCAGAATTGACGAGGCACGCTTGACCGTACCAATCAGTGGGGCGGCTCTTCGTAAGGATTACTATGCGGGCCGGCAATATCTAGCCCCCGTTGTATATGCTGACCTAATCACGAAAGTTTGCTTCATGGGCGCACCCTCAACAGGTAAGACAACACTCGCCGGTATGATGGCTGAACGTTACAAGACAGTGTGGATGCCAGAGTACGGTGCGGAGTACTGGCTTGACCACCATGTTGACCGGCGAATTACCCTGAAGCAATTTGAGGAGATTGCGCCAGAGCACAACAATAGGGAAGATAAACTAACGCTACAATCCCGAAAGTACCTTTTCTGTGATACAAGCCCAATTACCACTTATGTTTTTGCGAAGGATTACCATGGCATCGCTGGCCCAGTCCTGACTCGACTAGCAAGGGAAGCGGAGAAACGGTATGACTTGTTTTTTCTCTGCGATACGGATATTCCTTATGCCGACACTTGGGATCGTAGTGGAAATCAAAAGAGGAAGTGGTTTCAGGAGCAGATTGTCGGTGACTTAGCTGAAAGGCGGGTACCATTCTTCAGAGTCAGTGGGACGTTGGAAGAAAGAGTCTCACAAGTAAACGAAGTCCTTCGGCGGCATCGGAAATTTAGCAACGTGCTGGATATCGGGCCCCGTGGGTTAGGGACGCAGTAATCCGAATTAAAACAAAAAAAGATTGGCTGAAAAGACACTGCCAGAGACAAGTAGAAATAAAGTCAAAGAGGCAGACTTGGCAGATTTTCTTCTGTCCGAATGGGTGAAAAGTCAAAAATGCGAACAGGCGGCATTTCACCTTGGCGAAAATGTAGGTCGATAGAGGGGTCTGAGGTGCAGTGGAACGAAAAACACCGTTAAGGGGCCAATTAGAATAGCGAAAAAGATGATAGCCAATTGACATCGGTATTTTGCCTCTTGGCTACCGCTGTTAGGATGGGGTAAATGAGGTATACCCATGTTGACCAGTTGCCAGGATGAGTAAAAATTTCTGACATCGGGTTTTTAAAATGTTAGAAGCTATTGCCCAAAGCCAGTTGAGCCTCTTGCATGATGACCCTAATGACAGCACCTAAGTTTAAACATTAACAAGTAAAACTCACTTGGCTATTCCAATTAGCCCCTTAACCTTGTTTTTCGTTCCACTGCACCTCAGACCCCTATTACTGGAATAACAATGGAACCCATTCGTATCTTTTACTTTTCCGATGTTCTCTGTATTTGGGCTTATATTGCCCATATCCGTCTGGATGAGTTGAAAACAACCTTTCAAGAGCAAATTGACATTGAACCCCACTTCGTCTCTATTTTTGGTACTGCCCATGAAAAACTAGAGAACGGATGGCGCGATCGAGGGGGATTGCAAGGATACAGCAATCATATTCAGGAGGTTGCCAAAAAGTTCGATCACATCACCGTTCATCCTGATATTTGGACTGACGTTACACCCCATTCATCCACATCCTGCCATTTATTTCTCCATGCCATTCAACTATTAGAAGCTAAGGGTTTGGTAGAGCCATATCAACAGGTATTTAAAAAAGCAGCCTGGGCCTTTCGGGAGGCATTTTTTACTCAACTGGCAGACATTTCTGACCGTAAGGTGCAATTTGGCATTGCGGAGGAGTTAAGACTACCGATCGCAGCGATCCAAGCTCAGATCGATAGTGGTGAGGCTTATGCCCAGTTATCCAAGGATTTTGAATTAGTCAAAGAGCATACCGTTACGGTCAGCCCCACCCTGATTTTTAATGAAGGACGACAGAGACTGAACGGCAATGTGAGCTATAGGGTCATCGAAGCCAACATTCGGGAGTTACTAAACAATCCTCCGGGAGAACAATCCTGGTGTTAGGAATGTTGGGCGACCGACCTTGATTCAAGTTGAGTCCATGTAGGGGTCACGCCATAGAAAGTGAAATATTGCACCCTAAATGTAGCAACCCGGAATCATAAACGAGTGGGACCGGAATCATCGGTATTTTGGGACCAAATTAAATGGAACTATCCGGTGGGTTGGGACCGAATTAAGTGAAACTGAGACCAGATTATTTGCAACTGGGACTGCAATCATCGGTGTGGGACTACATTATCTGCAACTATCGAAACAGAATTCACATCAGGATAATACGCGGTATGTCGCCTCACGTTCCTTTGTTGCGATTAACCCAATAATCTGGTCTCAGTTTCACTTAATTCGGTCCCAAGTCACCGGATAGTTCCATTTAATTTGGTCCCAAAATACCGATGATTCCGGTCCCACTCGTTTATGATTCCGGGTCGCTACATCTAGACGGCGGACTCCCTTTCAGAGACAGGTAGTGATCCCCAATTAAACCGACCCCTCCCGAGACGAACTAAAACCCAAACGACTCAAACACCCCTCCATCTCCCGGAGAGCCGCCGAACGCTCCAACTCCGCCGCCTCAAATTGCGCCAAACCCCGCTCCAACTCAAACGAGCGCCCAGGCGTCGGTAAATACAAAGGGGGATTGAGATTGTAATCCTCAGCACGACATTGCTCCACCGTCACATTACAAAAAGACAAGCGACCATCCAGAACATCCTCCGTATAAACAGTGCGGAATAAACTTTGGGTCGGAAAAACCCGCTCCGCATCCAGCGGCAAAGACCGGGCATCAATTAAGCGATAAGCCATGTCCTCGGGCTTAGGAGGGCCGGGCATCAAAGAAAGGCAACGACGGAGAATCACGACTACCATCGGCACTGTATTGTGATTACCCAACCGAAAAGCTGCCTCCGGTAAATAAATCACCTGCTCGATGGCACCATCCTCCACCAGGCGTTTACGTGCCGCATAAGCCGAGCGACGGAATAGAACACTCGCCGACATTGCCAACACCGCCCTGCCTCCAACCTCCAAAAGACTAAAAATATGACTGAGTAAAAACGCATCGGCATCCGACTCCCCCTCAATCTGGGTATGGGGCGAAAAAAAAGAAACCACCCAGTTAAATTTCTCGGCTTGCTGAGAAGACTCTTGCCACCAGCGCTTACTAAAATAGCTAGACTCAAACCAGGTCAACGGCTGAATCCGCAACAACAAAAAAGAGAGACGCGCCATTGAGCGCCAATCATCCCGGACATCTTGAGTCAACCAATTAACCTGATCCGGCAGCCAAGGCTGCTGTTCAGTACATATCTGATCAACAATTTCCCGAAAAACCTGTCCTAAGCCACACAGCGGATCATAGACAGACTGATTAGGCATCACGGGGGTTAAAGCCGCCAATACATTGACGATGCCCTGGGGGACAAACGACTCCGACAGAGAAAAAGAACTCGAAGCCCGCCTCGCCAAAGGCGAAGACCGTTCCAACTGCTCACTAAACACAACCTTCAAAATCTCCGACTCGATTAAAGGCATCCAGAGTAAAGAATGATCCACCCGTGCCAAGCGCTCCACCAAGCGTCGCAACGCCAACTCCGGAATTGAAGACCACTCAAAAAAAGCCGAAGGCATCAACAACCAATGCAGCCCCTCATTTTGGGAAACCAAAAGACCAGCCTGTTCCCCAATCGCTGCCTCCATCCCCTGCCCAGTGCCCACCAGCACTTGCCAGACCCGCTCCGCTTCCGCCTGTAACGCCAAATCCGCCTCATCCAAAGCCAACAACGGCAGTAACTCCGGTT
>Ga0315905_10005227_pt1 | contig 13236 bp, 14 predicted proteins | sample LakEriMetagenome_5_FD_203522 | JGI IMG/M metagenome (GOLD analysis project Ga0315905, IMG submission 203522) | Freshwater fungal communities from buoy surface, Lake Erie, Ohio, United States - Buoy 4 MA121 | ecosystem: Environmental > Aquatic > Freshwater > Lake | place: USA: Lake Erie, Ohio... | reverse complement strand
ACGTTTCTAAACAACTTGAAAAATCATTCAAGAAATCTGGCATCAATATCCTTACCAACGCCTCTGTTGAGTCTGTAGACACCAGCGGAAAAGGCTGTATTGTCCATGTCAAAACAGCTAAAGGCGAAGAAAAAATTGAGTGCGACGTCGTGCTTTCTGCAGCTGGGGTTGTCACCAACATCGAAAATATTGGCCTAGAAGAACTCGGAATTGTGGTAGATAAAGGCCGCATTCTAGTCAACGACTACTACCAAACCAATTTACCAGGTTATTATGCAATTGGCGATGTAGTTCCAGGGCCTGCCCTAGCTCACGTTGCATCTGCAGAAGGCATTATTTGCGTCGAGAAAATCGCGGGTCATCATCCAGAGCCACTCAACTACGGAAACATCCCTGGCTGCACTTACTGCTCCCCAGAAGTTGCAAGTGTAGGCATGACCGAAAAAGCAGCCAAAGAAGCTGGTTACGAAATCAAAGTGGGCAAATTCCCATTCTCTGCTTCAGGAAAAGCCAGCGCAGCCGGAGCCAAAGATGGCTTTGTAAAGCTGATTTTTGACGCCAAATACGGCGAGCTTCTCGGCGGCCATATGATTGGCGCCAACGTTACTGAAATGGTAGCAGAACTCGTTGCTGTGCGCAAACTAGAAACAACCGGTGAAGAACTCATCAAAACGGTGCATCCGCACCCAACAATGTCTGAAGCCATTATGGAAGCTGCAGCAGCAGCCTACGGTGAAGTCATTCACTTGTAAGTACTTAGCATTTGAAAAAAAGAGCGCCAATGGCGCTCTTTTTTTTTTGTGCACTAATTGAGTTGTAACCAACGGTTAAAAAAACGCTTTAGGAGAGAACAAGCAAACTACTCTCTATGCGCATAATCCCTTTTTCACTCTTTCTATTCTATTGTCTTTCATTGAACGCACAAAAGTTTGCGCTCATTGAAAACAAAGGCAAAAATGCCCAGCAGTTTGATATCGAGAATCCTAATTCATTTTTGGGTATCTTAATGAATAACATAGACCTCATCTCGTCAATGGTAGACCAAAACGGATATAGAGGTGTTTATGAAAATTACATGCTCGAAGAACTCGGCGTATCTAACTCAGAAATGCTTTCCTTAACTACTTCCAGCACAATTAGACTTTGGGAACCTCAAACAAATGAAGAGGTCATGGTCATCAAAACGCAGCAATCCTTAGGGCAATTTTTAGACTCTGTCAAAGAATTCCCAATTTACGAGGGCCTATTTAATGCAGACCCGCAAAATCTTCAACAATACTGGGATAACAGTTGTGAATACTGCCCTTTACGCATATTTTCCAAGTATTACTTTGACATCAGACATACAATTGCCCTATTAATTGAAGAAAAACCCGATGAGAAATGGGTTCACTTTATTGGTGAACTATCTAATGGCAAACGAATGGTTACGCTCTCTTTGCGCACCGAACAGCTCGAGCAAATAGACTGCTTTAAATTGATGCATTTCGCAAGCGCAGAGGAAGGTGATTTATTGTACACACAATTGAAAAAACAAGCTTTTGATCAAATTCAGTCTGAAGCTTGCCGGGCTTGGATTCAAGGTAAAGAACCTTACTTTATGTCAATCCTATCCTCTTTTGGTAATATGGGTTATTCCTCTTGTTTGTATTACACCAGCAACAACGGCTTGCAACTAATGGGGGTTCGTCATGCAGACTCACTCGCCTTCATCCAACAAACGAGCATTCCTGAAGGATCTGTAAATGAAAGCACTATTGAGCAGCAAAAAGGATCTATCTATCAATTATACGCCTACGAAACAGAAAACTTTGTAAATATCATTCGAACAGACCAACCCTTTGCGCTCGCTTTAGAGACCATGAAGCAAAACCCAGATTATACAGACATCGCATTAATTGATAGCACCTATCTTGAAAACTGGTGGACAACAGCCCAAGTGGGTGACACCTTGAGAAATCGAAATGAAAGTCAAATTTATTGGAAAGAAGGCCCAGCAGTTAAAGCAGCTTTTTATTATCAAATTGGACTCGATTCCTTGAAAATTCCTTGTGCCAACATAAGTGAGCTTGTTTTTTATACCGAACACAATGGTAAAAAAATCAATTTTATAACCTATAATTACGAAATGGCAAAAGTTCATGAGGAATACTTCGGCGCTATTTTAACCCCAATCAATAAGTCGATTCAAACACTTGCAACTTATATGAACACTCAAGTTCATTGGTCCCAACTTTTAGACAGCCCAACGAAAAAACGGTCATTCCTAAAACTAAGTAAACAACTCCAGATCATCAATACTAACCTAGACATCTAACATCATGAAAACGCTATTCTTCTCCATCATTCTCGGCTTATCCATCCAAATGACAACGGCTCAAACTGGTAATATCACCCTTCCAGAAATGCAAGTGCTCTACAGAAATTACCAAAATAAAATCATTCCCAATGTGCCTTGCGGACAAACCCTTGACCTAGTCATCGAAGGGGCAACCGCGCAAAAAGTAAGCTGGACCGACCAATTCGGCCAAATTCAAGAAGGTTATAACCTAATGGTTCAAGCCAATGTACGCACCGTGCAAATACAAATCAATGGCCTTGATCCAAATGGAAATATTATTTCGAGCACGCAACAAACTTTTCAGGTCAGAGCGTTTCCGGCGGCAAGCATTTTAAATGGCAAAATTTCAAAGACTACTGGTATGCTCGCTGGGGTTGGTTTTGGTCCGGATTGCCCATTTACGGGTGTTGCCTTTGAGGTTATTGGTGGAAGCATAGGTGCCAACAATGAAAACACCTTTTTTAGTGGCGCCGTGATACCCGCAAGTGCCGTAAGTAAAACAAAAGTTGGTCAAAATGTAATGCTTGAGGTCAGTTACAAGCGAACCGGGAGTTCAGAAGTTAATATAGCCTTTGCTGTTCTGGAAGTTACTCCTTAAAGCCCCAAAGCTTCGTAAACGAAATCGAAAGTCGAAAGAATGACTGGTTCGCCATTCACAACAGCAATGTTGTGCTCAAAATGCGCACTTGGCTGACGATCTGCAGTAACAATTGTCCATTTATCTTCTAAAGTTTCTACCTTTTCAGTTCCCATATTAATCATGGGCTCAATGGCGATAGTGAGGCCATTTTGAATCTTTTTACCACGGCCACGACGCCCATAATTCGGAACCTGAGGTTCTTCATGAAGTTCTTTACCTAAACCATGCCCAACGAGGTCTCTTACCACTCCATAACCATGAGCCTCGGCGTGCTGCTGAATTGCCCAGCCGATGTCTTCAATGCGGTTGGCGGTTGTTGCTTGTTCGATGCCCAGATAGAGGCATTCTTTGGTGACCTTACACAATTGTTTTTTCTCCGCACTTACCTCGCCCACTTCAAAAGTGTATGCATGATCGCCGTAGTAGCCTTTATACAGAGATCCGCAGTCTACTGAGACGATATCGCCATCTTGAATTGGCTTGTCGGTTGGCAATCCATGCACGACTTGTTCATTGACTGATATCAAGAGCGTACTTGGACAGCCGTAGAGGCCTTTGAAACCCGGAATCGCATTTTGAGTGCGGATGTAATCTTCAGCTAATTGGTCGAGAAAACGGGGCGTAACACCCGCTTTCATGTGTTTGGCAACCAAACCGAGCGTGCGGCTAACGATTTGCGCAGCTTCGCGCATGATTTCTATTTCTTGTGGGGTTTTGTAACGAATCATGAATTTATCTAAGAGAGACATGCTGCAAAGTTACCAAGAAATTGCATGGTGTCAATGCCGTCGGCGTAATCTGTCAGTTGAGGGCATTGGGCCGAACCAAAGCTGGAATAAGCATGCCCAACCACGCATTGGATCTGATGTTCGTTTTGTTGCAGATAAGCAGCGGCTTCTTTTTTATCGTTGTAACGCCAATAATGAAGGACGGCTAAAGGTGAAAAGAGTTCTGTCGATTCTTTAAGTAGAACGAAATGATTGTCTAAAATTGGAGCCTGATTCATGAGGTGAATGGCCTTATTGTAGTCGTAGTTGTTGCCGTATTTTTTATGCTGAACAACTTCGGCAAAAGGTACGATGGCTTCAAAAAATCGATTGAGCTCAAAATCTGCAGGGATGATCAGTTGCGTAACATTTCGGCAACCTCTGCCATAATATTGAAAGATATCGAGGCCCAACTGCTGCAATTCTTGGGTTGTTTCAGTGCCATCTAGAACTGCAACGGAAGTTCGGTGCCCGCGAAGCAAATGCGGATAACTAGAAAAATACTGCTTAAAGTGCAGCATACTGTTATCTGAACCAGTGGCTATAACGGCTTCAAAGCCCGTTAATTTACCCTGCGCAAAAGCGATGCGACCCTCTAGTTCAGGTTCGAACACAACAAGCATTTTGGCCAAAGCAGGCAACAAACGGGCGTCTTCGCTGCTCAGTTTAACGAGTGCCTTGTGGCCAGCACAGAGTACGCACAAGAAGTCATGAAAGCCAACCAAAGGCAAGTTTCCGGGCAAAATGAGTGCAACTGTTTGAGGCGCAGGCGCAAAAGAATAAGGCGTTAACCAAGTTGAAAGGCGCTCAGTAGTTAGCCATGGGGAAATTTCTAGAAATGCCGTTTTGATATCTTCTGGCGTAAACCAGCCGTTGTGATGCTGTTCGCGCTCAATAAGATTGATGAGGTAATCCCACTCTTCTGAGGTACAAGTTGAGGGACGGTTTTGGTCTTTTGCTAAGGCTTCGAGAAGGTCTCCGAGTAAAGCAAAAGCCGATATGATTTGGCTTCTTTCCACGGTGCAAAAGTACGCTTTTCTATTTTTTTTGTGACCGAACGCACAAAAGATTAGCTCAGTCGTTGTTATATTTGCAGAAAAATATTGACTTATGGCCATCATGATCACCGACGAATGCATTAATTGCGGAGCTTGCGAGCCCGAGTGCCCTAACAATGCTATTTACGAAGGAGGCGCAGAATGGAAATTTGCCGATGGCACAACGCTCAAAGGCCTCATTCAAACCCTCGACGGAGACGAAATCCAAGCAGAACATGCTTTTGAGCCGGTCAATATGGACGTCTACTACATTGCCCATGAAAAATGCACCGAATGTGTTGGTTTTCACGACGAGCCACAGTGTGCTGCAGTTTGTCCAGTAGACTGCTGTGTAGACGACCCAGATTACCGCGAATCAGAAGATGAGCTTCTCGCCAAGAAAAACTTCATGCACTTATAAGTTGTCGAAGTACTTCATTTTTATCCTTTTCTTCTTCTACGCTTGTCCTCAATTAATTGCCGACAACGGCAGGGTTGTTCATATTGCCTGGACAGAAAACAGTGATGGCAGCATTCAAAATGCGCAAAATGCTCAACATGGCCTGTACATATTTGAGCAGCGCAATCAGTTTCTCAACTACAAAGATCCCAATAATCCGTTTTTTAAGATCCGATATACGTGGTTGGGTGTTGACTGGACAATCGTTCATTTTTTAGCGCTTTTGCTCACCATTTTAATTCAAATATTAACCTTTCGAAGCATCAATCGCCGAATGGCTGAAAGCCGTTTTTTCAAAAGATGGTCATACCGCTTTCTGAAACTTTTCTTATGGTTAGCCGTGATTGGCGGAAACATTGTTGCAGTTTGGGCCATTGATTTTTACAATACTCAGATTCACTTTCGCTATCACCAACTCAGCGATTTTAAAAACGCAAGCACCACGCAACTTGACAACGCTCGAAACGACCGCACCTATTTCTTAGCCAAAGAAAGCACGCGTCTGCGTTGCCAACTCTTTAGAAACAACAATGGCAAATGGCACACCCAAAGGACACTCCCTGTATTGCATTTCAAGGAAAATAAAAAGGGCCAACTTTATTTTACCCGTGACAGCCGCTACGTTAAATTCAGCCCAGAATCTAGGCTTGAAAAAGCAACAACCCAACTCATTGCTATACATCGCAGAGGTGAAAATAGCCGAATGGAACAGCAGCTCTTCCAAATTCAAAATCGAGCACTCGTGCCCTATATTATAAAAGCTGAGCGCCCACAGCGAATTCTTTTATTTATCAATGGCTACCGCCCTATTTCAACTAGTCAAGACCCAGCGAATGCCTTACAAGCCATCAACGACAAAGGTCTCGAGCGACCGCGTTCTAAAAACTTAATTTACAGCTCAGACAACTTTGACTATTGGCCACAAGAAGCCTTCATTGCCAAAATTCAAGAACGCTTTATGCCCAATAAAACGTTGTATGCCGATGGGCATCATAGTGTCACTACCTCTAATCATCAGTCATTGATCCAGTTTGTGAGTGGGGCAGCGATATATCCGAAACCTTGCGTTGGTGCTCACCACTGTTCTAGCACCAAAATTGCCAATCAGCAAGAGGTTAGAACTTATAGTCTGCTTTCTACCAAACCGAACTACAATGGCTTTCATACCCGTTATTTGTCTGGTAAACAAGCAGGTCGCAATTTACTTCAAGAACTGACCAAAAACGGCAATAACCCACTCAACGATACGCTATATGCCGTGAGTCATAGTATGGGCCATGCTTACTTTATGGGAATGGCCAGCGTTTTGAAAGGTAAAATACAATTTGGTGCCTACCATGCTTTTTGCCCTGAAAATCCGAAAGGGAAAAGACTAAAGAGCTACCTATGGCCCGTTGTTTTTCAATACGGCACCAAACTTTACGGGCCACAAAGACACGCACCGTGTCAGCAAGATGGCGTAGCGCCACAATGGCGTATTACTGGCATTGAAGCCTATCAACAACTTGGTTTCCCCAAAAGCCTGAAGGCTCGCCTTGGTTATTTTAGCTCGCACTATGTGGGCTATTACACTTGGGTGTTTGACATCCCAAAAGGCAAACCTGGCTACATCGGGCTTCCTTAAAAAGGATCAAAAGCACTAAGAACAAGCTCTATTCTTGAAGCTCCAACCGAACCGTTGCTCCATTGAGCGTCGTGCATTGAGATACCAGCACGCGCCATCACAATTTGCCGCAGCGCCTCCTTGAGCCTGCCCTCTCCCGCCCCGTGAACAACCATAAATTTGGCTTGTCTGGCCTGTGCCTGTTGATTGCAAAATTGCTTAAATGCGCGCAGTTGGGCTAAAAAAACATCGTGCGCAGAGAGCTGACCTGGCAGCAATAATTCTTCTGCATGCAGGTCAATGCTTGGGATGCGTTTATCATGAGAGCTAGTAGTTCTCTGCTTTGCTGAAGAAGACTTAGTGAGCTTGTCTTTGGCCGTAATTTTATCGGTGTGAATGGCTTGGCGCACCACGACTTCGTGTTTTAAATAACGATACGTGAAACCATTTTCATCTTCGAGAAGGAGGTGTTCGGCTTCAATCGAACGAACTTTAAAAACTCCCGCTTCTCGCAAGACGCCCACCTCTTGCCCTACTATCCAAATCATCGGAATTGCAAAGCTTTAACAGGAGAAATGCGAGACACCACCCGACTTGGCAACAACAAGGCTAACATGCAGGTTGTAAAAGTCAGTAAGTTAATGAACGCAAAGTTCCAGAAACTAAATGAAATAGGTACTGCATCTAGGTAGTACACCTCAGCATTGAGCTTGAAAAGTTCAAAATGATACTGCAGCCAACATATCAGAACAGCAATAGCATTGCCAATGAGCAAACCACGCAGCAATAAATAGGCCGCTTGCCACAAGAAAATTCTGCGAATAGATCGATTGTTGGCCCCCAAGGCCTTCAGTAAGCCAACAAAAGACGTCCGTACCACGATCAGCACCAAAACAGCAGAACCGACGTTTATAATACCGATAAGCAGCATCAGAACAATGATAATCAAGACATTGAAATCCAGAAAATGTAGCCATGCAAATAAATCAGCTTCGGTGTCCTGAATGTTGGTCACTTGCAGTAAGTGCGCATTTACAGGTCGCATTTCAACGGCGTCTTTGAGCTGCTTCTCAATTAGCGCAAGCGCAGAAAAATCTCGGACGCCAACTTCAAAACCCGACACAAACTGAGCGCCTGTGCCGAGGCCGTCAGTGAAAGCAAAGCGCAGAGGGCCTTTATTTGTCGCAAAAACTTGTTCTTGAAGACCGTCAACCAAGCAAATAGGCGCTCCGTCATCTAGCTTTAAATCACTGTATTGCAGATTCTTGGGCGCTTCTATCTGAAGCTTGGCGCTATCGATGAGCTCTACCTTGCTAGACTTATTGCTGTAGCGATAGGCATAGACTTTGAGTATGGTATCTTTTAATGTAGTGAAGCGTTGCGCGGTATAAACATCTTTCCCGAGGCCCCAATCAAACAATAAATTGGAAGCGTCGCCTGCAACTTCTACTGAAATTAAAAAAGTTGATTTACCGTCTAAAACTGGTCGCAGCGAAATTTTAGTCCCGTAGTCGCTCATTTGCTGCACCAACGAGAGGTTTCCAAAAACTAGCTTTTGGTCGTATTCGATAAAGCCCGTGTTGTAGATGCCAACAACTTTCAACTTTTTGAGTAAAGGCTGCTGTTTGATGTGATAGGCTGAAACCTCGTCGTTTAATTTGACATTTAAGTTTTGAACCGTTGTTTGCGACAACAACACTTCATTGGGCTGAGATGGGTTGATCAGGCGACCTTTAACCAAATGTGCTTTGATGAAAGTCCAGTCGTAGTCTGAATCTACTCCTTTGAGCATTAGACCAAGCATGTCTTGGCGCTGAACCAATGAGTCTTTGCCATTGGCAATTTGAATGGTGTCATTGAAACGTGGTGATTGCAGTAAAACTGGCTTAAAAGCAACCGCTCGAATGGTATTTATTCCGGGGATTTGCTCGAGTTCGTTTAGAAATGGAATGCGGCGATCGAGCGCCTCGGCTTCAAAAATATGTGAAGAACCCGCCTTAGAAATGAAAAGTGGAGCATTAAAACCCGTAATTTTGTCCTTGATTTTTTGCTGAAAACCGCGCACAATAGCTAGTGTCAAGGAATTGACCAAAATTGCCAGCGCGATGCTCACCACAGAAATCCGAAGCACCGGCCTAGATACCCGAAGCCCGAGGTGCTTTTGACGAATCAGCCTAGAAGATATGAAGCGTTCGAACGACACAAATAGATTTTTACAAGTCCAAAAATACACAAAGGTTTTGGCATCTCTTGCGCTGCTCACCATTTTGCTTGCATCTTGCGGTCTTGTTCCGCAAAAATCTTTTAGCCCGAACCCTGTACATTTCGCAGAAACTATTGTGATTGAAGAAGATTCCAATTCTTTAGCTGCATTTCCTGCAACCCAAAACCTTCAAAAGCCCAGCCTGGCCCCACCCCAACTTGGCATAGATCGCTTGCATCTTTTTGTCGATTCACTTAATGGAAAGCGCATTGCCGTTGTAGCCAACCAAACCTCTGTTGTCAATGGTGTTCATTTAGTAGATACACTTCTTGCACTGAACTTGAACGTCGTAAAGGTGTTTGCACCAGAACACGGTTTTAGAGGAGATGCCGATGCGGGGCAGCATATCGGGCACAGCACCGATGACAAAACAGGCTTGCCGCTTGTGTCTCTCTACGGCTCCAACAAAAAACCTACCGACCAACAACTTGCCGATATCGACATCGTCATTTACGACATCCAAGACGTAGGAGTGCGTTTTTACACCTACATCTCAACCTTGCATTATGTCATGGAGGCCTGTGCTGAAAACGACAAACAATTAGTGGTGCTCGATCGTCCGAATCCAAACGGACATTACGTTGATGGTCCTATTCTAGAACCTGCCTATAAATCTTTTGTTGGGATGCATCCGGTCCCGATAGTTTACGGCATGACCATCGGAGAATACGCCATGATGATCAACGGAGAAGGCTGGCTTCCGAACGCTAGACGCTGCCAACTTTGGGTCATTCCTTGTAAAAACTACAAACACAAACTGACCTACAGTTTACCTGTTGCTCCTTCACCAAACTTACGCACGGACGCAGCAATTGCGCTGTATCCGAGTTTGTGTCTCTTTGAAGCAACCACAGTAAGTGTTGGCCGCGGCACTGACAAACCCTTTGAAGTTTACGGCCACCCGCAATTCCCGAAAACTGATTTTCAATTCATGCCCATCCCTACAATGGGGGCAAAAAATCCTTTACACCTCAATAAAATTTGTCAAGGCATTGAACTGAATCCGAATTCGACAAAAAGAAATTATCAGCTGAATCTCAACTACCTCATTCAGGCAAAAGAACTACTTGGCGACAGCATTGTGTTCATAGATCAACCCGCTTTTTTCAATAGGCTTGCTGGCACGGCAACACTCAAAGAACAACTAGAGAAAGGCTGGTCTGCGAAAGAAATCAGGGCAACCTGGAAACCAGGCCTTGATGCATTTTTAAAAACGAGAAGCAAGTATTTACTCTACGAGTAAAGCCCTGAATAACAAGAAATACAACTTAAAGTTTGGCGTCGAGCACTTGCTGCGCCATGTCTGACATATAGGCATCAAGTTTCGCTTGCAATTCGGCATCAAAGGCGCTGATCATGCGCGCCGCTAGAATACCAGCGTTTTTGGCACCATTGAGCGCTACTGTAGCTACAGGAATACCATTTGGCATTTGTAAGATCGATAAAATGGAATCCCAACCGTCTATCGAATTCGAAGATTTGATTGGAACACCAATGACAGGTAAGGTGGTCATGGAGGCGGTCATGCCGGGTAAGTGAGCGGCACCGCCTGCGCCCGCGATGATCACTTTGATCCCTCTACTGGCAGCAGATTTTGCATAAGCAAACATTTTGTCTGGGGTGCGGTGCGCAGAAACCACCTCAGCCTCGACGCTCACGCCGAATTGTTCCAGAATGATTTTAGCTTCTTGCATAATTGGCCAGTCGGACTTACTGCCCATGATAATACCTACTTGTATCATGAGTTCGATGGATTTGATGGGTTTTCAATTGGATTTCCTGCGGTCACTTGCTGCTTGACTTGCTTGGGCATACTGCCGTAATGGATGGTGTTGTCTATATCGGTGGTCATTTGATCGAGTGGCGCCACCAATGTTTCTTCGGTTTCTTTGAGGATGCTCTCGATGTTCAAATCTGCTTTCATGTCTTGGCCGGACTTGCGGATTTCTTGCTGCAAATCGCTAGAAGCATTTCGAATTTGATAAAGCGCCTGACCTAAAGTTTTGGCAATACCAGGGATACTTTTAGAGCCAAAAAACAATAACACAACCAATACAATGACAATGACTTCAGAGCCAGCGACATCGCTTAAAAAGAGTGGAATGCTATGCATAGTGCAAAGCTACAAAGAAAAGTATTAAGATTGCTGCATTTTGGCGATGATCGCAGCGGTTACAGCCGACGGCATGAAGGGCAAGATGCCTTTGATGAGCAAAGTAAATTTGAAGTCTGAGATACAAATAACTTTCCCCTTCTCCATGGCATTATAACCTTTCAGAGCTGTTTTGTAGGCACTTGCCGCGCCTTCGAACATTTGAGAACCGCCAAAACCGGCCACTTGAGCAAATTCAGTCTCGACCGGGCCTGGGCAAAGTGCAGTAACGGTAACGCCAGTGCCTTTGAGTTCATGCGCCAGGCCTTTGGTGTGCGACACCACAAATGCTTTGGTGGCAAAATAAGTATTTTGATACGGGCCTGGTAAAAAACCTGCAGTGCTGGCCGTTTGTAAAATCTTGCCTTTACCTCTGGCTTTCATGTCTTTGCCAAACAAATGGGTCAGTTTCAATAAGGCCATGACGTTGAGGCGCACCATTTCTACATCGGACTCGAGGTCGCGGTCTAGAAACGCTCCTTTACCACCAAAACCAGCGTTATTGAACAAATAGTCCACTTCCCAACCACTTTGCTTGACCTCGTCGTAGACTTCTTGAGATGAGCCCACCACGCTCAGGTCTTTTTGTATGAGGTGAACCGAAACATTATATTTTTGAACGAGTTCTGCTTTTAAGTTCTCGAGTAATTCCATTCTTCTCGCTACCAAAATGAGCGCACCGCCTTTTGAGGCGTGGATACGGGCAAGTTCTTTTCCGATTCCGGACGACGCGCCGGTGATGAGTGCTGTGTTTTTCATGATGAAGTAACGATTAAATCAGATTTATTGTTTAAAAATTAAGAACACCGTTTGGAATTCTTCCGCTGTAACTTGAATAAATGGACTTTTTTCGTCTAGCATATCTTGAACGCGCATTAAATCGGGGAATTGTTGCACATCGAAATTGTATAGAAACCATTTGTTGCCAATTTGTTGCAGCTCGATGAATTGATGCGTGGAGGTGATTTTGTAGAGCGACCTCCCATTCTCGAGTTTTCTGAACTGCGGAAATTCCATTTTGATTGTATCTTCGTACAAAGTTAGTACAAAGCAGACATGCAGCACCTCCTACCCAACGATATTCTACTTCTCGAGAAAGCAAAAACTGACCTGAAAATCAATCGGGATCAACTTCGCAAATGGAACAAACAAAAACCAAAGGACCTCGATCAGCGCTTCCATGCTGCCCATCAAAAAGAATTCGCCAAAAGAGATTGCTTAAAGTGTGCCAATTGCTGCAAAACAACCAGTCCTATTTTTAGACAGCCCGATATCCGCAGAATGGCCAAAGCCCTTCGCATGAAAGAAAGTCAACTCGTTTCGCAGTATTTAAAACTCGATGATGAAGACGACTACGTGTTGCAAAGCTCCCCTTGCTTTAATTTGCTCCCAGACAACACTTGTGCGGTTTATGAAGACCGCCCACTCGCCTGCCGAGAATACCCTCATACCGACCGCAAAAACATGTATCAAATCATGGATTTAACAGCACAAAACACACTCATTTGCCCGGCAGTAGCAAGCATCGTGGATAAAATAGTGAATGGCTAAAGTTGCCGAAAAAAACCTAAATTTGCGCATCAATCAATAACACGTATGGAACAGGTTCAACCTTATATCCCACAGCATAAAATTCGAATTGTAACGGCAGCAGCACTCTTCGATGGCCACGATGCCGCCATTAATATTATGCGCCGTATCATTCAAGCTACCGGCTGCGAAGTGATCCACCTTGGTCATGATCGCTCTGTGGAAGAGGTAGTGAACTGCGCCATTCAAGAAGATGCCCAGGCCATTGCCATGACGTCCTATCAAGGCGGGCACATGGAATACTTCAAGTACATGTACGATTTACTTCAAGAAAAAGGAGCGCCACACATCAAAATTTTTGGCGGCGGCGGAGGCACCATTTTACCTTCGGAAATCGAAGAATTACACGGTTACGGCATTACGCGCATCTACCACCCCGACGA
>Ga0315905_10005225_pt1 | contig 13239 bp, 12 predicted proteins | sample LakEriMetagenome_5_FD_203522 | JGI IMG/M metagenome (GOLD analysis project Ga0315905, IMG submission 203522) | Freshwater fungal communities from buoy surface, Lake Erie, Ohio, United States - Buoy 4 MA121 | ecosystem: Environmental > Aquatic > Freshwater > Lake | place: USA: Lake Erie, Ohio... | reverse complement strand
AGGGCGTTGGCGCGCGAGTCCAGCGAAGTGAACTCCGCGGTCACGCTTGCTGATGTCCTCGCCGCGCCTGGTGTGATCATGCTCCGCCGATCTCCATGCAGATGAACTCATAGCTCGTAACGCGATAGACAGCGACGCGCTCGTCTGCGTCCTGCCAGGAGGTCACATTCCGGTAGACGACCTCGACCGTGTGTACGCCGTCGAACACGGGCATCATGGCCTGGACCATGACCGGGAACTCTGTCTGGCTGTACCCAGCCATCGGGTCCTGCGTGCTTGCGGACCCTCCCCAGATAGACTCCTGGATCACGTTGCCGTCGACTCGGATAGCGAACTGGATGGCTGCCGGATCGTTGCCGCTCGACGACACTTGAGCAGAGAAGATGATGTGGAGGAAGCCGGAGCGGAAGCTCTTCTCGAAAGAAAGCTCGTCGAACCGGATAGCGAGAGGGGCCCAGGCGAGCGTGTAGGGCTCAGGGTTTCCAGCACTGCCGTCGTAGGTCAGCGTGGTCGTGTTGTACGCCGTGCAGGTGATGTGGTCCGCGTTAGGCGTCAGAGCGTCTTCCAGGTCACTGAACTTGTGCGCGATCCGCATCGTCTGGTCGAGAGGCACGTTCTCCCAGGTGAAGACCTCGTCATCGAAGTTGTCTCCGCTGACGGCGGAAAGAACCTCCTCGACGGCGCGGAGCGGTGCGTTCAAGCTCTCTGCACTCGCCTCTTGCTCAGGGCGAAGCAGCGTGGGAAAGTACTTCACGGAGCACCTCGGCTGTTGCCGTTCTTGTTCTCGTGCATCTTGATCCAGCCGAGGATGACCGGAGTCGTCGTGTAGATCTGGACCGCGAACGACTGTACGCTCCCGCTCGAGTACAGGGGGGCCTTGAGCGTGTAGTTGCCCGGCATCTCCCAGTAGCCCGTCGCTTCCAGTGAAGACCACGCCCCTCTCGACTCCGAAACCGTGGTGTCCGGCACGCTGACGATGTGGCTCGCTGGAGGGGCACCGAGCGCACCATTGCGCAGCGTCTGCACCGCCAGACTGGTGCTCATGTAGCCCTCGGCCTCGAAGGTGACGGCAGAGGGCGCCGTCCTGTACTCCTCACCGAGGTTGGTCCAAGGCGTCCGCAGAAGATGTCCGATGGCGGGCGGTGATCCAGAGTCGGACAGCCGGTCAGCATCCAGGTAGAAGATGCCGTACCCGTCACCGGACCTGCCTTTTCCAGCGACGAAGATCCTCCCTCGATAGGCGAAGGCGTCCTTTGCCTCGTAGGCGTCCGACCGCAGGCTCCAGCCGAAGCTGAGGGTCAGGACAAAGGCGAGCGCCCCTCCTGTACGAGGGACCCACGCGGTGTACTGCTGCTTCTCGTGGTCGACGCAGGAGCAGGTCTCCCCCCAACGACCGAGCAGGGTGCTCTTGATGGAGCGGTCGACGAGCGTGCCGATGTTCTCGGCGGCTCCTTCTGCCGAGAGCCGCATGAACCCGCTCGGCGAGAGCCAGACCACGGAGCCGTCGGTCATCGTCTGCGCCGAGCCACCCGCGACGCAGCCAGGGACGCCGTTCAGCGTGCGGGGGACGAAGCTCTCACTGTCCTCGCGCTCTCGAACGAACACGGCCTGCTTGTCCGTCAGAACGAGCACACCCTGAGTGTGCGCCACGATGGCCTGAACACGGCCGACCACGGTCATGTAGTCGTTCTGGTGGACGGTGCCGATTCGTCCTCTCTGCGAGAACCAGAGAAGACCGCTATCCGTCCCGAACCAGCTTCTGCCGAGGAGGAAGGCGTAAGCCGTAGACGCCGGGATCGGTGCGACATCTTCGGTGCGCGTCAGGAGCTCACCGTCAGAGAAGTTGTCCGGGAAGAACTCGACGTGGTTGTCCGGGATGGTCGCGAAGGCCGAGGTCCCGACGCTACCGGTCTGCGGGCGGACCTCGTAGCTGATGGCTCCCGTTGGGCTGTTGCGCATGTCTTTCGTGCGAGAGAGGACCCTGCCGATCGTCTTCGGATCACCAGACGGGACTCGCCACGCGAACTGCATCCGAATGGCGTCGGGCGTCCCACTCGTCGGAGGGAGCTTCATGTCCATGTGAACGGGGGCCGAAAGAGGACTCGGCGGAGAGAGGTCCCCTCTCCGGTCGATCATCTGCACGCGCGCCGACCACTCGCCGGAGTAGAGCGCCCCGGAGCCGTTCCCCGTCGCCGTGCCGGAGTCGATGGTGCTGACCGTCGTGCCCACCTTGCCGTAGCCCATGAGGGTCACGTTCGGGTTCACGGTCCACTGGTCGGTGTCGTTCATCTTGTAGAGGTCGATGTCGTACCCTTCGTTGTTCCGCGTCGAGTTGTTCGATGCATCCTTCGAGTAGGGCCCAACAGGCTCGGGCGCGGCAGGGACCCGGCTGTAGCCGAGGTCCTCGACGCGCTCTCCGTCGAAGATGAGGGGCAAGGCGCCCCGCAGGGTGCGCGGCAAGATCACGACGCCGGCCGGGGTCTGAACCATCTGCGTCGAGCCGTGCCGCGTCTCCTCCGGCAGACCTGTCGCTACGCTCAGCCAGCCGTTCTTCCACCACCTGTAGATGACGCTGCCCCCGTGCGCGAGCCACTCCTCTCGAGCGTTGAGGACGCCGCCCCACACGCCGCGAGGAGTGCCGGAGAAGCTGTTGCCTGGCTCGGAGCCGTGGAACTTGGCACTGCCTCGTGTTCCAACGAGCATCCCGTCTGCCCGCGGCACGAGGTTCAGGACCTCGTCCGCGGCGTCGGGCGAGCGATCTCTGCCGAACCTCTGGTCCATCCCGCGGAGGACGGTCGGGCCTCGAGACTCTATCCGTACTCGTTCGCCGGACATCAGTAGATCCTCGGCAAGATGCGCTTGACGATCTTGCTTGTCACCGGAGCTGTCGACCTGTTCTTCGCGAGCGTCCCGTAGTACTGGTTCAGGAGCTCCCGCTTCGTGTCCGGCCGCCCCTGCTGCCCGGCGATGTTGGCCGCCACCTTGTAGACGAGGGCCATCTCCGTGCCCGGGGTCATGCGCGCGTAGTCGCTGTCCGAGAGGAGAGGGTCGGGGTAGGCGTGGTAGCGGAGGGCCAGGACCCCGTTCGTACGGGGGACGGTGCCCGGGATGACCGTCTTGTGGAAGCGGAAGAAGGAGGGCCGGAAGTCCCGCAGCGGCGGCGGCCAGGTCCCTCGGTCGTAGACGACCCGGACGTTGGACCGCTCGACGCGCCAGAGACACCAGGAGCCGTCGGCGGGGACATGCCGCTGGAACGACGTGACGGCGTGCGGCGGGGCGTTGCCTACCGACGAGCCCAGCCGCCGGCGGAAGATGTACCACTTGAGGCCGTTCCGGCCCCAGCGGAGCTCGTCAGGCGTCACGATGGCCGGGCTGAACACGTCGCCGCCCCAGCCCTCGAACCAGGAGATGTCGGGCAGGAGGAGCTTGACGGCGGCGCCGCCGGCCGTGACCGTGACCTGGGCGCTCGCCTCGCCCAAGGCGGACAGGTAGCGCGGGACCGGACGGTAGGTCCAGGACTCGTCAGCTCTCGACTGCTCCTTCCAGACGCCCCAGCCGAGCGCAGCGGCGTACTGGAAGGTTCCGGGGACATCCTCTCCGTTCCAGTGTGGGTGCCCTTGGCCCGATGCGTTCTCCGCGATGGTCGGGCCCTCGGGCGCGCGGATCTCTTCGGGTGGTCCCTCCCACCAGTGCCGGGGGTAGTCGGAGACCCTGTCCAGGCTGTTGCGGTCGTCCGGGTCCGCCGCGTCAGCGCGGACGAGGTGCTCTCCGCCGATCGTCGAGGGGAACGTCTGCCCCCGGCGACGGAAGCCCGAGCCGACGAGGGTCATGAAGTTCAAGGGGAGAGGGTACTGCTTCGTGTAGACGCGGAACTGCAGGTCGTCGCCTGAGATGGTCAGGGCCCTGTCCACGGTCATGTAGAGCGTGTCGGCACCTTGCTGCGGCTTGACCTTCCAGACCTCCCGGATGCGCCGGCGCTCCGTCTCTCCGTCCTCGTTGGTGATCTCGATCCAGCGCGAGTCCCAGGTACGGTCGACCGGCCAGTCGTCCAGATCAGAGACGGAGGTGCGGTAGAGGACGAAGGAGTCCGTCGCGTGGCGCAGCACCCGGTCGTCTTCGTTGCCCGCGTTGCAGACGAAGTCCACCTCGACAGGCATCTCCCACTCGACGGAGGTGAAGAAGTGCGGGTTCTCCGTGGCGAGGTCGATCAGGTCGATGTTGACCTGCTCGATGACGGCCTCCTCGAACTCGGGGGAGACGGTCGGGCCCCAGTTGAGCTCGCGGCGGACCATCTCGATGATGCGCCGGAGCGAACTGGTAGGGATAGGGGACTGCAGAACGGCCACGACCGACCTCCTCTTAGGAACAGCGAAGCCCGTCCCCGTGGACGCTTTCGGCTATCCACGGGGACGGGACTTGTCCAGGGCGTCCCCTGCCTGGCTCAGCCTCGGCAGCTGACCTTGGCGAGAACGAGCGCGGCGGAGCCTGTGGCGAGCCAGTAGCCGAAGGCGGCGCCCGTGGCGCCAGCGTCGGCGGCGTTGCCTGCAGTGGACGTATCCACAAGGGCGCCCGCCCCCGCGGTGGCGCCGGTGGCGTCGGTCAGGACCTTGACGTTCCCGTTGCGGATGGCGAAGAAGTAGTCACCGTTGGCGATGGCGGTGACCACGGTGCCGTTCTCGTCGTAGAGGGTCTCCGGGACGACGCCGACCACGCGCTCGGGGTGGATGCTGGTCGCGGCCTTCACCACACCGTAGCCCTTGGACTTGTCGGCGGTGGAGGTGTCGCGCGCCAGCACGTTGCCCGGGACGAGGGTGCCGCCCGAGGTGTTCTTGACGAGGATGACCTCGACGCGGTCCTGGCCGCCAGGGTCGAGGTCGACCGACGGGTAGGCCGGCGGCGCGAGCGCCAAGCTGCCCAGAGGCATCTTGAGCGAGGAGTCCGCCGTGACGACCTTCTGCGCGGTCTCCAGCGAGATCTGGAACTGGTGGTTCATGGGTTCAACTCCTTCTTGATCTTGGGGCTCAGGCGGTCTCGTCGACGGACACGGTGCCGCTGGCGGTGAAGTGCGTGCGCAACTGCTCGACGACGTGGCCCACGCCGTAGAGCCAGTCCTGCTTCCAGGCGAAGCGGCCCTCGGGGTCGGGACGGAAGTCGCCGATGGCGAACTGGCTGTCCGAGAAGGCGGGGAAGAACTCGATGCCGCCGGTCGCGATCGAGTCGTTCAGGGCCTTCGAGAACTGGAGCCGGCGCCAGTCCTTCGTGCAGAGGCCGACCATGATGCCGCCGAGGTCCTGGATCTTCGTGTCCCGGTTGTATTGGTACGCCGGGGTGTTGAAGACCGGGAGCTTGACGTTCCCGAACTGCATGATGTGAACCGGCCGCCCGAACTCGCGGGAGAAGCTCATGATGAGCTCGGCGCCACGCTTCTGCAGGCCCGGGGTGGGCGCGCTCGAGTCCATGACGTGCAGGACCTTGTTCTCGATGTGCTCCGCGAGCTGCTGGATGGTCTCGTTGTCCGCGTACGCCACGTCGGGAGCGTTCCCGTCCTGGTAGTGCGGGTCGAGCGACATCTCGCCGGCGAGGCGCTGCAGCATCGTGTGAACGGTCTCGGGACCGTTGCACTGGACGTACTGGTTGTACCAGCCCATGTCGTCGTCGGTGCCGACGTACTTGGTCAGGCCGTAGGGCGCGCGAGCCGAGCTCGCCTGGGCGGCGGGCGTGGCGAACTGGAGCAGGCCGTGCGAGGTGACGCCGCGGGGGTAGTAGCTGGTGCTGTCCTCACCCCAGATGGTCGTCACGCCCTTGATGGCGCCGAGGAGCTTGGCCTCCTTGGCGGCGGCGAGGCGACCGTCGACGTTGAAGTCGCCGCGGAGGAACCAGCGGCCCATCAACTGCTTGAGGATGTTGATGTTGCGCTCGGCGTTGCGCTCGAACGAGGTGAGCATCGAGTCGGTCGACGGGGACGCCGAGGAGTCCTGGCCGGTGCTCATCTCCTCGAAGATGGTCTGCAGGTCGACCGAGAAGCCGCCGCGGATCAGGTGGTAGTTGTAGGACAGGACCTTGGTGTCCTGCTGCCCGGAGGTGTAGTCCGGCAACTCCATGCCGGTGATCACGGGGACCGCGTCGATGTCCCAGCCGTGATGGTACTTCATCTGGCCGTAGGGCATCTGCATCACGAGCGGCCGACCGACGTCCTCGATGAGGGCGTAGGCGGGCTCGAACAGCGCGACCTTGTTCTCGATGGTCTCGCTGACCTTGCGGTGCAGTTCCGGGAGGCGCTTCGCGCCGATGGCGTCGAAGAAGGGATGGGTTGCCAGAGGCATAATCGGTCTCCTCTATCAGGTGGGTGTGGTGACGAACCGGCGCAGGCTCTCTCGGGCTGAGCCGGGAGGGGCCTGTCGCTCCTGCCGGGCTTCCCCACTCCGGTTACCGAGGACGCTAACGGGCTGTGAGCCAGATGTCAAACGCGCCGCGGCAGAAGGCTTACGGGACCGTTCCGTCGCGGCCTTACGAGCTCTTGACAGCGCCTTGGTGTGGTCCATCCCGCCTTCGACGAGCTCTCGGAAGTCCTGCATCCCCGCGTCGTCCAGACGGGCGACGTCGAAGGCGACGACAGCGTCGACGCCGAGGTCCATGATCTCGATGACCGCGTCCGCCTTGCGCGCTGCCTCTTGGGGAGGGAGCGTGTCGAGGTAGTCGGTGGCGAAGGCGGCAGCTGCCCGCTCACCTTCGGCCTTGGCGTAGGCGAAAGCCTCGCCCATGACCTCCTGACGCACCGCCTCTCGAATGGCGGCCTCGTCGGGCGCCGCCGAGATCTTGGCGAGGAGGTCCTCCTTCTCCTTCGTCCACACGCCGCTCTGGTCCTCGAGCTCACGGAGGCGCGCGAGGTCCTTCTCGACCTGGGACTTGGGGACGTAGGGGTTGTCGTCGGTCTCGCCGAACATGAACTGGCGGATCTCTTTCTCGGCCTTCTCCTGCTGGGCCTTGTAATAGGCCTCGACACGGGAGATGCCAGGCCGGTACGGCTCGGGCACGTCCTGGCCAGGCGACCAGGCCTCCCAGTCGTAGGAGGGCAGCCCGGACGCGGAGTAGCCCTGGCCAGAGCTCTCGGACGGGGACGACGAGGAAGCGGACGCCGGCGCCTCGACGGATGTCGAGGGCGCGGAGGGCGCGGAGGGCGCCGAGGGTGCGGAGGCCGCAGGCGCGGCGGGTGCTTCGGAGACGGACATCAGGCCTCCCGCTGCGCCGGGCGGCGCGGGGGAGGGGCTGCGGCGGTCCCGTTCTTCCGAGCGCGAATCTTGCGGAACATGTCCCGCCGATCCGCGTAGCCGGCGTCCTTGGCCGCCGCCTCGTTGATCTCGCGCATCTCGGCGACGTGGCGCCGGTGCTCGTCCGTCCCTCGCTCCAAGTGGCGCACGGCGCCGCCGTAGTCGGCGAACTCCCTGTCCACTTGGGCGACGGTCTTGCCCCCGTAGCTCATAGGCAGATGTCCCGTTGACAAGTTCATGACGACGCTGCCGGGCACGGAAGCCCCGCAGACCTCGCACGTTCCACTCAGAGACAAGCCGCTGACTTCGTCAGGAAAGACAAAGTCTTCCTGACTCTTTCCGCAGCACTCGATGGCTACAAAGGGCATGGTCCTCTCCTCTCTTCGTTCCGGCGATCAGGCTTCGGCTTCCAGGCCCATCAGGAGCGAGTCGAGGTCTTCGTCGCCGCCGATGTCGTCACCTTCGGCCACGTCCTCGAGGTCCATCAGGATGCTGTCGATGTCCTCGTCCTCGCCTTCCTCACTCTCGGGGGGCTCGTTGGCCTCGCCGGACAGGCCAAGGGCTTCGAGCACCGCGGCCTTGAACGCAGGGTCACTCTTGAGCATCTCCGGCAGAGCGGTCGCCATCGTCTCGATGATGACGGCGACAAAGGCCTCGTCATCACCGGAAGGCGCCGCCTCACCAGAGGCCATCGGGGGCAACTGGGAGGTGGACATGGATCAGGCTCCCGTCGGCGCGAACGGGTCCCGCTTGCCCGCGTTGCTCGCCTGCGCGGACTGCGAGTTGGCCTTGATCTGCTTCATGATCGAGTTGTACGCCTTGACCCGCCGGGGGTCGGTCTCCCCGGGGCTGAGGGTGACCCGCTTGCCGGTGATGGGGCTGATGTAGGAGATCGTGCCATTCGACACGTCGTACTTGTAGTTCCGCTCGCCGCCCTCGACGTTGCCTTTGTCCTCGACGCCGACAAAGTCGCCCTCGACGGGGGTGGTGGTGCGCAGACGCGGCTGCTTCGAGGCAGCGGCCTTGTCGCTCTCCGAGGAGCTCATCGCGGTGGGCATCGAAGCGCCGGGCAGAGTGCCGTCCTCCGGGGGCTTGTCGAGGCCGACCTCACCCGAGGGCATCAGGCCCTGGGCGTACTGCTTGAGGGGCCCGTAGAGCCCTGCGTCCGTGCGGGGACGCTGCCGGAACTGGTCTGCCATCTTGAACCTCCAGAGGCTACCGCTTACCGGCGCCGCCGATCATCGCACCCTGAGCGCGAGGAGATCCCGCGGCCTGGGTAGCCTGAGTATCTCCGCCTTTGGTAACCGTCCCGGGAGGGATAGGCAACCCGGCGCTTGACGCGCCCTTGACAGCCGCCTCTTGCTCCGCGGCTTGGGCCATCGCCTCGGCCTCTTCGGCCTGCGCCTCCAGAGTCTTGACCAGGTCGTGAGGAAGACCTGCGACCGAGAGGAGGTACTCCTGAATCCGCTGAGTATCGAGCGACTGCGGGTTCATTCCCTGGAGAAGCGGGATGAAGGTCATGACCTTCTGCGCGAGAACCGCCCGCGTCTGCTCCTGCGGAGAGTAGGGAGTCACGCTCACGTCAAGAGACCCGATGGTCGAGATCCCCGGCGTGAAGGGCAACTCGTCGGGACCGAACTCCTTGATCCGACCGTCGATCCGCAGGTACATGCCCTGGTCAGCGAGGAACTCGGCGTAGAGATCGAGGACCTTCCGGGCGAGATCCTCAATGAGGAAGCCGACAGCCTGGAAGATGCGCCCCTGTCGCGTCTGGTTCGACGCATCCGCAAGGGCGAGCTCAGTCGCGACACGAGATTCGCCGACCTGGCCTCGCATGTGGGGCGAGATCCCTGCCGTCGCGTAGATGGCCTCCTCCAGGTCGTTGAGCGCCTTGTCGTAGTCGGGCGGGAGCGGCGGCGCTGGCGTCGACCAGAAGAGGGCCTCGAGCGGGACGTGCTGGACGCCGCTCCCTTGCATGGTGACGGGGATGATGTGCCCCGGCGTGGCCGCCTGCAGGATGTCCGACTGGACCTTCTCGGGGTCCTTGACGACGTCGGCGCGCATGAGCGTCCGCGGGATCATGGACGCCGCGTGGCGGAGGCGCATGGTCGTCATGCGGTGCCGCTGCTCGATGAGCGGCGTGACGAGTTGCGCGATGCTGACGCCCCGGAGGCTGTCGAGGCTGTCAGTGAACCGGAGCATGGAGAACGGGTTCTGGACCAGCCGATAGGGCAGATCCGTCCGCGCCACGACCACCCGGGCGCCGCTGCGCTGGTTCCCGGCGACGTGGATCAACTGTTCGTGAACGAAGTCAAAGACTTCGTAGACGTCGCAGACGTCCTCAAGGGACTGCTCGTGCTGGGTCGCGTCGTCCGAGATGGTGAGCGCCGAGGCGCGGACGGTGATGCTCCCGGTGTCCGCCGTGTAGACCCGGCCGATCGGGTCGATGCTCGCCCGTGTGTTCGGGGACGCCCCCTTGAGGATCTTCTCCGCGGCCTCGGCGGAGTACTCCCCGCTCTCCACCCGAAGGCGGACGACCTCCGCCGGGATGACGGTGTGGTGGATGACGTACCGGATGTCCTCCCACTTCTTCGCGAGAGGATCGACGAAGAGGTCCTTGGGGTGGATGACGTCGAAGCGGGGGAGCTTCTCGTTGACCTGCCAGGTGGTCTTGACGTAGGACGTCCCGAAGAGGCCCGTGAGGGTGACCATCCGGCCGACATCGACGGTCAGGCGCCGGCGCCGGAAGGCGTTGTTGACCAGGTGCTGCGCCGTCTGCGCCGAGCTCTGCGTCACCGCGTTGGTCTGCGGGAGGATCTCGACCGCGGGCGTCGGCGGCGTGATCGTCGCCGTGAGCGTGTCCATCAACTGATAGAGGATCGGCTCCTGGAGGTAGCCTTCGTCCTCGTCATTGGTCCCTTGGTCGAGGAGGGCGGTCTTGATGCCGCCGGCCTCGTCCATCGCGGTCTTGCCGACGTAGGCGAGGTGGACCTTCGAGTAGAAGGGCAGGAGATGCCTCTCGACCGCCTGCTGATGGCGCTCAACGAGGTCGACGATGAACTTGTCCGCCATCTGCGGGGCAGGGCGGACCTCGTTCTGCGGGGGGCCGGAGCGGGCGGACTGGTCCATAGGCGCGAAGTACCTCTTCGTGAGGAGAATGTCAACCCCAGGCCCGAGATCCTCGTCTCGGTCCCCAGGTGCTGCCGCCTTGGTAGCGGGAACGGAGCGCGTCGTAGACGGCCCTCTGCTGGGGGGTCAGTTTCGCGATCTCGTCGGCGAAAGAGGGGTTCTCGCCGTCGATCCGCCTCTTGACCCTCTTAGATGCATCGAGAAACCCAGGCCCGCCCGCTTCTTCGGAGGGACGGAACCTCTGTGGGACCTGTTTTGCCATCTGGACGGCGATCAGGAGCGCGCTGACGCGGTCCCAGTGGTGTTTCTTCCGCCGACCCGAGCCGGATTCGGAGAAGATGGCGGTCGCGTTGTGTAAAGCCTCGGTGGAGACCGCCGCCTCGAAGGTCTTGTCGTTCTTATACGTCGAAAGCTGCTCAACCGTCTCCTTATCGTGGAGAACGAGCTCGTCCATGAGCGCCGTCGTGAGATCTGCGAGGTGTCCCTGCTGTGAGGCGCCCGTAGAGGGGAGGCCGGGGTTCCCGGCGGCCTTGTAGTAGAGGTTCGGGTAGTTATTCTGGACGAGATAGGTCAGAGGACCCTGTCCGACGCCGTTACTCTCGATGCCGATGAGCGCCTTGTTGTACCGGAGACCCACTTCCTCGAGTTTTCTCGAGAGGGTGACGGGATCGATGTGTCCGGCGAGGACGGCGACCTGGGTCCACTCCCCTCTCCAGACCTTTAGGACGTGAAACGCCGCATGATCTCGCGCCGCGAAGCCGCAGGGGTCCACTCCGATGACGTAAAGGGCCCCAGGTTGGGGTTCTTCATACTCAATGTAGGTCTCGTCACCCTTCCAGGCGATGAGATCCTCCGACTTGAGGTGTTTCGCGAGGCAGTTCTCCGGGATCACGCCCGTTCCTGCCGAGATCCAGCAGGTCAGGTCATCCGAAGGATACCAAAGGTCGAAGAGGCGAGGGTCTTTGCGGATCTCCTCGTCCGTCTTGATGGTTTCACGCCGGAAAGCAAGGTTTGCCTTGGTCAAACCGAGGTGTCCGTACTTGTTCATCCGGTTCTGTTCGTCAGAATCGAGCGTCCAGGTCGAAACCCAGGTCCGCGCATTGACTCTGGAGTCCCAGAAGGGATAGAAACGGTAGAAGAGGCGATCTTCGGGGCCCGCAGAGCGCGCTGCTTGGCAGAACTCGCGCCATTGTTCGCCGGAAGCCATCGCCGGAGGGACCGGAGTACACTCGGCGATGATTCTGGCGTTCTTGTTATTGCGGAAAGAGGGCGCCGTAAGGGTCCAGGACATCGCGAAGTTCGGCCAGAAGCCCATCTCGGATGCGTGGTAGGACGTAGGAGTCTCGCCGACGCCCGATGCTTCCGCGCCGGCCGTCCGTGAGCGGAGCCGAGAGGTCGTCTGGCCGTGTCGAAGGGTGAGCTGCCTCACTTCCTTGGTCGAAACCTGCGGCGGCCGGAGGAAAGCCGGACAGCCGGCGTAGGCGATCTGCGCCCGCTGGTGGAGGTAGGACGCCCGCTTGTCCGTGTCGGCCTCGCAGACGTGGTCCCAGCCAGGCGAGGACATGACCGCGTGGGTGCCGAGGAGCTCTGGAACGGTCGACTTGCCGATCTGCCGCGGTCCAAGGGCGACGAACCACTTCGTGTAGCCGTCAATGTTGCGCGGAGGGTTCGCCCAGTAGCGGATCATGTCCTGCTGGAGCGAGTAGGAGGCCTCGTCCGGGTCGTAGGAGACGATCTTGGACTCGGTCTGCCCCTGGACGGCGAGCAGATTACGAAGCGCCCACTCCGGGGAGAGGAAGAGGGCCTTGAGCTGGGCCAGGAAGGCGGGGTCGGTGACCTTCTTGGCGAACTCGGCCTGCCCGACCGCGGTGTCGAGCTGCTCGCGAAGGGGGATCGGCTTGGTCGCGGCGCTCATGGGTGGGTCTTCCGGGCGAGGAGGCGGGCGCGGAGGTCGTTGTTCTTGCCGTGGGCGTCCTTCCTGGCCTTGTCGAGGTGCTCGGCGACGGAGATCTCAGGGACGTGCTCGATGATCTCGGCCTGTGGCGCGGGATCGAGGTCGAAGATGGGCACGTGGTGGGGCCGGTTCTGGTCCCCGACGTTGAGGTTGAGGATGAAGGAGCCCGGCGCGAAGGCGGCGGGGGCCGGCGTGGTCGTCTCGGAGCGCACGCCTGGTGTGGGGGACGTGTTGGCGAGGACCGCCCGGTTGATGGCATCCTCCTTGACGAGCGTCTCGGAGGCGAGCGTGAGGAGCCCGAGGATGCTCTTCGCCTGGTCCCCGGTGAGATCTCGCTCCCGGACCTGCTGGATCGTGTTCGAGAGGACGTCCCGAACGTCTTGAAAGGACCGGAGAGGCGGGAGGTCGGTCATTGACGGGCTCTCCTGATGCCCTGCGCGAGCTCCTCGAGGAGGCGAAGCGACTCGGGGCGGGACATCTTGTATAGCTTGCCTCTGGCGGCATGTCGAACGATGACCCGTCCGTAGGTCTTCTCGGGATCAGGGGGGTAATGGTCGAGATCGGCACGGGCGCCGACGGCCCTAAGTCTCTGTTCCCGCGTCTTTCGCTCATAGTGAGGGAGGATGTAGTTGGTCGGATCGGTGAGCGCCTGGTGAAGGGAGTCCCAGGTGTGTCCGGCGGGGACCCGTTCGGTGGGCGAGGGGATGGGCCGCGGCTGGGCGACGCCGTCCCGGAGGGCCGTGTCGATGTGATAACGGAGGACGTGGCTGATCGCCCGGGTCCAGTTGGGCGGGTAGGCGTCGACCTCGAGCGCCCGGTGGACCTCCTCGGGGATGATGCTCGCGCAGGGGAGGCGTCGGGTGTCCACGCCGGAGAACCAGATCCAGA
>Ga0315905_10005224_pt1 | contig 13240 bp, 5 predicted proteins | sample LakEriMetagenome_5_FD_203522 | JGI IMG/M metagenome (GOLD analysis project Ga0315905, IMG submission 203522) | Freshwater fungal communities from buoy surface, Lake Erie, Ohio, United States - Buoy 4 MA121 | ecosystem: Environmental > Aquatic > Freshwater > Lake | place: USA: Lake Erie, Ohio... | reverse complement strand
TTGCGCGCGGCCGCCGCAGCCGCGACGCGCCGGCGACCAAGCATGACGTCCTTCCGCGCGGCGGCGGCCCCTGGCGGCGGCAGCGGCGACCCAGGCATCGCGCCCGAGGGCCTCGCCGCCGAGTCCGACGCCGAGCGCGCTCGCTTGCTGCCGGCGACGACGGCGGCGACAACAACAACAACAGCCGCCGCCGCCGCCGCCGCCGCCCGCCGCCGCCGCCCGCCCCCGCCCCTCTTCTCCGTGCGCGTCCCCCGCGCCCTCGCGGCCGTCCTCAGTGGCAGCAGCGGCGGCAGCAGCAGCAGCAGCAGCAGCAGCAGCAGCAGCAGCAGCGGCGACAACCCCGCGCCAAACAACAACGACGGCGACTACGTCACCTACTCTGTCGGCCCGGAGCTCGTCGCCATCGCCGCCGTCTACTTCGTGCAAGGCTCCCTGGGCCTGTCGCGCCTGGCCGTGTCGTTCTTCCTCAAGGACGATCTGGCCCTGGGCCCGGCGCAAGTGGCCCTGCTCACCTCCCTCGCCGCGGCGCCCTGGGTCGTCAAGCCCCTCTACGGCTTCGTGAGCGACGCGGTGCCGCTCTTTGGCTACCGGCGGCGGTCGTACCTGGTGCTGTGCGGGCTGCTCGGCGCCGCGTCGTGGCTCGCGCTCGCCGCGCTGCCGGCCTGCCGCACGCCCGCGGGCGCGGGCCTCGCCTTGCTGCTCGGCGCCCTCTCGACCGCGGCGTCGGACGTCGTCGTCGACAGCGTCGTCGTCGAGCGCGCGCGCGGGGAGCCCGCCAGCGCCGCGGGGGGCCTGCAGAGCCTGTGCTGGGCGTCCGCGGCGGTCGGGGGGATCGCGTCGGCATACTTTAGCGGCTCGCTCGTCGAGGCCTGGGGCGTGCGGCCCGTCTTTGCCGCGACGGCGCTCTTCCCGCTGCTCGTGTCGCTGTCGGCAGGGCTGATCGAGGAGGAAAGGGTGGCGGTCGTTGCTGCTGGGGCCGGGGCGGCGGACGACGGCGGCGCCGCATCCGCATCCGCGTCCGCCGCCCCCTCCTCCCCCCCGCTGCTGCACCTCGCCCGCAACCAGGCGCGCGCCCTCGCCGCGGCCCTCTCGCGCCGCGACATCCTCCTCCCCACGGCCTTCGTCTTCCTGTGGCAGGCCACCCCCACGCCGGACACGGCCATGTTCTACTACTACACCAACGCCCTGCACTTTGACGCCGAGTTCCTCGGGCGCGTGCGCCTGGCCGGGAGCGTCGCCTCGCTGCTGGGCGTCCTGCTGTACAACCGCGCGCTCAAGCGCGTGCCGCTGCGAAGGACGCTGGCGTGGGCGATGGCGCTCGGCGTCGCGCTCGGCTCGACGCAGCTGCTGCTCGTCACGGGCGCCAGCCGCGCCCTCGGCATCCCGGACCGCCTGTTCGCGCTGGGGGACACCGTCGTCCTGACCGCCCTCGCGCAGGTCAGCTTCATGCCGATCCTCGTGCTGGCCGCGCGCCTGTGCCCCGAGGGCGTCGAGGCCTCGCTCTTTGCGACGCTCATGAGCGTGCTCAACGGCGGCGCGTTCGTCGGGTCGGCGCTGGGCGGGGGGCTGACGGCGGCGCTGGGGGTGACGGCGGACGAGTTTGCGGGCTTGCCCGCGCTCGTGCTGGCGTGCAACGTGCTGACGCTGCTGCCGGCGCCGTTTTTGCGCCTGCTGCCGCCGGACGTGGATGATGGGGGGGCTGGTGACGACGATGAGGATTCGAGGGGTGGTGGTGGGGGTGGTGGGGGTGGGGGCGCGGGCGCGGACGGCGGCGGCGGCGGCGATTGGGGAGGCAAGGGGGGCAAGGCGGTCGAGCTGGCGGCGGGAGGAGCGGCGGGGGCTGACGTCGAGGCCGGCAGCGGCGGCGCAAGCAGCTGGGCCGGCGGCGTCGCGGCGCGGCGCGTCTATTCGAAGCAGGCGCGGCGCAAGAGCGGAGGCGACGGCAGCGGCGGCGGTGGCGGCGGCGGCAACGGCGCGTTGTGAGGAAAAAGCAAACTCTTTTTTTTAAAAAACACGCGCAACAAACGCGCGCGCCTTCAAGATCCCTCTCCGCCCACGCCCCCCAAGCCGCGCTTCTGCAGCATCAGCTTGGACATCGCCGTCACGAGCGGCCCGATGCGCGGGTGCGAGATCCACCGCGCCAGCACGTCGGGCGTCGGCGACTCGGAGATCTCCCGGATCGCGCGGTAAAACTCGGGGTCGGCCTGCGCGCGCGCGATCGTCTCCGGGTCGACCAGCGCCTGGAGCTGGCCGAGGTCGATGGCCCCCAAAGCCGACTGGCCCCACTCGTCCCGCAGGGCGGCGCGGAAGCGCTGGGCCTCGGCGGGCCCCGCGGCCTCGGCGCGCTCCTCGGCGTCCGCGATCTGCCGGTACCTCTCGAGCGACTGCGCGAGGCCGTCAAACATGGCGCCCAGGCTGAACCCGCCCGCGGCCATCTGCTGCGCGCTGTACTGCAGGTAGGCGGCCGCGGCCGGGTCCGTCGGGGCCGCGAGCTCGAGGCGCGCGACAAAGATGCGGTACCGCTCGGTGCCCTCCTCCATGGCGCGCAGGAACAGGCGCTTGCCGGCGGGGTCCATGTCCGGGAAGCGGCCCGCCATGCTGCCCAGGTCGCGCAGGTCGGACGTGCAGCGCTCAAACTCGGCCTGGCGGTCGGGGTCGGCGAAGACGCGGGCGTTGAAGAGGTTGGCGTAGGCGCGCTCGCCGGCAGCGGCGGCGTCGCCGGCGTCGGATGAGGGCGACGACGACGACGACGAGGCGGCGGCGGCGGCGGCGTGGCGGGGGCGCGACTGGTGGGGCGGCCACGACGAGGCGGCCGCGGCGGCGGCGTGGCGGGGCGGCGATTGGTGGGGCGGCCACGACGAGGCCGGCGGCGATGCTGATGCGGCGCCAATGGCGATCGACGGTGATGCGCGAGCGCGTCCAGGGGCGGGCGGCGACGACCAGCAGCAGCAGCAGGTGCGCAGCGACGATTGGGTTGTCGCTGCTGCTCTCGGTGCCGTCGTCCTTGTCGTCATCATCGTGGTCGTCGTCGTCGTTGCGAGTGCGTGCATGTCGGCGAGTACGTGTTTAGTAGTAGAAGTATCAGGGGTGTGGCGTCGATAGCGCAGGCGTGCGCGGGGGCTGCGATGATGGGCGCCGGCGGCCAGAGCCGACGACGGCGAGCGGCAAGACGACGACGACGACGGGGCGGCGTCGCGCAGCAAAACAGCGGCCGTGCGCCCGCGTCTCTCCTCAACTCAAAAGCTGAGCCACACTTGCCCGGGGCTCTGCGCACACGTCTAGGCGACTCGCGAGCATTGCTCTCTCAGCGCGAGCTCAGCACCACAGCAGCGCCGAGCGTCGATCGATCCCCTTCCCCGAAAAAAAAAGAAGAGGCAGACTCCTCACAAGCAAAGACTCCAACGATGGACGACAGCGACATCGCCGCCACGCGCGTCTACACGGCGGTGCGCATGGGCACGAGCGCACAGGAACTCCGCGACGTCATCGAGCAGTGCGCCCTCGCCGGCGGCTGCGACCCAGCCGACGCCGAGGGGATCGAGCGCCGCCGCCGCGCCGCCGTCAACACCCCCGCGCGGCCTTGGCGTTGGACGCCTCTCGAGCACGAAGGGCTGCCGCTGCAAGCCGCGTCCAGCTCGCGCCGCGGCGACCTGATCTGCGTGCTCGTCGAGCTCGGCGCGGACGTCGAGCCCGCGTTTGGCCCGTGGGCCACGCCCCTCGCCGTCTGCGTCAGGTGCGGAAGCGACCCGGGCGCCGCGGCGAGCGTGCGCGCCCTGCTGCGGCGGCCGGGCGCCGACGCGCGCGCTCTGGTTCAGTACAGCGAGAAGAACGGCAAGAAGAAGTGGTGCACGCTCGCGCACTACTGCGTCGAGCCCCCCCTCGACGGCTTCGCGTCGCGCGCCCCGCGCACGCTCTGCCTGGAGGCGCTCGTGCGCGACGGCGGGGCGGACATCAACGCGCTCGACACGGAGGGCCTGACGCCGCTCGCGCGGCTGAGCGACTGGATCGACGGGATGAAGGCGATGCAGGCGCCCCGCAGCGTCGGCGGCGGCGGCGGCGGGGCGGAGAGCTGGCCGGCGGCGCTGCTGGCGCTCGGCGCCGACCCTAACCTGTGCGGCGAGGGCCCCTGGGCAGTCCCGCCCGCCCTGCGCTGGATCTTCTTCGCGCAGCCCGAGCGGCAGTACCTCCTCGTCCGCTGGCTCCGCGCGCTCCTCGCGGCGGGCGCGCGCTTCTCGGGCGGCGTGTTCAACGGCAAGGGGCACACGCCGCTCACCTTGGCGGCGCGGCGGGGCTTGCACGTGGTCGTGCGCTTCTTGCTGCAGGAGGCCCGCGTCGACCCGCACGAGCCCAACCGCCTGACCGGCGCCCTGCCGCTCACGTGCTTCAACCGGATCGAGCCGGTCGTCTCGGCCCTCCTGGCGGGCGGCGCCGACGCGGGCCGCGCCGACCGCTTCGGCCGCCGCCCGCTGCTGCACGCGCTCTCGCCCGAGGCCACGTTCCCGCGCGGCATCTGCGCCCCGGGCGTCGCGCTCGCGCTGGTGCGCGCGGGCGCGTCGCTCGGCGTGCGCGGGCCGCGCGGCGAGACGCCGCTGCTCATGGCGGCAAAGAGCTGGCCGCCCATCTTTCTGAGCGACGACCGCACGCGGCTGCTCGAGGAGCTGCTGCGCCGCACGCCCGAGGCCGACCGGCGCGCCACGCTCGAGGACGGGCGCAGCGCCGTCGACCTGATCGTCGACGAGGGCGGGTGGCTGCTCGACGACGACGCGCGGTACTACTACGACGTCGAGGACCTCGACGACGAGCCGGATGAATTCGATTCTCCCCTCGACACGGAGGGGTACGGGGAGTTTTTGGAGGCGGGCGTGGCGCGCGCGATCGCCGCGCACCGCCGCATCGTCAGCGCCCTGGTCGTCGCCGGGGCGCCCGTGGGCGAGTGGAACCAGGACGAGGTCAACGAGATGCTCGCCGCGCACGCGGTGCCGACCGCCGCGGGGGAGGCCGTGCGCGCGGCGCGCGAGCTGGCCGCCCGGCGGTCGGAAGACCGCCGCTGGCGCACCCACGACTGCGTCGTCGGGCTGGCGCTCGAGCGGCGCGAGCTCGACGGCGCGGGCGCGCGCCTCGAGGCGACGCGCGCGCGGCTGGCTGCGCTCGAGCGCGCGGTCGCGGAGGCCGGGCTGCAGAGCGACGATGAGGACGAGGGAGGGCGCGAGGGCGAGTGACGGCGAGCAAGGTAGAAGGTGTCGGAGAGGTGTAGAGAACGCACACGACGGACACGCGCCCTCGCGGGGGTTGTTGCTCGCACCAACAAAAAAAAAAGAAACGCCGATCTTTCCGTCGTCGCCGTCCCGCTCCCCGCGCCCGCTCGTGAAGCCGCAAACCCCCTCTTCTGGCCTTGCTTCTTTCGCGCGCAGTCTCACGCAAACGTGCTTCCCTTGGCGCTTTGTCCCAGCGTCCGGGGTTGGCGCGTGCTGAACAACCCGTGCGCAAGAAGAAGAAGAAGAAGAAGAAGAAGAAGAAGAAGAAGAAGAAGAAAAAGAAGAAGAAGCACACACGCCAGCAGTAGAGAAAAAAGCAAAGCCGCCTCGGCCGCCGCTGCTTCCAACACCCCCCTTCCGATCGCGCCAACACACGCCCCTGGCGTCCCCGCATGAGACGTATATGCCCAAAAGGGCAAAACGTATAGTATTCATGCAGAGGGAGTTTTCTGCGGCGATCGCTCTCGCCGGGAATCGAACCCGGATCTCCCGCGCGCGGCAACTTCAGGAGTGCGATGTGAGCAGGCGCCCTGGTTTTCGTAGAGTCTGGTTGCCCAGACCCGACCAGGGACGACTACCCCGTCGCGACCGTCACTTGACAGGCGGAGATACTAACCATTATACTACGAAAGCACGAGCTTTCCGAACCGGCTGAAACACCGGCGTAGAGTATGTTTGGGGTTGTGCTACAATGGGCGGGAATCAATAATATAAATTGCTGCTAGCGCCCCGCCGAGCCGGCGCCATCCCCCTCCGTCGCTCGCGCGAGAAAAGGGCGCCGCCAAGAAAACGATCGACCACGGACTCGCACAGCGTCGCTTATGTTGAGTCGACATGAGTCAAGGGGTGCGGGCGCCGTCGTGCTCGTCGTGTTTTACTCGAAGCCAAGGGGGGCGGCGCTCGCGTGGCGGCGCGCGGCGCTGTAGTGGACAAACGCTCGGCACCAAGGAGAAAAAAAAACGACTCGGGAGGGAGTGAGGGAGGAGGAGGAGGAGACTCGCAGTGCGTTTATGTCTGTGTGTACGCACCACCTCAGGTACTGAAAAAAAGGGGGCCCGCAAAAAAAAAAGGGGGCGTCGTCGTCGTACTAGAAGGGGCAAGATGCCTCCTCTGTGTGCTGCTGCTGCTGCCCAAAGGGCGGGGGGGAAGGAAAGCGGCAGCGGGAAGGGAAAAAAAGGAAGGGAAGGGAAGGAAGGGAAGGAAGGAAAAGGAAGGAGAAGGCAAAAAACCACATCTCCGAAAAGAACACGCTGCTCATCATCATCATCATCATCGCCATCAGCCTCGGCGCAGCGCGACCACCGCCGCCGCCGCCCTCTTGGAAGGCGCAGCAGCAGCAGCAGCCGCGCCCGCGACCTTTTTTGCCGCCGCGCCGCCGCCGTCGTCGTCCGCGCCCCCGTCCTCCGGGTCGAACGACACGAGCGCCATCGGCGGCGAGCAGCACTGCGACGTGGCCGCCGACCTCCTGCCCACGAGCCGCACCTCGCACCCCTGCGCGTACTCGTTCTCCGCGGCGCCCTCGCCAAACGGCACGGCGCCGTAGTCCATCGGCGCCGAGCCGTCCTTCAGGCCGCAGATCGACTCCCACGAGCAGTCGACCGCGCCGTCGGCGGCGCCGTTGGTGTACAGGCAAAACGTCGCCTGGCGCGCCTTGGACGGGAACGCGGTCGGCACGTTGAAGTACTGCGCGTGGTCTCCGGCGGCCACCTGCTCCCACTTGTTGATGCGCCTGAGCGCGCGCGTCGTGCGCGCGCCCCCCGGGGCCCAGGAGAGGCCGCACTTGGCGAGGCTGGCGAGCGTGGCGTGGCGCCTGGACCCGGCCTTGACGCTCGGCGCGTCGGGCGTGGCGATCTTAAACTGCAGGACGCTCGGGGGCTTCTTCGTGCAGCACTTGGGGGCCGCGAGGGGGTCGCCGTGGTCGGCGCAGTTGGAGGGGGAGACGCGCACCGAGAAGCACAGGCCCGTGAACCGGTCGAGCGCCTGGGGCGTCGCGGCCGCGTCCTGAAAGACCCACGAGCCGTCGGCCTCGGTCGGCGCCTGCGCGGCGCCGGCGCCCGCGCCGCCGCCGGCCGCGCTGTCGCACGTCGCGAACGCGGAGCGGCTGTCGTCGCGCTCGCAGCAGTTGGTCGTCGTCAGGAGGGTCGGGTCGGCGACCGACGACGGCGGCCTGAGCTTGTAGCCCGGCGTGAGGGTGCAAAAGCTGCCGCCGGCGCCGTCGGCGTCGGCGCACGTCAGCGCTTGCTGTTGAAGGTTGGGGGTTTGCTGTGTTTGTTGTTGCGGTAGCTGCGGGAGGGGGGCGGCCGCCGCACCGGCCACGGCGGCGGCGGCCAGCCCGAAGAGGAGGAGGAGGAGGAGTCGCGGGGAGGAGGGGCGGAGGGAGCGGCGGCCGCGGCGGCCGGAGAGCGGGTTGCCGCCGCCGCCGCCGCCGTCACTGCAGCCGCCGTTGACGCTGACACTGCTGGTGGCGGCGGAAATGTCGTCGCGCTGCGGGGCCGCCAGGCGCCGCTGCGGTGGGGTCGTCATGGTGTCACGTGCGTCGTGTGGCTGTGTTAGACTAGAGGCGGGGTCGGTAGGAGGCGGAACGGGAGAGCGGGCGCGCGCGCACGTTGTTGATTTTTGGGCGCAGCAGCCGTCCGTCAAAAAGGGAAGGGGTTTTGGTTTGTGGTGGTCGTCCAAGGGAAAAAAAACTCGACGGAAACGTGGTGCGTTCCGTGGTGGTGGTGCGTGTTTAAGAAGGTGTGGGGGGTTGGTTAGGGGGGCCGCGTCGATCCTGCTCGTTGTAGCGGGAGAGCGATTCGAGTTGTGTCGAGCGTGCGTACGGGCGCGCGGGCGAGTCATTTGAGGGCACCCAAGGAGAAGACGGCGCTTTGGGCTAACTTCCTCGGCCCTTCCGCCCCCGCCTCGGATTCACTCCCAACGCACGCCCCGGCCCAGCCGCGACGTGTGGTCCACGACCCCTGCCTTTCATGTCCATCCCCTAGCGCGCGTGGGACGAGCCGGCCTGTGCGCGCCGTTCAATCGCGTTTGCCATTCCGCGGCGGCTCGCGGTGCACAAACAGGGGGAGAGCGGCGGCGGCGGGACGCCGGGACGTCGGGCGACGACGAGGCGGCGGCGGCGGCGGCGGCGGCGGCGGCGGCGGCGGCAGGACGATCAGACACATTGCAGCAGACGACTTTAAAAACAATCACACGCGCGACGTGCTCCCGAGGCACCAACGCATATCAAAGCGCGCGCACCTCGCGCAGTGCCGCGGCCAGGCTGCGCGCCGCGTCGGCCAGCGCCGCCACGTCGCGCGCCGCCGACGCCTGCCCGCCCGCGCCCTCGCCGACCACAAGCAGCAGCGAGGGCGCCGCCTCGAGCGCGCGGCGCGCCTCGTCCAGTCGCGCGCAGAGGGCGCGCTCGGCGAGCGCCTCGACCGAGCCGAGATGGGGCGGCAGCATGCGCGGCGGAAACAGGGTCGGCGGCGGCGGCGGCAGAGGCAGCGGCGACGCGCCCTTAGCTCCGGCCGCAGCCGACGCGGCGACCAGCCCCGCTGCGGCACTCCCGTCCACCTCGGGCGTGGGCGGCGGGCGCACGGACGGGGGCGGGGCCGGCGCCGCGGCGTCTTCGTCGCCGTCGGCAATCGGGGTCATCGGGCCGAGCAGGCGCCGGCGCACGCCGGCGCCGCCCGTGCCGACGCCCACGCTGCGTCCTCCCGATCCCGCTCCTGCGCCTCCTCCTCCTCCTCCTGCTGCTGCCGCCGCCCCAACCGCCGCCGCCAGGCGGTGCGCGGCGGCCTCGGCCTCCTCGGCGGCGCGGCGGCTCGCCGCGGACGGCTCGGGCGGCCGGTCGGGCGGCAGCACGGGCAGCTCGCACGTGACGCAGTAGGTGATAGGGGGGGGCTTGGCGTCGTCGCTTTCGCCGTTGGCGCTGCCGCTGCCGCCGCCGCCGCCGCCGCCGCCGCCGCCGCCGTCGGCCGCCGCCGCTGCCGCCGCCGCCGCCGACTTGCGCGTCGACCGCACGAGCGGCGTGCGGCAGCGCGGGCACGCCGTGTCGAGCAGCGCCCACCCCCCCAGCAGGCGGGTCGAGATTTTGTCGGCCGCTGCGTCGGACGCCGCGCGCGCGAGCGCCGACGCGGGCGGCGCGGCGGCCAGCCAGGGCCGCTTGCGCAAGCGTTCTTCTTCCTCTTCCTGCGCCGCCGTCGCTGCGTGGTGGTGGTGGTCGTCGTCGTTGTGGCCGCACAATGCCGCGTTGAGGTGCGGCACCGACTCGGACTCGGGCTGCTGCTGCTGGGGGGGCGGCGGCGGCCGGTCGCCGCCCTGCCCAGCTGCTGCTGCTGCTGCTGCTGCGGGCCCGTCGCCCTCGCGCAGCAGGCTGCCGTCGCGGTAGACGCGGCGGCAGTTGACGCAGTGGTCGTCGCTGGTGCCGGGCTCGCGCATGAGAGGGACCTGTGGTGTGGATTGGGGGGGGGAGGGCGGGGTCGATGAGCGCAAAGGCCGGAACGCGCCTCTCGTCCCGCCGCCGCCGCCGTCGACGCGCCGCGCCGCGCGCTCGGTGCTCCCCGCCTTGCCCCGAAACGGCGCAACAACGCACCTGACACTCGTCGCAGCTCTCGGCGAGCATGGCCCAGCCGCGCAGGAGCAGCTGGCCCAGCTCGGACGTCGCGCTCGCGCGCACGCGCGACATCGTGGCGAAAGGGGAGGGAGCGGGCGGCTGAGGAACCTTCTCGTCCCGGAATGCGCGCGCGCGCGCGCGGCAAGAGGCGTTCAGTCGGTCGGTCTTTTATGGGTGCGTCGCAGGGTTGTTTCGCGCGTGGGCTGTCCTTCGGCAGTATGAGCTCGGGGGATTGAAAGTGTATGGCTTTTGAGAGCGCAGAGGGCGGGGCGGGGCGGGGATGCGCTTGTGCTCCTTCCTCGGCCTTGCCAACTGGAAGAGCACAGCAAGACATCGCGCGAGAGCCTCGCCATTTCAACGCGCGTCACGCTCAACGCGCATCGCCACGCGGGTGACCCCAAGAATGAAACCAATCAAACCCACGACCACCAGCGCGTCGACGACGGCCACGGCGACGACGATGGCGCGTCTCCGACCAGCAGCGGCAACCTGAAACTGTCGTCGAAACTTTTGGGGGCGGCCCCCCGCCCGCCCGGAGACAACCATGTCGGACGGCGACGATTCAGCCGCGGGCTTTGTGGTGTCGGTCGAGGAGATCGGCGTCAGCGGCCTGTGGGCGTCGCTCAAGGACGTGAGTTTGCGCCCTTGACGCGTCGTGCCGCCGCCGACGGGCCGCCGCCGCCGCCGCCGACGCAGCGTCGCGCGCCAACACCCGCGGCTCAGCCCCATCCTTTCCTCTCTCACCACACATCTCACAGCTCATCGAGTCGCGCGCCCTCGTGCGCGGCCTCGTCCTGCGCAACAAGCTCGGCGCCCCCGTGGACGTCGACGCCGCGGCCGCCGCGGCCGCCGCCATGCACGCGGCCGCGGGGGCCGCGCCCGCCGTTTCCGCCGCGCCGCCGGAAGCGCCGCCCCAACCGACCCCCCTTGGCCGCGGCAACAGCAACGCCCACAACAGCCCCCGGCCCCTCCTCCCGCCCGCCGCCCCTCCCCCCTTGCCCCCAGGCGGCGGCGTCCCCTTGACGTTTCTGCCGCGCGACGACCGCCGCCTCGCGCGCCTCAGGCCGTACGCCCGCTCGCCCGTCACCTGGTTCCGCAACCCGGTCGCGCACCTGCTGCTGGTGAGCGCGGCGGACCCGGCCGAGTACAAGGCCGGGGTGCGCCCGCTGCTGCGGCGCCGGCTGGCGGAGCTGGCGGGGGAGTGGGGGGGGGAGGTTGCGGGGGGCCAGGCCGCCGCCGCCGCCGCCGCCGCCGCCGCCGCGGGAGCAGCGCCCGCGACCCCCCAAGCGGCGGCAGCGGCCGGGGGCTCCAACACCAACACTGCCCCGGAGGTCGTCGTGCTGTACGTGCGCCCCTTCGACCTGGACCCGGCCGATCGGGGCGCGCGCAAGGTGCTCGACAAGGTGCGCGAGGACGTGGCGGCGGCGGCGCGGGCGGCGGCGCTGGCGGCGACAGCGGCGGCGGCGGCGGCAGCATCGTCGGCCGCCGCCACAGCCGCAGCAGCAACAGCAGCAGCAGCACCCCCCTCACCCGCCGAGCAGCCGCCCCAGCACCAGCCCCTGCGCCCGTCTCCGTTTTCGACCGCCTTCTTGAACAGCAACAACCCGCAGCAGCTGCAGCAGATGCTGTCAGAGCAGCAGCAGCAGCAGCAGCAGCAGCAGCAGCAGCAGCAGGCGTCGGCGGCAGCCGCCGCCCCCGCACCAGCAACCACCCTCCTCACGGCCGCGCTCGCCAGCGGCGCCTTGCCCGGCAGCGCCGCCGCCCAGGCCAACGCCCAGGCCAACGCGCAAGCCCAGCAGGCCGCCGACCGCGTCGCGCGCCTCGACCTCCCCCTCGCCGCGTTCGCCGCCGCCGCCGACGCGGGCGCCCAGGCCGCCGCGCGCGCCGTCTCGCGCGCGGCCGCCGCGGGCCACGCCACGACCACGGCCGCGGGCGCGGGGAGCGCCGAGGCCCAGCGCGCCGCCTCTTCCGCGTCCGCCGCCGTCCTTGCCTCTTACGCCTCCTCCCAGCAGGGCGGCGGCGGCCTGGCCTCGCTCGATGGGGCCCTGCGCGAGGCCGTGAGGCGCACGCTCGAGCGCCGCGTCGCGGCTTACGCGTCCGAGGCGCGCCGGCTGCGCGCCGAGCGGCGCGCCCCCGGCTGGTCCTTCCCGACGCTCTACCTGGTGCAGGACTCGTTCGCGCTCATGCTCGAGGCGAGCGGGATGCTCGAGGACGCGCGGGCCGAGTACGTCGAGCTGGAGGCGTGCTACCTGGACTGGCTGGACGGGCAGCAGCGGCGGCCGCGGCCGCGGCGGCGGCCGCGGCGGCGGGGGGAGGAGGGCGGCGGCGGCGGGCTCGGGCTCGGGCTCGCGCCGCTCCTCCCGCCCCCGCCCGTCGCGGCGGCGCCGTCTCCTTCCTCGCCGCCCGCCGCGTCCGCCGCGCCTCCGACCGCCGCAGCCGCCCTGCAGCAGGACGACGCCGCGCCCGCGCTGCTGCTCCCGTCGTGGCGCGAGGTGCGGCGGCGCGTGCTGCTGCTCGGGGGCGGGGGCGGGGGCGCCGACGGCGGCGGCGGCGGCGGCAGCGACAACGACAGCGGCAGCAGCGGCAGCAGCGCCGTGCCCGAGTTTGCGTTCCGGCAGTACCTGTTTGCGTCGCAGGCGCGGCTGCTGCTGCGCCTGGGCCGGCCGCTCGAGGTGGCCGAGCTCGGCCTCGAGTTTGTGCGGGCCATGCTGGCGCGGCTGGCCGAGGAGGAGGAGGAGGAGGAGGAGGAGGAGGACGGCGGCGACGAAACGCGAGCCGCCTCTGCGTCCTCCCCCCCCAGCAGCAGCCGCCAACAACAGCGACCGCCGCGGATGTTCAAGGAGGTGTGGGCCTTTTCGGCGTGCGTGGCGCTCGCGCGCGCGGTGGCGGCCGTGGCCCTGCCGGGCGAGGGGGGCGCGGCGGCAACAGCAGCAGCAACAGCAGCAGCAGCCTGTTCCGGGCCCCCGCCGTCGCGGCCTCACGGCCCCCCCGGCGTCGCGGCCGCGGCGGCGACCACCGGCCGCGCCTGGGCCGCCGCCGCGAGCAGCGGCGGCGGGGCTGCGGTCAAGGAGGGCGCGGTCGTCGCACCGCCGCCGTCGACTTTCTCCTCCTGCTGGGCGCTGGGCATGGGCGAAGAGGACGAGGAGCAGGCGGCCGGCGAGGGCGGCGACGGCGCGCCGCACGCGTCGCACGCGGCGGGAGACCTCCTGGCCCTCCAGCAGCAGCAGGATGAACAGCAGCAGCAGCAGCAGGATGAACAGCAGCAGCAGCAGCAGGATGAACAGCAGCAGCAGCAGCGTCAACCAGCAGCAGAGCCCCCACCCCCCTCCTCCTCCACCGCCTCGCTGCTGCTCGACGCCGCGCTCCCGCCCTCGGGCGCCCTGGCCGCCGC
>Ga0315905_10005223_pt1 | contig 13240 bp, 6 predicted proteins | sample LakEriMetagenome_5_FD_203522 | JGI IMG/M metagenome (GOLD analysis project Ga0315905, IMG submission 203522) | Freshwater fungal communities from buoy surface, Lake Erie, Ohio, United States - Buoy 4 MA121 | ecosystem: Environmental > Aquatic > Freshwater > Lake | place: USA: Lake Erie, Ohio... | reverse complement strand
CCGCACGCGCATCCATCATCCATACGTCACTTTCACACAAATGATCGATCGGTCTAGAGCGCTCTCCTTGGTCTAGCTCTCGCTCTCTCTCTCTCTCCAAAAGGCCGCGCCCCACGGAAGCCAGGAAGGATCCTTGGCGCTTCACGCCGCGCGCACCGGCCCGCCGCCGCGCTGCGCGGCCGCCGCCGATCCCGCGGCGGCCGCCGCCGCCTTGCCCCCCGGCCGCTGCTGCTGCTTGGCGCCGCCGACCGCGTCAAACAGCGCCCGCATGTCGACCCAGCGGTACCCGCTCGCGTCGCGCAGCTTGGCGACCGCGCGCGCCGCCGCGTCGAGCGCCGCCACGGCCGCCGGGCCGCCCAGCGCCTGCGCGGCCGAGGCGTCGCCGACGGCGTCGGGCGGCGTCAGCAGGGTCGCGGCGGCGTCGCCCGCCTGCTGCTGCTGTTGCTGCAGCAGCGCCGAGCGCAGGTGCGCGCGCACCCCCTTGAACTCGAACGCCGTGCCGTTGGGCGCGCGCAGCACGAGCGGCTCGCAGTCGGCGTCGTGCGCGTTGTCGTCGAGCAGGGGGGGCCGCCGCCGCTCGCGTTGAGCGCGCCCTCGCGCAGCGCGTCGGCCCACCACGACCCGCCGCCGCCGCCGCCACCGCTTCTCCCTCGTCGTCCAACAACAACAACAACAAGCCCGCCAGCGGCTTTGTCGCGCGCCTCGGCGGCGCCAAGGACCGCGGGGGCGGCGGCGCCGCCAAGGGTGGGCGGCGTCGTCGGCCGCTTCCTGTCCGAGGAGCTCGCGCGCCCGCGGGGCGGCGGCGGCGGCGGCGCTGGCGGGGCAGGCGGCGGCGGCCGGTCGCCTGCGGCGCGCTCGCCCCCGGGCTCCCCCCGCCGCGTCGCAACAGCAGCAACATCACACACACGCGCACTCCATCTCGGACGTCTCTCTCTCTTCTTTTTGGCGCCGATCGCCCCGTCGCGCACACCTGACGCCCGCACCACACACACAGACCCCCCCCCCCCTTTTCTCCTCACCACACACACACCCAAACCTTTCCTCGGAACCGCGCCCCGCGCCCTCAACCCGAAGCAGCATGCTCTTCTCCCCGAGCACGAGCGCGCGGTTCAGGAGGCGAGCGGGCGCGTCCGCCGCGACCGGGCCGGCCGCGACCACCCGCGGCGATCGCTTGCGCCGCCCATCCCGCGCCGCCGCCGCCGCCGACGCCGCGGCGACGCAGCAGCCGCCGCCCTCGCCTTGCGCCGCCAACGCCAACGCCAACGCCAACGCCAACGCCCGCCCCGCCCCCCTCCGCTCGCACACGGCCGACTGCGTCGTCATCGGCTCCGGCATAGGCGGACTGTCGTGCGCGTCCCTCCTGTCCAAGGTCTACGGCCTCGACGTGACCGTGCTCGAGGCGCACTACCGGCCCGGCGGCGCCGCCCACTCGTTCTCGTACGGCGGGTATCACTTTGAGGCGGGGCCGTCGCTCTACAACGGCATGCAGGGCCGCGGCGCCGACGCCAACCCGCTCGCCCTCGTGCTCCAGGCGATCGGCGAGGGCGACCTGCCCGTCATACGGTACGACGAGTGGCGCGTGCACCTGCCCGAGGGCACGTTTGACACGGGCGTCGGCGCCGACCAGTTTCGCGCGCTGCTGCTGCGGCTGCGCGGCCCCGAGGCGGCGCGCCAGTGGGACGCCCTGCGCGCCTTCATGCCGCCGCTGAGCGAGGCGGCCACGGCGCTCCCGCCGCTCGCCTTGCGCGCCGACTGGGGCGCGCTGCGCATGGTCGCGGCGCGGTACGCCAAGAGGCTGCTGTTTGGGGGCGGTGGCGGCAGCGCGGCGGCGTCTCGGTCGCCGCTCAGGCTCCCGCCCCTCGCCCGCCTCGGCGCGCTCACGCAGCCCTTTTCGTCGGCCGTGCTCGACCGCGTGCCCGTCACCGACGAGTTTCTGCGCAACTGGTACGACCTGCTGTGCTTCTTGCTGTCGGGCCTGGACAGCACGGGCACGATCGCGGCCGAGGTGGCGTTTATGGACTACCAGTGGTATGGTGGTGGTGGTGGTGGGGGTGGTGGTGGCGGCGGGAACGGCGAGGGGTCGTCGTCGTCGTCGCCGTCGTCGCCGTCGCCGTCGCCGTCGCCTTTTGCCCCTTGTCTCGAGTTCCCCGTCGGCGGCAGCGGCGCGCTGGTCGACGCGCTCGTGCGCGGCCTCGAGCGCGGCGGCGGGCGGCTCCACCTGCGCGCGCCCGTCGAGAGCGTCATCGTCGAGGGCGGCCGCGCGGTCGGCGTGCGGGTGGCGGCGGCGGCCAGCAGCAGGAGGAGCAGGAGGAGGAGGGGAGCGGGCGGCGGCGGCGGCGGCGGCGATGGCGGGAACGGCGACATCGACAACAGCAGCAGCAGCAGCAGCAGCGAAGCGGCCGATGATGGCGGCGACGGCGACGGCGACAACGAAGAAGAGTTCATCGAGGTGCGCGCGCGCCGCGCCGTCGTGTCGTCGGCGAGCGTCTGGGACACCCTGCCTTTGCTCCCGGCAGGCGCCGTCCCCGAGGCGTGGCGCCGGCAGCGCCTCGCCACGCCCGCCTGCCCGTCCTTCATGCACCTCCACTTGGGCTTCGAGCCCGACCCGGCGTGGGGCGCCTTTCCCATGCACCACCTGCACGTGCGGCACTGGGACCGCAGCAAGGGAGGCGTCATGGCGGAGCAAAACGTCGTGCTGGTGAGCATTCCGACGGTCGAGGACGAGACGCTGCGGCCAAAGAGCGGGGGGGGGAGCGGCGGCGGCGGCGGGGACGGCGGCGGCGGGGACGGCGGCGGGGGGGACGGCGGCGATAAAATCACCACCGCCACAACACCAACGACCGCGGTCCGACACGCGCTCCACGCGTACACGCCCGCGACCGAGCCGTGGAGCGTTTGGGAGCACGTGAAACCCGGCACGGAGGCGTACGACCGCCTCAAAGAGGAGCGCGCCGCCGTGCTTTGGGAGGCGGCGGCCAAGTCGGTCGGCGCGCCGTCCGTGGAAGCGCTAAAGGCGCGCTGCGACGTGGCGCTCGTCGGCACGCCGCACACGCACAAGCGCTACCTGCGCCGCGCGTTCGGGTCGTACGGCCCGGCCATCCGCGCGGGCGAGGGGACGTTTGTTTTCGGCGCGAGCACGCCGCTGCCCGGGCTGGCGTTTGCGTGCGACAGCGTGTTTCCGGGCATCGGCCTGCCGGCCGTGGCGGCGGCGGGGGCCATGGCGGCCAGCACGGTCGTGTCGGTCGAGGAGCACGAGCGGAAGCTGCTGGATGCGCTGGGGATTTAGGGATGTATATGATGATGAGAGATAGAGAGATTTTTGTGGTGTTTTTTTTTGAGGAGGGGGAGGAGGAGGCGAGAGATGCAAAAGGACACACGACTGCAAAAAAAGCAGCGGCGGCAAGGCGCCGATCGGGCGGCGGCGGGCGCACGCCTGCTCCTGTTCCTCCCCCAAAATAATAAATCAACCCGCCCGCGACGACATCGTCTCAGCCGCAGTTGTGACGATGGTTCATGCATTGCAATAGGGAGGGGCGACAGGTAGGACGGCCCGAGAAATTAAAAATTGCCGCGACCGGCGCGCGGGCGGGCGGGGAAAAAAAAACACGCCGTCGCAGCCGGCGGACACCACCAAGGGGTATCGTTTCGACTTTTAGGGGACGGAAAAGTTCCGCCGTTCCGGCCGTTCTGGAACGGGAAAGTTCCGCCGTTCTGGAACGCTGGAACGCCAGGAACGATCGGAAGGGAACGGCGCTGCCCCTGGAACGAGACAGAACGGCGGGGCTGCGGAACGGGAGCCAGAACTATGGGTTCCCGTTCCGGCTGCCCCCGGAACGGAGCCGGAACTATGACCCAGGCCCTGGAACGGGACGGAACGCTGCCTGGAACGGGACGGAACGGGAACGCAGAACGGCTCGTCCCTCCCACCTCGGGACGACAACGACGGCGACAAATACGGCGCCGCCGACCCCGCCGACCCCGCCGCCGCCCGCAAAAGGTCTGACTCAACCGGGAATCGAACCCGGGCCTGGCCCGTACGTGCTAGTACGTGTGCGTTTGTGGCAGGGGCCTATCCTACCACTGGACTATTGAGTCGTTGTAAGTGTTTAGTTGTTGTTGTTGTTGTTTTATTGTTGTTCTCCTCCATTCTCTCAGTGAAAATATATACTGCTTTTGTTTCTGGTGCAACTTTTTTTTCTTGATCGTTTTTATCATCCCCCTCTCGCCCGTCGCCCGTTGTACATTCGCTGGCATTGCAAGGATGCATACTATATTCTTGGAGTTTTGGAGCGGGTTGGTGGTGAAAGATGAGGTCGGCCGCCGTGGCAACAAACACGATCTGTTTTTTTTTTCCCGGCCGCTGCCACGCGCACGCAACGCCACGGTCGGGGGATTTAAAAAACCAATCCCCTCCATCTGATCCGGCCCGACTGCCACACGTCCGGGGGTCATCGCCACACGTCCCGTCGGTCTCGCTGACGTATAGTTGCAGGGTATGTTTGTTTTACTCCAAACACACAAACAAACAAACAAACAAACAAACAAACAAACAAACAAACAAACAAACAAACAAACAAACAAACAAACAAACAAACAAACACCGCAGCGCAGATCAAAGCGATCAAAACGGCAACCCCATCATCCCGCCCGCCCGCTGCCTCTGCCGCCGCCGCCGCCGCCGCCGCACCTCGTCCGCGTCGAGCTCGGCCTCCTCGGCCGCCAGCTCGGCCGCCTCCTGCCCGATCACCACCACAGCGTCGTCGCCGTCGCCCTTGTCGCCCAGCTCCAAGGGCAGGCCCTCAAACCGCCACTGCGCGAGCCCGCCCTCGACGTGCAAGACGTTCTCCGACGTCCACCCGAGGCCCTCGGCGCTCAGCAGCTCGTACGCGGCCTTGAGCGAGCGCGACTCGCGCCCGAAGCTGCGCTCCGGGTCGGCAAAGGTGCCGCGCCGGAACTTGATCTCGGTCTGCATCGAGCCGCCCACGCTGCACATGAGCAGGACCTTGGGCTTGTTGTTGTTGTTGGCGCCGATGCCGCCGAAGAGCGCGCTGAACGGGTTGTTGTTGTTGTTGTTGCGGCCGCTGTTCTTGGGCGCGGGGATCGGAAACGCCTCCTGCGCCCAGTTGGGCACGCGCTCGGTCGCGCGCATCGCAAAGGCCGCCATCGCGGCCTTTTTCGCAAAGTCCCACGCGGCGGCCGAAGAAGAAGCCTGCTTCTCCCCGGGCGGCCGGTCGTCCAGGTACCGAAACAGCGGCGCGCTCACGGCGCCCTCGGCGCGCTCGGTCGCGTACGCGTCGGGGAGGCGCACGTCGACGAGAGTCCACCCGCGCTCGCGCTGCAGCCGGCGCGCCTCCTGCACGGGGACCGAGCGCAGGCCCGCCTCGACGAGCAAGGAGTGGCAGACGGGCCAGGACATGTAGGCGGCGCCGCTGAACGGGCGGATGAGCGCCTTGCTCATGTCAAAGGCGCGGCCGTCCTGGCGCTTGTCGCGGACCCAGCGGAGGTTGGCGACGTCGTAGCGAAAGCCGACCTTGAGGACGCGCTCGTTTTTGTTCCTGTTTGACGACGATGACGAAGCGCCGCTGTCTTTGTCCTCCTTGGGGGTCGTCGTGGTCGAGGCGCCGCCGCCGCCGCCGCGGAGGCGGTCGAAAAGGGCGCGCGGCGGCGGCGCCACGGGCGACCGGCGGGCGCGGCAGGAGGAGACGCGCGCCGCGGGCCCGGCAGTAGGGGGCGCGCGCGCGGAGGACGCGAGCATGGTGATGGCGAGATGTGGTCACGCGTCGTCGCTCGCGAGAGATGTGGTGGTGTGGTGATATTTTCCGCCAAGGGCGCCGAGATGGGCTCGGGTGCGTTGTCGATGTGCGCGCGCGCGCGCAGAGAAAGAGGGGCGAGCGACGTCTTGAGACGTTGGGCGTATCTGATGAGATCTGAGTCCAGGAGCAGTAGCTTGCCTTGCGTTGCAGCGAAAGAGCGAGAGGGCGGCGGAGGGTTGGTTGCCTCAAAAGGCGCTACCGGTTGCCGCCCCCCGGCCGCCGCTGCCTCGTCCCTGCTGGTCGCTGCCACGCCCCCCCCCAGCACCGCCACCGCCACCGTCCAGCAGCGCCCGGTCGCTGTCCGCGCTGCTGCCGCAGCTGGGGCTCGGGGTCGCCAGCGCGCGCGGCGACGTCGTCATCGCGACCTCGGGCTGCGATCGCCGCCTCTCGCCGCCGCCGCCGCTCGACCCCGCGCTCCTCCCCCGCTGCTCCCGCTCCTCGCCCCCTTGCTCCTCCTCCTCCTCCTCCTCATCCGCCGTCAAATCGTCGCGGTCGTCCTCGCTCCCGAGCTCCAGCTCGAGCTCCAGCTCGCGCTCGTCCAGCAGCTCCTCATCTTCGTCCTCCTCCTCCTCCTCCTGCGCCTGCCCATCCACCGCCGCCGCCGCCTGCCCCTCCAAATCCAAGCCCGCCGCCCCTTCTCGCCGCCGCCTCCTCCTCCGCACCTCGCGCTCCCGCCGCGCCTTGCGCCGCGCGCGCACGGCCGCCGCGAGCGCGTCCTGCGCCGCGCGCTCGTCCCGCCGCATCGTCAGCGCCAGCGCCAGGATGAGCAGGCCGCACGGCACCCACCCGCCGACGGCCAGGTTGAAGGCGCGCCGCCGCCCCAGCGCCCCCGCGAGCCCGGCCACCACCACGGGCCCGACGCCCTTGCCGAGGTCGTCCGTGAGCGACTGCAGCGCGAGCGCGCTGCCGCGCACGCCGGGCGGGTTGACGTTGAGCATGACCGCGCGCATGCAGGGGCCCGGGACGGAGGAGACGAGGCCCGCGGCCGCCGCCGCCGCGGCCGTCGCGGGCACGCCCGCCGAGAGCAGGTCGGCGTTGAGCAGCCACAGCACGGGCGCGATGCCCGCGAGCACCGCGGCGCCGCTGTACAGCGCGAGCGCCTCCTTGCGGCGGTTGTACAGCCACTGGCCGCCCGCGCCGCCCGCGAGGACGCCCGCCCCGCCGCTCAGCCCGAACACGAGCAGCACCATCGTGGCCTCGCCGGCGCTCAGGCCCTTTTGCCTGGCGAGGTAGTCGTTCATGTAGGTCAGCATGACGCCCCAGGGCAGGCAGCCCGGCAGCCCCTGCGCGACGACGAGGGCGTTGCTGGGCACGCGGAGGACCTGGCGCGTGGCGGCGGCGGCGGCGGCGAGGGCGCGGGCCAGGCGGCGGCGGAGGAGCGGGGGGTGGGGGTGGTGGTGGCGCGGCGTGGTGGGGGGGCGGCGCGTGGTCGTGGGGGTGGCGGTGGCGGCGGTCGTCGCTGTGGTTTGCCGCTTGCCGCCGACGCACGTTGTCGTCGTCGTTGTTGCGGCCGCCACCGCCGCCGCCGCTGCCGCCGCCGCCGCCGCCGCCGCCGCCGCCGCCTCGTGCGCGCCCAGGGGGGCGGCGGCAGCACCATCACCAGCACCATCACCAGCACCATCACCAGCCCCATCACCACCAAACACACCACCCCCACCACCCGCACCACCACCAACCACGCCCCCCCCCCTGGCCTCGATCCGCCTCCGCTGCTGCGCCTGCAGCGCCGCCTTTTCAAACGCCCCCCGCGGCGGCTCGGGGCAGAGCAGCACCATCAGAACGTTGATCGCCAAGGCGGGCACGGCCGCGATGACAAACGGCGCGCGCCACCCGAGCGCGTCCGGCTGGCCCAAGGTGCCCGCCAGGGCCTGCCCCGCGGCCAGGCCCGCCCCGGTCGCGATCTGCACCAGGGCGCTCGTCGCGGCGCGCCGGCGCGGCGGGAAGAGGTCCCCGAGCAGCGAAAACACGAGCGGGAAGACGCCGCCGACCGACACGCCCGTGAGCGCGCGCAGCGCGAAGAAGGCCGGGAGCGAGCGCGCCCAGTAGACGCCCAGGCAAGGCGCGGCGCCGACGGCCACGACGACAAAGAGCAGGCGCACGCGGCGCACGCGGTCGGCGAGGAACCCGACGATCAGCGCCGCGGGCGCGCCGACCAGGAAAAAGCACGCCATGAGGCCGCCGCCCAGCACGGCGTCCTTTTGCGCGTCGTCGAGGCCAAACTCGGCGGCGGCCGCGCTCAGGTTGGGCGCGAGGAGGCTCTGGTCGGCGTACAGGAGGGCGGCCTGCAGCGCAAAGAGGCACGTCATGGCCCAGCGGCAGCGCGCCGACAGCGTCGGGTGGCGCAGCAGGGCGGCCTCGGCCTCGGCGGTCGGGGGGCGGTCGAGCGGGGCGACGGCGCGCGCGACGGCCGAGGCGGCGGCGCGGGGGCTGGCGACGGCATCGGCCAGGAGGCCATGCGACGGGAAGCGGCGGTGGTGGTGTTGGTGCGGGTGGCCTGTCGTGGCGGTGCCGTTGGCGGCGCCGCCGTTGCCAGGGTCGCTGGGCCTGCCATACCCGCCGCCGCCGCCGCCGCTGCTGCTGCCGACGCCGCCGGCGCTGGCGGCGCGGTCGCCCGCCCGCACGAGCGGCTGCTGGCTCTGGCTGCTGAACGAGTCGGCGTCGGCGGCCTCGGCGTCGACTGCTGCCGATGCTCCTGCACCTCCCGCGGCGGCCGTCGAGGAGCCCGCGCGGCGGTGGTGCTGGTGGCGGGGTCGCGGCGGCCGGGGCGCCGGCGGCGCTGGCGGAGGCGGGGCCATGATGATGCGCGCCGGGGCTTCCGGCGCCGACGGCGACGCTTGCGTCCTGCGGCTCTCCCTCACTCAGCAGCAGCAGCAGCAGCAGCAGCAGCGGGCGCGTGCATGCCGAGTCGGAGCGAGCGATGCCGGGGACATGCTGCGACGGGTCGGGCCGACAAATTGAGGCGCGCGCGTGCGGCCCCGCGCGCGCAAGGGAAGAGAGCTCCGGAAGAGCCGGGGCGGGAAGAGGAAAGAGAGAGAGAGAGAGAGACGCGCGCGCGAGAGAGAGAGAGAGACGGCTCTGTTGTTTTCGCGGCGTTTCGGAATCGCGTGTGTACGAGAGGTCGCTCGAAAGAAGAGTGGGGTGACGTCGATTGGAGCACGCGCAGGGAGGAGGCCTCGCGCTCAAATAACAGCATCGCGAGTCGCCGCCGAGAGGGGCGCGACGCGAGCGCGAGCGCCGGGCGCCCGCTCCGTTGCCGGCAAAGCGCGCGCCGCTCTTTTTGCTCTTTTTCGTCTCTCCCCAACGTTTGCCCAACAAGGCAGACGGATTCAGGGCGATCAACGTGTGCAATCCTGTTACATGTGTGCCATGTGCGCTTTTGTTTGCGTCTGCGCGCGCGTCGAGCTGCTCTTTCTTCCTCAGCGCTTGCCGCCCTCGCTGCCGCCGCTCCTGTCCTGCCCGCTCAGCGCCCGCTCCAGCTCTGCCACGCGCGCCTCTCGCGCGCGCACCCCCTCGTCGACCTCGCGCCCCTCCTGGTGGTCGAGCGCCAGCTGCACCATCAGGTCGTGCGTCCGCCACGAGGGCGGCCGGGCCTCCCGCGCGGCCGCCCGCGCCGCGAGCAGCCTGCCGAGGCGCGCGGCGTGCGGGAGCGCGAGGGGGGCGTTCTCGGGGCGGACGAGCGCGCCTGCGAGCATGAGGTCGGCGATGACGTCCCGGACCCAGAGGCTGTCTGCTTCCGGGTGACGCCGGGAAACGTGCGAGCTGTCTGCGTAGTACTTGAGCATCCAGTCCAGCGCGCCCTCGCCTGAGTAGCTGTCGACGGCGCACCGCGTCTCGCGCGACGACGCTTTGAGGAGCAGCGGGATGTTGACGGGGGCGTGCGGTCCGCCGTGCCAGCAGGCACCCATCAGGGGCGAGCAGCCTTGGTCCGTCAATATGTTTGCAGAGGCGCCTCGAGACAGCACGTGCGGCACGAGGCTGGGAAGAACAAAGGATGCGATGTGCAGCAACGTGCTCGACGACCCCGCTTGCGCGTCGATGTCGGCCCCGAGCGCGACGAGCGCGTCGACCGCGCGCTCGACTTCGAGCGGCCGCTCGGCGCTGGGCGCCGGGTACCTGCGGGCCCAGACAAGCCAGTGCATCGGCGTTCCGTACGAAGAGCAACGAGCATTGACGTCGGCGCCAAACTCGCGCACGAGGACCTCGAGCGCGGCCAGGTTGGGCGGCGGCCAGGGGCTGATGACGGTCGGCCACCTGGGCGGCGCGGCCGCGAGGTGGACGGGGCGGCACCAGTCGCCTTCGTACACGGCGCCCTCCAAGGTGCTCATGGAGCCGTACGCCAGCTGCTCCTCGGCGTGGTGGCGCCCGCTGCGCAGCAGGGCGCGCAGCGTGTCGGTCTGGCCGTGGTAGATGGCGACCGCCAACGGGCTGCAGTTGGGCCCAAAGGCGGCTTTGGCGTCGGCGCCGGCCTCCAGGAGCGCGCCCACGAGGTCGCCGCGCTCGCAGCTGTGGGCGATGCGGAGCGGCGTAACGTCGTGGGCGATGCGGAGCGGCGTAACGTCGCGGTCGTGCTCGCGGGTGCGGTAGTTGACGGCGGCCAGGCGGCGCTCCCCGGCGGTGTACTGCTCGATGACGCGGCGCAGCTCGTCGGCGCTCGCGCCCGCGATGACTGCGCGGAGCACGGCGTCGGGCGCGGAGTTGTCGGCGGCGCCGGGGTCAACGGCGGCGGCGGCGCTCGTGCTGGCCATGCCTTGCGTTTTGGCTTGGAGGAGACGCGCTCGTGCTGTTGGTGGGCTTGAGGAGAGGCTTCTGTTTGCTTGTGTCGGCGTGTTGAGGCTTTGCGTTTTGGTGTGTGTGCGTGAATGTAGAGAGAGAGAGAGATCGTGAAAGCAGCTGGTCCGTGCTTTTTTTTTTTGCAGGGGAGAGGGCGCGCGCCGCCGCCGCCGCCGCCGCCGCGCGGGATTGGGCGCCGCCTTCGCGTCGGCCATCACATCGCGCGCCCCTCAATCGACGCGTCATACGATCGAGCAGGCGCGCGCGCGAGGCCAAGCGATTCGCATCCTTTGCATCATCAGGCCCATCGCATCTGTGGCCCCCCGCATCACACACGCAAAACACACCGCGCAACCAACCCGGTGCCTTTCGCCCTTTTTTCACGACACCACCCGCCCGCCCTCGGGCGGCACAACAACGACGACGATGCTGCTGCGCCGCGCCGGCACGGCGCGCCTATGGCGCCAGTGGCCGCTCGCGGCCGCCTCGCCCGCCGCCTCCGTCCGCGCCGCCGCCTCGACCCCCCTCCTCCCCCTCTCCACGGGCCGCCCCCGCCTCGTGCTGCGCCGCGCCGGCACGGCGCGCCTATGGCGCCAGTGGCCGCTCGCGGCCGCCTCGCCCGCCGCCTCCGTCCGCGCCGCCGCCTCGACCCCCCTCCTCCCCCTCTCCACGGGCCGCCCGCGCCTCGTCGTCGTCGGTACTGGCTGGGGCGCCGCCTCCCTTTTGCGCCACATCAACCCTGCGCTCTACGACCTCACCGTCGTCTCGGAGCGCAACCACATGGTCTTCACGCCGCTCTTGAGCTCCGTCACCGTCGGCACCCTCTCCCCGTCGTCCGTCGCCGTGCACATCGCCGACATCCAGCCCGCCCTGAAGCAGGGCGCCCACCCGGCCAACGCCGTGCTGACCGCCACGGTGCTCAACGTCCTGCCCGAGCGCCGCGCCGTCGAGTGCGCCGCGGCCGACGGCCTGCGGTTCTACGTCGAGTACGACGCGCTCGTGGTGGCGGCCGGCTCGCAGGGCTCCACGTTCAACATCCCCGGCGTCGAGGAGCACGCCCTGCCGCTGCGGGACGTGCGGCACGCCGAGGCGATCCGGGCGCGCCTGATCCGGTCGATCGCGCTGGCGGCGGCGCCCGGGAGGCCGCCCGACGAGGTGCGGCGGCTGCTGAGCCTCGTCTGCGTGGGCGGCGGGCCGACGGGCGTCGAGGTGGCGGGCGAGATCTCCAACTTTGTCCGCCGCGACCTCGCGCGCTACTACCCCGAGCGCAGCCGCCGCTTCTCGATCACCCTGGTCGAGGCGCGCGAGCTGCTCAGCTCGTTCGACGCGAGCCTGCGCGAGTACGCGGCGTCGAGCCTGACCAAGCGCGGCGTCGCGCTGCGCAAGGGCGTCGTCGCGCGCGTGACGGAGAGGGGCGTCGAGCTGCGGGACGGCGAGTTTTTGCCGGCCGCCACCGTCGTTTGGTCGACGGGCGTCGGCCCGACGCCCTTGACGCTCGCCCTGCCCTTTTCCAAGACGCCCATCGGCCGTTTGGCGGTCGACGGGCAGCTGCGCGTGCTGCGCGAGCCGCCGCTCTCCGAGGGGGAGGCCGCCGCCGGGGCGGCTCCTCCCTTGCGCGAGGGCGACCGCCCCCCTCCCCCGCAAGCCGCCACGTCGATCCTCGCCGTCGGCGACGAGGCCTCGCAGCCGCGCCCCTCGCGCCTCGTGCCCGTGCCCGGGATCTACGCCCTCGGGGACTGCTGCGCCGACGTCGACCGCCCGCTGCCGGCGCTCGCGCAGGTCGCCGAGCAGCAGGGGCGCTTCCTGGCGCGGCGGCTGAACGAGGCGCTGACGGGGGCGGCGACGCCCCGCGGCCGTCGCGGTGAAGAGGACGAGGAAGCGTTCGTGTACCGCCACCTGGGCAGCATGGCGACGACGGGGGGCTTATCGGCCATCCTGCAGGTGGAGCTGCCGGGGCGGCGCAGAGGCGCGGCGGGCGGCGGCGGCGGCGGCGGCGGCAGCGGCAGCGGCGGCGGCGGCCTGGACGCTTGGCTTCCAAAGCAGCTCCGCTTCCGCGGCCTGTTCTCGTGGCTGGCGTGGCGGTCGGCCTACGCGACGCGCCTGGGCAGCCTGCGCAAGCGCGCGAGCGTCCTCTTTGACTGGACGCAGACCATGCTCTTTGGGCGGGACCTGAGCCAGTGGTGATTTGTTGGGTGGGCGGGGCGTTTCGTCGTCGTCGCGTCTCGCTTTTCCCCCGCTGTCGGGCGCGTCCCGTCGTCGGCGTCGGCGGCGGCGGCGGCGTCGTCCTCTCTCTTTTTTGCCCGCCCCCTCTCTCTCAAACACACAACCACCACACTTGGACGCGCTGCATCTCAGCGCATCCCATTCATTCAACACCACCTGGGCTGGGTCACTCTCTCTCTCTGTCTCTCTCTCTCTCTCTCTCTTTTCCTCTCGCGCGAGCGGCTCCAGCGATGCCCGTTCTTCGTCTCCTCCTCCGACACACCCGCGCGCGCACGGACGAATGAAGGCGCTCGGCGGGAGCGCCCTCCTGCTCCCGGCGCTCATTGCCGGCGCCCTGACGCTCGCATTCCTGGCCGGCACGCGCGTCGGCTCGTTCGCGCCGCCGCCGGCAGCAGTGCCGCGCCCGCTGCTCCGCCGCGCCGCCGCCGCCGACG
>Ga0315905_10005222_pt1 | contig 13242 bp, 11 predicted proteins | sample LakEriMetagenome_5_FD_203522 | JGI IMG/M metagenome (GOLD analysis project Ga0315905, IMG submission 203522) | Freshwater fungal communities from buoy surface, Lake Erie, Ohio, United States - Buoy 4 MA121 | ecosystem: Environmental > Aquatic > Freshwater > Lake | place: USA: Lake Erie, Ohio... | reverse complement strand
TATTGAGCATGATTTTAGTGCGTTAAAAAGAATCAGAATGTATGCCCCTATCGGCACATCTCTAGATGAGATTATTCGGTCTTATTGCGTTGCCTAATGTTTCACCCTTAGTTGAAATAACTATATCCGTCGTTTGGGGGGATACGGTTTGGCATCATTAAAACAAAAAAGGTAGTCCCTGGTTAAGGAACTACCTCACAATCATCGCAGCAATGGAGCTATCTAGTCGGGCTTTGCGGCATTAGCCTTATTCCACCCCAGGGGCGATTAACTCCCGGTCTTCACTGGGTTTAACCACTACCTGGTTGTCTTCCCCAATATCCACCAAGGCTTTGCTGCCTTCTTTCAAACGGCCGGTGAGAATTTCTTCAGCTAGCACATCTTCTAGTAAACGCATAATAGCGCGACGTAAAGGACGGGCACCGTAGGCGGGATTAAACCCTTCTTCTACCAGGCGTTCTTTAAATTTGTCCGTAACCTGTAAGGAGATATTTTTCTCGACGAGGCGAGCAAAGACATCTCGGAGTAGGATTTCGGAAATTTCCTTGACTTCTTCCTTGTTCAACTGACGGAAGACGATAATTTCATCTAGACGGTTGAGGAATTCAGGGCGGAAGTAATTTTTCAATTCTTCGTTGACCAAGGAACGAATGCGATTGTATTGAGACTCGGCTTGATCGTTTTCAAAGTCAAAGCCTAAACCACCGCCACCTTTTTCGATGACTTTAGAACCAATGTTAGAGGTCATGATTAACAGGGTATTTTTGAAATCCACTGTCCGACCTTTGGCATCGGTTAAGCGTCCATCTTCTAGAATCTGCAAGAGCATATTGAAGATGTCGGGGTGGGCTTTCTCGATTTCATCAAAGAGAACCACGGTGTAAGGACGACGGCGCACGGCTTCGGTGAGTTGACCCCCTTCGTTATAGCCGACGTAACCGGGAGGAGAACCAATCAGTTTGGACACCGTATGCCGTTCCATAAACTCCGACATATCGAGACGAATCATGGCTTCTTCCGAGCCGAAGAAGTAGGCAGCAAGGGCTTTGGTTAGCTCGGTTTTACCGACCCCAGTAGGCCCAGAGAAGATGAAGCTGGCGATCGGGCGATTAGGATTTTTGAGTCCAACCCGGGCCCGACGAATAGCGCGGGAAACGGCTTTGACTGCATCTTCTTGACCAATCAGCCGTTGATGCAGAGTATCCTCCATGTGCATCAATTTGTCAGACTCGGATTCTGTGAGTTTGTTGACTGGAACCCCTGTCCAAGACGCAACGATGTGGGCGATTTCTTCGGAGGTTACTTCGGGTTCACCGCTTTCCCCTTCAGATTTTTTGGAAGAAGCGATGTCACGGATTTGTTGTTTGATATCCATCTCCCGATCGCGCAATTCCCCGGCTTTATCAAAGTCTTGGTTACGGACGGCATCATCCTTTTCTTTCAGGATTTGGCGCAGTTCCTTATCCAGTTCTTTGGCAGCGGGGGGCAATTGGGAATTAATCAAACGCACGCGAGAACCGGCTTCATCAATCAAATCGATCGCCTTGTCGGGGAGGAAACGGTCTGAGATATAACGGTCAGAAAGTTTGGCAGCAGCTTCGAGGGCTTCGTCCAAAATTTTCAATTTGTGGTGTTGTTCGTAGCGTTCCCGTAGACCGTAGAGAATTTCAATGGTTTCATCCACGGAGGGTTCACCCACCATGACGGGTTGGAAACGACGCTCTAGGGCCGCATCCCGTTCAATGTGTTTGCGGTATTCATCCAGGGTGGTGGCCCCAATACATTGCAGTTCACCCCGGGCTAAGGCGGGTTTGAGAATATTTGCGGCATCGATCGCCCCTTCGGCGGCCCCGGCCCCAATCAGGGTATGGACTTCATCAATGACAAGGACAATATTACCCGCTTGACGAATTTCATCCATGATTTTTTTGAGGCGCTCCTCAAATTCCCCTCGGTATTTGGTGCCTGCAACGAGCAAGCCAATATCCAAGGTGACAACCCGTTTGTCTTCGAGAATATCAGGAATGTCCTTATTGGCAATCCGCTGGGCTAATCCCTCGGCGATCGCCGTTTTACCGACCCCCGGTTCCCCGATCAAGACCGGATTATTTTTAGTCCGACGGCCCAGAATTTGGATGACCCGTTCAATTTCTTTTTGGCGACCGACCACGGGGTCAAGTTTGCCTTCCGCAGCCATTTGGGTCAGATTCGAGCCAAACTCATCTAGGGTTGGCGTTTTTGTCCGCCCAGAAGAACCACCACCAGCGGTAACCTCTGCGGTTTCGCCCAACATTCTAATCACTTGGGTGCGGACTTTCGACAAGTCAACCCCTAGGTTTTCGAGAACCCTGGCGGCGACCCCTTCCCCTTCCCGAATTAGCCCCAACAGCAAATGTTCAGTGCCAATGTAGTTGTGGCCCAGTTGGCGAGCTTCTTCAAGGGAAAGTTCCAACACCCGTTTAGCTCTGGGAGTAAACGGAATTTCTACGGCAACAAATCCCGAACCGCGCCCGATGATTTTTTCAACTTCAATGCGAGCATCTTTAAGATTAACCCCCATCGATTTGAGAACCTTGGCAGCGACTCCAGTTCCTTCACCAATCAAGCCGAGGAGAATTTGTTCCGTGCCTACGAAGTTGTGTCCGAGGCGACGGGCTTCTTCCTGAGCGAGCATGATTACTTTAATGGCTTTTTCTGTAAAGCGTTCAAACATGACCTAAATCCATCACCTCAGCGTGCCCTGTGTATTGCTGATTCTAACACAGCGTTTTTATCCTGCTGTTGCGCTGGGTACAGCTTTGCCTGTACGGTTTACCGTTAACTGGGCAACCCTGCCAAATTCGTTCCATGGGGTTTTAGCGAGTCAATTGGGGATAATTTGATGAACCCATTTCCATTACCATCGGTGGCGCAAAGCCTGATTTTAGAGCTGATTTGCCCGATCGTCGTTGGGGAGACTGTCCCTTTAGAGCAAGCTTTAGGCCGGATTTTAGCCCAAGCAGTGACGGCTCAGCAGGATTTTCCCTATTGGGATAATGGGGCAATGGATGGTTATGCGGTGCGCTATGAAGATGTGGCGACGGCAAGTGTTAATCATCCCGTCAAATTAAATCTGCGGGGAGAAGTGGCGGCGGGAAAAGTCCCGGATCATCCCGTCCTGCCAGGGGAAGCGATGCGGATTTTTACGGGGGCGATGGTGCCAACGGGGGCGGATACGGTGGTGATGCAAGAGGTGTGTCGGCGGGAAGGGGATTCGGTTTGGGTGGAACAATCGCCAAAACAGCGGGGAGAATTTGTGCGGTGTCGGGGAGATTATTACCAAGCGGATGCGCCCTTGTTATCGGCGGGGATGGTTGTTAGGGAAGCGGAATTGGCGATTTTAGCGACGGCTCAGGTGACTCAGGTTCTGGTGTGGCGACGGCCGAGGGTGGTGTTATTTTCCAGCGGCAATGAGTTGATTTCTCCCGATCGCCCGTTACAACCGGGTCAAATTGTGGATTCTAATCAGTATGCCATCCGAGCCTTTTTGCAATCCCAGGGGGCGGAAGTAATTTCCTTGGGCATTGTGGGTGATCGCCGGGAAGATTTGCGGGCGGTGATCCGTCAAGCCGTTGACCAGGGGGATTTGGTGATTTCCACGGGCGGCGTTTCCGTGGGGGACTATGATTTTATTCCCGCACTGTTGACGGAATTGGGGGGAACGTTGGCGATCGAAAAAGTAGCTAGTAAACCCGGTAAACCGTTGAAAGTGGCCAAATTTGCTAATGGCTGTGTTTATTTCGGTATTCCGGGCAATCCCGTTTCCGCGTTGGTCAGTTGTTGGCGCTTTGTGCAACCGGCTTTGCAAAAATTATCGGGTTTAGCCGCGCCCCATGCGCCGACTTGGATCACGGCCCAGACCCAAGATTTTCTGAAAAGTGATGGCAAACGGGAAACCTATCTTTGGGGTCGGCTGGACTTTACATTAGGAACGCCCCAGTTTCACCTTGCTAAAGGTAGCCATAGTTCGGCGAATTTAATTAATTTAGGCGGAACCAATAGTTTGGCCATGATTCCCCAAGGTCAGACGGCGATCGCCGCCCAAGCGCTGGTAAAAGTGTTAGTTCAACCCCGATCGCCATTTTTGTGAGGGTGAATTTTGATAGTCGGTGTTCAATAATTGATTAACGCCTTTCTTTCTGTGACTGCCGATGAACGTTTCCCCTTCTGATCCAATTCTCCAGGCCTTGCAACATCTCATCACCGTGGTGGCCCAACTGCGATCGCCCGAAGGGGGTTGTCCTTGGGATTTAGCCCAAACCCAACAAACCTTAATTCCCTATGTGATTGAAGAAGCCTACGAAGTGGTTCATGCCATTAAAAGTGAAGACCAAACGGCGATCGCCGAGGAATTGGGGGATTTATTATTACAGGTCGTTTTACAAGCCCAAGTTGCTCAGGATCAAGGACATTTCAATTTAGAACAAGTCGCCCAGGGCATCACCGAAAAACTTATCCGCCGCCATCCCCATGTGTTTGATAATGTAGCGGTGGCCGATGAAGCCGAGGTCAGGGCCAATTGGGACGCCATCAAAGCCCAAGAAAAGGGTCTTAATCCCCAAGCACCACCGTTGTTAAGTGCCAAATTAGCCCGTTATCAGCGCAGTTTGCCACCGCTCATGGCCGGTAGTAAAATTTCGCAAAAGGCCGCCGCCATGGGGTTTGAATGGGAAAATGCAGCGGGAGTTTGGGCAAAGTTTGAAGAAGAATTAGGGGAATTTCGGGAGGCGTTACAGTCGGAGGATAAAGCCCATCAACAGGCGGAATTGGGAGATTTATTGTTTACGGTGATTAACCTGGCCCGTTGGTATGGCCTTGACCCGTCGGAAGCGTTGCAGGGCACTAATCAGCGTTTTATCCAACGGCTAGAATTGATGGAAAAATTTGGCGATCGCCCTTTACAAGACTATAGCTTGGGGGAATTAGAGAGTTTATGGCAGCAGGCGAAACGGGATTTAAACCATTAAATTGCCTAAAAAATTGTTTCAAAGCCGGTCATCCCCGACCAACCCCAAAGTCTGATTCACCTTACCCCTCGATTGTCGGGACTTTACAACGTTATATAAAGATTCTTTGTCAGAGTTCGAGGGAGTTGGAATTTTCACGCACAATGGCATTAAATAGCCGGGTGAGTTCAGGGAGATAGTTATGCAGACCAGACGATATCAAGCCGCAACATCCACGACTTTTGCCAACCCAGCGGAAGAGTCTACCCATAATCGGATTTTGAAAGGGGCGCTCAAATTATTTGCCATTAAGGGCTATGAAGGAACCACTACCAAGGATTTAGCCCAAGCGGCCAATGTGGCCGAAGGAACCTTGTTTCGCTATTTTTCCAACAAAAAGGCCATTCTGGTTGAAGTAGCCACAGCGGGGTGGATCGAAATTTTGACTGATTTACTGACTGAATTAAGTGAAATGGGCAGTTATAAGGCGATCGCCCAGGTGATGAAGCGACGGATGTTTCACCTGCGAGAAAACAAATATTTATTACAAGTCTGCTTTGTGGAAGCCCAATATCACCCGGAATTGCGGGAAAAAATTCAATCAGAAATTATCGACAAAATGACCGATGTGGCCGAAGCCTTTTTTCAAACTGCTATGGATAAAGGCATTTATCGACCCATGAATCCCAAAATTGTGGCCCAAGTATTTTTAGGGATGTTTGCAGTGGCGGGCTTTTCAGAACAGACCGTCATTGATCCCCAGGCATCACCCCAAGCCTTACAGGAAATGGCGGAAGGATTAGCGGATATTTTTTTGAATGGGGTTCTGGCGAAATAAAGGTCGTTGCTAAGTACGGGGACAAAAGCTAAAGAGCCTGGTCAAAGTCAGATGGGCGAAAAGAAAGCTCAGAGAATGTGCAACGAAGAAAGTCGCAACCGGAGCGAAAAATTAGAAAAACAAAACACACCAACAAAATACTTTTGAATGCAACAAAATACTTTCGAATGCATGGAGAAAGTAATAAAAAAGGGGCCGAAGCCCCCAGTTTAAATATTGAGAAAAGTGTTGGTTAATTGACCTTAGTAGTCGAAGTCACCACCGGGAGCACCTGCGGGGGCTTTTTCTTTTTCGGGTTTGTCCACAACGATACATTCGGTGGTTAAGACCATACCGGCGATCGAAGCGGCGTTTTGCAGGGCAGAACGGGTCACTTTGGCGGGGTCAACGATACCAGCGGCGAGCATGTCTACATACTCTAGGGTGGCAGCATTGTAGCCGATGTTAAAGTCTTTCTCTTTGACGCGCTCAGAGACGACGGCACCGTTTTGTCCTGCATTTTCCGCAATCCGTTTTAGGGGAGCGGGTAAAGCACGGGCAACAATTAACGCGCCGGTTAAGGCTTCATCGACGAGGTTGGCATTGGCCCATTCTTCCAATTGGGGAGCCAAGTGAGCCAAGGTTGTACCGCCACCGGGGACGATGCCTTCTTCTACGGCCGCTTTGGTGGCGTTGATGGCATCTTCGAGGCGCAGTTTACGGTCTTTCATTTCCGTTTCCGTAGCAGCACCGACTTTGATCACGGCAACCCCACCGGCCAATTTAGCCAAGCGTTCTTGCAGTTTTTCTTTGTCGTAGCTGGAATCGGTTTCGTCAATTTGGCGACGGATTTGCTCACAACGGGCTTTAACGGCGGTTTCATTGCCTTCGGCCACAATGGTGGTGCTGTCTTTGGTGATGTTGATGCGACGGGCAGAACCGAGGCTGTCAACGGTGGCGCTTTCGAGTTTGAGACCGGCATCTTCGCTGATCACTTGACCACCCGTTAAGGTAGCGATGTCTTCCAACATCTGTTTACGGCGATCGCCAAAACCGGGAGCTTTAACCGCAGCCACATTCAATACACCGCGTAAACGGTTAACAACGAGGGTAGCCAAGGCTTCTTTCTCGATGTCTTCAGCAATGATCAAGAGGGGCTTACCTTGACGGGCAACCTGTTCGAGGATGGGAACGAGGTCTTGCACCAAGTTGATTTTTTTATCGGTGATCAAAATCCGGGGATCTTCGAGTACCGCTTCCATGCGTTCTGCATCGGTGACGAAGTAGGGGGAAATATAGCCTTTGTCAAAGCGCATCCCTTCGGTAATTTCCAACTCGGTGGTCATGGATTTGCCTTCTTCGAGGGAAATAACCCCTTCTTGGCCGACTTTATCCATGGCGTTGGCGATCATTTGACCAACTTCTTCGTCGTTACCGGCAGAAATCGATCCCACCTGGGCGATCGCCTTGGAATCTCCAACGGGTTGAGCATGTTCTTTAATGCGAGCAACCAGAAATTCCGTTGCTTTATCAATACCGCGCTTGAGGGCAATGGGATTAGCACCAGCAGCCACGTTGCGTAACCCTTCTTTGACAATGGCGTGGGCGAGAACCGTTGCAGTGGTGGTTCCGTCTCCAGCGACATCATTGGTTTTGGAAGCGGCTTGGCGAATCAAAGAAACGCCGGTATTTTCAACGTGATCTTCCAATTCAATTTCTTTGGCAATGGTGATCCCATCATTGATGATCTGGGGAGAACCAAATTTCTTTTCTAAAACCACGTTGCGACCTTTAGGTCCAAGGGTAACCGCAACGGCTTCCGCCAAAATGTCCATGCCGCGTTCGAGGGCGCGACGAGCTTCGTCATTGTAAATAATGGATTTAGCCATAGGAGTAAAAACCTCGTGAGCAAATTAATGCAATAAAAATGATTGAGTAAAAATCCTGAAAGGGTTGATCCAGGTCAGGATCAGTCAAGCTTGCTCGGAAAAATTAAGCAACCGACGCCAAAATATCTTTTTCGGTTAACAAAACATAGTCATCGCCACCGAGTTTGATATCAGTGCCTGCATATTTGGAATAGAGCACTTTATCGCCGACTTTAACTTCCACGGGGGAATAGCTGCCGTCATCGTTGCGTTTGCCGGGGCCAACTTGGACGACTTCGCCGATTTGGGGCTTTTCTTTGGCGTTATCGGGCAATAAAATACCCCCAGCGGTTTTTTCTTCAGCGGGGCTTACTTTCACAAATACCCGATCGCCAAGGGGTTTTACGGTCGAAACGTTAATGGTAATAGCTGCCATGAATCATCCTCCAGATGGGTAGGTTGTCTCTTGATGTTTGAAAAGGGTTTGGGGAGTTAGCACTCTCACCTCACGAGTGCTAATTTAGCGAATTGTCCAATCCCCTGGCAACACTAGGTTAAGTGTGGTTTCCCGTACTGTTACTGAGGGCAAGCCGATTTTGACCATTGTTAGTCGCGGATGTAAGTCCTTTTTCGGTCATGAAAATTCACCAATCCTGCACCCACAATCATCGACGGCTACCTCGTTCAACAGCGGGGGAATTGTCAGGGTTTACCGCCCCTTGCTACACTCCTGAAGGATTTGCGTCATCGCTGGGGGTCACCTTGGAACTAAGTTTTCAAGAAAGAATGGAGTCGGTTAAAGCGGGGTTGACCGCGGCGATCGCCTTTGGGGGCGTTTACGGTTTGGCGTTGGTGGGGAATCACTATTTTGGCTTGACCCAATGGCCGGATTCTAGCTTGTGGCCTTTGGGATTGAACCTGGGCAGTAGTTTACTCAGTGGTTTCTTATTTGGTGTGACCTACCGTTACATTATTCGTCGGGATGACAATTCCCATTTACGGGATGGGGCGGTGTTGGCCTTTGCGTTGGTGCGGAGTGGGGGACTGATTGAACTACAACCTGGTCACAGCGAAATGGTGGGGGCGATCGCCCTATTGATGTTAGAAAGTTTGGTGGGCTTTGCGGCGGCGCGGTCGAGTTTAGATTTAGCGATGGGACAGCAATGGCTCAAACCCTTTGGGGATTAAATTTATTCACAAATAATCTGGCTGAGTTCTCCCAAGGCTTGCTCTAAATCATCATTGATAATTTGGTAATCAAATTCCGGGGCGGCGGCCAATTCTTCTTTGGCTTTGGTTAACCGTTTGGCGATCGCCGACTCGGGATCAGTGCCCCGTCCCCGTAGGCGAGTTTCTAAAATTTCCACAGAGGGCGGCAGAATAAAAATGCGGCGGGCGGCGGGAAAGGTTTGTTGAATTTGTTTAGCGCCTACCACTTCAATTTCGAGCAACACCGTTTTGCCTTGGGCAATTTGTGCTACCACCGGCTCCCTAGGCGTTCCGTAATAATTGCCCGCATATTCCGCCCATTCCAACAATTTCCCGTCCGCAATCCAGGCTTGAAACTGGTCTTTACTCAGAAAATAATAGGATTGTCCGTCGATTTCCCCCTCCCTTGGCGATCGGGTTGTGGCGGAAATAGATAAAAACCAGTCGGGATGGAGGGTTAGTAAGCCTTGAACTAATGTGCCTTTGCCAACCCCACTAGGGCCAGTCAGCACCACCAATTGGCCACAAGACACAGCAGTTTCAACCATATTTGACCCGATTAAGACTCAATAGCAATATCTCTCAATTTAATGCCTAGCCAAGCAAATCCCCTTTATAAAGTCCAGAAAAGGGGAAATCAGGTCAGCCAAAAAAAGGTTTATTTTTTGGTATTTTCTTTGAAATCCTTGCCGAGAACAAAACGATTGGCCACCGTTTCGGGTTGGATGGCCGACAAAATCACCTGGTTAGAATCAGTGATAATCACCGCCCTTGTCCGCCGGCCATAGGTTGCATCAATTAATTGACTCCTTTCTCTGGCATCACTAATGATCCGTTTAATCGGGGCTGATTCGGGACTGACAATGGCAATAACCCGATTACCCGAAACAATATTACCAAATCCAATGTTGATCAATTGAATGTCCATAAGGATAGTTTATAAAAATAGTTTTGTTCGTTGTTGGGATTGATTAAAAAAGCGAGCTATAGGGTTAATGCAATAGCATTAAGGAGAGTCAGCGGGGAAAATAGCAGGATTCACGGTATAGATCACAACTCAGCGATAATTTTTCAGCTTTTATCTCTAAATTCTCCTATTTCACTGTTATGCGAAAAGCGCTATTTTTCGTCTATCTAAAGGTAGATTAATGGGTATAAGCCGGATTAATCCTCTGTTTTTGTGAAAAAACATGACTTTTTCGACGTTTTGCTGCTTTCAAGTTCTTATACTGCCATAGTCTTGAAAAAGTAGTATAAATAAATTTAATTGGGACATAATGGAATTGTGCCTCGACCCGATCGCCATTTAGGGTCAAAATAAATGGGGGCAGTGCTTAGTCTCGGTAAATTGATCAGCCTGTACTCTTCTCTCCCCTAGCCATTAATCTTCAATCCTATGGATGCAAAAACCGAGTTATTAGAGGCGATCGCCGGTAAGAATCGCGGGTTATTGGTTTCCGATCAAGACCGTGTGGCCATCCTCTCCGCCGTCGAAACCTTAGAAGACCATAATCCCCATCCCCAACCCTTGGCCGAAAAGGATTTATTGGATGGTAATTGGCGCTTACTCTACACCAGCAGCCGCAGCATTCTAGGGTTAGACCGCTTTCCTTTGATTCAACTTGGTCAAATTTATCAATATTTGGATGTGGCGCAATCGCGGGTGGTGAATTTAGCGGAAATTGAAGGGATTCCTTTTTTAGAAGGTTTAGTGGCCGTGGTGGCGTCGTTTAAAACGGTTTCCCCTAAACGGATTGAGGTCAAATTTGAGCGATCGATTATTGGACTTCAGCGGTTGTTAAATTACCAATCTCCGTTGCAATTCGTTCAGCAAGTGGCGATCGGGAAACGCTTTTTACCTGTGGATTTTCCCCTACCGAGTCGGAGTGGTAGTGCGGCTTGGTTGGAAACGACTTATCTGGATAACGATTTGCGAATTAGCCGGGGCAATGAAGGCAATGTGTTTGTCTTGAGTAAAATTTGATGGACTGCTAGGGGCATTAAGCCAAGCAAAGTTCGTGTTTCGGGAAACAATTTTGGGCCAGGGGAATCTGTTATCTTATTGTGAAGAAAGATTAAGTAGTTCAAAAAAATTTGCTTTCCCCTATGCAAACCCAAGTCCCCGTAACCACTCCGTCCCCTTCGTCGGCCCTGCTACAAAAGGCGATCGCCGCTAGTCGGGAATTTTTGCTAGGGGAACAACATACCGACGGGTATTGGGTGTCGGAATTGGAATCCAATGTCACCATCACCGCTGAAGTCATTATTCTCTACAAAATTTGGGGCATAGCGGACACCAAACCCTTGGGCAAAGCCAAAACCTATTTACTGCAACAACAACGGCAGCACGGTGGTTGGGAGTTATATTACGGCGATGGCGGTGAACTGAGTACCAGCATTGAAGCCTATACCGCGTTACGGATTTTGGGAGTTCCGGCCAGTGAGCCGATGATGGTCAAAGCCAAAAATTTTATCCTCGGCAAAGGTGGCATCAGCAAATCCCGTATTTTCACCAAAATGCATTTGGCGCTGATCGGTTGCTATGACTGGCAGGGTGCGCCGTCGATTCCCCCCTGGATTATGTTGTTGCCGGATTGGTTTCCTTTCACCATTTATGAAATGTCCAGTTGGGCGCGATCCAGTACCGTTCCCCTGATTATTGTTTGTGACCAAAAGCCAGTTTACGACATTGCCGACGGTCTGCGGGTAGATGAATTGTACGCAGAAGGGATTGAAAATGTTAACTATGAATTGCCGAAAAATGGAACCCTTTGGGATGCTTTTGTGGGTTTAGATCACGTTTTTAAATTCCAAGAAAAAAATCATTTGATGCCTTTTCGGCAACAGGGATTAGACGCAGCGGAAAAATGGATCTTAGAACGGCAAGAAGGGAGCGGCGATTGGGGTGGCATTATTCCGGCCATGCTCAATTCAATGTTGGCGTTGAAAGTGTTGGGCTATGACCGCCATGATCCCTATGTGCAACGGGGACTAACGGCGATCGCCAATTTTGGGATAGAAACTGAAGAAACCTATTGTATTCAAGCCTGTGTCTCTCCCGTTTGGGATACGGCCTGGATGGTACGGGCCTTAGCCGAAGCCCAATTACCGAAAGATCATCCAGCCTTGGTGAAAGCGGGGGAATGGTTACTTGATAAGCAAATTTTGACCTATGGTGATTGGCAGGTGAAAAATCCCCAGGGTAAACCGGGGGCTTGGGCCTTTGAATTTGACAATAATTTTTATCCCGATATTGACGATACGGCGGTGGTGGTAATGGCGTTGGACGGTATTACTCTGCCTAATGAAGCCCGGAAACAGGCGGCAATGGATCGAGCGGTGGATTGGATTGCCACCATGCAATGCAAAACTGGCGGTTGGGCGGCCTTTGATATCGACAATGATCAAGATTGGCTCAATCAGTTACCCTACGGCGATTTGAAAGCCATGATTGACCCCAGCACGGCGGATATTACGGCGCGGGTGATTGAACTGTTGGGGGCCTGCGGTTTAACAATGGATTCCCGACGGGTCGAACGGGGCTTAGCTTATTTGATGCAGGAACAAGAAAACGATGGTAGTTGGTTTGGCCGCTGGGGGGTGAATTATTTGTACGGAACCAGTGGGGCATTATCGGCCCTGGCCATTTACGATCCCCAGCGGTTTAAGACCCCCATTGAAACGGCGATCGCCTGGTTGGTTCGTTGCCAAAACCCTGACGGTGGCTGGGGAGAAACCTGCGAAAGTTATAAAGATGTCCGTTTAAAAGGTCAAGGCAATAGCACCCCTTCCCAAACGGCTTGGGCCTTAATTGGTTTAATTGATGCAGTTAAAGGGCTGCCAGGGCTGCGCCAAAATTCTGACCTAGAAACGACGATCGCCAACGGGGTTCAATTTTTAGTGGATCGTCAAACCGCCAATGCTAGCTGGGAGGAAGTGGAATTTACCGGCACTGGTTTCCCCTGTCATTTTTACATTCGTTATCATTACTACCGCCAATATTTCCCCCTGATCGCCCTGGCCCGTTACCAAACTTTGTTAACGACTTCTATAAAAATTCAATGTGATTAAACATTTCCTCCGGGTCGAGAATTTCCCAAATTAACAGTAGCCCGCGAATAATTTGACCAATAGACTGACTTTGTTGGGGGCAGTAAGCAATTCCGGCATGGGGAATGGAAGATTGACCCATGCGTAAAAAATCAGTATCTTGAGTGAAAATTACGCGGCGATTAGATGCGGCAAATCGTAGTTGTATTTCATCAGAGGATGTCTGAAAAGTGTTCTGATGGAGTACTGGCAAGACTAGAGTATGGACAAGATTAGGTAAAAATAGAAAGAAGCAAAGCTAAAAACTCCTACT
>Ga0315905_10005221_pt1 | contig 13242 bp, 18 predicted proteins | sample LakEriMetagenome_5_FD_203522 | JGI IMG/M metagenome (GOLD analysis project Ga0315905, IMG submission 203522) | Freshwater fungal communities from buoy surface, Lake Erie, Ohio, United States - Buoy 4 MA121 | ecosystem: Environmental > Aquatic > Freshwater > Lake | place: USA: Lake Erie, Ohio... | reverse complement strand
CAAACCCCACCACCCCCCTCTCTCTCTCTCTCTCTCTCTCTCTCTCTCTCTCTCTCTCTCTCTCTCTCTCTCTCTCTCACACACACACACACACACACACACAGGAGATCAGGAGGCTGAATGGGCGGATATCCGCCCATTGGGCGGCCGGAACAAGAGCCGAGGCATGCTTCAAATAGCGATGAGGATCTCGCCGCCAATGATTTTACTCCGGATGTTCTTGCGGAGTTGCGCAGGGAGTATGAAAAGATGCGGGGCGTTCTCTGGCAGAAGGCTGCTGAGGATCTAGCTAATGCACGCGCTGCCGAGACTGCTGCTTTAGCTGGCGCTGCTGCTGCGAGTGTGCCTGCAAAGGCTGCTGCGAAGAAGAAGAAGAATAAGAGGAAGCCGAAGTTTTCTCCTAACCCTCATGAGGATCCGTCATCGTCCGAGATGAATATCTCACCAACTGCGGTGCTCGCTCTCTTGCCGCCGCCACCACCGCCACCGCCGTAGCTTCGAAGCTATGCATAAGGAAATTGTACAGAAATGTGCGCCGCTCATTGATGGCATTAACGCACTCAACATTTTTGGTCTTGCTTGCATTGAATACAACCTTGAAGAAAGCAAGATGAACTTTAAAAAAGAAACGCCACACAAAACACAGTATATGAAGCTCTTTAAACGAGTAAATAAGTCGGCCAAGACTGGGCTAAGGGTGGGAAGAAGTAGAGCGCGCGCTTGAGTTTAGTTTGTGTTCTATAGAGTTGCAAGCAACTCTAGAGGGTGGGTGGGTTTTTGATACCAGTGCCTCTTCGTGCCGCGAGTCGCGGGCGCTAAAATTCAGGGTAATTCAATGAAATCCTGGACGGGCTGGCAGGAGACTCAAAAATAGTAGGAATAATTGAGAATTGAAGTTCTTACAGAACAAGAAACCCAGCGCACTGAACATGCTTCATCCAACACAAAACATAATAGTATTTAGTACTACTACTAACACAGTAGTAGTTAGGAACACAAAACATGCTTCATGAAACACGGAACATGCTTTTTTACGTCCGCGTCCTCCTCCTCAACCCCCTACTTTCTCAAATTCATCTCCAACGTAGTTCTCGTCCAGAGAGGGCATGGCAGGCTCCATGCGCCCCTCCCTCGAAGCCCCACGGCTCTGAAGTAGCGCACGGTCAGGCTGATGTGTAAACATCCCATCTTTCGATTCATCTTGCGGCGGCGTCCCCCTGTCATCTCCTCCATTCCTCTGCCGCACGGGCCAAGGCAGCACTGGATCGCTAGTAGCTGCGCTGACAGGCTGGAATCCCTGGTGCGTCTCGAGCGCGTTCTCGTTATCTGCTCCCACCCTTTTGCGCTGCATGGACCTATTTTGGGATGAGGATGACGTGTGGCGAATGGAATCGCGCGGCAGGTTCTGTCGCGAGGGCAGCACCAATGGATACTCTGCGCAGTTGCGCAAGTAGACCTCATCGCGCCGCGCCTTCTCCTCCCATTCCATGTGGTTGAGCACAGGCTCAGAGTGCTGGATTCGACGTAAGATCCGAAGGTTCTCCTCCGTGATGCGCGTGAGCTCTGCACCAAGGAGGGGAAGGCAGTGCGTCCGTGTAGTTAAGTTAATTAGTTCAATATAGGCGTTCGTATCATGGTGGTTTAGACTAAAGCAGTAGTTTGCACAACAACCATGAGAAATGTAATAGACTGGCAGCAAAAAAGGCTGAGCGCATGATGACGCGACTGCGTCATCGTGCGAGAGCGGGAACACAAGTGTTCCCGCTGACAGGCTCTGCCTTTCTCTCTCTGTTATGTAACTCCCTCCATCCATCTCCCTTGCTCCTCCTGGGTCTCCCTCTCTCCTTTTCTGGAATTCTCCCTGAACTGTCTTCCTCCCAGAACACTCACAACCTGCACTCCCTCCCCTCACCCTTTGCTCACCACGCTTGCGAAGGTCCTTGTTGAGGCTCTTTCCAAACTGCACAGGTGCCCCGATGTATTTTTCGTCGAGCAACTGCGGGTGAGTCATGATGTATGACATCTTGTCGAGGAGCAGGTAGTTGTCGCGCTCAATCTGGCTGAAGCGCTCCTCCTCCATCTGCTGCTTCTTGAGCTTCTGCTCCAAGTGTTTAAAACGCTGGGGCGGCTTATTGTCGACATCAGGCCTGCAGTTGCCAAAGCTTGCATGTTTAGCCCTCCAATCGAAAGCGCACAATCATGCGAGGTTTCTGGGTATCTAACATCTCCCCTCGCGCTATTGACCTGAGCCACCACAGCAGATAAATTATACTTATCTGCTGTGGCAGGGGGGAGGGGACGACAAGATGAAAATGTGCCACCGCATCTCTTGGAGCCTTCTGCGGTGGAGCTGCTGGCAGTGCTTGACCCACTTGTCGTCGAGGTGCTTACTTGCCCGGGGCATACACTGGCGGTACCTGTACATCTTGAGGAAAACGCAATCACTGACTCAGGGTCAACGGCTTGGGTCTAAATAAATGGTTTAAGAAAATAACGTCATTTCCGGCAATGACTTTATCACTTCTTCAGTGCTGGGGCCCCGGGGCGGGGCGCGGAAAACCACTTTACACTCAACCCTTTTTTCAAAACAAATCAAAAAAGGTGTCCATACCTTTGTTCAACGTTCTAAAAGGAGGTCTTTCGATTATGGGGATTGCGTGTGCGGCGACTGCCATTGCTCTGCTCGCGCCTGCCATGAGCTTGGAGACGCGCGGCATTCGGGAGCACACATGGAGCTCCCCAGGGCGCTGCCGCCCGGCGCTTGGCTTTGCGACGAGCACAAGCGCCCTTGGTGCGGCACGGGGGGTCTGCAGGAGAGGGTCAGTGTGCGGCCACGCACCCCGCGTGCGCCTCAACAGACCGCGGCTGCTGGGTCTCCGTGCTCAAGCGGACCCGCGACTCCCGCCCGACGACGCCGCAGCGCTGCAGGATCCAGGCGTCGAGCAGAGCGGCGGGATCGACTGGGATGCCGTAGGCATGCAATGGAAACTGTTTCAGAAGATGGCGCTGCCCTACTTCGAGGAGGAAAAGAGCGCGAGGGTGCTCTTGTTCATAGTCATTTGCTTCACGCTGCTCAACTCTTGGGTCAGTGTCGGCTTCTCCTTCCTCTCCCGCGACTTCTGGAGTGCGCTCAACACCAAGGACGCTGACGCCTTCTACCCCACATTGGGAAAGTTTGCTGTCGCGCTCACGGGCGGCGCTCCCATTGCGGTACTCTACCGCTTCTACCGCGAAAAGCTGTCCCTGCAGTGGCGCGCCTGGATGACGCTCCGCATTCTCGACATGTGGGAGGCAAACCGTAGCTACTACTACCTAGAAATGAGCGGCGATCTGGACAACCCTGACCAGCGCATTGCCGAGGATACGGCCTCCTTCACAGACGTGTCGCTGGACTTCTCGATAAAAATTTTCACGAGCGTTATTGACCTGATCAACTTCTCGGGCATCCTCTACTCCATCTACCCCCAGCTTTTTGGCGCCATCATGGCGTACGCGACCTTTGGCACCGGGATGACCGTCTTCATCGGGAGGACGCTGGTCAAGACCAACTTCCAGCAGCTGCAGCGCGAGGCAGACTTCCGCTTTTCGCTCGTCCGCATGCGTGAAAACGCCGAAAGCATCGCCTTTTATGGCGGTGAGGCGCAGGAGATCGCCCAGATCAAGTCGCGGCTCGAGCGCACCATTGACAACTCCTTCAAGCTCATCGCTACGCAGCGCAACCTCGAGCTCTTCACTGTTGCTTATCGCTACATGGTGCAGGTGATTCCGCCAGCGGTGGTGGCGCCCCTCTACTTCCAGGGAAAGATCCAGCTGGGGGTGGTGTCTCAGAGCTCCGGCGCCTTCAATCACATTCTCAATGACCTCTCCATCATCGTCAACCGCTTCGAGGGCATCAGTTCTTTCGCAGCAGGTATCGGCCGTTTGGGGAAGTTCGTGGAGACAATGGAGGCCAATCAAGTGGCCTCGGCTGCAGCCAGCAATGCCTCCTCCGCTTCTGCCTCGCAGCAGCAAACGCTGGCCTCGGCCTACATGTCGAGACCAGGGGATGTCTCCTCCTCCCCCTCCACCCATTCAAGCGGCTCCACGAACTGGGACCGTGTCACATGGTGGGAGGCCTTTGCGGCGGCTGTGTCTATTTCGAACATTACCAAGGATGGTCCCTCGTTCTTCGGGCAAGTGCTCAAGTCCGCGGCGAGAGAGCTTCTGCCCCTGTCTCTCGAGTCTCTGGGGCCGGTTGCCGGTCTCCCGGGAGACGTTTCGTCCAACTCAAGGCAAGGTGTGGGGCGAAAGTGGGAGGGTATTTCAAGCTTCATTGCGTCGGGGTCGTCCTCTACACTGCAGATGGATGACGTGACCGTGGTGACGCCGGACGGGCGCCGGCCGCTGGTCAAAGGCCTCTCGCTCTCCATAGGGCATGGGGAGCACATTCTTATTGTTGGTGAGAGTGGAACGGGGAAGAGCTCGTTGTTGAGGGCCATTGCGGGGCTGTGGACCACAGGGGAGGGGCGCATTTATCGGCCGCCTCCTGGCGAGACGTTTTTCCTGCCCCAGCGTCCTTACTGCACGCTGGGTACGTTAAGAGAACAGCTTCTCTACCCGTTGAATAGTGCAGACTTATCGCAGACGCTGCCGTCTGATGAGAAGCTCCTCAAGATTCTTGACGATGTGCGTCTGTCATCACTTGCGCCGCGCCTGGCGGCAGCCGATGGAGGCAACGGCCTAGACAGCGTTCGTGACTGGAGCTCCATGCTCAGCCTCGGGGAGCAGCAACGCCTGGGCTTCGGGCGCCTCCTCGCCAACGCCCCGCGGTTAGCCATTCTGGACGAAGCATCCTCAGCGCTGGATCTCGAGAGTGAAAAGGCCATGTACTCACTCTTGGACCGAAATAATGGCCTCACCTATATCTCCGTGGGGCACCGACCGAGCCTATTGGCCTATCACGACGTGAAACTCCGCTTGAAGGCAGAAAAATTCTCAAAAGTTCTCTGTATAGTGCCCTTATATGGTACATGCTACTAGGTCTCTGACTTTTGTGAAATTTTGCCAGGAGCAAGGGTATGAGGTTGACAAGATCCCCCATCAGGACGGCGTGGGCACATCCTCGTTGCGGAGCGGCAACAAAGGAATTTCCCCACGGCTGATTCCTTGATGATGAGCATACATCATGCATGTGCTACTGTGCCTCGCCCTCCTTCTGAGCCCTCCGTGTGCGGCTTCGTCCCCCCCGCGCCTCTCCTTAAACCGAGGACGGTAATGGTGTTGAGGTGTAGCCAGTCGCGTGCTGCCCGACCCAAGCGAAGCAGACGCAGACAGATAGACTCAATAGACAGAGAAAGACAGACAGACAGACAGACAGACAGACGAGGAGATGGATCGTACGGACGCGCACTGGCGCGCAGAATCGACATGTGGATACACAAACATTGGCTCCCCGGTTTATTCTTGTATGTATAAAGTATGCGTGGTTCACACATATGTGAAACGCATTTAGCGGACCTGAATCGTCTGCTGAGTGGCAGTTAGCTGAGAATCAGGTCTGCAAACTCATGAGTGAGTGGCCGAGCGGGATGTAAGGGTGTGTGGGTGGGTGGGCACGTGGCCGTGCGGATGGTGTTGTTGGTGGGTGGGAGAAAAAGATTAGTCACGGGTATTCGACGTCTCACTGCGACGTGATCATGATATTCGGCAGAAGGTACGTCAGAACGCCCAGCGAATAGATAGTTCACCCCGTACAAAGATCACAGACGAAAGCGCACGTTTTCCAAGTCTCGCCGTGCGTCAGCCGCTCGGGCAGCCTTTTCCATTGGCTTGCTTGTGCTTGTGGCTTTCTGCTTTTTGCCACTAGTAGTTCCTCCTCCACTCCCTGCCCTGCTGAGAGGGGTGCCCGGCTGCTCCGGAGAAAATGTACCCTCTTTAAGCATGCAGTTGAAAATGCCACCGAAGGATGACCGCCGTTTTTTGCCTGAGTGTGTGTTTTCGAGCGCGCGCGCGCACGTATGTGTCACAAGATTTGAATTGAACTAATACAAAATGGGAAGTTCTGAACCGCTCGAACCAACCAGATGAAGGGGTATGTTCACTGGAGTCCGGATGGTCGCCGCTCATGCTTCGCCTCTTGCGCTCATCTTGCGATGGAGTTCGTGAACGCACCACATTGTCACACAAAAACATTCCGAAGGCTCTGCCCCACCCTTTCTGCGTCCCTTTTTTTCTGCCACTGCCACTAGCTCCTCGCCTTCCCTTGGCCGCACTTTCTCCACATCCATCACCGCTAGCACCAGCTGTCTCGCAGCCCACATTTTCAAGAGGTCCTCGCGAGTCTCCCTCCCCTTCAGAGATCTCGGGTGAGGCCTTCATCAGTTTTTCCCATACTGTATTGTGCGAATATCTGTGTTTGCGTGTGTGTGTGACCGGAATCTTAGCTCTTGTCATACTACTCGGTATAAATTTGCAGTATGCGTTTTCATGTTGATATTTGCTTTTTCGTGTATTTACACATGGCACGACGTGCAGAGATGCACAGACCGACAGAAAGATATCAATAGAGAGAAAGCCACATCTACATACACACATACACAGTACTTGTCCTTTCCAGCGTCTCTAGACGAAGAGGAAGATGCATGCCTATTCTTCGACACTGAATTCCACATCTTGCGAACGGAGGACGGCGGCGATTGTTGCCTGTTATTATCATTACGTAAGTGGAAGAATGAAGCATTTGACCGACCTGTAGGATATGTGCGTGTATGCATTTGTTCAACGTTGCTTTTGTTGTTGGAATGACCTGCGAGAATTTTCAAGGACAAACGCCTGTTGGAACATCATCTCTCGCCGTTCGCCCTCCTTAACCATCCGCATCTTCTTTTTGCTACTATCCGCTCCTCCGTTCTGTGGAGGACTTGTGTTCTTCTCTTCCTGGTCCACACGCTCTTCCGTCATTGCACCTCTCTCCCTCTTCTGTCCTCGATCTGAGTCTTGCCAGGTGTCTTGGGATTGTTTGTGATCTTGTGCGAGCAGCGAAGAGTACGGAAGTTTGTGCGGTAGGGGAGGGGACTGCGGGGGAGGCTGCTCCAGGCAGTCCTCCACAGAAGGAAGGAGCGGCTTGGGTGCTTTCCACGGTGATTCCGATTGCGCTGCTGGAGCGTTTGATGGACTTGTTCGTAGCAGCGTACAAGACATAATGTTCTCCCCGCTCTTGTTCGTTAGTGGGGAGGCGATATGAGAAGTGATAGATGAAATCTGTTTGCGCAAGGACGTTGTCACAAATCCATACCACCCGTCCCGAAGAATGAGCATGAACAAGGTACAGTTTGAATTTCGAAAACAGTCGACAACACACAGCATATGTAGGTACGCGTTCACCTCTCCACGCATCCATACATATAATGTAACTGTACCCCACGACCGTTATGCGCGCCTGCTCCCATGTCAGGCCACAAAGCCGGGCCACCACTTTCAACCCGTGCCCCAAATCTCAGCGTAGTGTTCACTGTAAATCCGATTTCTCTCTCCTCCCGAGCACAAGGACCCTTTGCGTAGCCGGAACGGGGGCGCGTATGTATACATCACTTCGCACCTGAAACTTGGGTGCCTGAGGGGGCGACGTGATTTGGAGGTCGATGTTGTGCGATAGAGCAACCGATGAATTTGCAATCGGCGAGAACACCTGATCATACAGGAGTGTGGGCTTTTTGTGTGATTTCACTTAACTATCCAGACGAGCGCATGTGCATGAAAAAGATACCTGGAGGCCTTCTAATGAAATGACACGTTTGCCAGCAGGCATAATAGTCTTATCCCACTTTCTTCCCTTGCCCGCCGCGTTGTGTGCCTGCATCGCCGTGGTCGCACCGCTGTACACAGGTGCGCAGGTGGTATCGTCGGTGGTATCGGCGGTGATGGCATTAGAGGCGGTAGCGCTCGCACTGGCAGTGGTAGTGGAAACGTTGGTCTGCAGAGTCGGAGCTGCTGTGCAAGTTTCGATGGTGTTAGCTGTGCTCTTCGTTACATTAGAAGATCCAGAACGACGAGAGAAGCAGATTGTGTGTCTTTTTGGCTCAGACGCAGCTTCATGGCTCAACTCGCGCACCTGCACCTCTCCTTCTCCTCCTTCAACTGTCGAACCCACTCTCTTTCCTCCACTCGGTACCTCTGCAATCCTGCTCATGCTGTTTGACTGCTCGGGACATGCCAAAGTCTTCTTTAGCTCCACAGCTTCCGCATTTGCCTTTTTCAGGTCCACAAGCTTATCGAGCACTGGAACCTCAATTTCTCTCCCCGTCATTGCTCCTTCTACTGCAGGGGCAGGGCTTGAGGTTTCATACGTGGATGGGACACCGCTTCCAATCTGTGACGGTTGAGAGAACCAGGTTGTATGCGTATTATTTTCTCCTCCTCCTGTTTCTGCATGCAGAGGCCATGCAGGATCGGAGAAGGTGATGGTTGGCACTTTGGGGAGCAGTTGTTGCTTTTCCCTAGTTGTTTGAAGTCTTTGCTTCGACCCAGATGCTTGTTCCTCATCTCTGCCTTCACTTCCACCTCCTCTGGCCTGGGAACGCCGGGAAAAGCTTATCGTGTGTGCCTGTGTTTGCTTTGATAATGTGCTGTCGAGCACCTCCTCCTCCTCGTCCTTGTGCGATGTGGACGCAGAAACAACTTTGACGCGAATTAGCCCTACTTTTTTGGCACCGTTTGATTGTGATGCGCCGGGCGAGGGCGGCACCTTGAACACTTCTGTCACCGAAGTGGAGGATGCTGAGGATGCTGAGGATGCTGAGGATGCTGAGGAGGAGGTGCTGCTACAGCTGATGCTGCTGCTGGCAGTGCTGTAGATACCTGGTCGCTGGGCACGCGCAACCGCCTCCTCCCAGTTTTCACGGGGGTTTCCTTCATCCTCGTCCTCGTCCATGGACGCGCTGATGGAGTGGGAGACACGGGTGCTGGGGTCGTCTGATCGCGCGAAAAATCAAAAATCAGTCTTGCTGATTGACACACAAAGAGTTTCTGTTTGCACATGTGCTCAGATCCAGTTGCACGTGGATAAAGGCAGACAGAGAGACAGAATGACGAATATCTTTGACTTACATTTTTTAACTTCTAAAACTCGCGGCGAAGCCAGCGGCGTGTTGCTTCGATTGCTCATAGCACCTTGTTCCCGGGGTGTTGTCGGAGCACTACGAGGAGCAGAGATAGGCAACGCAGGCTGACTTGGCGCTGAAACCTGCGCATCCGAAGACCAGCAATGAATAGTAGTGTATGGAAAGATATGGCGAGCACACACATTCGAACTCGCGATATCTGTCCGTAGAGAAGCATACGAGAACCTGCGAATGTTGCCAAAATGCAACTGTCGTTGGCGAAAGCCCCTCCCCCTCTCTATCTGATGACAGCATAGAAGACATCTCCCTGGCCTCTCCAGGCCGACATTCAGCAACATCTAGACACGTTTCTCTGTCTCTTTGGCGCTCGATTTCACACCGGCCTTTTCCGGGGGTCATCGAGTACATCGCGTTTCCACCGCCAACTCCACACCACATTGCCTTCCCTCCTCTGCCTGCTGCCTCGTCAACAGAGAGATTTGGGAAAGACGCGGAGGATGGTGGGGCCTCCCTAGAAGGCAAAGGCGACACGAACAGGCACGGCTCGAATGCCGAGTGAGCAGGTGTTTGCGACACGTTTTCAACCAGGTCAACCTCCACCTCCGCCACGTTCAAAGCTTCCGTCCATGGCCTCGCCACAATGACAACCGCTTGCTTTTCTACCTGGTCGCATCCGCCCATCAGCGCCTTCTCTTTGTCCTCTTTCTCCTCCGAGTCCATGCAATAGCTAGGACCATGGAAGATTGATTGCTCTGCCTCCATCGGGCCGCCTCCTCCTGCCGCCTGCTCTTCCTTCCTGCGTGCTTCCTCTCGTGCGCGTTCTTCCTCCTCCTGGTTGGCCAGTCGCAGGAGTTCCTCTTCCTCCTGCGCGGCCTTGACTACCGCAGCTGCCTGCTCCTCCTGGTCGCATGCTTCAGACTCCTGCGCGGCCTGCGCGGCCTTGGCGGCCGCCGCAGCCAGCTCCTCCTCATGCTTGCGGGTTGCTTCTCGTGCACGCGCTTCCTCTTCCTCTTTGGCCAGTCGCTGGCGCTCCTTTTCTTCCTGAGCGGCTCCTTCCCCTGCACTCTGCCGCTGGCGGTCAGATACTGCGGAGAGCTTACTCTTGGTCATTGCGAGCATTTGCGCGAGCGATGGTTTACTATCATCCTCCGAGTCTGTCTTTCTCCCCGCCCCTGCTCCCACTCCACCACGTCGACGGAGGCGAAAACGCTGCGAGCTGATGTCCAGGGAGGTCGAAAGAGGACACCTGTGCCAGGGCGCGCGGATGATGTAACTTGGTACAGTCAGCAGCTGCAGTCGCACATGTCGAGCAACGAGATTACACTGGGGGCTACCGCTCTAGCCTATGCACGGCAGCGCAACGCAAACTTACTCGTCCAGCGCAGAGTCTTCGGCCTCGGAGTTGCATACACTAGAGTTGCAGCTGTCTGCCTTGCAGCTGTCTGCCTGCTCACGCTTCGCCTTATACTTTTGGATTCTGTCTTCAATGTTGGGAATGTCTGGCGCCGCACTCTCCGGCAGCTTGTCCTTTCGCGTCATTTTGATGCTCTCCGAGATTCCGCGCGTCAGGTTCCATCCGCGTTTCGTCACGAGCGGTTGCTGTTATATCACACCGCACAAGATCAGTACTATCACTGATAATACGGAAATCACCTCGACAAGGCAGAGCAGCTGCAGTGAGCAGTCGCAGCAGGCCTTTGTCGCCCAACGGCTCGAGCGCACCTGGTCCCCCGCCTTGCGCTCAAGCCACCTCGCGTGGGTCATTACGTTGTACTTCTTGGGCCCCTTGTGCACGGCGTTCTTGTCTGTTGCAATGACCACCGTGCCCGCGGGCACGGTGTCGCTGGCGGAGACGGGTGCCAACAGCGTGTGCATGAGGTTCGCGTGCTTGCGGGCGATCTGCGAGCGGTTCAACGTGCCCGAGGCCCGGAGCGTATTGTCTTCCTTGCAGAAGCCGTTGAGCAGGATGTGGCAGCGCTGGATCTGGGCGTCTGGGAGCCCGGCCGCAGCGAGCGCGAGGTTCACCTTGGCCAAAGCCGCCTCAAGCCCGCGGCGGAAGCTGCCGCAGCTGCGCGCAGTGATGAGCGTGTTTGCGGTGCTTCCGTGCTTGTGGGCGAGGGCCAGGGCATCATCGCCGAGCAGTCTTCCCGCGAGGTCCTCGCTGAGGCGCAGCGTCACCAGCGCCACCAGGAAGCGGCGAGCGGTGTGGAGCACCGCCACCTGGTCGAGGGCGGGCACGAGCTCGCGCGCAATCTCCTCCACGAAGGCAAGCTGCACGCACTGCCCCGACGGCAGCACGACCGTGTCGGAGCCCTCCTCGGCCATCAGGACCTGCGCCGGTGCTGCTACAGCACACCAGTCAAATTTGACGAGGCGTGCAACGGATTTTTTGAGATCCGCAAAAAGTATCCCCCGGGCGGGGTTCCCACACCGTTGAACATGAATGGAGTGTGATTGATCAAAACGAAAGGTATATTGCGCGCGCGTGCACACACACACATACACACACACACACACACACACACACACACACACACACACACACACACGCACACACACACACACAAAACACAACAACACTACAACACAGCGAGAGGGACTGTGTCGGGCCCTCAGCACTTGCCTGATTCGTCTTTGCGCAGCCGTAGCCGGTCGTAGGAGTCGCTCGCCTCCTCCTGCCCACCGTCTCTCGAGGATTGCCCGCCCTGCTGCCCGCGGATGGCAGAGCAAAAGAGGTTCCACGCCATGTGCGCTGAAATCGCAGCCCTGGAGCAGCGCCGCAATGTGCCCGCCGTGCTGGCGTTTATGCGCAGACAGAGGGACAGCGGTCGCGCGCAGGCAGGCTGCCAGGTCCTGTGCAGCTTGGCGGTGCGCGGCGAGCACGCAGCGCTTCAGACGCACCCTACGGCAGAGTGCGTTATGGAAGTGATGGCGGCGCATCCCAAAGCTGTGGGCGTGCAAGAGTGGGCACTTCGGCTGCTGTGCTCACTGGCGGCTAACAGTGCGGTGGACGCCGCACAGATTGCGGCGGCCGGGGGGATTGAGCGTGCGCTCGCAGCGATGTCTGCGCTTTCCAGCGCGGCAGTGCACCAGTGGGCGTGTGAGACGCTGACCCGGCTGTCGAATTACCCCATTCTGGCCGCCCGCATCAAGTCCCTGGGCGCTGAGGATAGCGTAAAGCGCGCCATGGCAGCACCAGACGCCACTTACAGCACAAAGACGTCTGCAAAGAGGCTTCTTGCACAGCTCAGATAGCCTGCATCATTCAAGACCAAAGGCAAGACGAGACCAGAGAGAGAGAGAACTGTTTAAAGAGTTTAAGGAGTTTTTAATTTGCGCTGTAAATGCTTCATAAAAAATAAAAAAATAAAAAATTTACTTCATCCAAGGGCTCTGCCCTTACCCCCCCCTTTTAAACTCCTTAAATATTAATATGTGAAAAACTTGGTAAAATTTCCCAAAAATTACACAAAAAAAATTATAAAGTTTTTCATATATTTCACACCTTATTTAAAAAACGGGGTTTTAAAATAAATTTATTATATTACATCATAAGAAAATATGTAAAAATATCTAAATTATAAGAGTTTGATCATTATTAACCTCTTATAAAAAACGCTAAGAAAAATATATAAAAAATCATTTAAACACTTTAAACAACTTAAAAAAATAACTCATACATATTATATATATAAAAATGACAGATGAATTTGATTTTTTCAGTAATGATTGTAATAATTGGAATTATAAACCATTTATAAACACCCCCAACGCCGACCCGTACAATTTAAAAAGGACTATTAATATTTCTAGTAAGGCCGGGTCTTAGAAAGTAAATTAGTTTTTGTTCAAAAGAATCATTTTCTCCCCGTATCTACGTCGTCTTAGTAATTAGAATTAACACAAATTACGACTGTGGACAAAAGAATGTGAAAAGACAGTTTTTCGCAATATTCGAATCCGGAAATTCGAATATTCATTCGAATCAGGATTCGAACATTATGTTTTTCGCAATATTCGAATCTGGAAAGTTCGTTTTTTGCAATTCGATCACGTTACCAGTTAGTTATGAGTACATTCCAACGGCAAAAATGATCGTAAATATTTGAAAAGTTACCTCCCGAGCTAAAAATTAAAGGCGTTC
>Ga0315905_10005219_pt1 | contig 13243 bp, 13 predicted proteins | sample LakEriMetagenome_5_FD_203522 | JGI IMG/M metagenome (GOLD analysis project Ga0315905, IMG submission 203522) | Freshwater fungal communities from buoy surface, Lake Erie, Ohio, United States - Buoy 4 MA121 | ecosystem: Environmental > Aquatic > Freshwater > Lake | place: USA: Lake Erie, Ohio... | reverse complement strand
GCCAAATCTGCATTCAAAACATTAATGAACCTGATTTCATTAAAATCGCCATCTTTACCAAATTCGATTTCCTTAAGGAAGTAATAACGAACGGCATCACTACCATAATTTTCGACTAAAGCGATAGGATCAAGAGTATTACCCAGAGTTTTCCCCATTTTTTGACCATCTTTAGTTAAAAACCCATGTCCAAACACCCTATCTGGTAAAGGTAACCTTGCAGACATTAGCATTGCTGGCCAGTACACAGCATGAAAGCGTAAGATATCTTTACCAATCAAATGCAGGTTAATCGGCCACCATGTTTGTAAAGCATTAGCTAAAGTTGGTTCTACATCTGGTTCTAACAATGCTGTAACATAACCCAACAGAGCATCAAACCATACATACAATGTATGTTGAGAATCCACCGGCACAGGAAAACCCCAATCAAGATTTACCCGGGAAATCGAAAAATCCTGTAAACCTTGAGCGACAAAATTGAAAACTTCATTTCGTCTGCTGACCGGTTGGATAAAATCAGGGTGAGATTGGTAAAATTCCTCTAACTGAGTTTGATATTTAGACAAACGGAAGAAATAGTTCTGTTCATCGCGCCACTCCACTTGTTTGGTAGTATGGATGGGGCAGCGTTGATTTTCTAGTAAATCCCGTTCTTCCTTAAATTCTTCACAGGAAACGCAGTACCAACCTTGTTGTTCTCCTTGATAGATGTCACCATTTTCCCAAACTCGCTGAAAAAACTCTTTAACTATGGCTTCGTGACGGGGTGCTGTGGTCCGACTAAAGCGATCATATTGAATATCGAGTAAATCCCACAGTCTTGTAAAACTAGGAACAATTTGATCACAAAAATCTTGCGGTGCTTTTCCTAAACTGGCTGCTGAACGCTGGATTTTTTGTCCGTGTTCATCTGTACCCGTAATTAGTAAAACTTGATTTCCCTGTAACCGTTGAAACCGGGCTATGACATCTGCCGCTATAGTTGTATAAGCACTGCCAATATGGGGAACATCGTTGACATAATATAGCGGTGTTGTCAGTGCAAAAGTGTTTTCTGTTTTATTCACTAAATTCATGGACAATAAAAGCAAATTATTAATCAGTTTTCTCTCTTAATCATCTAGATTATCTAGATAAAACTACGCAATTATATAACATTGCTACGGTTTTTTATTAAATTACTCCTTAATCGTAACAAATTTATGGAATTGAGAATTGTTTCATCATTTCTATAAAGCTCCTAAATGATTTCTTGTCAAATCGGGTAAAGCAGTTACTAATAATCATGGTAAAACCTGTTTATTTCCTTGGTAGTCACAGAGAATACACTAATCCAAATTCCAGGAATATAGATGATGATCTGCATACAATTGAGCATATAAAATTATCCAATTCATGACAAGAGTATTAGTTTCAATATTCAGGATTTTCTGCCATGATTTGGCTGCAAATTCATGATTAGCTGGTTTTTTATCCCCGACTAAAATAAATTTTCAGATATTTCTTGGATTTTCCTGAACAAGGTTTCTGATTTAGTGACTCCTAACCCAGATTTACCGTCTTATGTTTTTGACGACATTTATCTGAGAACATTTGTAAGTTTATAGTGAGTAAATTTAAAAAATACATCAAGATAAACTGCAATTTCTTCACCATTGTCAATCAATCAACTACTAGCAATATATAGATTTATCACTACTTTAGATATGGTAATCCCATGTCATTTAAGTACATAAATCTTTGGGGAATGCTATAGTATGATGTATAATGTCAAGGTGACATTATTGGCAGCTAGGAGGATTTGACGCTTTCACATATTTATATATGATGAATACAAATTGCCGTAAATTCTGTAATCATGGTTTCAGAGTGGGTTGTTTTTTGTCTGGAAAGGTTAATTTTACCAGGAGACAAGGAGAAAATATGTCATAATCCCCATCTGGAGCAGAGAAACGGTACAGTTAAAGATAGAATAGATTAAAAAAAAGTCGCAAAATGCCAGCCGTTGACCTGAAACCTTGTTTTTTGACTCCAAAACCAGTACAGTCGGATGCTCCCTTATTTATCTATTTACCAGGAATGGATGGCACTGGTCAATTGTTACAAACCCAAATCCCTGAATTATCCACAGGTTTAGATATTCGTTGCTTGGCCATATCTAAGAACCATCTTGGTACTTGGGATGTTTTAGCCAGAAATGTTTTAGATTTGATTCATGGTGAACTGGAAAAAAGCCGTCAACGGCCAATATACCTGTGTGGTGAGTCCTTTGGTGGTTGTTTAGCCATGAAAGTAGCAACCGAGTCACCACATTTATTTAAGCGTATTATCTTAATTAATCCCGCTTCTTCTTTTTTGCAGCAGCCTTGGTTTAGCTGGATATCCCAGTTTACCCAGTTTGTCCCATCATTATTATTTAATGTTGGTTCATTAGCTTTGTTACCATTCCTGGCTTCATTAGAGCGCGTTTCTGAAAGCCAGCGCCAAATACTTCTAGCGGCCATGGCCTCGATACCACCAGAGACTGTAAACTGGCGGTTGTCTTTATTACGAGATTTTCAAATTGACAAAAAGGATTTACAAAAGCTCACACAACCAGTTTTACTCATTGGTAGTGGGAATGATCGTTTATTACCTTCTGTCACCGAAATCACCAGATTAGCTAGTATTTTACCAAATAGTAAGACCTTGATCCTGCCAAATAGCGGTCATGCTTGCTTGTTAGAGGAAGATGTGAATTTGTATCAAATTCTCAAAGATAATAATTTTTTAGAAGTTAATATAACTATACGCAAAACTCACAGCAGGAGTAAAGCATAATGATCAGTATATTTGAAATTATCGGATTTGATTGCCGGCTGATAAATATAAATTATACATAAATTATATATAAATTGTAAATATAAGTTATAAATTATAGCCAGCAGACAGATTGGTTTGTCAGCCTGTGAAATCAATAGCACCACCGCTGTTTGTGATTTTCATCACAGTCATTCTCGAAGCTAGTGGGAAATAAGAAATTTCAATCCAAACATAGTTTCCAGTTGTTATGCTTGGGTTTTCCCTCTTCCCGAACTTTTCTGTAAAAGCCGTTTACCTGTCGGGGATGAATACTCAGTATCTCTAGACTTTTGCAGAGACTTTTTGACCAGGGTAGCTAGTTCTTCCAACTGGTTAATCGCTTCTGCACCTTCTAATTTCATTAATTCACGATCATCACGCATTTCTGTCCAAGTAATCCCATAATCTGAAACTAAAAAGCGAATTAGATGATTGTCTCCTAAACTAACCATAAAGGATGCGCTGTTCATCTGATCGCCACAAGTATAGCAGGAAGCAGGATAACCGTGCCGTTCTAATACAACCGCCAAAGCTTTCAAGTTCATTACCAAATCTTGTACAAATTGTCTATGTTCGTTTGCTAGTCTCAAAAACACTTTTGTCCTCCAGACACCACAGTCATTTGAGTTTATTTTATAATTTCTTTAGATTCTCTCACCAATTGGCATTGTAAACTATCTATTACAATTTTTAGTCACTTATGAGTTTGTTCACCAGTTATCCCGTCCAGGTTAGTGGATAATGATAATTTAGGACGTATCAAACTATTCAATTTCAGTTTTCCTGGTACTCATATTTTTGCTCCGGACACAGTTACTAAAATTCACATTTTCCCCCTCTATTGGTTAGAGTTGTACTTGACTAAATTAAGACGCTTTCAGTCTAACTTAAATCTACCAATAGTCAACTTCGTTAAAGCTATATATTTCCGGTATTAGAGACAATGTATAGCCAAATTGAGTTAATTTACCCGATCTAACGCCTGTTTTCTTGATTTGTACTTTAATGTCCATTACCAATAAATACAAAATATTATAGCACAGATTAGATTAATGGAACTGTTGAATATACATACTCGATATCTTAATTTAAAGAATACTACTTAACAGAAATTACTAAATAAGCTGTTGAACATTTAAAGTCTATTCTTCTCAGACTTGCATTTGTGAGACAATTTTATTGTTGAATTGAAAATAATTGTTAAATCTATGAGCAATCAAGCTTCTATTCCAGTTATTGTCAATGGTGCGGCTGGTAAAATGGGACGTGAGGTCATCAAAGCAGTAGCCCAAGCATCTGATTTGACTTTAATGGGTGCAATTGACACCACTCCCCAACATCAAGGTAAAGACGCTGGAGAACTAGCGGGTTTAAGTGAACCCTTAGAAGTACCCATTAGCAATCAGTTAGAACCTATGTTGGCCTATGTGGCAGGGGAAAGACAGATGCAGCCAGGTGTACTAGTTGATTTTACTCATCCTGATGTAGTATATAACAATATTCGTAGTGCGATCGCCTATGGAATTCGTCCAGTTGTAGGAACTACAGGTTTAAGTCCTGCACAAATTCAAGAATTAAGTGATTTTGCTGAAAAAGCCAGTACCGGTTGTTTGATTATTCCCAACTTTTCCATTGGTATGGTATTATTACAAGAAGCGGCTGTTAGAGCTTCTCAGTATTTTGATCATGTAGAAATTATCGAACTCCATCATAACCAAAAAGCTGATGCTCCCAGCGGTACAGCCATTCAAACTGCTCAACTTTTGGCAGAAATAGGTAAAACCTTCAATACTGCTATTGTGGAAGAAACGGAGAAAATACCAGGAGCTAGAGGCAGTTTAGCAGATGAAGGGATTAGAATTCATAGTGTGCGCTTACCAGGACTAATTGCCCACCAAGAGGTGATTTTCGGCGCTGCTGGACAGATTTATACCTTACGTCATGATACCAGCGATCGCGCCTGTTATATGCCAGGAGTATTATTAGCCATACGCAAAGTTAACCAGCTAAAATCTTTAGTATATGGACTAGAAAAAATACTGTAAAACACTCAGCAATTATCTGTAAGAAATTTTCGATTGGCGATTTTTCCAGTCCAAAATCTAAAATTCAAAATCCAAAATCTAAAATATGCTTGTTCCCCTAACTCGGCAAAAATTTGAACAAATTATTCCCCTAATTGCCTCTGGACCACAATATAAATACTATTGGGGGAAGTTTAGTAATTTTTTGCAGCGGCTATTAATTTCTGTAGTTACCATGGCTGTACTACTGCTGATACAATTTTTGTTTAGATTAGAATTTGGGTTAATCTTCTTTTTTGGGGTATTTGGTGCTTTCTTTTGGCTTTGGTATCCCATATTACAAGCAAGTATCCGCAATGGAAAATGCCGCCGTTACAAATACAGTGGATTTTTCCGGGGACGAGTGCTAGATTGGTGGATTACAGATCGGTTAATGGGCAAACAGGAAACCGTCAACAGTAAAGGTGAGTTAGTAATTATTGAAAACCGGGAAAAGCGGATTAACTTAGAAATAGGTGACGACACAGGATTTAGTGTTGAATTTGAAGCCCCACTACGTCCTGCCCACAAAGCCATTACTCGTGGTCAAATCGCTGAAATGGTGGTCATGTCAAATCGTGCTGATTTAAGCACAATCGAAGAATTTAGTGATATATACATTCCTAGTCGTGACCTTTGGGTAAGTGATTATCCATATCTCCGCCGAGACTTCTTTAATGAAGTTAGTATGCGTTTACGTGCGAACCAAGAAAGAAGACCTCGTCGTCGTTCAGGAAGACAAGGGGGGTAGAGAATAGCAATCCGTATTCCCCAGTCCCCTAAACTTCTCAGGATTCAGCCTCTGAAGAAGGCCGACTAAAAACAGGGGATAAATAAGCCACTAAAGCACCAATAGCAAAAGCGGAAATATTGCGAACTAGAGGCAACCAGTCACTTGTACGGGTGATAACTGGAGCAATACCGAAAGCAATAAATAACATTCCCCATAAGGGTGAAAAAATTAACGCCCATTGCCAAGCCAGTATTTGTTTATCGTTGCGGGGTTGAGCGGCAAAACCGCAAATAATTCCACCCACAGCGGAGGTGACAAGGGTGAGTATCCATTGTTCTCTAGGGAGTCCAGGAACTACATTACAACCGCCTTTAAGTAAGCAACCTTTAACTGAATCTAAGGACTGGAGAATGGCTTGATCTTCTCCTTGTTCACGGACAAAGTATAAGTTACCAAAGCGGGTTTGTAGTTCAATCCAGAAGGTGCGGGGTAGGAATTGGTAAACTGCATCACCCACGCTAAAGCTAAGAATATTACCACCACGGGCATCTGCGACTAGGAGAATACTTTTATCATCTAATCCCCAATATTTAATTACTGCTCTACCTGGGGTGCGGTCATACTGGGTTAAAACGCGCAATTTCCAACCAGTATCAGTTTCAAACTGGTTTAATTCTTTAACTAATTTTTCTTCTTGGGGGTCAGGGAGAGTTTTGGCTAAATCTACTACTGGTGTGACAAAACCCGGTAATAAATCGGGATTTTCATAAGCTAGGGCTGATGGAGAATTAATTGCCCAGATTGACCCAGCAAAGCAAAATAAGGCAATTGATACTAAAATTCGTCGCCAAGAACACAGGTGCATGAACGTTTTTATACTATTATTAACAGGATGATGTAACAAGTGCTTTGCAAAGAGTCACGTAAAAGTGATACTTCTTTACACTTCTTTACTTTACTCTAATATTAGTTAGATAGATCAACAAAACCTGATTGAGAAATTAGAGACTGGAGATAACTGTCATGTTATTGGGTTATTGGTAATTGATCATTGATTAGTTAGGGTTCTAGCACTTCTTTTAGCAGGTTTTTTTCGGTTGAAACTTATCAAAGCAGCTTTAATACCAATTAAAACACTACGAGTGCCAACTTGAATATTTTCTGCTTGTTTTTTGGCACTATTTAGGCTTTGGTCAAATTGTTTGACAACTTGACCAGCGCTTTTTACACCTTCACTAACATCATCAGTTAAATCTGTTATTTCTAAGCTGGTGTTGCGGATAGCATTAAGAGTAGGTGGTAACTCCCGTGAAAGAGTATCAAAGAATTTTTCGGCACTGCGAGCGGCACGGGCTAACTCCTGTAAAGCGGGTATAGATGCCACCAGAACAGCCGTGAGACTAGCAGCAACCAAGAGGATAGATAGTCCCAACCAAAATAAAGGATCAATCACTGTTATCTCATTTATAAACGTTCTAGTTTTTGAGTCAAATTATCCGTGTCGTCTGCGATGCTGCTGACATTAACAGTATTCTTCTGATTTAAACCTTGGATTTCGCGCTGAGTAGCATCTATACCCACAGCGATCGCTTCCCGCAGTCTATCTACAGTTTCATCCCAGTTTTGCAGGGTGTTAGTAGAAATACGATCTGCCTGAATTTGTACACTGGTAGATATATCCTCAGCTAATTCAGGGATAGCATGAGCGGATTTTTTCAGAAGTTTACGGGTTTCGCGGCCTGTGCGGGGAGCAACCAGCAAACCGGCTAAAGTACCGATAGCAGCCCCTATCATCAAACCGCCAATAAAAATTCCAGAACGGTTGTTAGACATTTTTTTTAATTTTCCACTCTATAAAACTTATCTTATATCTTGCACCCTGGCGATGAAAATTTGGGGTGACAAAGCACCCGGATTTTGTCTAAGTTGTATTGAGAATTTAAGTTCTATTGGGAATAATGATATAGTTGTTACCATCGGTTCTGATGGGGAGCAGCCAATGGCTAACACCTCGCTGCACTATTGGACGTAAGGGGGAAAGTCTGGTGCAAATCCGGCACTGTCCCGCAACTGTGAGCCGAAACATGGTAAGTCAGAATGCCCACCGATATAATTAAGCTTATATGAATCTGCGAGGTACAGATTATGTCCAGAAAAAAACAGGCATTAGTTAGTCTCACCCTAATGGCTGTTATTAGTTTTTACTTGGTAGTTGGTTTTCCCAAACCTGCCTACGCAATGCACATTATGGAAGGTTTTTTACCAGTGCAGTGGGCAATTTTTTGGTGGGTTGTAACATTACCATTTTTCATTTTAGGATTGCGTAGTCTAACTCGCATTACCCAAGCTAACCCCGAATTGAAACTCTTATTAGGTTTAGCTGGTGCTTTTACCTTTGTCTTGTCAGCGTTGAAAATTCCTTCTGTTACCGGTAGCTGTTCTCACCCCACAGGAACGGGATTAGGTGCGGTGCTGTTTGGACCTCTGACTATGACAGTTTTGGGTAGCTTGGTATTGTTGTTTCAAGCCTTATTACTGGCCCATGGAGGTTTGACCACACTTGGTGCAAATGCCTTTTCCATGGCGATCGCTGGACCCTATGCAGCTTACTGGATATATAATACCACAATGGGGCTGACTGGTAAACAAAAAATCGCCATCTTTTTAGCAGCAACTTTGGCAGATTTACTCACCTATATTATCACTTCCATCCAACTTGCTTTGGCTTTTCCTGCACCAGTCGGTGGATTTATCGCTTCATTTGCCAAATTCGCGGGAATTTTTGCCCTTACTCAAGTACCCTTAGCAATTAGTGAAGGATTACTAACTGTCTTAGTTTGGAACTGGTTACAATCTTATAATCCTCAAGAATTAGAACTTTTGCAATTAATCAAGGGAAGAAATCACAGTAATGAATCAATCTAATCAAAGTTTAAATAACTGGTTTTTAATATTAGCAGTTTTGGCTTTAGGAGTTGCACCATTAATATTTGTACCCCATGGAAAGTTTGGCGGTTCTGATGACAAAGCTAAAGCCGCTATTACAGAAATCCAACCTGAATATAAACCTTGGTTTCAATCACCATTTACACCAGCTAGTGGGGAAATAGCCAGTTTATTATTTGCGTCTCAAGCAGCTTTAGGTGCGGGAGTAGTTGGTTACGCAATTGGTGTATATAAAGGACGTTCAAAACGAGAAAGAAGTTAAGAATGACTTTAAAATTAGATACCCTAGCTTACACTAATCAACTGCGAAAATTACCACCAGAACATAAACTCATTTTTGCATTTACCACTCTGATTATTTCTCTTTGTAGTCATCCTTTAGTGCAAATTTTGATAGTAATTTGGATGAGTATTTGGACAGTAATTTATGCCAAAATTCCCGCTGGAATTTATTGGCGCTTGTTAATATTCACCATAGTTTTTTGTTTGACAAGTTTACCAGCATTAATGGTCAATGGAGTTACAATTTCTCATCTAGAAATTGTCAAATTAGATTCATTTTACGGGTTAAATTTTGGAAACTTCTATATTTATATTAGTCGGAGTGGCAGCATTCAAGCATGGGGGATTTTAACCAGAGCATTAGCCTCTGTTTCTTGCTTATATTTTCTCATGTTAACTGTCCCATTCACAGAAATTTTGCAAACTTTACGTTGGTTGAAATTTCCAGTGCTTTTAACTGATTTGTTATTACTAATGTATCGGTTTATTTTCATTTTGCTAAAAACAGCCAATGAATTATGGACAGCACAAAATTCTCGTAATGGCTACCGCAATTGGTATACTAGCATGAAAAGTTTAGCATTATTAATCGGACAATTATTGCAGCGAACTCTACAACAATATAGTCAATTTTCCCTGGGACTGCAAGCACGAGGTTTCGCAGGAGAATTGCGATTTTGGCATCCCCGTCGTTATCGTTTATCTCCACGATATACTATAGAAGCAATTTGTGGCTGTGTAATATTAATAGGATTAGAAATTTGCCAAAATGCAGGAATATTTACTCGAATTTGAGCAGGTATATTACACTTACCCCGGTTCACAAAAATCAGTCTTAAATGGTTTAACGATGAGGATTCCTTCTGGAAAAAATTGTGCCTTAATTGGTCAAAATGGTTGTGGTAAAACAACGCTATTTTTATTAGCTAATGGACTATATAAACCAAATTCTGGAATCGTTAAATGGTGTGGTGAGCCATTAATTTATAATCGGCATTATCTCAGTCAAATTAGGCAAGAAGTCGGTTTGGTATTTCAAGATCCTGAACAACAATTAGTAGCTTCTACAGTTGAAGAAGATATTTCTTATGGTTTATGTAATTTAGGTTTACCCACAGCAGAAATTCAACAGCGAGTGGAACAAATATTGGATGAATTTGAATTAACCAATTTAGCAGAAACACCAGTACATCATCTTAGTTTAGGGCAGAAAAAAAGAGTTTCTATTGCTGATATCATGGTACTAAAACCGCAACTTTTAATATTAGATGAGCCAACGGCATATTTAGATATTAAACATACTCGTAATTTGATGAAAACTCTCAAAAAAATTCATCAACATGGTCAGACTTTATTAATGGCCACCCACGATTTAGATTTAGTCTATCGCTGGGCAGATTGGGTTTTTGTCATGGATAAAGGACAATTGATGTTAGAAGGAAAACCAGAAGATGTATTTAGCAAAAGGACACTTTTAAAAGAATTAGAATTGGGTGTACCATTAATATATGAAATGTTGTTTAATGACCTATCTCCTGAAGAGAGAATAATTATAGAACGACTCCGAAAACAGATACTAAAGGATGTTTGAAAATGGAGTTTACCGTAACCTATTGTAGGTTGGGTTAAGCGACAGCGCAACCCAACAAAGTTCTAAAAATGTTGGTTTTTTGCGTCAAACCAACCTAATTAGAAATGGAATGTCAAAAGACAGTCTGTCAAATATTTTTAAATTCTGTTAATGAACCAAAAAGAGGATTATAGTAAATTAGTTAATTAAAATCTCTGTGGAAATTGGATATGCAGCTTCGAGAAGTCCCTAATATTGCAGTCATTGTTGGTGAAAATGCCGTGACCCTTTCTCAACTACCTTCTGTGTGGCAAGATATTGCTAAAGGTAGGGCAAATGTTAAACTCAGTGACCCAAAAATCTATGTAGAAATGGCGCAGTTGTTTCAATATAAACTGCAATATGGTGATGTTGACTTGTTTAATGAACGTCCCCAATTATTCCATTTAAAACCCTCATTTTCTGAGCTATTTGGGCAAATGGCACGGGAAACCCTAGAATTTTATGGTCATGACTTTATGGTTCATAATTATCCGAACTTTGGAGAAGTTTTAAGTAATTTGGAATCAAAAGGTTGTGAATACAGTGACGAAATCAAAGTAGCGCGTATTGGACTAGAACTTTTCCAGGAATTTGGTTATGATTTACCAGCCAGTTTTTATCATGTCCATTTAGCGCCAATTTATCGAGATCATGTATTTGAAGAAAGAGCTTTAAGATTTGATCAACGAGATATAGAACATAAACGTGCTTGGGATGCTATCCTACACGCAGGTAAGGTATTTGCTATGCAAATGAAAGTACAAAGTATCGCCTCCAAATACGGTTTTACCTATCAACATGGCTGTGGTTGTAACTCTCATCTATCATCCATTGATCAATCTTCTGGTACATTTGAGTATGAATTAAGTTCGGAAAAACGTCAACGCTGGATTCGGAGTTTTATCTGGACAGCTTGGTATGAATATGCAATATTTCCCATTGTCCCAAATACCAGTTACCTAATTTAATCAAAAGACAATTTGTTAAAGAAGTGGGAGATTTACATCTCCCATTCATGATTTATCTGATGATGTTCAAAAATTTAATTACTTCATACACCGAATAGTGCGTAGATACAGTCTGATTATTGCTAATTTGCCAAAAAACTTGTTCAGATTTAGAAATAACTTTTACTGTGATTTGTGTAGACTTACCACCTTGTAGAACTATAAATCCAACTCTTTTTAAAGCGCGAATTGTCCAAATAGCAGCAACACCCTCACCTATTAACTTAACTTCCCTCTTGTATGGTGTATGCAGATGAAATTCCCCAGAAAAGACATCAAATTCCACACCTTCACTGCGGAAAGTATCAGTAAATATACCATTTAATATCAAATCTTCCGGTGCGCCAACCTGTAGAATACCATTATTTCCTAACAGCCAAATTTTATCAGCAAGACGTAAAGCTAAATCCAAATCATGGGTAGAAAGGAGAATTGCTTGATTTGTATCCCTGGCTAATTGACGTAACAATTGCATAATTTCTACCCGACGTGGTAAATCTAAAAAAGCTGTTGGTTCATCCAATAACATAACAATAGGTGACTGAGCCAAAGCGCGAGCAATCATAATTTTCTGTCGTTCACCATCACTTAATTCACTAACATTACGTTGGGCTAAATTTACTGCTCCCACTGATTTTATTGCCCAATTAATAATATTTTCATCTTCAGATGATAACCTTCCCCACCAGTCAGTATAAGGATATCTTCCCATAGTCACCAAACTATAAGCCGATAACATTCCCACATCAATTTTTTCAGTCAATACTAAACTTAAACGTTTGGCTAATTGTTGTGGTGGTAACTGATAAATATTATCTTCTAAAAGTTTAACTTCTCCGGCAATTGGTGGTTGCATTCCCGCCAGAGTTCTTAATAAAGTAGACTTACCAGCACCATTAGGACCAAGTAGACAAACTAATTCTCCAGTTTGCAAAGATACACAAATATTAGATGCAACATTGCGAATAGTTTTTTGGGAAGTCTTATAACCAATAGTCAAATTGTGAGTTGTCAGAATTGAGGTATTCATGAAGTAAAAGATTTTTTGGAATTACGTTGTAGAATTACCCAAGTAACAACAGGAGTTCCCATTAAAGCTGTAATAGCATTTAAAGGTAAAACCATTTGACTGATTAAAAGTTGGGAAAACAAATCAGCAAATAAAGCTAAAATTGCCCCCATAATTATGACACTAGGGATTAATATCCGATGATCAGAAGTGTTAAAAAGACTACGACAAAGGTGAGGAATTGCTACACCTAAAAATGCTATTGGTCCACAAAAAGCAGTAATCGCTCCTGCTAATATAGCAGCACTGCTAATTACAGAAAATCTGGTTTTTTCTACTGTTAACCCTAAACTACGTGCATAAGATTCACCTAATAGAAGTGCATTTAAAGATTTTGATTGCAGCATGGCAATTAATAACCCTACACCAATAACTGGAGTTAAAATAGCTAATTGTTGCCAAGTTACCCCTGTAAAACTACCAAAAGTCCACATTATATAACTTTGAATCCGTTCTTTTGAGCTAAATTGCAATAAAATACTTACCATTGCACTTGTTGCATATCCAAATAATAAACCTAAAATCAACAGTGTCATTGTATCTTGTACACGACGAGAAACAACTAACATTAACCCTAATACTGATGCTGCACCAAAACTTGCAGCGGTAACTAAACTAAAATCACCAATTATTCCTAAATCATTTAATAATGTTGGTGCAGTCACACTTGCTGTCAACAAAACTAAC
>Ga0315905_10005218_pt1 | contig 13243 bp, 10 predicted proteins | sample LakEriMetagenome_5_FD_203522 | JGI IMG/M metagenome (GOLD analysis project Ga0315905, IMG submission 203522) | Freshwater fungal communities from buoy surface, Lake Erie, Ohio, United States - Buoy 4 MA121 | ecosystem: Environmental > Aquatic > Freshwater > Lake | place: USA: Lake Erie, Ohio... | reverse complement strand
TGCCCACAGGCGGCCCGGCGTCGCAACCACGACGGCGGGGTGCTTTGACAGCTGTTTCACCTGCTTCACCTCAGCGAGGCCTCCGACCAGAGCCACGGCCTTGGGCCGCGCTGCTTCCGACCACACCCCCTTCAGCACCGAGTTGAGATGCTCGGTGACTTGCAACGCTAGTTCGCGCGTGGGACACATGATTAGCGCCCTCAACCCCCATCTCCCACTTTGCTTCCCCGCTTGCCTGGCCCCCGGCTCTCCTCTCTGCTCCCCTCCCTGCTCCGCAGCATTGCAGGGCCAAGAGAGCAGGTGATTGATGATTGGAAGCCCGTATGCCAGCGTCTTCCCCGCACCTGTTTCGGCAATGCCGATGACATCGCGCCCCGTGTTGATGCCGTATATGGACACATTCTGAATGGGGGTAGGCACATCAAACGAAAGGGCATGCAACGCCATGACGATGCGCGGATCCAAATTCAAAGCAGCCCACGGGCTTGAATCGCCATTGGCGGCAGCTCCAGCCTCGGGCACTTCGCGCCCTGCTCCATCGCTCAGTCCGTCCGCGCCCGTCGCGTTGTCGCCGCCAGCGGCAGCAGGCGCGCTGCCGACGGGGCTGGTGGCACGCCGCGTCCCCTCTGAGGTTGGCTGTGATGGACTTGGCAGGACAGCATCACGCGGTAGTTGGTCTGTGCGTGGAGCCGCAGCAGCAGCAGCAGCAGCAGCAGAAGCAGCAGCAGCAGGAGAAGCAGCGCGGCCGTCAGGTGCTTGGCAGGACGCCAGCTGCGAGAGGAGATCTTGCCGCCTCGACACTTTCACTTTTTGCATTTCGTCCAGCGCCGCGCCTTGCTCCTGCTTTCGCAACAGGTCATCGATGTGGCGCAGCTTCTTGAGCAACGCCCGCTCATACGCTCCTCTCGCCGGAGTAGCCGCGCCGCCAGATGCCTGCTGCGTACCTGCTCGCTCCTTACCGTCTCTGCCCCCCGCACCCTTGGCGCCCATGGAGCTTTTTGCCGTGCTGTTACCTCGCACCTGTGTGTTGGACGTTGGTGTGCCCGCGGCGGCGGCGCGCGCCGGGGGCTGCAGGCCAGCCTGCGAGGCCATCTGGAAAAAGACCTGGACATCCTGCTCTATCGACATGGCCTCCTTCTGTTTGCATCCCAGGTGGCGGCGGACGTTGTCCATGCCCTCGGCTCCTTCCTGACCTTCCATCGCGGCCTCGGCTGCGGCAATTCGCAGCGCAATCTGCGTTGCATTCGCATCCGCACGCACAAGCTCCGCGGCGGCGTCTGCATCATCCCATGACTTGGTGTGCGGATTGAAGGTGAGGACGCCTGGCATTCCGGGCAGCTCGTCGTCGCGGAAAGTGAGGAAGCCTCCCCTTTCAAAAGCCGAGTGCTTTTTGCTCTTGCGCGCAGCCATAGAGGCAAACTTGTCTGCCACCCTTTTCCGCAGCTGCGCATGCAGCGCACCATCGCCATCGCCATTCCATCCCCCCTCCTGCTCTCCACGAGCCTCCCGCCTCTTCCCTCTCGTCCTCTTCTCCTGATCCTGCTCCTGCCCCTCCTCCTCCTCCTCCGCTACCCCCACCTGCGTCTCCTCGTCTGCCTTCATCTGCGTCTCTCTCTCTCGTTCCTTCCTCCCTCCCTCATCTGTCCCACAGTCCTCGTGCCCCTCGTTACCTATAAGCACTGAAGACAAGACCCTGGGGGCACCGGCGGTGCGGAAGCGGCCGGTCTTCTTGCAGTACTCCCCGATCTTGCTCCCGTTCTCGTCAATCAGCATGCCCGTAGCTCTGAAGGGAGAGGAAGGCGCATGGGGGGCATGAGGAGAGGGGGGTTGGAAAGGGGGGGTGGGAGATCAGCATAACGGGACAGCAAGTGGAAGGAGGGTTGGTCCTTGCAGCAGTAGATGATGCATCAGCTCATGCAGAATTGGGTTTAGGGTTGGTGGTGAAACGCGCAAGCGGTTTTCGGGGGGTTACCTGTGAAGAACGCAATCAATCCCATTGGCGTTGAAGGGCTCAAACTCCTCCACGTCTGCCTGGAGGACTTGCTCCAGAAGCATTCCTCCCGTCGCCTCCTCGTCACCTCCACTCCCTCGACGCAGAGCAGTTCCCGTGTCATCGCTGCCTCCCTCCTCATCACCAACACTCTCGAGACGACGGCTAGGATTCCACAGACCCTCCCCCGCCCCTGGGGCACTGGGGCCAGACGAATCCTCGCGCTCTTCCGCGTTCACAAACATGGCGGTCCCACCGTGCACGATGTTGGTGTCCTTGACCATTTTGCGCAACTCGGGCACCCACACACGCCCCTCACCCTCATCCTCATACATCTCCCCAGACCCATCCCCTCCACTGTCGCCAGCAGGCGCTCCCTTGCCACGGGCCGCCGCGCTCACGCCCGCTGCCACTTCGTCCGAGGAATCTTGATCCGTCACCTCCTCAGCACCCTCGTCAATCATGGGCGCAGGCTCAGCGTCACTGCCATCATGAGGGCCCTGACTCTCGGCGTGCGCCGCTTCGTCGCGCAGGATCGCGTCGATGTCAATGCCATCAGACTCGGACTGTGAATCGGCCTCGATCTCGCCCCCGAAGCCGCCTAGTTCTGGGTTCCACAGCGCCATGGGATTATCCGGGTCCACCTCCCACGGTGCCTGCCGGCGTTTGGCGGCGTCCCTCTCCCCTTGCCCAGGAATCTCCTCCGCTGCCGTGTCGTACGCCCCTGCCGCTTTTTCGTTGCCCCGAGACCGTTGACGACGCAGTGTGGCCATGCGGGAGTCCCTGTCGGCTGGATTATGCGTACACACAGCGCTCTCAGTTACAGGGGCGGCAGGCTTTAGGAAGGTGTGGGGGCTCGGCTGGCGGTGTCCCGCTCGCGCTGCTGCTCTCGCGCCACAGCCGCTTGCGCGCGCGGCATCGTACCTCTGAATTTGCCCGCGGGCGTCCAGTTCAGGCTGACAGCTTTCTTCTTGATGGACGCCTGCCGTCCCGCGCACACACACGCCGTCAGAAGCCCGCGCCCGCGCTCGCGGCACGCAGACGGGTGCAGCCCCAAGAGGTCGAGCGCAGCATCAGCGCGCGCCAAGGGCGCATTTTCGCACCTGCATCTCGCCCTTTGGGGTGCCGCGTTCCACGCGCGTCTTCTGCTGCGCGCGCCTACTCTTCGACGCGTGTGCGCCGTGCGCGCCCCAGTCCTTGCCTCCGCGCAGGCGCAGGATGCCGGGCTCAGGCACAGGATGCCGCGGCATCCTGTCCGCCCCCGCGTCCTCGCGCCCGGCCCCGGCCCCCGTACACAGGCACAGCAGCAGCCCGAGTTGGACACAGCGCCGCATGCATGCAGGTAGGCGATGACGAAGTGATGGCGGTTTAGGATTCCCGATGCCTCCCCCCGCGGCGGTCGGCATGCCGCTGCACCTGGAAAGTGTCTCTAGCGTGAGTGCAAGTGGACGCGCATCAACACAACCATGTGGATGGTGGATTCACGTGCTCTTGCCACGGCAAAGTACCGAAGTATACCCGGACCGAGGGTGACATGTGGGCCGTGTCGCTGCTGCACAGGGGGGGTCGGTGTGGCCGCGCTTTTCGAGCGCCGACCGACGTTGTCTTTCCGCCTCCAGCAAGATCACGATTCTAGGCCAGCCCATTCCCGTGTTGCGGCAGCGTTGCGGCCGCGGAGGCGGCGGCTGGTGGCCAGCCCATTGCCGTGGAATGGACGTGTTGGCCGCCAGAAGAAGAAGAGATTTCCGTCTTCACAAGGTGATTGTGCCCGAGGGACGAAGAGGAGGGCCGCCACACTACGCACGGTTTGTGCCAGGACAGGCCCAGGACGCGCGGCGGGTCGAGCGTGCGGGTTGGCATCGGCGGGAGAGCAAGCCATTTTCGTTTGTGGAGGCGCAGATGCAGGAGTATCGCGCCAGCAGGGTCACGGGCAAGACGGAAAGAGGGCGTGAAACAAATAAGTGCTTTGACAAGCAGGTCTCGGGCTGCCCAGTCTGCGGCGCACCGTCGGGTTCAGCGAAGGTGCACGTCAAGGCAGCGCGGCCGCGTGACGGCGCAGGCACGGCGGAGGGCGAGTCCTCGCTGCGCGCAGAGCCACCTACCTGGCTGAGAGGCCTCAGAGGAGGGCAACCCCCTGGGCAAGCGCACGAGCGAGCGAACACCGCAGCAGACCACGGAGGCCCGAAGGCGCGGTCGCACGCAGCGGCAGCGGCGGCGGTGCTCTTGGACATCGTTCGCCAGGCGCCAGGGGGCCGCGTTTCGGCGGACGCGCTCACCCTCGCGCTGTATCGGGCGTGCCCGTGCGCCAGGTCCGTGGTTGTGAGGGAGTTTCGAGGGCAGCGCAACTTTCTGGCCTCGCCGCTGCTGTCCGAGGCCGTCGACTTTTTGCCAGACCAGGTGGGAGGAAGTGTTGTGTGATTACCGCTGCTGCTGTTTGCTATTGCGCGTGCAGGCATCCGCTGTACGTGTGGGGGGTGGGCGCTGTGCGCGCTAGGGCGCACTGGAGCGAATCTTCAAAAAGCTGCAACAACTCTGGAACGCCGGAATAAAGTTATTCTGACGCTCTCTGGAGCGTCGGAATACACTTGTTCCGGCGCGCCGAGGCAACTGCAGGCGCGCTCTCCGGCGTCCTTGGCAAGGAATTCTTCAAACAAGTGAGGACTGGCGTGTGCTGACAGGGGTGTGGAACGGTTCGGCTCAAGACCGAGGTTGCCAGCGCCTAAGACGAATCTGAACGTTTACAAAAGCCATCGCCTTGCGAGCGCTGCGTGCGACACGTGCGACTGTCCACGAGAGTTGCACTAGCTGTGCACTTTAGGGGTTGCCGCAGCACTTTAGAGCTGCACATCAGGGGTTTCTGAGAGAGAGATCTCTCTGTAGGTCACGCTTTGTAGTTACAGCGCTTGTAAACAAGCAGGGTGTTGTGACCTCTGGCTTCAAACACGTGACCTCTGGCTTCAAACAACTTCTAAACACAAAGTTGGGTTGAGCGGTTGCTTCCGTTGATTGGCTGGGTTTGCTTCCCATCGCTTTCATACTTTGGCAGCGCCTTCGACTTCGTCATGGCGCACCGGCGACGCTGTGCTCTGCAGCGCGCTAGAGCCCGTCCATCTCTCCAGCGCCGCCGCCTCCGCTGCCACTACCCCCCATCTGCGCCGCACGGCTCAGCTCAAATCTGGCCGGCTTTTCAAGGCACAACGATCTCCATTTCCCGCCCTCTGTCTGCCGCAGCGCGCAGTGCGGCACTCGGGGCGCCTACTGCAATGCACTAGTCACCCCGGCGGGAGCGGGCACCCAGCCGCGACGCGATACCCCCGCAGTGCCTTCACCCAAATCGAGAATGATAAACTTTCTTTCGAACTCCCTCTCTTTCCTCTCTCTCTCTCTCTCTCTTTCTCTCTCTATCTCTCACGCACGCACACACACACCGAGTCTCTCTCCCCCCCCCTCTCCCTCTCTCTCTCTCTTCCCCCCTCCTTCCCTCTCGCGCGCCCTCTCTTTCTTCCTCTGTCTCCCTCTCTCCTTCTCCCTCTTTTGAGACAGAGAGTTGTGGAGAGAGAGTAGCTGGATTTACTAAGTTAGGGAGGGAAAGGAAGGGTGAGGAAGGGAAGGAAGTTTTTTGACAATCAACAGGGAGAGACGGAGGAAAGAGGGAGAGGGGGAGGGAAAGAGAAGAGAGGGAGAAAAGAGGGAGAGAGGGAGAGGGGAGAGAGGAAAAGAGGGAGAGAAGAGTCCGAAATGGTGGATTATGTTTCAATTTAATCTACCTCCTCGTCGAGCACGGTACCCCAGATCAGCATTCACGTCTGCACACACTTTATTTTCCCCGAGGTATAAAACAAGTCCTCCAGCGATGCTTCGCGCAGCTCACAAAGGACGCATGGCCAGGGTGGGTCGGCTAATAGCATGGTGGAAAGGCTCGACAGGCGCTACCCCCAGAAGACGCTCCATGCCCTCGTGCATTGCAATCGGCGCCTCCATGCTCTCACGCGGATCGTTGAGGATGTCCTGCACACCGACATGCGTCATGTTGTCCTGCATGATCTCGAGCCCCATGAACTCGCTGTGGAACCCCGGGAGCCGCCTGTACTGCGACAGGATGGTCTGCTCCATGTTCAGGCGCATTGCCATGTGCACGCCCTGCGTGTTGCGCAGCAGGCTCTTCTTGGACTCGGCCTTTTGCACCTCAGCCTGCAGCACGCAGGACGGGCGCCACTCGCGTCAGTGACACATTCGGAGTCCGCGGGCCGCCTCGCTGAGCACCTGCGGCGGAAGCCAGGCGCGCGGCATCGCCGCGGGGCTGCGGGCGCACCTGCTTGAGCGCGGTCTCGAGCGGGTGCTGCGGCGTGGCATGGTCCTTGAGATGGGTTAGACCGGCGCGGAGCGGGTCCTGGGGGTAGTATAGTTGAGGGAGGCCCGCCGCTGGGTCCATGGTCCTCTGGAGGACACCAGGCGGGGAGCGGAGCGAGCTGTCAGGCTGGCGCGAGTTTGAATGCACGCGACAAGAATCCCGCGAATGCCCGCGGGCGCACCGCGGGCATCCCGCCGGGGCAGATTGCGGTAGGCGCCCAGACGCTACCCAGCTCGCGCGCCAAACGCCCAGACGCTACCTCTCTCACCAATCTCTAACTGTAAGTCCACCTGCCTCCGACACGGTGACAGCTGTGCGGGAAAAAGCCTGAGATGCTTTTGCTTTGAAAAGCATCACGCTTCGAAGAGCAGCGGCAGGAGCAATGCTCGCTTCCAGATTTAAAGGGCAGATGGGGCAGATGGGGCGCAGCGGCAGCGGCGGCGGCGCGGCAGCGATGGACGGGCTCTAGAGCCCGGGCTCTAGAGCCCGGTGCTCTGCACAGCAGAGCACAGCGTCGCCCGCGCGCCAACGAAATGGCAAAGTCGAAGGCGCCGCCAAAGTATGAAAGCGATGGGAAGCAAACGAAGCCAGAGGTTACGTCAGACCTCGTGCTTATAGACAATGGCGACAGCGACAATGAGACCGCGGGCAAGGAGACCAAGACCAACGACGGCACCAACGGCGCCGGCGGTGCCACAAAGGAGGAGAAGCTCGAATGGCACCGGGCGCTCGTCGACATGTACACACAGATTGAGAAGGGCGCGGTGGACGGCATGCAGGTGGTGCGGGGCACGACCGACAAGACAAAAGAGGACCTCGCAAAGTGGCAGGAGGAGGTGGGCGATAAATTGGAACAGGTCCAGGTCGACGCTGAGAAGCAGCTCAACCAGTTTACCAGCCTGCTGCTGGGGGGCGGCAAGGACGCGGAGGACGAGGGCACAGCCCAGGCGGTAATCAAGGTCGAGCAGGAGCTCGGGCTGAAGGAGGGCCCAACTATTAAGCTCAAGTGCATCGACAACATGGAGGGCAAGCTCAAGGCAATAGATATCGAGGTGGCGTGGCTCGACTCGTGGGAGATGGTCCTGCGGAAGTTAAAGGAGGGCTTCAAGCGCGACGTCATTTTCGAGTACGAAGTGGGCGGACGCGTCATCCGGGTGCAAGACGATGAATCCTTCGACCGTGCCATAGCGCTGGCCGAGAACAGTGGCAACAAACTGTACGTGGTGATTCAGCAGGCAGTGTGGTCGGAGCCCGTGTTGGAGGAGCCCGAGCCGGAGGAGCCCGAGCCGGAGGAGCAGCCCATGATCGTGACGTGCGCCGACCGCATGGCCTACAGCCCTGTGCCCTACAAGCCCCTCTTGTTTTTCGGGTTTGTGGGGCTCGCCGTGGCTATCGCCATGTGCGTATGCGGCATTGCCCTGTTCGGCAACGACGGAACGTACATGCTGGCGCTGAGCTTGAGCATTCCTGTCCCGTACTTCATCCACGGCTTCACTGTGTCGAAAACGCAGGTATTCCCACACCCTAAACCCTAAGCCCTAAACCCTGAACCCTGAAGCCTAAACTTGATCCACGGCTTCACTGTGTCGAAAACGCAGGCGATGGCGCCCTCTGTGATCAAGTGCATCGTGGCCATTGCGGGCACCATCATGGGCCTTACTGTTATCCTCTCCTACGCGAACCTGGGGGCGATGGATGGCGTGCTGGGCGCCATCGTGTGGGCGCTGTCCACCACCTTCTACCTGTGGGTGTCGTACCCGCTCTTTCCGGCGTTTTACAAGTCGTACAAAGACAGCAAGACCAAAAAGCGCAAGCGTCCGCCCACAGCAGCGCAGGCCAAGGAGATTCGCAATGCGCAAATCAAAATGGCCATCATGCTCACCCTTTACAGCGGCTTGTACATGCTGCTCCAGTACACGCCCCTCTCACACGCCATCAACCTTGTGAATTTCGAGGCGAAGTACAAGCCCATGGGCATCATGGTGGCCCGCAACGCCGCTGGGGAGAAAAACCACATCTTTTGCATGGGATTCACGGACCCCGACGCCGTGGTGGATGACCGGCCCGTGGTCATCTTCGAGGCGATGGAGGGCCTGGGGCAGGCGCTGGCCGTGTCGGGCGTCCACGAGAAGGTGGCTCGCGTGGGCATAGCGTGTGCCTACGACCGGGCGGGGTTTGGCTGGAGCCAACCGTTCAAGGCCTCCGATCGCCGTGGCCCAGAGAACGTGGCCCAGGAGCTTCACTATATGCTGACACAGAACTCGATTGTGGTTCTGATCGCGCCGCGTACGGGCAAAGTTGAGCCAACCTCTCTCCTCGTCCAGCCGCCCTTTATCCTGGTCGGCCACTCGGTTGGCTCCCTTTACGTGCGCACATTTGCGAATTTGTTCCCAAAGTTGACGGCAGCAGTGGTACAGTGGGACCCGCTGCCGTCGCAGGATGTGGTATTTGGCCAAAAATTGCAGTCCACCACCTCAGGCGTTCTCGGGGAATTTATGCTAGTCCTCTGCACATACTACCTTGAGCCCATGGGGCTCGTCGACTTGTTCATGCGGCCAATGCTCATCACGCCGCTTTTCAACGGCACCTTCCTGCACACGCCCAAGGTGCAGGGCGGCATAGGCGACGACCAAGATCGGATGGTGGCTCGCATGCTCAAACGCAACTGGTGCCCCTCGGTCTTGAAGGAGTATCAGGACATGTATTCAGGCGGCCAGCCGGGCATCAAGACTTTGGTCGCGGCCGACAATGCTGGGTATAATGTGCCGTTTGTGGTGTGGACGCGTCGCGTGTCTGTCTTCAATGGCATGCGCAACGAGTACAACACGACATACACCATCGAAGGAAAGGACGCGTGCCTGCAGGAGTTCACGGGCATTGCCGATCCGGCCATGAACCACCCCGAACGCACCGGAGGCTGGGCCTGCGTTGGGTTCAAAGTGCTCCAATACTCGAGTAAGCCGTACAAGAATCCGCACAAACTCACGTGCGAGATCCCAGGGCAACCGCAGCTCGGAAAGGAGAACGCGTGTGCGGACATCCTGAGGTCCACCATAGATCCCAGCCCAATGGCGTCGGAGCTGGCACCTATGCAGGGCCCCATGGTGCAGGCGCAGCTCGTCGACACGGTGCTCAATGCCTGGCACATGATGGACAAACCCGTCTTCACCGAGTTTCCGTCCTTGCCCATCGCGTTTATCAGTCAGGCGTTTCTGCCGAAGGACCCGGCCGCGTTCCGGCTGCGCTTTATTTTTGACCTGCAAGAGGTGCTGGGCGCGCGCTTCAAGAAATCCATCCGTGTTGTCATGATGCAGGGGCCTACTTTGTGTCCAGCCAGCAGGGCCACGCGCGCAGACCTCCTCGGGCAGCTTTATCCTGGCGACTGCCCGCCCCCGATCTGCATGGATCTGCGCACGTGTGCCTCGCCGTGGGATACCTCGCAGGGTCTTTTGAAGCGGCGGCGGGCGTATGAAGCAGGCGGCAGTGCGAGGTCGACCTGGGAGGACGACACGCACCGAGGTGCTGTCCTGGAGCCACACCACGAGGAGGTGCACCCTACCACGCCAGGGAGCACCAGGCCGCTTGCGAGGCCTGAGCCGATTCGGAGGCGTGGCCTCGGAGTGCCTCATGACGTGCACCCAGAGGACGAGCAAGGCGAGGGCACGGGGACGCGAGCATTTACGGAGAAGGCCTTCTACATGGTATTTAAGCTCGTGGGCTTCAAAAACTCGGCAGTTCAGTCGGCGGTTGACGTCTTGTCGTGCTTGCGCGATGAGTGCAAGAATCGGTTTCTCAGGTCTTGTCTCCGCCTCCTCTGTCCCCGCCTCCTCCACCCATTTTTCTCAGGTTTTGCATGTGGAAGGGGTTGCAAAACCAAATTCCGCCCTTCGGGCGGCATCGCCCTTCGGGCGGCATCGCCCGCTGTGCACGTGTGTGTGTGCGTGTGTGCGCGCGCACGCGTGCTTGCAAGTGTAGGTGAGGTGACAAGAGGGATGGGTTGCAGTGATTTTGAGGCGAGGCAAACGTCGAACAACACCGTCACCCTTCGCCTCCAAGAGCTCCGGCGGCGCGATATCATGTTTGGCGATTACCGCGTGTCCTCTGTCCTCTTTGCGGAGCGGCTGCTTGCCAACAATTCGTGGGTGGTCCAAGGGCAGAGCGTCCTACAGAAGTGCCCAAACGGTACCTTCCTCGAGGGCAAGGTGCGTGTTGTGTGTGTGTGTGTGTGTGTGTGTGTGTGTGTGTGCGTGCGTGCGTGCGTGCGTGCGTGCGTGTCCTACAGAAGTGCCCCAAGGGTACCTTCCTCGAGGGCAAGGTCTCAACCCTCAACAATAAGCCCATGCACCTCGGGAATGTGCTTCGGCATGTGCTCTTCAATCCTCCCAATCCTCTTCAATCCTCCCGATCCTCTTGAATCCTCCCAATGCTCTTGCGAGGCGCGCGATGGCGCTGGCATCTCCCTCGCATCCGTGTAATTTGCTATCTGCCCTCCGCCAGCGCACGCCGACTGTGTTGCCGATAATTCTCTCGCTAAACCCAAACCCTTTCGCTCCCTCCTGCCCTCCCTCCCTCTCTCTCTCTCGCGCGCGCTCTCTCTCGCTCTCGCTCTCTCGCGCGCGCGCGCTCTCTCTCCCGGCGCCCCAAACAGGGCTGCCGGCAGTGTCCGGCGAATGCGACCAGTGCCATCGGCCTTGCCGAACAGACCGGGTATTCATTTACCCTAAACCCTAACTTTAAACCGGTTATTCATTTTGCCCATTCAATTGTTCTCTCGGCATTAAGTTTAGGGTGGAGGTTTTAGTTGGGTTCAGTTGTTCTCTCGCCATTCAGTTGAAGTTGTTCTCTCTAGTGCCCAGAGGTTTAAGAGAGTGTCAAAGACGGTGACACAATCTCGAGATTGTGCATGAGGGTGGGTGCGTGTCAAGATGTTGTTTCGGTATGAAGACGTTGGGGTGCGTGTAAAGAGGTTGCTTGGGTGCGTGTCAAGATGTAGTTTGGTCGTAAGAGGATGCTGTTTGTGTGGGTGTGGAGAGGTAGTTTCGGGGTGGATGTGAAGAGATTGGTTGCGTGTGAAGAGGGTGTTTAGGTGTGTGAGAGTGTCAAGAGCTTGTTTCGGTGTGTGTGTGTGTCAAGAGGTTGTTTGGGTGGGTGTAAGCTGTAGAAGCTGTAAGATTTGTAGGTGCTGCGGGGAGCAGGGTGCGCGAGGAGGCAAGGCGGCATGCGAGGCAAGGCGGCATGCAACGCGGCATGGCTGCGCGCATGCCGTGCTTGCATGGCTGATTGAATGAGTGAATGATAAATGAGTGAATGATTCAATAATTGCATGATTCAATGAGTGAATGTTGCAATGATAAAATGATGGAATCATAGAAAGGTGCCATTTCAAGCACAGCATATGGGCGCCAGCATATGGACAGCATATGGACAGCATATGGACAGCATATAGCAAACAGCCGCCTCCTCTCTCTTCCTCTCTCTTCCTCTCTCTTCCTCTCTCTTCCCTTCTCTTCCTCTCTCTTCCTCTCTCTCCTCTCTCCCTGTGCAGGTGTAAATGTGACGCCAACTTTTATCTGGAGGTAGTCAACGACGACTGGATTTGCACGCACTGCTCTGACAATTCGCAATCCCTCTGTGGCAGCACTCTGCGCACTGGTCTTTAAACCCTAAACACTAAACCTTTAAACCCTAAACACTAAACCTAAACCCGAAACCGAACTCGCAATCGCTCCGCGGTAGCACTCTCTCCCTCTCTCCCTCTCTCCCCCTCTCCCTCTCTCCCTCCTCACTCTCTCCCTCTCGCACTCTCTCTCCCCATCTCTCTGTTCTCATACTCATTTCTCTCGCACGTTCTTGCGTCTCAGCGCCTGAGACGACAAGTCTTGTCGCCCTCTCTCTCCGGCTGCATACGTGTTGAAGCATGACAACGACCTAAACCCTAAGATCTAAACCCTAAACCCTATCTCTCTGCATGCATACGTGTTGAAACAGGATAATGACCTAAACCCTAAACCCTAAACCCTAGACTGCAAATGCAACCCGGGCTACTATGGCAAGGACGGCGAGACCTGTGTGCCTTGCCCCCTCAACACCTACAAGGTGCTCACCGGAGACTACCCGTGCACCTTCTGTAATTCTACCCAGGTTCACCCTAAACCCTAGACCCTAGACCCTAAACCCAAAGCCCAACAAAACCCTAAACCCTAAACCCTAAACCCTAAACCGTGTGAATGATAGCTAATGCGTGTCAATATTAGCTACAGTGGATCAATTGTCGCTAATAATCTGGGCCTGGTCTGTGTGTGCGAAACAACAAAACAGGCAAACTGTCCGGTGCCGTTGTACCCAACCACGGCTGCCAACAAGCCCATCACCGCTGCTCTCCGACACTGTCACGCCGACGTCGTGTCTGTTCCGGTATAGGTTTTAGGGGTTAGTGTCTGGCACGGCGATGTCGTGTCTGTTGACGTGCCCTGTGTCCCCTCCCCCGTAGGACCCCTCTCACCCTCTCTCTCTCCCTCTCTCTCTCCCTCTCACCCTCTCTCTCTCCCTCTCACCCTCTCTCTCTCCCTTTGAGACCTCTCTCTCACTTCTCCCTCTCACCCTCTCTCTCTCCCGCTGAGGCCTCTCTCACACTTCTGTCACCCCGCACCTGTCTCACCCCACCATCCCACTGGGCCAGGCCTCGAGTCAGCTCGTGTGCGCGCCTGTGTTTAAGTGTGCGCATCTGTGTTTAAGTGTGCGCATCTGTGTTTAAGTGTGCGCGTCTGTGTTCAAGTGTGTGCGTCTGTGTTTAAGTGTCTGGCTCGTGTGTGAAAAGTATCTCGCTCACTTCAATTGCCTGTGTTGGCTGGGGAGGGGGGAATGTGTGTGTGTGAGTGGGGGGGGTGGGGGGTGGGGGGCTG
>Ga0315905_10005217_pt1 | contig 13244 bp, 10 predicted proteins | sample LakEriMetagenome_5_FD_203522 | JGI IMG/M metagenome (GOLD analysis project Ga0315905, IMG submission 203522) | Freshwater fungal communities from buoy surface, Lake Erie, Ohio, United States - Buoy 4 MA121 | ecosystem: Environmental > Aquatic > Freshwater > Lake | place: USA: Lake Erie, Ohio... | reverse complement strand
ATTCAACGACAACGCGGCGAACGGCGAGGATCCCGACTTCGAACGGCACCGCAAAGGCCTGATGGGCCCTGGCGCAGTCAAGCCGCTCACCGAAGGACCGTTCTATGCCGTGCGCATTTACCCGGGCATGCTCGGCACAAACGGTGGGCCAATGATCAGCAAAGACGCCGAAGTCCGTCGCCAAGGCGGCGGAGTGATCGAGGGTCTCTACGCCGCCGGAAATACAGCGGCGAATGTCTTTGGTTGGGCCTACCCGAGTGGCGGCGGCACGATCGGCAACGGCACCGTGTTCGGGTACCGAGCCGGGATCCACGCAGGATCCCGACCGGCACGCGACATCTGAGGACCTACTCGGCTTTCGGGATCACGCCACCGGCAGCGATCCATCGGCCAATAACTTCGCCGGCTTCGGCTGGCGAGTAGACGTCTTCCTCGTAGCTCCACTTTCCATTACCGGCGTAATGGAGGATCGTGTTGACGTCGAAGCCGTAGTAGCCGTCGTCGCCGTCGGGCGCAGGAAGAATGTTCGGAATCAACGCGCTGATGCGGTTGCCTTCGATGAACTTATATGACACCGGAAATTCCATCGTTGGGAATGGCTGCATCACGCCATTGATCCAGTCGCGGATCTCTTTCTGGCTCTTGAAATAGCCATAGTGATGTTCGCGATAGTGAGCGTCATCGGTGAACTGATCGGCCCACTGGTTCCAGTCACCCGTCGCCACCGCGATCTCGCCACGCTTGCGGTAGTTCTCGAACTCTTCCTCGATTTCCTCACGAGAGAAGGCAGGCTCAGGAACCTCCGGCGCCCAATCTTCGATGCCTTCGAGCGCCCAATCCTGAGGCGTCTCGCGAGTTCCACCGGCCCTGATCCAATCCACAAACACTCGACCAGCATCTTCAGGGTTGTAGTAATCCCCCTCGAAGCTGAACTTCCCGTTTCCGGCATATTCGAGAATTGTGGTGTTCGGGAATCCGAAGCGTCGTCCGGTTCCGGTTGGGTCGGGAAGGTTGTTCCAGATGTAGAAGCTGATTCGGTTGCCTTCGATCATGTACCAATCGATCCAAAGCGTCATGGTCGGATACTCCGCCATGCACTCGACGATCCATTCCTCGATAGCGGCCCGACCGTTGAACACACCCAGGTTGTGCTCTTCGTAAAGAGCATCCTCGGTAAACAGTTGCGCCCATCCGGCCCAATCGTGGGTCTCGATGCCGCGGCGTCGGAACTCAGCGAATGCAGCTTCAATTTCTTCACGGGGGTACGTCGTCATTGAAATCTCCTTAGGTACGAAATCTTGGTGAACTACGGACGAGAAAAGTCGCGGTTTGCTTGACGCGGAGGCATCTTCATCCCGGCAGGGGCAACCCAACCTGAGGCAGTGAGGTCCTCGAAAACATGAACCATGTTGAGTAGGTCTTCTTCATAGCGAAACTTGCCGTTGCCGGCGTAGAGAAGGGTCGTGTACGCAGACTGTTGGCGTCCATCGGGAAATACCTGCCGGTACTTAATGATGATTTCGTCACCATTGACAAACACACCGTCGACGGGGAACCTCCACTCTTCGATTCCGGTCATCGAGTCGAGGAGGAACTCGCGAATGGCGTCGATGCCTTCCACTCGGCCCCACGCCGGATCGATGAACACCGCATCATCGGTAAAAAACTGTGTCAGGTCGACCCAAGGGCGCTTGCCCTCGTCAACCTCGGCGCGGAACGCTAAGTAGCGTTCAAGTACGGCCTTCAACTCTGGTGAAGCGTTCTCCACAACATCCCCCTCGTCCCCCGACTGGTGGCCTCACACTATCGGCATTGCGAAATCGACGAGCGACTCATCGCTATTGCGAAAAGTCGGCACTCATGTGTCGGCGGTCAAACGGCCGTGACAACGCAACGGTTCGATTTCTGACAATCTGACGACGCGACATTTCGTTGTCGGGAGCACTACTTGCAGGGGGAATTTCCATGGGCGACACAATCGATACCGAGTACATCCGTCGGGCAGTCGAGTATTCCGATCTCGCGGCACTGCGCATCTCGATCTTTCAGGCCACGGGAGATGAGGAAATTGGACGTCTGGGCCCGGTTGCAACCCTGAGCGAGGACGACAAGGCCCGTCTCAAGGAACGCTGCATCGAGCTCATCGATAGCGACCTCGCGTCCTGGACACTCAGCTCCCCGTCTGATGACCAGATCAACTCGATGCTCGACATGGTCCTCGGCAAGCCGACCTCACCAGGCGACTTCGAACTCCGCAAGATGGTTCTGTCATTCGAGGACTTCCCCGGATTCGCTGAATGGTCGAGTCCCGAGGCCACGGCTCCCGAGGGCTTCCATGTCGCCATCATCGGCGGAGGATTCAACGGCATCGCCACCGGCGTGCAGTTGGCACAACTCGGGATTGACTTCACCGTATATGAGCGTCGCGATGAACTGGGCGGCACCTGGAGCATTAACCGCTACCCCGACATTCGCGTCGACACACTGAGTGCGTCCTACGAGTTCAGTTTCGAAAAGGAGTATCCGTGGACCGAATACTTCGCCCGCGGACCCGAGGTGAAGGGTTATCTCCATCACATCGCCGAGAAGTTCGGTGTGTTGGAAAACGTGAAGTTTGGCCACGATCTCGTTGAGGCGCGATTTAACGACGCCACAAAGTTGTGGCATGTCACCTTCCGAATGAGCGACGGTTCGACCGTTTCCCGTGACGTCAACGCAATTGTCAGCGCAGCGGGTCTTTTCGCAAACCCGAACTTTCCCGACTTCCCCGGTATTGAAAATTTTGGCGGCACGGTCATTCACCCAACCCAGTGGCCCGAAGGAATTGACCTCAGTGACAAACGCGTCGCCGTGATCGGGAATGGCTCCACCGGGGTGCAGCTGCTTGGTCGTGTTACGGAGATGTCCAAGCACGTCACCATGTTCCAACGCACACCACAGTGGATCAGCCCGCGCGATAAGTACGGCAAGCACGTTGAACCCGAGATCAGTTGGCTCACCAGCGCCGTACCCGGTTACTGGAACTGGTGCCGGATCACTTCAATCATGCACCTGTTCGATTTCGACAAGGACTTTCTGATTCGCGACGAAGAGTACGAGAAGACCGGCGGACAGATCACCGCCAAGAGCGACTTTGTTCGAAACATGCTTCTTGACTACATCAAGTCCGAAACCGGTGGTCGTCAGGACCTCATCGACAAGTTGATTCCTGACTACGCCCCCATGGTTCGTCGACCAATCGTCGATAACGGCTGGTATCGCGCCCTCACCCGCGACAATGTCGATCTCGTCACCGAAGACATCGTGCGTTTCACCGACACTGGAATCGAAACAGCCGACGGTGTGCACCATGAACTCGACGTTGTTGTTTCCGCAACCGGTTTCGACATCGTCAAGTACCTCTGGCCGGCCGAATACTTCGGTCGCAATGGCCTCAACCTCCACGAAAAGTGGGAAGAAGAATCGCCGATGGCCTACGTCGGGATGATGGTTCCAGGGTTCCCGAACCTTTTCACCCTCTATGGGCCGAACTCTCAGCCCGTCTCTGGCGGCGTTGCGCTTCCCGCTTGGTACCAAATGTGGGCAGGCTTTGTTGCACGTTGCCTCATCGGGATCATCGAGCAGGGTAAGCAGACCGTTGAAGTCACCGATGAAGCCTTCCGCGACTACAACGACAGACTCGTCGTGGAATCCCAGAAGCTCATCATGGTGACCGAAGAAGCATCGGCAAAGAAGAACTACTACGTGCAAAACGGACGCATGCAGGTCAACGCGCCGTGGGAAACGCATGACTACTACCGAATGACGTCGTACCCCGATCCCGAAGCGATCATTTTCGAATGACGTTGCTGGTTCAAAGCTACGAAGCTTCGAACCAGCAACGAATTAGGAAAGTACGTAGTCGTCGATAGTGATGTCGCGGGTCCACGCCCAGTAATCAACGAGTCGGAACGGGCTCACTGTGTGAATTTCGCCAGCATCATTTCGGAAGTGCGTATGCGTGATACTTGGATGTGACCACACCATCTGCTTGATGAGTGCTTGGTGCTTGGCGTGGTACGCCTCGTAGAGCTCTGGCTTCGGTTCCATCGACGTTGCTCCGCTGCTCGCAAGTTCGTCGAGGCACTTGCTGATGTATCTCATTTGGCATTCCGAATGGAAGATCAGACTTCCCCCGTGATTGAGGTGTGTGCTCGGCCCGTACATCATGAAGAGGTTCGGAAATCCTGGAACCGTGATGCCAAGGTAGGCCGACGGACGATCGCTCCAGAAGTCATTGAGCGACACACCGTCGCGACCGACGAACTCCATCGGGAAGAGCACCTTGCTCATTTGGAATCCGGTTGCGAAAACGATGACGTCAGCGTCATAACGCTGACCATCGGCCGTAACGAGCCCATTCGCATCGATGTAGTCGATCTCCGTGCGCACTAGTTCAACGTTGTCGCGCTTCAACGCACGCAACCATGAACCGTTGTCCTGAAGTGTCCGCTTGCCTGTCGCCGGGTAATCAGGGACAACCTTTGCGAGTAACTCCGGGTCGTCTCCGACCTGCCCGGCAATCCAGTCGGTGAACATCTGGCGAGCCATATCGTTCGCCGCGTTGATCGAACGATCTTGGTGGGGCCAATCTGGATCGATGACTGCGTTCGCAAGCGACCCATCGCATCCAGGCCAGAACAAAAGAAAGCGATACCAGCGTCCGTAGAACGGGAGATGCTGTATCGCCCAGGTCATCCCTGCTGGAACTTTCTCGTGATAATTCGGATTCGGGAACATCCACTGCGCCGTGCGCTGAAACACAACAAGTGATTCAACATCTGGAGCAATTGTCGGTGCGATCTGAAAGCCACTCGCGCCCGCTCCGATCATGAGAACACGTTTCCCAGTGAGGTCGACTGAGTGATCCCAACGAGCTGAGTGGAACGATGGACCCGAGAACGAATCAATGCCAGGAATGTCGGGAATCTTTGGACGATTTAACTGCCCGACGGCGGTAACGACTGCTCGAGCGTCGAGCGCCTGCTCAGCACCATCCGATGATCGGACGGTGACATGCCAAAGACCAGCAGCTTCGTCCCAAACGGCGCGAACCACTTCAGTCGAAAATCGGATGCTCGACCAAAGATCGTGCCGGTTCGTGACTTCTTCGAAGTACGCACGAATTTCAGGCTGCTTAGCGAAGTACTCCGTCCAATGGTCTGAGGGTTCGAACGAATAGCAATAGAAATGGTTGCCAACATCGACGCGACACCCTGGGTAGGAGTTTTCGTACCATGTGCCACCCACACCGGCGTTCTTCTCGATGATGGTGAACGGAATACCAGCCTGCTTGAGTCGGATACCAGCAAGGACACCCGACTCCCCTGCTCCGATCACCACCACGGGCAGCGCTGCACGAGCCTCAGCCGATGAATGGCTCACGACACTTCGCTGATCGCTGCCGTCGAGCTCCATGTCTTCCAACATCATCGGCACGTACTCAGCAGGAACTTCCTCGCAAACCAACCACGCCATCATCTCGCGCAACAGCGCTTCATCGGGCGGTGGCGGCAGAACGCAGCCGGCATCACGGAAGCCGATGATTGCCTCGAGGGCTCGGGCACGAATCTCTGCCTTCTGATCCTCAGGGAGGTAGCCCTGAATCTCGTTAAGGAACAAGCCCAAAGGCCGGATCGGCCCACGAATCCACGACGCGTCTCCGGTCATGTGAAGCATCGACAACACGAGCGTCGGGATACTGACATCGGCCAGCATTGCCTCGATTTTCGCATCGTCATCGGTGATCGGCAGACCGACATGCGGATTGCCTGCGTAGATTCCGTTCACGAGTTCCCCCAAGTAGGCCAGATGCCCGACGATAGGTCTCGCAGAGCCCCTCGTGGAAACGCCCGAGGTCTCTGACCATTACTGTGGCCAGAGTGCAGTCGCCCAAGTCGCTGCTCGAAACCTTATGGGGGAACCATGGCAGATCTCGTGATTCGAAACGGACTCATTGTTGACGGAACTGGCGCCCCCGGCGTCGTCGGCGACATCTCGATCACCGATGGGGTCCTTACTCAAGTGGGCGGAACCGTCGCCGAAACCGGTGCAGAGGAAATCGATGCCACCGATCGCATCGTGACGCCCGGATTTGTCGACGTTCACTCGCATTACGACGGACAGGTCTTCTTTGACAACGCGCTCACCCCAAGCAACGGACACGGAGTCACCACTGTCGTGCTTGGCCTTTGCGGCGTTGGTTTCGCACCGGCTCGCCCAACCGACCACGAAATGCTCATCACCACGATGGAATCGGTTGAAGACATCCCGGGCGATGTCCTGCGAGTAGGCCTTCCATGGACATGGGAATCGTTCCCCGAGTTCCTCAATGCGGTCGAAGCAAATAGCTACGCGATGAACGTTGCTGCTCAGATCGGTCACATCCCTGTTCGCTCGTATGTAATGGGTGAACGTGCAATCGCAAACGAACCGGCAACTCCCGAAGACATCGCTGCCATGTCGGCAATTGTTCGCGAAGCAGTCGACGCCGGTGCCGTCGGATTCTCAACCTCGCGAGTCCTCGCTCACCGCACTGCAGCGGGAGACCCCGTTCCGGGAACCTTTGCCGCAGAAGACGAACTCTTCGGTATCGCTGGCGCGATGGCCGGTACCGGCCGCAAGGTCGTCTTCCAACTCGCACAAGCCGGCATCGACGGTTTCGAACCTGAATCCTCAGTTGCCGAAGTTGAGTGGATGCAACGCCTCTCCGCCGAGACCGGCCTTCCCGTTTCGTTCCTCATCCTTCAGACCGATGGTGCGCCCGACCTGTGGCGTCAACTTATGAACTCATGTGTTGAAGCCGAGGCTATGGGTGCACATCTTCGACCACAGGTTGCGAACCGTCCGTTCGGCATGCTCCTCGGACTTCCAGTCCGGCACCCTTTCATGAAGCGCAAGACCTTCCGTCGTGTGCACGATGAATCGGCAACGCTCGAAGCACTACGCGCTCGCCTCGCCGATCCCGAAATCCGCACAGCCATTCTCTCCGAGGAAGACACCGAATTTTCGGGCGACTCCTACGAAGGTATGGGCCTCATCGCCACCTACAAGCCAGAGATGGTCTACCCGCTTGGCGATGACCTCGACTACGAACCGCTTGAGTCCGATTCGCTCGCAGCCCGAGCCGCTGCAGCCGGTGTCACTCCTCTCGAACTGTTCTACGACCTGATGCTCGAACGCGACGGCGGCACGATGTTCCTCGTCCCAATGTTCAACTACGCGAACACCAATCAGGACGACATTCTTGAAATGCTCAACCATCCGGCAGCGCTCATCGGCCTCGGCGATGGCGGTGCTCATCTGGCAACAATCTGTGATGCGTCAATGCCGACCTATCAACTTTCCCATTGGGTGAAGGGCCGAGAGCGTGGACCGCGTCTGCAGCTCGAAGCAGCGATCAAGATGCAGACCCACGACACTGCCGAGTTCTACGGATTCACTGACCGCGGCACTCTTGAAGTTGGCAAGCGAGCCGATCTCAACGTGATCGACATGGAACGCCTCACGCTCACGATGCCGCGAGCAGTAAACGATCTTCCCACTGGAGCCACACGTTTGCTCCAGGATGCCATCGGCTACGACGCCACCATCGTGAACGGTGTCGTCACCCGCCGCAACGACACCGACACCGGCGCCCGTCCTGGGCACCTCATCCGCGGCTCTCGCTGAGTAGGGCTCCAGACGCGAAGACGCCGCCCCAGTGGGCGGCGTTCGTGGTGTCGGAGGGGGGACTTGAACCCCCACGCCCTTGCGGGCACTAGATCCTTAGTCTAGCGCGTATGCCAATTCCGCCACTCCGACGTGGCTTGCCGGATGCGCCGAAGCGACCGGTTTGCGAGTCGTCAATCTAGCCGAACTCACCCCCTCTCTCGCCAACCGGCAGTTCAGGATTGGAATCGGTCGCCACGATTCGCCGGAGAGGGCAGGATGATGACCGAGTTCACAACGACTTGAGGTGGGAGCCAGTAATGATCGGGAAAGACAGTCGCATTCTGGTGATCGGTGCAGGACCCGGCGGCATCATCTCTGCCTATCAATTCCGCGAGGCCGGCTACACAAACGTGAAGGTGCTCGAACAAGACGGCGACGTCGGCGGCACGTGGCAGCGCAGCCGCTATCCGGGGCTTGGCTGCGACATCATGGTTCACGCGTATTCGTTTTCGTTCAATCTCAATCCGTCGTGGCCGCGTTCGTATGCGTCACAACCAGAGATCCTCGACTACATGCGTGCAACCGTCGACAAGCTCGACCTCTGGCCGATGATCCACTTGAACACCGGTGTCACCGGCGCAACCTGGCATGACGATGAAGCCGAGTGGCTTGTCACGACGACATCCGGAGAGACTCTCGTCGCCGACGTGGTGATAAGTGCGCAAGGAATGTTCGGCGAAGTGAAATGGCCCGACATCCGCGGTCGGGAAACCTTCGATGGCGATTTCGTCCACACCGGCGCCTGGCCCCACGATCTCGATGTGAGCGACAAGCGCGTCGCAGTGATTGGCAGTGCAGCGAGCGCCGTGCAAAGCATCCCGGAAATCGCGAAAATCGCGTCTCACCTGACTTCCTTCCAACGCTCTCCCCAGTGGGTGCTCCCCAAAGAAGAGTTCCCCATTGCGACAGAACAAATAGAAGAGTTCACACAGAACCCTGAAGCGCTTCAGGGCTATCGCGACGCGATCATGAACTACATCGGCCCGAATGCCCCATTCAGCAACAAAGACATCCTCGGTGGCGCTGAATGGGCCGGGGCTGTAGCCATCTCCGTGGTCGAAGACTCCGAGACGCGCGAAGGACTCACACCGCATGTCCCCTGGGGCTGTTTCCGTCCCCTGTTCTCAAACGACTACTACCCAGCGTTCAACCGCCCCAACGTGGAACTTGTCTCCGCTGGCATTGAGCGCATCACGCCGACCGGCATCGTGACAACCGATGGGGTTGAGCACGAGTTCGACGTCATCGTCTGCGCCACCGGATACGTCGTCGATAAGTTCGCCGCCCGCATTCCCGTCACGGGACGAAACGGCCGCAGCCTTGACGATGAATGGGCCGAAGGCCCCGAGGCCTACCTCGGTGTCACATCAACGGGCTTCCCGAATCTGTTCATGCTCTACGGACCCAACAACAACGCCGGATCGCTCATCCAAATGGCGGAATATGAAGTTGGCTACGTACTCGAACTACTCGATCAGATGAATGCAGCCGACGCCGACTGGATCGACGTTCGCCGTGAGGACATGGATGCGTACAACGCGGAACTTCAGGCCGCCATCGCTGGTGTCGAGGTATGGCACGCAGGTTGTGGCCACTATTACGAAAGTCCGTCAGGAAAGATCGTTACGCAGTATCCGTTCTCGATGTTTCACTATCGAGACTCCGTCGCAAACCCCGACTTGCGTCCATTCGAACTCGGACGCAAGTAACGACTTACAGACGACCGGCATCTCGTGCAGCTTGTTCCGCAGCCGAGAGTTGCGCGTCGATAATTGCGAGGCCGCCGTCCCAGAATCGGGGGTCAGCGAGATCGACACCGACAATTCGCCCAAGATCCTCTGGCGATTTCGAACCACCGGCTCGTAACAGGTCGAGGTATGCGGGCACGAACGCGTCGCCTTCGACTTCGTAACGCGCATAGACCGCTAGCGCGAGCAATTGCCCATAGGCATACGCGTAGACGTACCCCGGCGAACCAATGAAATGGGGAATGTAACTCCACCATGATCGGTAGCCCGGCGTAATTGCGACGGCGTCGCCAAGCATGGCACGCTGTGTTCCTTCCCACGCGTCGGCGAAATCCTCGGTTGAGAGTTCACCAATCTCGCGGCGGTGCGTATGCACCGCGTTCTCGAATCGGTTCATTGCAATCTGACGGAAAACCGTTGCGATCTGACCTTCCAGACTTTCCGCCAAAAGGGCGAGGCGGGCATTCGGGTCGGTGGTGTCGGAGAGCAAGCGACCAAAGGTCACGGTCTCACCGAAGACCGACGCAGTTTCGGCCAACGTGAGTGGAGTCGACTGATGGAAGACGCCTTGTTCACGGGCCAGATACGCGTGAAGCCCATGACCGAGTTCATGAGCAAGGGTCAGCACATCACGGCGGCGACTTGTCCAATTGAGGAGCAAGAAGGGATGAGCGCTGGGAACGGTGTAGGCACAAAACGCACCTGGACGCTTGCCCGGTCGCACCGGCGCGTCGATCCAGTTCTCATCGATGAAGGTGTTCACGACACCTGCCAGTTCCGAGGAGAACGACCCATAAGAGTCGAGAACGATCTCGGTGGCCTGGGACCACGAGAACTCCTCCTCCACCGTCGCAATTGAGGCATTGCGGTCGTAATCAGCAAGTTGCTCAACCCCGAGGAGTTGCGCCTTCAATCGGTACCAACGCTGCGGGATGTCGTAGCGATCAACAACGGCGTCGACGAGTGCTTGCACCGATGAATCGCTTGCTTGATTGGCCAGATTGCGGCTCGCCACCCACGATGAATATGCACGGAGGCGATCATCGGTCGTCTTGTCGGCCATCAATGTGTTGAAGACATACGCACGCGTTCGAAGACCCGGTTCGAGCGCAATCGTGACAGCGTCGGCGGCGATACGTCGCTCTTCACGATCAGGGGAACCAAGCCGAGACAGCCCTTGTTCGAGACTCGTGGGACCATCGGGAAGTTCAACAACGATGGCCGAGGTCAACTCATCGAACAGACGGCTCCAGGCCGAAGAACTCGTGACATCCTTCTCGGCAAGAATCTTCTCTTCAGGTTCGGTGAGCAAATGGGGACGGTACCGACGCGCCGACTCAAGGTGATAACGACAAAAACTGAGGTCTTCAGATTCAAGCAGTACCGATGCTCTGGCTTCGGGAACCTCCGCCCACTCGAGTTCGAGAAAAATCAGTCGCGTCGACAACTCCGTCGCTTGTTCCTGGAACTTCTGCATCGCGGCGCCATGCGCCGGATCGGAGGTGTCAACCGAAAATCGCAGCGACACCCAGGAGCCAGCGCGTCCAAGTCGATCCTGAATCTCGCCGAGCGTCGACATCGCTTGGGCCAACTCTGGCGCCTCAAGGGTGCCTATGCGGCCACGCCACTGTTCGAGTTCGCCAGTGAGCGCTTCCGCCTGCTCCAGTAGGTGGGTGACGCCTTCTTGGCCCTCGCCACCTACAAGTGGGTCAAGGTCCCAGGCGACGTCGGTGGCGTTGAGGTCAGCATCTTCGTGCACGGTCATGGGCACACGCTACGGAACCGCGAGGCCTCATTCCACCAGCGAGCGAAGAGTCTGCTTCGAAGACTCAATTTCGTCGGACAGAAGGCGCTCGAAAAGACCTGCGCCGAACGAGCCTCCGTAGTGGAGGCCCATCGTCAGACGGGTTCCGATCTCGATTGATTCAAGTTGAGCGTCGAGCACCCAAGACGAGTGGCTGCGACCGTCCACCTCATTTCGTTCAAATCGAATATGACCAGGCTCATCGATCGTGCGGATCATACGCAGCCGCTTTGACCGGGCGATCGGACCGACCTTCGCTCGAAGCTCCACAGCCCACGCGCTGGGCTCGCTGCCCTCTTCGAGATCTGCTCGCGGAACGATCGTGAGCCAATCGGGATATCGCGACAGCTCCCCTACCCAAACCCGCAACTGCTCGAGTGAGCACGAGGCATCGAGCGTCGCCGTCAGGTCCATGCGTCCATTGTGACCCAAGAACAACGATCAGCGGTGACCGAGCAGCCGAGACACGTGCTCGGTGGCCGGTGATGCATCGAGAACTCCAGGGGTGTCCAACTGAACCACTCTGCCCTCGTCGAGGACTGCGATGCGATCGGCCAATACGAATGCCTCCGATCGGTCGTGCGTGACGTAGAGAGCGGTGAGGCCGAGGTCGACGATGAGCTCGCGAAGTTCTGTCACGAGGCGATCTCGCAGGACCCGATCAAGCGAGCCCATGGGTTCGTCAAGAAGAAGCAACCGTGGCGATGGCGCAATCGTTCGAGCGAGCGCGACGCGCTGTCGCTCTCCCCCGGACAACGAGGCCACATCGCGTGCCCCGAAACCAGCAAGACCAACAAGTTCCAGGACTTCGGTCACTCGAATCGACCGATCAGGATTTGGAACTTTCGCCATACGCAACCCGAAGGCCACGTTGTCCGAGACATTGAGATGAGGGAACAACGCATGCTCTTGGAACATCAGACCAACCCCCCTCAAATGTGTGGGGGTCTTCGTAATGTCAATGCCGTCGAGAGTGATCGATCCATCTGAGACAGCATGGAGCCCCGCAATGACACGAAGCAGCGTGGTTTTCCCCGAACCAGAGGAGCCGAGCACTCCGACGACCTCGCCAGCGGAGACCTCAACAGAAATATCATGAACGGTGTCGTCATCGTTTCGGCCATGGCGCGCACTCACATGGTTCAGCACAAGGAACGAGTTGCTCATCTCAGAATTCCGAAACGCTGGCGGGTCGAAAACGGTCGATAACGAGCATGACGACCACTGTTAGCAGCATCAGGATTGTCGACATGGCCATAGCTTGCCCAAAGTTGTACTCGCCTGGCCGGCCAAGCGCCCGGTAGATCGCGATTGGCATGGTGGGTCGGTCGGGACGGGCCAAAAAAGCTGTCGCACCGAATTCACCGAGTGAAACAGCAAACGCGAAACCTGCAGCTGCAGCGAGCGCTCGCCCAACGATTGGAACTTCGACGCTCCACCACACGCGACGAGGCGAAGCCCCGAGCGTCGCTGCCGCTTCTCGTAGACGAGGATCGATTGATCGCAGCGCCGGAACCAGTAACCGCACGACAAACGGAAGGGCCACGACTGCGTGGGCGATAGGAATCAGCCAGAGCGAAGATCGAAGGTTCAGGGGTGGTTCGTCGAAGACGATGAGAAATCCAAAGCCAACGGTGACAGCCGAGGTGCCGAGCGGGATCATCAGTGCCGTGTCGGTCCAGCGGCTGAATCGCGAATCGGAACGAGCGGACCCATCTCCAACGATTGCCCATGCTGCGCAGAGACCGAGAACGAGCGCGATGGCGGTCGCAATCGATGCGAACATCAGCGAATTTCCTATTGCGTCGACTGGGGGCACGAAGGACGTAGACCCTCCACGGCTATTGGTGAGCGCCCGATAGAAGCCGAACCCCCACCCTTCTGGTGTTGAGAATGAGCGCATGACAAGAACGACTAACGGCGTCCCGAAGAGCAACGCC
>Ga0315905_10005215_pt1 | contig 13250 bp, 13 predicted proteins | sample LakEriMetagenome_5_FD_203522 | JGI IMG/M metagenome (GOLD analysis project Ga0315905, IMG submission 203522) | Freshwater fungal communities from buoy surface, Lake Erie, Ohio, United States - Buoy 4 MA121 | ecosystem: Environmental > Aquatic > Freshwater > Lake | place: USA: Lake Erie, Ohio... | reverse complement strand
GGCAAGAACAATTACGAAACAGAGGGTATTGTTCTTATATTTGTAAAGGTAGCGAAGAAGCAATCAAAATTATTGATGAATACTTTAATGAGTGACACTTGACCAATACATAGAAGGTAACTATAAAAAGTTCAAAGAACTTGCGAAGAACATTTCGCGAGGTGAAGATTACTACGAGGATCTTCTGCACGATTCTTTGCTTTCTATGTTTGGTTCAAAGCATATTGAAAACTTAATTGACACAGGCGACTTTGAGTTCTATCTTATTCGCGTAATGTATCTGGCAGTTAACTCACCTACCTCACCATTCTACAAACAAACAATCGCGTGGAACAGAAACAGACGCGACTTCAAAGAATATGCTCACGAAGTTGACAAGACGTGGTTAGGCGCAAGAATGACAAACGAGCAGTTAGATATTCTAATTAGTCGACTGAGCGAGTTTGAACGCTTAATCTTTCAAGAATACATATTCGAAGGTTTTACCTATCGAGAACTGTCAAAACAAACAGGTATTCCAATGCCATTCCTTTACAGAACAATAGACAATATCAAACAAAAAATACGAGCAAATGTTATTCGCAAAAAGTAATGAGTACAAAAGACGACTTGAAATATGTCGCACCTGTAAATTCTTCGAACCTTCAACGCAAAGCTGCGGTCCGTTAATCGTTGGCGACGAAGTAGAAACCGAAGTCCTATTCCGAAAGAAGTCAATCAAGTTGTGCGGGTGTGTTATGCCTATAAAAGCAAAGTTAGCCTTCGCGTCTTGTCCTGCGTCTAAATGGGAAGGTGTCTTGTCGTTAGAAGAACAAATCGAGTTCAAGCGTTTCCTGCTCGATATGAAAGCGCAAGGACGTTTAGAACAGAAAGATATGCTGAAGTTCTATTCGTTCAAGGATAAGGCTACAGGAGCGTTTAATGAGCGTTCAACTTGTTCCCCTTGCGTGAAGAAAGACATCAACACGTTTCTTGAATCGATGAAAGATGTCGATGTTGATTTGAACAATTAAGAACTTAAAACTTTGCAGGCAACTTTTGACACAACAAACGTATATTTGTAGAGCCAAGTAATAAGTACTAACCCTCTTTTGTTTTTGCTTGGCGGCTATAAACAATTGGGGGTTATTTTTTTGAACTAAATGAAACAAACTGAATAAGAACAACAACCGCCTTCGTAAGTCAAAGCGAAGTAACCAATGACTACACTTGCAATACATCAATGCTTGGAACGAGCAACTGCTCTTTTAAGAGCAAAGACAGTTTGTTTTTCTTGGGGAGACTTTTTCTTTTCTTTCTTTTTCTTTTACCTTTTTCTTTTTCTTTCTTTTGTTTTCTTTGCACATTTAGAGACAGTCAATAAGTTTAGTGACACAAAAGCAACAACTGAAGTAAATTAGCACAATAATATATTTAACTAATATGAAGACAATAACTGTCAAGATAAACGAAGTAAAGTCCAACCCTAATAACCCTCGTATTATTAAGGACGATAAATTCAAAAAGTTAGTCGCTTCAATAAAAGAACTTCCGCAAATGTTGCAGCTACGTCCAATAGTCGTGAATGAAGATATGGTTGTGTTGGGTGGTAACATGAGATTGAAAGCGTGCAAAGAAGCAGGACTAAAAGAAATACCAATTATCAAAGCGTCTGAATTGAATGAAGAACAACAACGTGCTTTTATTATCAAAGACAACGTTGGTTTTGGTGAATGGGACTGGGACGCGTTAGCCAACGAATGGGACGCAGAACAATTGGACGAGTGGGGTTTGGATGTTCCTAACTTTGAAGGTGTGGAGTTAGACGCTGTTGAAGACGACTTCGACGCTCCAGAAGGCGGTATTGAAACGGATATTGTGATAGGCGACCTATTCGAGATAGGCGAACACCGTTTGTTGTGTGGAGATAGTACGGATAGTGATTTAGTCGCTAAATTAATGGACGGGCAAAAAGCGGACATGGTTTTTACAGATCCTCCGTATAAGATAGAAACTGAAGGAGGTTGTAAAGGAAATATAGGACAAGGATTGAAAAAACAAGGAAAAGACATTGAATTTATTTCAAACTTTGAACCAAAAGAATTTCTTCAAGTACTTCCCTTAATTTTTGATAAAAGTAAATTAAATGCTTATATTTTTTGCAACAAAGAATTACTTCCAGATTATTTAATTTGGGCAAGAGATAGTGGTTATTCATTTAATGTATTAATATGGAAAAAGCCAAACGCAATTCCAATTGGAGATTCTCACAGACCAGATATTGAATATCTTTTATTGTTTAGAAAATCAGCAATTTGGAACAATGGATTAAAAGATGTTAATTATTCAAGATGTTTAGAATACGGAAGGGAAAGCGGATTACATCCTACAATGAAGCCGATTGAATTAATTGCAAATGAAATTCAAATAAGTTCAAATAAGGGAAGTTTAGTATTTGATTTCTTTCTTGGTTCTGGAAGTACAATGGTTGCAGCGCACCAACTAAACCGCAAGTGTTACGGAATGGAACTTGACCCGAAGTATTGTCAGGTGATAATAGATAGAATGTTGAAACTCGACCCTTCTTTGAGCGTAAAGCGTAACGGTGAAACGTATGCTAAAACAGAACAATAACAGAATGAGCAAAGAACATTTAATACCATTTAAGAAAGGCAAAAGCGGTAACCCCAACGGACGACCAAAGAAATACGTTTCGTTGTTGAAGGAAAGCGGATACAAGCTGAGCGAAATAAACGACACGATACAAGCGATGATGGCTATGGATATGGACGAACTGAAAAGCGTTTGGGACAACAAGCACGCGACGATACTTGAAAAGACAATCGCAAATGCAATGATTACTTCGTTAAAGAAGGGTTCGTTATATTCGCTAGAGACTTTGTTAAGCCGTGCGTTTGGTAATCCAAAACAAATGACCGAACTGACAGGCGCAAACAGTGAACCTATTCAAATAATAATAAACGACAAACTATAATGAGCGAAAACAAATTGAATTTTTTGCGTTCGCAGATTGCAATGTTTCACCCAGAGTGGACGAAGGAACAAATAGAGATGGAAGCTATCAGAATACATAACGAAGCGAACACAATCGACGATGACGACGAAGGGTGTCTTTATTGCGGATCTTAAAACAAAATTATGAGTATAAAAGTATCAATACCTGCTGACTATTCAAGCGTTAGCGTAAAGCAATACGTTGACTATCACAACGCAAAGAGCGACATCGACAAGTTGGTTTCAATCAGCAACCTAAGCAAAGAACAGGCGGAGCAGATTCCTTTCCAACACTTGCCGACATTACTCGCAGCATTCGAAGACACACTCGCAAACGAATCAGCGAAGTTCTTCGAGACCATTACGATTAAAGACAAAGACTTCGGTTTCATTCCCGACCTTTACTCAATCTCAATGGGTGAGTACGCGGACATTTCAACGTGGGCTTCCGACATTAGCGCGAATATGGTCAAGATTATGGGAACGCTTTACCGCCCTATCGACAAACGCGTGGGTTCGAAGTACACGATCGTTCCACACAGCAAACAAAATAGAGAACTCGTTGAAGGCTATGTTGAGCAGATGACGCTCGAACAATTCAACGGTGCGATGCTTTTTTTTTCGACTTTGCTCAACGAACTAAACAACACTTCGCTCGACTATTTGGAAGCGGAAGTGAAGAAGTTGACGGAGGAACTGACGGAGCAATTGAAGACAGAGACAACCTAAACCAAGTGCTTGGACGCTACGGTTGGTATCATCTTTTTATGGAAGCCTGTGGGCGCGACATAACAAAGTTGGACGCAATTACGGAAAAAAGCGCGTGGGAGATATTTACATATATGACTTACCTAATAGACTACAATTATGTCGAACGTACAAAGCTACAACGCGCTCATAGATAGATTCCACGCATTTGCGTCAGGACACTTTATATTAAAGAGATTCTCTCACGGACAGATTGAGGTTTCAGACCTTGAAAAGTTTGGCGAATATCCATTTATGCACGTCGTGCCTTCGAATGTTACTTACGCGAAAGGTATGAAGACGTTCAGTTTTCAGATTGTCCTTGCTGACTTACCACGCGATAAAGAAGATAAACCTGAGTACCAGCGCGAAGTTCTTTCTGACCTTCAACGGATCGCGGAAGACTTGGTCGCTGAGATAACAAACCACCGCGTGTTGTTTGGTGACTTGATTACCGTGCAGAACGTTTCGTTAGAACCATTCTTAGAAGAATTTCAACACACGCTAACAGGTTGGACTATTAGTCTTGATCTTCTTGTTCCTTACTATTGGGACGCGTGTTCTATTCCTGCTGAATGGAACGACTTCTTCGAAAGTTCAACAGGTGGCACAGGATCAATCTTGACCTTCATTGATAGTATCACACGCGACGAAAACGGAAACGTTAGTCTTGTCAACGACGAAGCAAACCCTTCACCTAACTATTACTATGGTACGAACAACGAAGGGGTGCGCGGTTGGTACTTGACGACGGACAACATCGGGTTAACGTGTGAAACGATTGGAGATTGCCAAACAATAATAGACATCGAAGCAGCCATTGACGCATTAGAAGAAGAAATACTTTTGAAGGCTGACATCAGCAGCATCAGCGCGGTAGGTTTCTCGAATGATTACGACGACCTTGACAACAAACCAACAATACCCGCAGCTCAAGTCAATTCAGACTGGAACGCAACGAGCGGAGTAGCGGAAATTCTTAACAAACCAACGCTAACGAACGGAACAGTTACAAGCGTGGGTTTAACAATGCCTTCAGCGTTCAGCGTTGCAAATAGTCCAATTACTTCGTCTGGAGATATAGCGGTAACAGGTGCAGGAACGGTGTCGCAATATGTAAGAGGTGACGGAAGCCTTGCCAACTTCCCTGCGTCAACGGGTGGCGGTGGATCATTGTCATTCTATTTGAATGGTTCGGTGTCACAAGGTACATTTGGCGGTGTAGCAATGAGAGAAATGGATAGAGTACCAATCATAGGTGCAGGAACAGATTTCACCATTGCAACGAACGGATATATTCAATCTTTCATAACAGACGCTAACGTTCCTAATCTCTTAGAGATACCCGCAGGAAATTGGAACTTCGAAACATATTTTAGTTCATCGAGCGCAGGTGGAACTCCTTCATATTATATCGAGTTATACAAGTGGAACGGCACGACATTATCTTTGATTGCGTCGGGTTCAGCTAATCCAGAAGGCATAACGAACGGAACGGCAACACACCTTTACGTTAGCGCGATAGCTGTACCACAAACGACGTTAGCATTAACCGACAGATTAGCGGTAAGAATCTACGTTAACAATTCAGGAAGAACAATTAAACTGCATACTGAGAACGGACATCTTTGCCAAGTCATAACGACATTCTCAACGGGCTTGACAGCATTGAATGGTTTAACGGCACAGGTACAGAACTTCGCAACGGGGACAACAGGAACTGACTTCGGTATCTCGTCTGCGACAAGTACACACACGTTCAACCTTCCTACTGCTTCAGCAGCGAACAGAGGTGCTTTGAGTTCTGCTGATTGGACTACGTTCAACAATAAACAGGCAGCACTTGTAAGCGGTACTAACATTAAGACGATCAACGGTGCTTCAGTTTTAGGTAGCGGAAATTTAGTTGTTAGCGGTACTCAAGTAGGCTACAGAGGATTCAAGTATAATATGGGTATAGGTGAAGACTTTCCTTCACCTCCCGTTCCTCTTGCAGGTCAGGCATTTTATTTACTTGATACAGATGGTGTTTATCAGGGATTTAGAATAAGTCAAATAGATGCTAATGGAAAAAATAACTCTTCTTATCTAAGCCAAATAAATGGTCAGCCACTAACTATAGTAAATGCAGATGACAGTATTACTACTATAGGTACAGGTACTGTAACTTTTGTAGGAGGGGCTAATCCTTACTACGATATAGGTCCTGGTGGTTTTAGTGGGATTGCTGTTTCAGGTGTAGCTTATATTGATTTTAATACAAGCAATCCTGTCCTCGTTAGCGGAACGACAATAAAAACAATTAACGGATCTTCAGTTTTAGGAAGTGGTAACTTGATAGTCAGTGCATCACCAAGTGGAGTAGCTGGTGCTATTCAATTTTCAAATGGCTCAGCATTTAGTTCAGATGCTGCCAACTTATTCTTTGATGATACCAACAATAGGTTGGGGATTGGTACGAATGCTCCTGCTACAACTTTGCAAGTAGGTGGAACAATAACATCACAAGCAATTATACCTTCAGTACATACAGGTTTTAATATAGGTTCTAATTCAGCAGCTTACGGTAGAATTTTTTCCACAAGATTTGCAGGTACGAGTGTTAGCGATGTTACTTTGTCTTCAACAGGTACAACTACAAATATAAATTTTCAACTAAATGACGGAAGCGGAAATGTAGTGGGTAAATTTTTTAACACTACAGGTAACTTCACACTTCAAAACGGAGGTACGTTTACAGACGCAGGGTATAGGTTAGATGTGCAAGGAAATGCAAGGGTAACGGGAACTTTACTTGCTCAAACTTATAGAGCAGTTGGCACTTCAGAAGGTTTAAGAATCTCAAATGATAACGGCTATCTTGGTATTTTCAATTCAGCTGATACCACAAGACACGCGTTTATTCAAGCAACGTCTACTCAACTGAATATAACTGCGGAAAGACCAACTTCTGCCATTGTATTTAATAGCGGCGGTGTTACAGAACGTATGCGTCTTGCAAGCAACGGTAATCTTTTAGTCGGAACAGCAACCGATGTAGCATCTTCAAAGTTAACTATTGAAAGCACAACGCAAGGCTTTCTTCCTCCGAGAATGACAACAACACAAAAGAACGCTATTGCTTCACCTGTTGCGGGTTTAGTAGTTTACGATACAACATTGAATAAACTTTGCGTTAGAACAGCATCAGCGTGGCAAACAATAACTTCAGTATAATAAATAAATACAATGGCTAAAATTCAACCAATCACCTTCCCGTTAAACGCAGGAACAGCAACAGAGATCAGTGTACTAATCTTAGGATTTGACACAAGTGCGACAACTTGCACTACCTACTACGAATTAAAGACCGACGAAGGCGCAGTGCTTTCCAATGGTAACTACACTTTAACCGAAGATGAGTTCGCAGCGTGGGGAACAGATAACGAGTGGGTAACCGAGTGCGTAGCGAGTGCAATAGGTGTAACAATAATTAAAGAATAATATGAACTTAACAGAGGAACACTTGAAGCAGTTAGATGCTTTCATTCAAGAGATGCCAGTTAAATTTGGCTTACCACTAATCCAATTCTTTAACAAGATTAAAGAGGAACAAGATAAAGATGCCTAACGAACAGAGCGCACCCAACTTCTTCGCTGTCGTGAACGATATGGCTAAACGCTTTGTCGAATTGATGCAGTCTGACTATCGTATGAAGCGAAAGGTCGGACGCAACTTCACGAACGCGATTGCAAGTGGTACGCTCGAAAAGTCTTTGAAATACCGCCTTCAAATCAAAGGCAACAACATCAACATTTCGGTTTATGCAAAGGGCAAGGCATCAAACTATTTTCTTGCGCGTGAGAACGGAAGGAAACCAGGAAAGCAACCGCCTGTTGACGCGATTCTTGAATGGATAAGAATTAAACCTATCAAGTTACGCGACAAGGAAAGCGGTAAGTTTAAGAAGCCAACGGAAGCACTTAAAAGACAAGTGGCTTTTCTTATTGCTCGAAAGATAGGACGTGACGGAATCAAGGGGTGGAAAGCGTTCGACTACGCAATGGAGAACATTTGGGACGAATACGAAGCAAAAATAATTGACGCTTACGGCAAAGACTTCGGAGCAAGTTTAGAAGGATTAAACGACATATAAAAAAATACAATGGCAATTACAATAGAAGATCAACCATACGAATACACACCAGTTGGGCAACGACTTATCATTGTTTGTAAATCAAATAACGTAAACAACGCAGGGTTTCGTTTCGTGTTCGACTTCGGTGCGTTTCAAGTAAACGTACAACCTAACGCTTCGAACAAAGGAATGTTAGACCTTGCACCTATCTTTCGTGAAAAATTAAAACACGACGAAGGAGCAAGTAATGAATCAATGAACGAAGAAGTAAGAAGCGTCGCGTTTATTTCGTGTACAATAAAAGAGGGTTGGCTCGTTGACGGAGTATTCACAGTAAGCGGTTCGGGTATGGCTGACATCGACGATGTATTTCCTTTCCTTGCTGAATATCAAGTGAGCGACGGCTATAAACCAAACCCAAACGACAGATATGCTTTGTCGAATACATCAAAATACTTGTTGAGCGAACGCACTAACGAAACGCATAAATGGATTGAAGCACCAACAAGAGGATTGTCAAATGATTGGGTGTATATACCAACGCGATTAGCTGACTTCGGACAGTTGTATTCTATTTCAAACAACGGATTGTTAGTTGACAATTTAGCGACTGACTTATTCGTAGCAACTTATGACGATACAGATACAATAATTGAAACAAGAAATTATACACTTGCAACAGAAAACAGAAGCGTTTCTCGTTTGGGTGCTTACCCTGCCAACTTAATTACTGACGGCTTAGATTTTACCAATGTTAAATACTACACAATACAAGCAGGTGAATCAATTGCGCCACCTATCTACACAGCTGTTTCACGCGTGTATTGTTTCTATCTTGTTCCTGATGATTGTCGCTTTGACAATGTTCGTTTGGGTTGGACGAATACTGTTGGTGGTATTGATTACTTCAACTTCACGAAGAAGTCAGAGTTGTCGTTTAACTACGATCGTAAGCAATATCAAAAAGTAGTTGGAAGTTACAACACGGCATCGTTTACTTTCAACACTTGGGATAGAGGAACAACGGATAGATATGTTACAACGACGAAAGGACTACAAATAAATAGCGACTGGATTAGCGTTGGTGAGTTCGAATTGTTACAAACGCTTTGTCGTTCAAATGATGTGTTCATAATCAACGACGACGCTACAATGACACCTGTTTTAGTTGACACGCAGAACTTTGTTATCAAGGACGAACGCTATTCAAAACTTTACAACGTTACTTTGAATCTTAAATACTCTCAACCTGTTGGCTTATGATGAATCAAGTAATTTTAACGCTTACTGACAACGACGGCAACAGCGCGATTCTCGACCTTTACGAGAACGAGAAGATGCACTTGAACTATAAGTTCACCGACATAACCGACTTCGCTTCTGTGGGCAATTACTCGCAGGAATTTCGCGTTCCCGCAAGTAAGACTAACGTCGATTTCTTCGGTGCTATCTTCAATGTAAACTTTGACGGGTGGTTTGACTTTCGCAAGAAGGTTGAAGCCGTGCTAACGGTCAATACTATACCTATCGCAAGTGGACATATTCAGGTGAAGAAGTTGTACTGGCAGAGTGGTAAGTTGTTCGAATTTGAGATTGTGTTCTTCGGGGAAGTTCCAAACCTTGCACGACTACTCAACGAAAAGAAACTTAAAGATATTGAGAGTATCGTTGCAGGTGACTTGGATTACGATCTATTACACGAATACGTTGAAACACCACCTAATGAACATACGATATTAACGCTTTGCGACAAGTGGAACTTAACCGCTACAAATATCGAAGGGCAACCTGTCTATTCAAACACAATTCCCATTTCGCCTTTGTACAAACCGCTTTACGTTGGGCACTTAACCCCTGCTGTCAAGGCGCAATACTTGTTCGATCAAATAATGAGCGACGCAGGTTTGCAGTATTCGAGTGACAATCTTTCTGAGTGTTTAGATAACGTCTACGTTCCATTTGTTAATGGTCAGTATTTGAATAGTGCGTTGGGGTTAAATGACGTTGTGAGTACGTTAGCTTATGCAACAGACCAAACCTTTACATTCACACCAACAAATAACATTAAAAATTTCTATTTACCATTAACCGAATATGAAGACGCGGGAAATGATTGGAGTGGTGGAATTTATACCGCGCCTTTTAGCGGTGAATTTACTTTTCGTATATGGGCAAATGGAACAGCAACTTCTTCGGGATTAAATTATGTAAGCGAATTAAATTTAAGTTTTTTTTATTACGTTAATGATGTATTTGTAGATTCTACATATAACAATTTTGTAAACAATTCAAATATATATTCTCACACTTTTGTAAAAGACAATACAGTTACTCTTTCGTTAAATGCAGGAGATACTTTGAAAATAAAAATTGAAGGTATTGGTGGTCCATTTAACACGTCAAGTTTTAACATTGCATTTGTAGGTAACGGAGCAAACGACTACACAGGAACGGGAGTTGAACTTATTAGTGTTGGAACAGCATTGACGGGCGACACGGTGTTAATGGAGTTCAACGCTCCAGATATGAAACAAATAGATTTCATAACGTCAATTCAAAAGATGTTCAACCTTGTTTTCGTTGCTGACAAGACGCTTCCGAACACGCTCAAGATTGAGCCAATGGTTGAGTATATCGCAAGTGCTAACACGCTCGATTGGTCGCAGAAACTCGACTTGTCGAAAGACATTATGTACTCACCAACGACAGACTTGCAAAAGGCTAAGTTCTCTTTCACCTACACCGAAGACGGAGACTATTTCAATTCTATATACAAAGACAACGGGCGCATCTACGGACGCTACGAAGTAACAGAAGCAGATTTTGAAGTAATCAATGAGTTCGCAACGGGTGAAGAAAAGGTTGAGTTAGCGTTTGCATCTACACCTTCAGCACCTGTTCAAAGCACCGATGTTGTCGTTCCTAAATTCTTGAACGCTGAAGGACAATTCGTTCAACCGAAACCACGCATACTTTATTATTTCGCTGACTTCTTTGTCAATATGTTTGACGAGGTAAGCGGTGACGTTGTGCAAACTGCGGTGAAGTGTTTGAATAACTATTCGACAATGAACGCAACGGTAACGGATAGCGACTTAAACTTCGCTCCCGAAGTGCCTATTCACACAATCATTGCTAACCCATACAACAATCTTTACAATCGTTGGTGGAGAAACTACTATCGCGAACTATTCGACGGACAGGCGCGCATCTTGGAAGGAATGTTTGCGCTTACCTTGAACGACATTTTTACGTTTCAATTTAGCGACAAGATATGGATTATCGATTCTTGGTGGCGCGTTCTTGAAATTCAAGGGTACGTTGTAGGTGAGCAAGATATGACGAAGGTTAAACTTATTCGCGTTCTTGACATCGAGAATGGTTGCGACCTTATACCCGTGTCTGCTAACCTCGACCAAAGTCTTAATTGGGAAACACCGAACGGAGATCCTGCGACGATTACGGAAGACTGTTGCACACGTTTTGGCTACAATTGGAACTCTGCAAAGAATGATTGTTTCTCGCAACCAAACGGAGGAACGCGTTCGTTCATAACACAACAAGTGCCTTCGTTGGCACCAACACGATTCGGCGCGCCTGTTAGCTTTAGCGGAGCAATTAGTCAACCAGTAAGAACGATAACAACGGATTATGTTGTAACGAACTTCGACAGAATGATTTTCGCAGATACAACGGCAGGAAGCGTAACGATTTATTTGCCTTCAGCAACGACGACAGCAGGACGTGAATTGATAATTCAAAAGTCGGTTGCGGCTAATGGAGTAACAATACAAGCATACACAGGAGAAACGGTTGAAGGTAGCGGAAGCGTTACGTTGAGCGCAGCAGGTGACACAATAACAATAATAAGTAATGGGAGCGACTTCAAAGGAACAAGTTCAAAATAAAGCAAACGCAATGGTTGCTTGTTTAGAGTTCATTAAACTCAACGTCAAGAGCAATAGCGAATACGGGCGCATTGCTAACGGTAAACGTAAGCTAAAATTATGGAAGCATTATGCGTGGAAAGTAACGCGTATTTCCGTAAACGTCGCGTTCTGGATATTTATCTTATATAAACTACTCTCATAATGGCGAATACAATTGATTTTAATGTAGGCACAAACGCGGTTACCGTCCTCAATCAAACGGCAGCAGCAGCGGACAATACGGCGGCAGGGTTTAGTTCAGCAAAGGCGGAACTTCGTGCCTTAAATCAACAGTTGTTGCAAATGGATTCTTCGAGTGAGGAGTTCAAGAAAGCCTCAGCACGTGCTGCTGAATTGAAGGACAACATTTCCGACTTATCGGCAGAGATTAGTGCGAACGCAGGTAACGCATTTGAAGGTCTTTCGAACAACATTGGATTGTTTGGTAGTCGTCTTATGGACTTGGACTTAGCAGGAGCAGGACAAGCGTTGAAGAATATGGGGACAAACGTTTCGCGTATTGACTTTAAGACATTACAAAAAGAGGTTGGTGGTTTAGTTAGTGGTTTTGCATCTTTGGCTAAGTCAATTTTAGCTAATCCAATTTTATTGTTAGCAGGTGCGGTTGTTGCAATCATTGCAAACTTTGACGACTTAATAAAAATCTTTCCTTCTGTTGAAAAAGGACTGTCTGGAATAAACGAACAAGAGCGCGAAAGTCTTGCGTTGTCAAAAGCAAAAGCTGACGCATCGCAGAAGGCTTACGAAAACATCGACAAACAAGCCAACATATTAAAGTTACAAGGTAAGAGCGAACGCGAGATTCTTAACATTAAAATTAAAGCGTTAGAAACAGCCATTGCAGATAGAAAGGCACAGTTAGCAATAACGGAGAAACAAGCAATCACGCAGGTTCAAACGGCTAAAAGAAACAGAGAGATTCTCGAAGGAATTATTCGCTTTCTTACCGCACCGCTTCAACTTCTTTTAACCGCTGTTGATGAGATAGCAAAGACAATAGGAGTAGATTCCAAACTTGCAGAAGGCTTCACAGATTTAGCAGCAGGATTGTTGATTGATCCGCAGGAATTGGAAACTGAATTGAATAAAACAATTCAAGAAAATAAAGATGCCATTGCTACAATGGAAAACGACTATGCTGGGTTGAAGTTGGCTGTGAAAGAGATGGATAAGAAAGCAGCAGACGACAGGAAAGCAGCAATTAAAAAAGAGAATGACGATAAAGAAAGATTGCAAAAAGAAGCCGACGAAAAAGAGTTGGAGCGTCGTAAAAAGTTAAACGAAGAATTAGAAGCCGAAGATGACCGAATGGCATCTATTACTTATGAAGACTTAAAGGCAAGAGAAAAGAAAAAAGCAGATGCTAAACTTCTTGCTGAAATGGAAGGTCATTCCAAATTAACAGCATTAAAAGCACAAAACTCACAAGACGAATTAAAGA
>Ga0315905_10005214_pt1 | contig 13250 bp, 14 predicted proteins | sample LakEriMetagenome_5_FD_203522 | JGI IMG/M metagenome (GOLD analysis project Ga0315905, IMG submission 203522) | Freshwater fungal communities from buoy surface, Lake Erie, Ohio, United States - Buoy 4 MA121 | ecosystem: Environmental > Aquatic > Freshwater > Lake | place: USA: Lake Erie, Ohio... | reverse complement strand
CCCTGCAGCCTTGCCGCTTGCAGGCCTGCTGTCTTTCGCAGTGCCTGTTGTTCAGGCGCGTGACCTGCCGGATTTCCCCGATCTGGTTGAGCGCGCGGGCCCGGCCGTCGTGAATATCCGCACGACCGAACGCGGCCGGGCGGGTGCGGGGGCAGGTTCAGGACCAGGCCAGCCCCAGATGCCCGAAGGGCTGGACGAAAATGATCCGTTCTATGAGTTTTTCCGACGTTTCATGCCGCCGCGTCAGGGGCCAGCGCCGCGCGGACGAGGCGGTGAGGGGGGCGGTGAGGTTCAGCGCGGGGTAGGTTCGGGTTTTCTGATCAGCGCTGACGGTTTGCTTCTCACCAACCATCATGTGGTTGAGGGCGCCGACGAGATCTATGTCACCCTGACCGACAAGCGTGAGGTCAAGGGCCGACTGATTGGCTCCGATCGCCGTACCGATGTGGCATTGGTCAAGATCGAAGGCAGCGGATTTCCCTCGCTCAAGATCGGCGATCCGATGCGTCTTCGGGTGGGTGAATGGGTGCTTGCGATCGGATCGCCTTTCGGGCTTGAAAACACCGTGACTGCAGGCATCGTGTCGGCCAAGGGACGCGATACCGGCGATTACCTGCCTTTCATCCAGACCGATGTGGCAGTCAATCCCGGCAATTCCGGCGGGCCGCTCATCAACATGCGTGGTGAAGTGGTGGGTATCAACTCCCAGATCTACAGCCGCACGGGCGGCTTCATGGGCATTTCGTTTGCGATTCCGATCGATGAGGCCATGCGAGTGGCCGATCAGCTCAAGGCCAATGGCCGTGTGACGCGGGGTCGGATCGGCGTCGGGATTGCCGAAGTCACCAAGGATGTTGCCGAGCCACTGGGATTGAGCCGAGCCGCGGGCGCACTGGTGCGCAATGTCGAGGCGGGTGGACCCGCTGACAAGGCAGGCCTTGAGGTGGGTGACATCATCCTGCGTTTTGATGGCAAACCGATCGAGCGATCGTCGGACCTGCCGCGCCTGGTGGGCAATACCCGCCCGGGCGCACGCGTCGCGCTGCAGGTCTGGCGAAAGGGCGCCCAGCGCGAACTCGCAGTCGTCGTGGCCGAGATGATGCCCGAGGCTCAGGCCCGGCCCGGGACCGGCCGTAACAGCCCGCCCGGGCAGGGGGGTTCAGGTGCTGCCACGGCGCCCAATGCGTTGGGGCTGGTGGTTGCCGACCTGACGGAGGAGCGCAAGTCGCAGTTGAGGGTTCGAGGCGGGGTGGTGGTCGAGACTGCCGACGGGGCAGCAGCACGGGCTGGCATTCGCCCGGGAGACCTGATTCTGTCGCTCAACAACCAGGACATCACGGGCATGCGCGCATTCAATGAACAGGTGGCCCGTCTGGATCGGACCAAGACGCATGTCATGCTCGTCCGCCGGGGCGACAGTGCGCGCTTTGTGCCGATTCCGCCCGGGGCGCAGTAGCCTGAAAGTCGATCTTCGGAAAGCGGCCTGATCTCGTCAGCCTCCTGAAGCCCGCCGGTATCGCGAAAGATCGCTTTCCCGGCGAAGGGACAGACCGCTTCGGCTATCATGCCGGGTTACCTCTAGTCGCGCCGCGCTGTGCAGAACATCCGTAATTTCTCGATCATCGCCCACATTGACCATGGCAAGTCGACCCTGGCCGACCGCCTGATTCAGCGCTGTGGGGGGCTGTCGGATCGAGAGATGTCTGAGCAGGTGCTCGACTCCATGGACCTCGAGCGCGAGCGGGGCATCACCATCAAGGCCCAGACTGCGGCCCTGCGCTACCGGGCCCGAGATGGTCAGGACTACTTCCTGAACCTGATCGACACCCCGGGGCATGTGGACTTCTCCTACGAGGTGAGTCGATCGCTGTCGGCCTGCGAAGGCGCGCTTCTGGTGGTCGATGCCTCACAGGGTGTTGAAGCCCAGACGGTTGCCAACTGCTATACCGCGATCGAACTCGGCGTTGAGGTGGTGCCTGTACTCAACAAGATGGATCTGCCTCAGGCTGATCCTGAGCAGGCGCGTACCGAAATCGAGGATGTGATCGGCATCGATGCGACCGATGCGATCGCAGCCAGCGCCAAGACCGGCATGGGCATCGATGACATCCTCGAGGCGATCGTGGCCCGGGTGCCGCCTCCCCGTGGCGACGCTGCTGCGCCGCTGCAGGCGCTGGTGATCGACTCCTGGTTCGACAATTACGTGGGCGTGGTCATGCTGGTGAGGGTGGTCAATGGCGTCCTCAAGCCCAAGGATCGCATCCGCATGATGGCCAGCGGCGCCTCGGTGCTGTGCGAACAGGTGGGCGTGTTTACGCCCAAGTCCACGCCGCGTGAACACCTGTCGGCGGGCGAGGTGGGTTTTGTCATCTCGGGAATCAAGGAACTCAAGGCGGCCAAGGTGGGTGACACGCTCACCCTCGAGAAGCTGCCCGCATCCACGCCGCTGCCGGGCTTCAAGGAAGTCAAGCCGTCGGTTTTCGCCGGCCTGTATCCGGTTGAGGCCAATCAGTACGAGGCCCTGCGCGATGCGCTGGATAAGCTGCAGCTCAATGATGCGGCGCTGCAGTTCGAGCCGGAGGTGTCGCAGGCACTGGGTTTCGGGTTTCGCTGCGGCTTTCTGGGGCTCCTGCACATGGATATCGTGCAGGAGCGACTCGAGCGCGAATACGACATGGATCTCATCACGACCGCCCCCACGGTGGTCTATGAGGTGATGCTGCGTGATGGCGAGGTGCTGCAGGTCGAAAACCCGGCCAAGCTGCCCGATGTGGGGCGCATCGAGGAAATCCGCGAGCCCATCGTCACGGTCACGGTGTTCGTACCGCAGGAATATGTGGGGTCGGTGATCACCCTGTGTACCAACAAACGTGGTGTGCAGACCAATCTCACCTACCACGGCAAGCAGGTGCATCTCACCTACGAATTGCCCATGAACGAGATCGTCCTCGACTTCTTCGACAAACTGAAGTCGGTCTCACGCGGCTATGCCTCGATGGACTACGAGTTCAAGGAGTACCGGGCTGCAGACGTCGTGAAGCTTGATCTGCTGGTCAATGGCGACAAGGTCGATGCGCTGTCGCTGATCGTTCATCGTGCCAATGCGCCTTATCGCGGCCGCGAGGTGGCCGCCAAGATGCGTGAACTGATTCCCCGCCAGATGTACGACGTGGCGATTCAGGCGGCGATCGGCGGCAATATCATTGCCCGCGAAAACGTCAAGGCGCTGCGCAAGAACGTGCTGGCCAAATGCTACGGCGGCGACATCACCCGCAAGAAAAAGCTTCTTGAAAAGCAGAAGGCTGGCAAGAAACGCATGAAGCAGGTGGGATCGGTGGAGATCCCGCAGGAGGCGTTTCTGGCCGTTCTGCAGGTCGACGACCGCTGAGCCTGACCGCGTCATGACCTTCCCTGATCCCGCTCTTCGGACCCGCGCATGAATTTCGCCCTGATCCTGTTCATTCTCTTTGTGATCACTGGCGTTGTCTGGCTGATCGACAAGCTGGTTCTGGCGCCGGCGCGGCGCAAGGCCGGTACGCCCCAGCGACCGGTCTGGCTGGAGTACAGCGCGGGCCTGTTCCCGGTCATTGCACTGGTGTTTGTGCTGCGCTCCTTTCTGTTCGAACCCTTCAAGATTCCCTCGGGCTCGATGGTGCCCACGCTGCTGATTGGCGATCTCATTCTGGTCAACAAGTTCACCTACGGGGTGCGTCTGCCGGTCATTCACACCAAGGTGCTTGAGCTCGGAAGCCCCAAGCATGGCGATGTCATGGTCTTTCGCTTCCCCAAGGACCCTTCGGTCGATTACATCAAGCGGGTGGTGGCGCTTCCGGGCGACACCGTCAGCTATGAGGCCAACCGCATCAGCATCAATGGCCAGCCGGTACCCCTTAAGGAAGCGCCCGAGTTCTTCGATGCCGATCGTCTGACCTACTATCGGCAATATCTAGAAAAACTCGGAGAAATCGATCATAAGATATTGACAGAATTGGATAAATCGAATTTCATCTCGGGTGTCGAAGCCTTTCCATTCCGTGACCAATGCAATTACAGCCGCACTGGCCTGACCTGCAAGGTGCCCGCGGGTCATTATTTCGTGATGGGCGACAACCGCGAGAACAGTCTGGACAGCCGCTTCTGGGGCTTCGTACCGGAAGCCAACATCGTCGGCAAAGCCTTCTTCATCTGGATGAATTTCAGCGATTTCAGTCGCATCGGTCGATTCCACTGAACCTCATGGCTCGCGTACCCCTCGATCGCCCAGTGCCCGCAGCGACAGCCCTCCCGGTCCACCAGGCCCAAGGCCGTCGCAGTCCGGGACGTGCCCGGCAGGCCGGCATCAGCCTGCTCGGGTTGATCGTGCTGGGCACCTTCATCACCTTCGGGGCCATGCTCACCCTTCGGCTCTATCCCACGGTGAGTGAGTACATGATGGTCAAGCGGGCGGTTGTGAAGGCCCGCAGTGATGGCACCAACCCGCAGGCGATTCGCAGCGCCTTCGACCGTACCGCGGCGATCGATGACATTTCCTCCATCAGCGGCAAGGATCTGGAAATTGTGCCCAGCCCCGCGGGCGGGTACTCGGTCTCTTTTGCCTACGAGAAGCGGATTCCTCTTTTTGGGCCGGTGAGTCTGCTGCTGGATTACCGAGGTGATGCAGGGAGCGCACCCCGCGATGTGCGCTGATCGCCAGCCATGAGCCTCGAGGCGCTTCAAAACCGCCTGGGCCATGCCTTTGCGAGCCAGATGCTGCTCGAACAGGCGCTCACGCATCGCAGCCATGGCGCGAACCATAACGAACGGCTCGAGTTTCTTGGCGATAGCGTGCTCAACTGTGCCGTCGCCGCGCTGCTGTATCGCCGGTTCAGCGCCATCGATGAAGGTGACCTGTCGCGGGTGCGGGCCAACCTGGTTCGTCAACAGACCCTCTACGAGATCGCCCAGCGGATCGAGCTCAGTGTCTGCATGCGGTTGGGGGAGGGCGAATTGCGCAGCGGCGGCAGCCGGCGGCCCTCCATCCTGGCCGACGGGCTCGAGGCGGTTCTGGGCGCGGTGCTGATTGATGCCGGGTTTGATGCGGCGCTGGCCGTGGTCGAGCGCCTCTACGAGCCGATTCTGTGCAATGTGGATCCGCACACGCTGGGCAAGGATGCCAAGACTCTGCTTCAGGAGTGGTTGCAGAGTCGCAAGATTCCCTTGCCTGTGTATGCCGTCGTGGCCACGCATGGAGCGGCCCACAACCAGATGTTCGAGGTCGAGTGCGCCGTGCCCAAGCTGGGCGTGCAGGCGCTGGGCAGCGGAGCGAGTCGCCGTGCGGCTGAGCAGGCTGCTGCCAAAAAGGCGCTCGAGATGTCTCAGGCGCTTGCACCTGTGGGCATCCGCAAACCGCGCAAGACCGTAGCGGCCGCCGCGGCAGCCTCCTGAACCCGACATGACTCCAACGCCTGAGCCGCATCGATGCGGCTATGTCGCCATCATCGGCCGACCCAATGTGGGCAAGTCCACCCTGCTCAATCGGCTGGTTGGCGAGAAGCTCAGCATCACCTCCGCCAAGGCCCAGACCACGCGGCATCGCATCGTGGGCATCGTCAATACCGAACAGGCCCAGCTCCTGATGCTCGACACCCCGGGCTTTCAGACCCGCCATCGCGGTGCACTGAATCGGGTGCTCAATCGCACGGCGAGTCAGGCGGCGCTGGAGGCGGATGTGGTCGTGCTGGTCATGGACGCCCATGGCTGGACACCGGGCGATGCGCAGGTTCTGGCGCTGGTCCCGCAGGGCAAGCCGGTCGTACTGGCGCTCAACAAGATCGATGAGGCCGGGGGCCGCGAGCGATTGCTCCCCTTGCTGCACCAGTTGTCCACCCTTGAAGGCGTGGTGGCCTGGGTCCCGATCAGTGCACGAACGGGCAAACAGCTCGACCAACTGGTGAGCGAATGCGCGCAGCGTCTGCCCGAGGGGCCAGCCGCCTACGACGAGGACACCTTTACCGATCGCAGCGAACGGTTTCTGGCCGCCGAAGCGATTCGCGAAAAGCTCTTTCGGCTGATGGGTGATGAGTTGCCGTATCAGAGTACGGTCGGCATTGAACAGTTCGAGCAGCAGGGTGATCTGCGGCGTATTTTTGCTGCCGTGATCGTCGAGCGCGAAGCGCAGCGCCCCATCGTGCTGGGTGCATCGGGTGAGCGCATCAAACGCATTGCAAGCGAGGCTCGGCAAGATCTCGAACGCCTGTTCGGCGGTCCGGTCTACCTTGAGGTCTGGGTGAAGGTGCGTGCGGGTTGGTCCGACAATGAGCAACGACTGAGAACCTACGGGTACGAGTAAGGTGAATCCTGCAGCGCGCCCCAGCGCAGGCCGAACCCGATGACGCCGGTCGCACGCCCCACGGGACGAGCGGCTGAACGGGTCCGGGATCAGCCCGCCTTCGTGCTGCATTCACAGCCCTGGCGCGAAACCAGTCTGATTGTGGAAGTGCTCACCCGTGACCATGGTCGCATCGGCTGCATTGCCAAAGGGGCCAAGCGCCCCGGCTCGGCGCTGCGCGGCGCGCTGATGGGATTTCAGCCGCTGCAGATCGATTTCTCGGGTCGGCATGAACTGCGCACCCTGACAGCCGCGCACTGGCTGGGCGGTCTGCCTGTGCCGCAGGGCGAGGCGCTCCTGTGTGCCTTCTATCTCAATGAACTGCTGGTGCGGTTGCTGGCCAGGGATGATCCTCATCCAGGTCTGTTTCTGGCCTATTCCGAAGCGCTCATGGCCCTGGGACTCAACCATGGCCTGGAGGCCACCTTGCGGCGCTTTGAGTGGCGGTTGCTGCAGGAAATCGGCTATGGCCCCGAGCTCAGTCGTGACATCGATCAGAGGCCGGTGATGGCCGAGCTTCGATACGGCCTGCTACCGGGGCGCGGGCTGGTGAGCGCGGAGTCGGCGAGTATCAGCCTGAGTGATCCGGGCAGTGGCTATCAGGGTCAGTCGCTGCTCGACATGGCCGATGGGCGGTACGATGATGCCCGCACGTTGTCGGATGCCAAGCGCCTGAATCGCAGTCTGCTGTCGCGATTGCTTGAAGGCCAGGAGTTGCGAACCCGCCAGATCCTGCTCGATCTTCAGCGGCTCTAGATTCCCGGTTTCTGCCTTTCGCTTCGTCCACATAAGGCCTGCTTCGCATCACGCCTGCTTCGCATCTCGCCTTCTCGGATTAAGCTTTTTTGATTTCGCCTTTTCGGGTGTCCCGCTTTGAAGATCATCGAACTCGGCGTCAACATCGACCATGTGGCCACTTTGCGTCAGGCCCGACGCACCTATGAGCCCGATCCCGTCTGGGCGGCAGTCGAGGCCCATCTGGGCGGCGCCGATGGCATCACCGTGCATCTGCGCGAGGATCGTCGCCACATCAACGATGACGATGTCCGCCGGATTGCAGCGACGACGCAGATCAAGCTCAATCTCGAGATGGCTGCCACCGATGAAATGGTTGGTATCGCCTGTGCAGTCAAGCCGCAGATGGCGATGCTGGTGCCCGAGGGACGCCACGAGATCACGACCGAGGGCGGCCTCGACATCTGCGCCCAGCAACAACGACTGAAGGATGTGATCGCACGGCTGAGCGATGCCGGCATCACCACCAGTGTGTTCATTGATGCCGAAGAGCGGCAGGTACAGGCAGCGGCAGCGGCCGGTGCGCGGGTCTGTGAAATTCATACCGGGCCCTACGCGCATGCCTTTCATGCGCACGGGCGCGATGCACTGGGATCTCAAGCGCAGGCGGAGCTCGCTCGCATTGCCAAGGCCGGTGAGACCGTCAGGGCGCTGGGTATGCGCTTCAATGCCGGCCATGCGCTCAATTACGTGAATGTGGCTCAGGTTGCGGCCCTGCCGGGTATTCATGAGCTTCACATCGGCCATGCCATCGTCTCGCGGGCGGTCTTCACGGGTCTGCGTGAGGCGGTGCGCGACATGAAGCGACTGATCACCGAGGCTGCACAACCGGTGCGCTGAACCCCATGATCTACGGCATCGGGACCGATATCGTGCTGATCGCGCGCATCCGTGATCTGCAGGCGCGCTGGGGGGATCGTTTTGCCCGCCGGGTTCTGGGGCCCGACGAACTCAAGGAATATTTCCGACGCTTCAGCCGTGGTACGCCCGGGCCTGAGCGTGCCGCCCGTTATCTGGCCAAGCGCTTTGCCGCCAAGGAGGCGTTTTCCAAGGCCATCGGGTTTGGTCTGAGGGGTCCCATGACCCTGCTGTCACTGCAGGTGCTCAACGATCGGCGCGGCAAACCCGTGGCTTTTCCCCGCAAGGCACTTGAGCCCTGGATGAACGAGCGGGGTCTGGTGGCCCATGTGTCCATCTCGGACGAAGTCGACAGCGCCCTGGCCTTTGTGGTGGTGGAGCAGCAGGCGCGTGGTTCAGACGTGCCGGAGGTCTGAGTGCAGGATATCCGGGCCTATATCGCAAGCCTGCCGAATCGCCCCGGGGTGTATCGCATGCATGCCGCTGATGGGCAGCTGCTCTATGTGGGCAAGGCGCGCGATCTCAGAAAGCGGGTTTCTTCCTACTTCCAGAAGACCGGGCATGGACCGCGCATTGCGCACATGGTCTCGCGGGTGGCTGCCATCGAGACAACCGTCACTGCCTCGGAGGCTGAAGCGCTCCTGCTTGAGAACAACCTCATCAAGACCGGGCGCCCGCACTACAACATTGTCTTTCGGGACGACAAGTCCTATCCCTTCCTGAAGTTCTCTGCACATCGGTTTTCACGGATTGCCTATTACCGGGGCGGTACGGACCGCAGCAGCCAGTATTTCGGACCCTACCCAAGCGCCTGGGCGGTCAAGGAAAGCATTCAGGTGCTGCAAAAGGTGTTCCGGCTGCGCACCTGTGAAGACTCGGTCTTCAATCATCGCTCCCGTCCCTGCCTGCAGCACCAGATTGGCCGCTGCAGCGCCCCCTGCGTAGGGGCCATCGAACAGGCCGATTACCAGGCTGATGTCGATGCGGCCATGCACTTTTTGCGCGGAGGGCATCAGCAGGTGCTCAAGACCTTCGAGTCCCGCATGCACGAGGCCTCGGCCGAGCTGCGCTTCGAGGAGGCGGCCGTCTTTCGCAATCGCATGACGGCACTTTCGAGGGTTCTTCATCAGCAGTCCATGGAGACCGTGACCGATACCGATGTCGATGTCATCGCGATGGCCTTTGACGGCGGGCGTGCCTGTGTCAATCTGGCCCTGGTCCGGGGAGGGCGCCATCTGGGCGACAAGGCCCATTTTCCGCAAGGCGCCTCCGATGCCACCGAGGGCGAGATTCTGGAGGCCTTCATCAGTCAGCACTACGCCGATGGCCAGATCCCTGCCGTGATCGTCTGTGCAGTCGATGCGGCATTGGCTCGTGAATCAGGGGGCTTCCTGCAGGAGCGGGCGGGGCATCCGGTGCAGTGGATCCGTCAGCCTCAAGGGGCTCGGCGTAAATGGCTGGAGCAGGCCCAGATCAATGCCCGAATCGCGCTGGCTCGTGCTCTGGCCGAGGAGGGTTCACAGCAGGCACGCACGCGGGCTCTTGCGCTGGAGCTGGGCCTGGACGACGAACGTCTTGAGGATCTTCGCATCGAGTGTTTCGACATCAGCCACACCATGGGTGAAGCAACCCAGGCCTCGTGTGTCGTCTACCAGCAGCACGAACTGCGCCGCGGCGAGTATCGCCGCTACAACATCGAGGGCATCACGGGCGGCGATGACTACGCAGCCATGCGTCAGGTGCTCGAGCGGCGATACGGCAAGGTTGAGGAAGAACTCATGCCGGATGTCGTGCTGATCGATGGTGGCGCAGGACAGGTGAATGTGGCGGTGGAAGTCTTTACCGAGCTGGGGCTTGATCTGTCGTTGCTGGTGGGCGTGGCCAAAGGCCCCGAGCGCAAGGTGGGCCTCGAGACGCTGGTCTTTGCCGACGGACGGGCGGCGCGCGACCTGGGCAAGGAGTCCGCAGCGCTGATGCTGATCGCCCAGATCCGCGACGAAGCCCATCGATTTGCGATCACCGGCATGCGCGCCCGTCGGGCCAAGGCGCGCAATGTCTCGTCGCTGGAGGAGATCGATGGTGTGGGTCCCCGAAAACGACAACGGCTTCTGGCAAGGTTCGGCGGTATGCGTGGCATCATGGCGGCCAGCGTCGATGATCTTGCATCGGTCGAGGGCATCTCCCGCACCTTGGCTGAAGACATCTATCGGCGCCTTCACTGACCATGCGCTGGAACCTTCCCACTCTGCTGACCTGGCTGCGCATGCTGGCCATCCCGCTCCTGATGGCGGTCTACCTTCTGCCGGTCGAGGGGCTCACCATGAGTACCCGCAACCTGATCGGCACGTCCGTGTTCGTCATGGCTGCGGTGACCGATGGCATTGATGGCTGGCTGGCACGACGCTGGGGACAGGAGTCTGCCTTTGGCGCCTTTCTGGATCCGGTGGCCGACAAGTTGCTCGTGTGTGCCGCGCTGGTGCTGCTGCTCGAACTCAATCGCGTGGGTACGCTGGTGGCAGTGATCATCATCGGCCGCGAAATCACCATCTCCGCGCTTCGCGAGTGGATGGCCAGCGCGGGGGCGCGTGCCAGTGTCGCTGTGCACTCGCTGGGCAAATTCAAGACGGTCGCTCAGCTGGTCGCCATTCCGATGCTGCTCTTTCATGAGCCGCTCTTTGGTGTGGTGCCCGTTGCCCGCATCGGCTCTTGGCTGATCGTTCTGGCTGCGGGGCTGACCCTCTGGTCGATGGCCTACTACCTTCGCCAGGCTTGGCCGCATTTGCGTCAATCCTGAATTCAGGCTATAGTCTGCCTTCTGTCGATGTAGGCAGTGTGCGGGAATAGCTCAGTTGGTAGAGCGCAACCTTGCCAAGGTTGAGGTCGCGAGTTCGAGCCTCGTTTCCCGCTCCAGTATCCGCAAGGGAAGCCGTTGCTTCCCTTTTGTTTTGGTGCCGATCAAGTTCGGGTCACCCAACGCCGGATCAATGTGGCGCGATGGCAGAGTGGTTATGCAGCGGCCTGCAAAGCCGTGTACGTCGGTTCGATTCCGGCTCGCGCCTCCAAAAACTCCCCAGGTCTCACTCCAGGCTCCCATTGAAAATCCCTGCAGGGGTTTTCTCTCTGATCGCATTGGAGCGACAAAAGGGTTGCAACAACCTGGTTGCGATAAACCGGTTGCGATAAACCGGTTGCAACAAACGGCTTGCAACAAGCGGGTTGCAGCAAACCGGTTGGAACAAATGGGTTGCTTTCCTGGGGTGTTCACGCTGCGAGGATTATCAGCGGCAAAGACGAATCCAACCAGGATCAGATGGTGCGAGAGGCGGGGATCGAACCCGCACGCTGCCTTTCGGCGCGCGGCAGATTTTAAGTCTGCTGTGTCTACCGGTTTCACCACTCTCGCAAACCTCGCCAATTTTACCCTCTCGGGCTTCTCAAATCCTTCCAGTCGGGTTGATCGGATGGGCACACCTCGGGTGGCCAGTCGAGCAATTCACAAAGACGTCGGGTGACCCAGGCGCTTTCCTTGAGGCTCAGGCCCGACTCTGCGCCGCGTAGCCCTTGAAGCGTTCGTTCAAGCACCGTGCATTCGTCCAGACCCAGAGTCCAGAAGGTATTCCTGGTCGGCTCGACAAGCATTTGCGCCATATCTTCACACCACTCATATCGATTCTCGATCTGATGGCGGTCTGCCTGCAGACGACCGTGACGTGAGGTCCTGAAAATCTCGATGAATGATTCAGGAATAAAGATCTGGCGTTCATCCGACATGGTTTTGCTCTTTGAACTTGCCAAGTCACCCGGTGAATGGCGAGGAAAATCATCGGTTTGTGGCTTAGGCTGCATCTCGCTTTGCAGGTGAGCTGCAACGGGCCGTACAGGTAATGCCTCTGACTGGCTTGCAAGGGTAACCCGATAGAATTATCATCCAGCGAGGCATGACATTGCACAATCTTCAGGATCTAGAAAGTGCATCCAGTCTTTTTTCTGTTTTTCATGCTTTGCATTCTTATCTGCCTTTAACCCGACTTGTTTTACGGACTATTCAATGAGCACTCTTCAGGATCTTCTGGCCCAGCGTGAAGCCCTCGATCGCCAGATCGAAGAAACCCGTCGCAATGCCCGCAAGGATGCCATTGCAAAGGTGATGGCTCTGGTCAATGAATTCGGACTTTCTGCCGCCGACGTTTTCGGTGGATCTGCCCGTGCCGCGGGAAGGCCGGCCAGTACTCAGGCCGGCAAGAAGGTCGCTCCCAAGTATCGCGACCCTGCCACCGGCAAGACCTGGACGGGACGCGGACGTGCACCCACCTGGCTTGACGGCAAGGACCGGGCTCAGTTCCTGATCGCCTGATCGTCTGGTTCAGCAACCGCGCGGCTGGCCCGAAGAGGGTCGGCCGCTGTTCTTGCGGCGCGGAGCTTGCCAGCCCGGTCCTCAGAGCATACGGCGCAGGGTAGGCCAGACCGTATTGAGCATCAGCGGCTGAGCCTTTTCATTCGGATGGATGCGATCGGGCTGAAACAGATCCATCCGATCGGCAAATCCCTCCAGAAACATCGGCACCAGATTCGCTTGCTCCGATCGCGCAGCCCTGTCAAATAGCGCCTCGAATGCAGCGGCATAAGCGGCCCCGTAATTGGGCGGCATCTGCATGCCGAGCACCAGAACCTTGGCGCCTGTTGCCCGACTCGCGCGAATCATCTCGCGCAGATTGGCCTCAGTGCCATCGAGTGGCAGTCCGCGCAGGGCGTCGTTGCCGCCCAGTTCGATCACCACGATGCGTGGACGGTACTTTGCGAGTAATGCCGGCAACCGGGTTCTGCCTCCAGCCGTTGTTTCTCCGCTGATGCTGGCATTGTGAATCTGCTCACGGCGGCCTTCCTTTCGCAGTCGATCCTCGAGCAGGCTTACCCAGCCACTACCTCGCTTCAGACCATATTCAGCCGACAGGCTGTCGCCCAGAATCAGGATCAGGGGCTCGACAGCCTGCTGGCGTGCGGCAGTCGACTGCGCCTGAGCGCCTGATGCGTGGCTCAGGCCGAGCAGACCGACCGGACTGATCAGGAGCCCCTGCAGCAATCGCGAGGCTGCGCCTGCCACAGCGCGCCGCCTCGGCCGGGCTGGGGGTTTTATCGCTGTGCAATAGGGCTTCGATACACTGATTCGCATGGATGCATTTCGCGTGATGGGTTTGGGCCGACAAGTGCCCGATGCTGGAGGCTTGCTCAC
>Ga0315905_10005211_pt1 | contig 13252 bp, 14 predicted proteins | sample LakEriMetagenome_5_FD_203522 | JGI IMG/M metagenome (GOLD analysis project Ga0315905, IMG submission 203522) | Freshwater fungal communities from buoy surface, Lake Erie, Ohio, United States - Buoy 4 MA121 | ecosystem: Environmental > Aquatic > Freshwater > Lake | place: USA: Lake Erie, Ohio... | reverse complement strand
CGTGGTCACGTGATCACGCGGACCCTTTGTTCGACGTGGTCACGCGGACCCAGTCCATCAAAGCAAGTGGAATCCGTGTCTAAAAGTCAATGCGGAATGGTGAGGCAATGCGGAATGGAGGAAATGTGGGGCACGTGGGGCAAATGCGGCAGCTCTGGTTCATGCACCGGAGGACGAGCCAGCTGGCACTCGACGACAGTACGACGACGCACCTGCCTCACTCGTGTGCCTCACTCATGTGCCTCACTCATGTGCCTTGAGCTCACTCATGTGCCTGCACCTGAGCTACCCTCATGCGGTGGAGCCTCAACAGTCTCTACGGCAGCTGCCACCGCCACTTCCTTCTGTGCTCCTGCCACTGACAACCCTGGGTGCTCGAGCCAGGTCGCGCCACAGTCTTGCACAGATTGAGCATATGCGGTCGCACAATGATCTTGCCTCGAATCTTCTGGATGGGCGGCAGCGTGCACCTCGTGCTCAGCAGACACCTTGGGATCAGGAAGTTCTTCATCTGTAGCATTCTTGTGCGGCGGGCTGGCCAACGGCAGAACACTCTCCACCCAATGAGGGCTGCGCGCAGCATTGTCCACGTCCTGGGCACCCAAGGCATCAGCACGCACGGCACTGTGATCAGCGTGCCCGTCTTCATGCGCCCTCATGTCCTCGCTCGCATTCGTCCCGAAAGTAGAGGCGAGAGCGTAGGGCTGGGCCTGGGTGGCACGAGTGGCGGCCTCAAGGGCACTAGGGCCGGCCTCCTCCATCTCCGGACGCTTGGGAGGTTGCGGCTCCCCATCGACGGTGCCTCCGTACCAGATGCGCATCCAGGGCTTTTTCTCGAGGTACTGGTCTATGTTCCTGGCGGTAGGGCAGGCATTGCCGATGATGAGCCGCTTCGTATTCATATCCCACACAATCACCCGCGCATCATCGCCACCCACACCCCTTTGCCAAGGAACAGGGGGCTTGTATGTACCCCTGTGCCCTAAAGATTTCTTTTTCCCGTTGAGATTGTTGCATTTGCTGAGCTTCTTGAGGCGTTGCTCGTCCGTCAGCGCTTCCTTGGGAACCTTGGGAGCTTTGACAGCGGGGGCGGATGCGGATGCGGGGCTGTCGGTTCCCGGCTCCTCCGTGCGTCCTGGGCGATGCGCTCGGGCCCGTTTGTTTTTCTCCTCCAGGCTAACGACCGAATTGTAATGCTCGCCGCTGTACTCGTGGATGTGGTAGGATATGCGGAGGGGCTCGCCCTCGTACGCCGGGTGTGTTGCGGGGTCTGGGAACATCTGAATGGACATGTCGTGCCGCAGCACTTGGATGTTGCGCTTCAAGTAGTGGCTCAACGCGATGAGCTCGTGCTGGCCACCCCAGGCGCTCGTCTTCTCAATGCGCTTGCAGTACTGCTCGAAGGAATTGGACTCGAGGGCCAGGAAGCTCTTAAAGTGTTGCTCGTTGTTTAACATGTAGCATGCAGCCGCACGCCGCAGCGATTTGTACGAGTGAGCCTCCGAGCAACCCGTGCGCTTGAGCTGGTCGCTGAGCGCCGAAAACAAACAATGTCCATCCGCCGGGATCTCTACCGTGCACAAGCCCTGATCTGCAAGTTTCTTTGCGAGCACGCGCATCTCGTTATCCTTCTCCATCTTCAACCTCTTCCTTGCTGCTCTGGCCTCCTCCGCGTTGCGCGCAGCCACCAAGTTTCTCGCCCGATCGTCCAGCCCCCTCTTCTTGCTCGAAATTTTGGGCTTGGAGTAGTCGTGCAGTCTGTAGTCGCCGACGCGCACAAGTTTGTGGTGGCCTCCTGACTTAGAAAAGTCTGAGGTGTGACTCTCACTCTGCTTCCTGTCACTGTTCACCTTGATCTCACTCTGTTTCCTGTCACTGTTCACCTTGATCTCTTCCAGACCTCCCTCCGTCTCCTTCCGCCTGCCAGCAGTCCACCGTCACCGAGAATCAACCTGAGAGGGAGAAGGGCGGCACTAGGATGGATGCACGTTGGTCGTAGGCAAGAGGCAGCAACCCACATGTACACGTAGGCAAGAGGCAGCAAACCACACGTACACGTAATGCCCACACTCACAGCGTGAGGAGAAAGAGACCTTTTGATGGGACGGGGCTGCAATTCATCGAGCGGCAGAGAGGTCAAGATCATGCGGCCGCCGGCACTCCCTGCCGCCGCGCTTTGCCACGAGAGGGTATCAAGCTCTCGCCGCGACCATGTCCCCGCCACGCTCTTCTCCCACTTTAATTCCTCCTGTCGTTTGCACTCGCGTCTTAAGAATAGGCAGGAGGGCTCACGTGCTCAGAATGCGCGGGTATGCATGCTTCTCTGCCACAAGGTGTGGGCGCTTCTTTGCCACAAGACTCTCTGTCGCACTCTGCCTCGTCAACATAACATGCTCTCTAACATGACGTGATGCCCTCACGGCCAGCACTCACCAAGTTCTTCATCACGTCGGCGGGGGGCAAGCAAGAAGCGTGGGATGGCGAGGACACATTGGACACTCGTGCCTGGGTGGCATCAATGGACCAGTAACGGCAACCTGCTTCGCCTCCCTGCAAGCCGCCGCACCGCAGCAACACCAGGCATCCCAACTCCTGCTCCCGCATTCTCATCAGCATCCGCGCCTCGGCGACAGGAACGAGGACCGCGGAACAGAAAAGGAACCTGGAAGGCGGCGTACTTCAGGTTGTTCTGCTGCTCGCGCCACTTCTTCGTCTTGCCATCCGCAGTGTACTCGCCCACGAGCATCTTGCTCTTGTCCGCATTGTACCATGCGCCGTGCTTTTCGAAGCCTCCTGAGCACCCGCCACAGCCGTACGCACAAGGGCGCGATGAGACACGATATGACAATGAATGGTACGCACAAACCACACACACGCCACGCCCAGGCCCATTCTCTGCTGTTTCTACAACACGCCGTGGTTTGCGGGCAAGGGCGAGGAGTGTGTGTTGTGTTTTTGTTGTATGCTGTCGTTTTTTGGAAAGCGGAGCAGAACCATGTTCGATGAGGCTCCACTTCTTTTTGTCGCTCCGGTCGTGACAACCCCGCGTCCAGTATAAGCCCGAGTCATCCAGCCTGGTGTGTGTGTATGTGTGCCAGTATGTTGTGTGTGTGTGTGTGTGTGTGCCAGTGAGTGTGTGTTTGTGCTCGCGCGCCAGTGAGTGTGTGTGCCAGTATGTTGCGTGTGTGTCAGTATGTTGTGAGTGTGTGAGAGAGAGAGTGTGTTGTGTGTGTTTGGCAGTGAAAGGCGGAGTGAAGGAGGCAGATGGCACATGTGAAGGAGGTAGATGGCACACATCCGGAGGTAGAAGGCAGGCGGAGACAGAAGGCACACGGGCCAGTCAAGAGAACACGGCAGGTCAAGACGGCCAAAGCCGTTGGCCGCCCCAAGGGCGGAATCGGGTTTTGCAACCCCTCAGGGCCCAATCCCCTGAGTTTGGTCACAAAAACTCTTTTTTTTTTCAAAAAAACTCGCATAGGGGGGGCAAAGGACCTGATAGACACGTCCCGGTGCTTGTCGTACAAGTAGACGTGCCTTGCCACCTGTCACCAAGGGCTGGAGCATTTGAGCTCAACAAGGCAAGAAGGCAACGCGGAAACGCGCCTGAGCAGCATGAGGCTCGAGCACTCCAGGGTGCCTAGCCTACAAAAACAAACGCGCACAGCACGCTCCTGCAGTTGCTCACATGCAGAACCTCGGCAAAGCCCTGGCAAGCAAGCATGCTTTTGAGGGGTTCAGAAAGACAGCCAGAAACTCAAGGGGCCCAGAAAAAGAGCCCACGCCGCAGCGGCGGCACAAGGATGCTTCCTTGGGATGTTTGCTCCCCCCGTGACGTGCGTTGCCGCCGCGGCGTTGCGTGCGTTGGCGGCAAGGCGTGACGCGCGTTGCTAGCGGCGGCACACCACTGCTTCCGATAGACTAGCGTGACGCCGGGAGCAAACGCCGCTGGCGCGCGTGTGCCCTGGGCGTGACGTTGTGAAGCAGAGTCTTTCTGGTGTGAGAGCACCTTTCTCGTGTCTCGCTCCCTCTGGTGTCAGTGCACCTCGGGAGCATGCACTGGTGTCAGTGCACCTCGGGAGCATGCACTGGTGTCAGTGCACCTCGGGAGCATGCACTGGTGTCGGTGCACCTCGGGAGCATGCACTGGTGTCAGAGCACCTCGGGAGCATGCACTGGTGTCAGAGCACCTTTCTCGTGTCTCGCTCCCGAAGCGTTGCCTACAGCACTACTATTCGTGGTCCCTGTCGGGCACAGACCTGATGCAGCAACTCACTTTGGCCTGTCTGTGAATCCGAGTTCCACATCTTCCACTTGCGAGGTTGTTCCGGCGCGTGCAAGGGTGGAGGGACATGCTTGGCTGTGGGGGCAGCTTGGCGCGCCTCGCGTTTCACGCCCTCACTCGCAACCTGTGAGAACTTTGAGCCCTTGACCACGCCACCCGTGTGCCGAGGGCGCTCGTTGCGTCGGGACGCCTGCGTCTCTTGTGCCTCCCGCCCGGTCCGCCGTACACGATTTGCTTCTCTGCTGTGCGTGGCTGAGGAGGAGCGGTTTCCCTCGCAGCCCCCACCGCTCTTGTCCTGAGGCAGCGGTGCTCTGGCACCAACACGAGTCTTGGCTGACTCCACCACCAGTTTGCCCTCGGCTGTCCTCCGGTGCCACCTCCTGTTGAACCACACGCGGTTCTGCGGCCCCCTGAGAAAATGCATGCAATCGTGAATTTTGACATGCTGTCAACCGGCGCCCCAACGCCATGGTAAACAAAGACTTACACCACAAATACCCCCACCACACGGCGGGATTCTCATATGCCCCCGCCTTCCTGCGATCTACTAAAAGTAAACCTACGCAGTGTGGTGTGAGTCCGGGGGGCAAGGCCGGTGATGGGCAAAGAGAGAGAGTCGCAGACCTCAGCACCGTCAAGTTCTCGGCCGCCGGATCCGACGCCACAATTATGCTTTCCGCGAGCACAGCTGGCGCTGCGGATGGAGCACTCGAGGGCGCAGTAGCAGCAACGCTCGAGGCCTCGCCCTCCATAGCCTTTGTAGTAGGTCTGCGGGTGCGCTTGCCCAAAGTCGTGTCCGCGCTGCCGTCCTCCCAGGCGCCAGCTCCATCGCCAGCTGACGAGTGCGGTGCTGCTGCAGCCATGCTGCGCGGTGAGACTTGGCCCCCTGCCGCAGGTAAATGGCGCCCTTGGGAGGCTACGCCAGCCGCTGCACTCGTGAGAGCTGGAGCAGAAGCATACCCAGCTGAAGCCTCGTTTGCCTTTTGTGTGGAATCTGGCGCTGTGCCGCACCCGTGCGTCTCGAAGCTGCCCTGGCCCTCATGACCAAAGTACTCGGGCCACGACGCCGAAATGCTGCCGGCGGCCTGTGTGTTTGCCGGCTCTTCCTCTGGCTCCACCCTGCTTTCAGCTAGCACCGGGTGCGTCCCATTGGGCGGCGGCAACCCCCCCCCGGGTCCATCCATGGCCAGCGCGCTCATGTTCTCAGAGCATGAGCTGCTGAGCCCTGCCCCTGCAGCGTGGAGGCGGCAGACTCCTCACAGGCCACACCGTGCAGGTACCTGTCACTTACACTTCAAAACAGTCTCCAATCGATTTTCCTACAAAAGAGAACAAATTTCTCGAGCAGAAACGTGTTCTCTTTTCGGAAGTGTCAATCATGATGACGCTTCTGGCGGCAGCGGGGGGCGGCAGGCCTGCAGCAAAGGGGAATCAACACAGGCCTGCGAGGGCGATGATGCTGGGCGGTCTCTCCTTCCTTTGTGTCTACTGTGCCTTCTCTCCCGTCTCTCACACACAACACAAACGCAGGAATGTGGGACGCAGATGTGGAAGACGACTGGAGAGATAGCTGCGCTGGCTTTTGCGGAGGATTGAATAAGAGGCAAGGAATCATATGAGAGAGGATTGCTGGTGATTAGCGCGTCAGTGCGCACGGACGCTCTGTGCGCAGTGGCGCGCCTGCGGGCATGCGCCCGTTGAACACGATGGAGAATGGCTACATGAGTATCGATATACGGGTTACGACAGGACGTGGGTTACGACAGGACGATTATGTGCTTGACTGTTCAACTCGGTATTCACAACCTTTTACACAGGCCCGAGGGCAAGATCCTGCGGCTGCCAAGAGTGCTCGTGACGAAACCACGAAGTCCATGCGTGCCGCGTAAGTGCGCATCCGTGCGTGCGTATGGCGTGCCGAAGACAGCTGTACAGGCTGACTCTTGGGACCAGCTCTGCAACCCTTGCAGCGGGGAAAACACCACACGGAGAGCGTTCATCAAGCAGTCGAATCTTACAGAAACAAGCCACAACGCTGACCTTCAGATTTGACGCATATGCCGTCTGATATGCCGCCTCATGTGTCGGCAACCAAACATGGCCGCTTATAGCGGCGATGCTAACGCGTCGGGGAAAAAAACGCGAGGGGCCGTAGCGCAGCAGGGATGCGCCGTCAGAGGGGTGGCAGCGCAGCAGGGTTGCGGCCGTCAGCCGGTTGCTTTTGAAGATGGGGAGCATGAATATGCGTGTTCATGTGCCCGTGTGTGCCCACATTCCACTTGATTAAATTGAATATAATGAGTGGCAGGGGAATGATGACGTCCTCGCTCTCACACTGGCTTTCTTGGCAGAGAGAGCTGATGGGGCTCTCTGGCAAGCAGGCGCGTCCAGCCCGTCTCCAGTGTCTCCAGTGCTAGTGTGTAGGTCACAGGCCAGTCGAGCGTGTAGGTCACAGGTCAGACTCCAGATCATGTATCGAGCAGTACTCTTGTCGGTCAAAACGCCCTTTTTGGGGGTGCGACGATCCGATTTGTTGCAGCCCAGCGGTGTTGGAGATGTGGGAGATGCTGGTGGGGGTCACGGTTGCTTCCTTTCGATGACTGCCCAGAGAGCTTTCAAGGGCACTGTAGATGAGAAGGACACAGCGATACGACACACAGGCAGCTTGGTGTCCGATCGGCGTGGCATGGCCACAACCACACCAAGATTTTGGTGTATCGCTGTGTCATGACCACAACAAGACACCCAAGAGCTTCGAGAGAGCGTCCGCGCCAGAAGCCTTTTCGGCCGAAAACTTGCAAAGCATCTTTGAGCAGCGATTGCTGAGCTTCTTTGTGCAGCGACTGGAGAGAGCTGAGAGCTTCTTTGAGCAGAGCTTCTTTCAGCTTTGTGCAGCAACACAGCGTTTATTGTGCGGCGCACAAGCCTTGTGCTGTTCCGACCCACACGCCCACAGAAAGCCGCGGCGCCCAGCATCGTGATGCCCGCGCGCGCGCTGCGGCAAGTTGCCCAACGCTGGTGCTTGAGTGGCGGCGCGCATGACTCTTGACCCTCCTCGCGCTCAGCCTCCTGTCGTGAGCGTCTTCTGTGCCCCTTCTGTCGTGGGTCATGCGTTGCGCAAGTTGCCCATCTGTGACCCTTCTGTCTTGTGTCGCCCTTGCAACCTATGCAAGCTATGCAAGCTCTCCAAGCTCTCTGTCTCTAGCTTCCCTCTTCTCTCCACGCCTTCTTGCGGTCCGCGTGCTTCATGTGCTGCTGTGCTGCTGCTGCTGGAGCATCTGCTGTTGCATCAGCTGCTGCTGCATCATCTGTTGTTGCATCAGCTGCTGTTGCATGAGCTGTTGTTGCATGTTCTGCATCCCTCCTTGCTGTTGCATGTGCTGCATCCCTGCCCCCATCCGCATCCCCATCCCCATGACCGATGTTGCCTCCTGCTGCTGCTGCTGCTGCTGCTGATACATGCCCTGCTTCCACGTAGAACCACCCACACGTGCACACGTGCACAAGTGCACAAGTGCATAGAGAGAGCGCGAGCGCGAGAGAGAGAGAGAGAGAGAGAGAGAGAGAAACACACGCAATGCTTAGAGTGAAGCAGAGATGCTGCCTCGGCTGGCGCATGTGAGTGAGGCAGTGGGTGGGTATCAAACGGACTGGCAACAGAGTGACAACGGCGACAGAACATGGGGCGACAGAACATGCGCTGCCGTCAACTCGCATCAACTCGCATCCACTGGCATGGCATCGGGGCAGACCTGCTGGGGATACCAAGCCGAGTGCTCAGCGGGGGCCTGTGCCCCCCCTGCCGCCGCATTCCCCCATGGATATGTCTGTGCCTGTTGCTGTGCGGCAGGATAAGGCTGTGCGGCAGGATATGTCTGTGCTTGTAGCTGTGCGCCATATGCCTGTGTTTGTAGCTGTGCGCCAGGATATGCCTGTTGCTGTGCGCCATCCGCTCCCCATCCTGTGCCCGCCGCATCCGCTCCCCACTGCTGTGCCTCGGCAGGCGCCGCCGCAGCAGGCTGCTGCTGTGCTTGCACGGGCGCCTGCTGCATCTGCCATTGTTGTTGCTGCTGCTGCTGCAGCGCATACGCGGGGTTCTGGGCCTGCATTCCCATGCTTGTCTGCGCCTGCATTCCCATGCTTGCCATTTGCATTTGCTGCGCGGGCGCTGCCTGCTCAGGCTGCCTGGGCGCACTCGGCTTCTTGCCGCCGACCTCGCCTAACTCGTCCAAGAATTTGTCGTACTCCCCGTCTATTTCCTCAGAACGCTGGGCCCCCTGCCACGGCGCTGGCTGCATGTGCATCTGCTGCATCTGCTGCATCTGCAACTGCTGCTGCAACTGCTTCATGCGCATCTGCTGCTGCAAGAGGGCCATTTGCTGCGCGACCAAGCCGGGAGGCGTGGGCATGCTGCTGATCGGCATGCCCATGCCCGCCGTTCCCATCATGCCCATGCCCATGCCCATGCCCATGCCCATGCCCATGCCCATGCCCATGGCAGGCATCTGCATGGTAATTTTGCCTGTTGTAGGATCATAGTTTGCAGAAGGCTGCGGCGGCACCTGGGGCATGATGCCAATGGCGGGCGTGGCGGGCGTGGCGGGCGTAGGCCCTGCCGCCTGTGACCTGGGCGGCGGGCCGGTCGTACCCTTGATGCGTGCTTCGATGGTACGTCCCGTGATGTCTTGAATCCTGAGGTCGTTGACCGCAATGATTGCGGCCATGGCCTCTTCTTGCTTGGGGTAGTTGACGAACCCGAAGTTGCGGCTGACGCCTGTGGCTCTGTCAAAGACTACACTGCACGAGCTTATCTGACCGTACGGGGCAAAGAGGTCGTAGAGCGTCTTGTCGTCATAGTGCGCCGGCAGCCCTCCCACCCACACGGCCGTGTCCCCAGGGTTGGACCGAGCACCAAGCACCGACGCTGCTGCCCCGGCTGCCCCGGCTGCCCCGGCTGCCCCGGCTGCCCCGGCTGCCCCGGCTGCCCCTGCCCCGGCAGCGCCTGGCACCGGCGGCGCCTGCCATCCTACCACTGCTCTGGCGGTCACAGGAGGCAGCTGCTTGGCGCCACGATTCGAGCCTCGGATGGCATCCAGCAGAGACAGCCCTCCCGCAACCCCGTCGGCGCCCGCGTCGCCTGTCGCAGCCTTGTTTATTTCGTTTTCGCGGCGCTGCATGGCCTCAAAGTCCTTGTTCATCATCTGCTCCTGCAATTCCGGATTGATGCGCCACGGCGCATCTGCCGTCTTACCGTTGACCGAAGGGCCATTCTGTTGCCTGGCGAGCTGGCGCATCTGCTCTTTGAAGTGGTCGTTTTCGTCGCGAAGGGTGCCGTTGATCATGGCTAGCTCGCGCAGCTGGATGCGTTTCCACTCGTTGTCCGCGTCGTCCTTGGGCAGAAGCAGCTCATTCACGATTAGCGCTGCCGCGTCGACTGACTCTTGCGTGTCGCCGGTGATGAGGACGTGCATGTCCTCGTCCTCGCCGGGCAGGGGCCCGTTGACAGCGCGCCCTGGCCGCACCGTCCCTTTGCCGCGCACCACGATCTTGGTTCCCGTCTCCCTTTCCATCTTCTTCTGCGTGTTGCCACGCGGCCCCAAGATGCATCCCATGAAGTTGTACCCCGGGTACTCCTTGACGGGAATGAATATTTTCTTCTCAATCTTGACCTTGGGTTCGGGCATGTTGCAGAACGGGTTGTCGGGCGCAAGCTCCTTGAGCTTCTTGATCAGCGCCACCTTCTCCTGCTGCAAGGCCTCGCGACGGCGGACGTCGCGCGTGTTGGTGCGCTTGCCAAAGCGGTCATAAGTGGGCGGCGGCGATGGCGACCGCCGGCCGTCTCTGTGCACCCATTCTTTCTTCTCCGGGCAGAAGTGCTGCGTCATCTCCACGTCGTCCAGGTCCGTCTGCAACAGCAACGATGCGATTTCCTTGAGGCGTGCCTGGATCTTCTGCACCTCTGGGTCCTTGGAAAAGGCCAGAGCCATCTGGCCTTGCATTTGCTTCTGCGCGAGCATGGCCGCCATGGCACCCGCAAACCCGGGTTGGCCGGGCGCAACTGGCATTCCCATGCCCATCATGCCCATCATGCCCATCCCCATTCCCATCATGGGCATCCCCATGCCCATGGGAACCAGTGCCTGTGACGTTTCATGAGCACCGCCCGCAGGGACGAGCGCCAGCGAGGTCTCGGGCGCGGGCTCCTCCTTGGGTTCCACCTTTGTCGACCATCTGCTCTTCTTCTGCTGGGCGGGCGGCGCGGAATCGCTTGGCCCCGCATCGGCCGCAGCTTTGTCGGCCGCCGAGTTGTTGGCGTCGTTGGGAGCGCTCGTGCCGGCAAGTCCTGGCTGGCCGGGCTGTGCGATGCCCATGCCCATTCCCATCATGCCCATGCCCATTCCCATGCCCATGCCCATCATGCCCATCCCCCCCATCCCCATCATCCCCATGCCCATCATCCCCATGCCCCCCATCATGGACATGTCGGGCACCAAGGGCGTCTCCGATGCGGATGCAGCGGCTCCTGCTGTGTCTTCTGTGGCTTCCCACGCGCGCGTCTTTTTCTTTGGCGCTTGACCCGCCGCGCCCGCTTCTTGGGACGCGGCAGTGGAATCGCTGGGTGGGGCCTCGTCCGCCGTGGACTCCCACTTTCTCGCACGTCTCGGCTTTGCGGCACCGGGGTCCGCGGCAGTCCACTCTTCAGCACTCCGCTGTTTCTCCTCAGGCCCCTCCGCCACCGTATCCGCTGACTCGTCCATGCTGGACGAGTCCTCGTGTCCAGAACACGATTTTCCAGGGACTGACTACGCCGTGTCCGTATCCCATGAATTTCAAAAATTCAACTTAAACCAACTCGGAAAACTTCCGGTAGGAACTTTTTGAAATATCACCCTTTATCTCTTTGCCCTCCCTGGGGCAGAATACTGAATACTGGGGCAGAATACAGGGGCGGACACCGCAGACTCTGGCATCCATCTGCGGGAGAGTCTCCAATGACGCGTGATGTTCCAGCTGGTTTTCAAACCAGTAAATCTCTAGTGTTTGAGTGTCTCTGTGTCTCCTGTGGTCCACACAGTCATTTCAGCTTGTAGATTGGTTTGTACCATATTGGTACAAATACACGTTTTTGTTATTGAGGTGGTGTGCACAAACACCGTTTATTTTTTTCATCCAACCAATTTTTTGTACTAAATATCGTCGTTTGGGAGTGATCAAAAAGCAAAACAGTACAAACACACACCGTGTGTTCAGATTGGTTTGTACCCACTATGTGCTTTATTTTACGGTCTGGGGTTGATTGAAGTCCAAGCACATCAGTACGTTCACACACACACACAGACATTGGGTGTGAAGTGTAGTTGGTGTGAACGTGGTTGTGTTGGGTGTGAATTACATAGCATGTGGTGTGAAACACCGACATTAGGTGTAAAGTGTATTCTAGTTAGTGTGAACGGGTGTGATGTGGTGTGAATCGCCGTGCACGCACCACACAAGCCTCGGCTCGTCGTATCTCATGGCACATGTCCTCCACCATCCTCCTGCCCCCATGCGCACAGCTTTGTTATAGGTCCTGCAGTAATAAACACACACTGAGGCTAGCTGATTTCAACAAAACGCAAGTCCTGGTATCGAAGAGAGGTTGTGAGTGACGGACCCTCCACGTGTGAAGCCGGAGGCAACGCAAGGAGAGAGAAAAGAAAAAAACAATCCCTGTACGCTCCCCACAAGGGAAAGAGAGAGACTCAGACCTCACTATTGTAAGAGTCAGAAGCAACTAGAGAAGTCTGTTTGTCATCCAGATTCAGCCTCACTATCAGATTGAAGTGTTTGGGGCTACAATGTGTGTACATCATCAGGGTCTTACCAATCACCTTGAGTCGCATGGAGCAAGCCTGCTTTCTTGAGAACCTGCGCAGGTTTGACACCATGGTCGTCGAGGAAGTTGTTCTCTCACTGATCAATAGAGGGAATCACTATTCCAGTCACCAAAAAGCTAAGTGGTACGGAACAGCCCTGGTCTAAGCAACTGTCTACAATGCAGAGGTTGTAAAAATTAATTGCTGTAAAAATTAATTGCTACACCAACATACAAACAGTAAGTATATACTTACTTTTCTTAGTTTTATGATGTATTATTGATTGTAACAATAAAAAACAAAATACTTAAAAAACCCGAAATTGTTTTACAGGGTTTTTTGTCCGCCGAAGGTCAAATTGTTCCTCGGAACAAATATGGGGAGAGGGACCTGTATGGGCAAGAGTTGGCAAGGACAAGCGAATAAATACTAAACCTCCTTGTGGGAACGCATTTTTCCATCGGACTACTAATGCAGCCAGGAAATTGGGCCGGACAACTGGACTACTAATGCAGGCAGGAAATCGGGCCGGACAACTGGACCAGTTGTCCTGCCCGATTTCCTGCCTGCATTAGTAGTCCGATGGAAAAATGCGTTCCCACTGGTCCAGTTGTCCGGCCCGATTTCCTGACTGAATTAGTAGTCCAATGTAAAAATGCGTTCCCACAAAAACCATTTTGGAGGCCGTGGACTTCATGGTTCCCTGTTTTGCGTGTGCGGTTCTGCATTCGGGCTCTTCGGTCTCTGTCCAATACGGCTCTGGCCTCACATGGCTCTGGCGATACTGACCATGTGCTCGTGATGCAGCTGGTGGCTGGTTCAGAACCACAAACCCATCACGTTCTCGAACCCACGACCAATGGTTCTTGTGGGAACGCGTTTTTCCATCGGACTACTAATGCAGCCAGGAAAGCTGGCAGGACAACTGGTCCTTTTCTGACTGCATTAGTAGTCTGATGGAAAAACGCGTTCCCACACTCCTCCTGCCTTCCTCCTCCTCCTCCTCCTCCTCCACCACCACCACAGGTGTATGGTATTATGACGCATGCTGCGACAGATTGTACAGAATGTGCTATCTCTACATAGAATGTGTTGTAAAGAAAAGCAGAAAAAA
>Ga0315905_10005207_pt1 | contig 13257 bp, 9 predicted proteins | sample LakEriMetagenome_5_FD_203522 | JGI IMG/M metagenome (GOLD analysis project Ga0315905, IMG submission 203522) | Freshwater fungal communities from buoy surface, Lake Erie, Ohio, United States - Buoy 4 MA121 | ecosystem: Environmental > Aquatic > Freshwater > Lake | place: USA: Lake Erie, Ohio... | reverse complement strand
TTATATCATTTTTAATATCTTTATTTTTATTATTGAACCAATATAAATTAATATTATTTAAATGCGTATTATAATTTGTTTTATAATATTTAATTTGTAATATTGTTTGATATATTTTCCAATCACCTGTTATTTTAAAACATATGATACCATAACTTGTTTGAGGTTCTTTACATTTTTTTATTATATGACCTTTTTTGCCACAATTTAAGCAATATAAATTTTTTTTTAAATCACAATTATTAACATCAGTAAATAGATAGTCATCATTTTTAATTTCTGTTATCATATTACAATAATTTTTTTTATAATATTCTATTATACTATATATATAATTCTTTTAAGTAATTAACAAAATAAATATTATAATAATAATATTTATAATTATCTCTTTATTTCTAAAAAAATATTGAATAATAAATAAATTAAATTAAAAAAATAATAATAGTAATAATTATATAATGTCATTAGAATTAACAAGTCCATATTCTAATCAAGAATTAGATGAAATTATATCTCTAATACCTTATCAAATGAATAATAATAGAATTTTAAACTTAAAAAACAATCTTAAAAATAAAGTTTTAAATAAATGCAATAAATATGGTTATGTGACATATGTACATAAAATTGTAAGTTATGGTAATGGTATTCTTGATGTAAATAATTTATCAGGAGATGCAACTTATAAAGTAAAATATATTGCTAATATATGTATTCCTATTAATAATTCTCAAATTTTAATTCATATGGATATCATTGATAATAAAATTATTAAAGGTTCGAATGGTCCTATTTATTGTATTATATTATCTAAGAATATAAATATGAATAAATTTAAAATTAAAAATAATGGCGAGATTATACATACTAAATCTGATAATAATTTAAAAAAAGGTGATTATGTAAAAGTTAATATATTAGCCAGTCAATTTAATAAAAATGATACTAAAATTAATATTATTGGATGGTTAGATGATTTAGCAACAGATATCTCTATAAGTGATTATTTATGTCCTAAATATGAAAGTATTGAAGAAAATGAAATAATAAATGAAGATGTTATTATAAATGAAATTTAAAGATTATTCAATAATTATATACCATTCTTTATCATCTAATTTTAGACCTATTTCTTCTAATTTACTTATAAATTCATTATGATAATTTTCATAAGGAAAACTTAATTTATAACTAGATAACGACGGATCTCTATTATCATTAAAAATACCATTTTTTTTATCTTGTAATTTAAAACTAACATTATTAGGTAACGAATTATTTATTAATTCCTTTGTTTGTTCAATTCTATCTTCTAAATTTAATGGAAATATATATTTTTCATGATTATTAGGAATAATAAAAAAAGTATATTTATTATTATTATTTTTTGTACTATATTTTTCTAAATATAATAATCTTAATCTTATCATTTTACATAAATCAATTTTTTTAATTTTTTCAACATTTTTTATACCAATTTTTATAGCAATATCTTTTAAATATTTTTTATTTTCTGTATTAAAACAAACAATTCCTTTTGTTATAATATCTTTTTTTATTTCTTTGTTATTTTTTTCTTGTCTTATTTTAAATATATCGTTATTATTATTATCTTTATCTATTATACCAATATAATCATAATAAGGTTTTGAATTGTAATATTCTACTATATATTTATATTTTATTTTTTTCTTGATGTTTATATTAATTTTTTTTAATTCTATAAATTGTTGAATATTAATATCATTTAATAATTCTTCTTTGTATGAAGTTCTATAATACATAAATATATCTTCATTTTCTGTAAATGGTTGAAATATATAATATTTATCTCTAACAATTAAATATCCTTGATTATTATATTTATCATATATAGTATCATTAAAATTATTAAAATCATTTTCAGTGATTGGTATTAATTCATCAATCGCTTTATATAAAAAAAAGGGATCAAATAAGTCTATTTTATCTTTATCATAATAAGTTTTTACATAATATAATATTTGATCAATAGTATAAACATATAATACACGGTATAATGTTTTAATTATGTCTTTAATATTATTAATTTCGGGTCTAGCTAATTCATTTGTAAAAGTTGTAAAATCTAAATTAATTCTATTTATTTTTTTATATAAATTAGTTGTATTATCATAATATTTTAAATTTAATACTTTATCATCACATAAATAACTACATTTTGTAAAATCACAATTAGCAGGACATTCTTTTATGCCACTACATTTATCAAATTTTTTAACTTCTTCTGGTAATATGTTTCCATTATAATTAATAGGACAATCTATAGCTATTTCTTTTAATCCTCTTTCTACTTTTTTTATTAATATATATTTTTGCTCAGCTTTTTTATACAACAATTCTTCTATAGTTAATTCATTTTTGTTCTGTAAAGTTACAACATATCTAAATACTTCTACTTCTGGAAAAGGATTAGATTCAGAAGCTATTTCATAATGAACACAATGTCGAATAGCTCTGCCTATCGTTTGATAAACTTTATTTAAATTAAAATGAACATCTAAAATATGTACTTGTTTTACAAATTTTAATGTAAAACCTTCATTCATTACTTTAGAACCTAATATAAATTTAATTTTACTACCATTAATATTATCAATTTGAGAAAACACATTGTTTAATAATTTATTTTTTTCTTCTACATTAATATCATTATTATCATCTGATTGTCCGGTTATTTTGACATATATTGTAGGATAAAATTGTTGATTTATTTTTTGTTTTATAAATTCCTTATAAGTTAAATTTGTAATAGCATCTATAGAATCGTCATTTATATTATAATTTCCTTCTTCATTATATTCAAAACAACCATTTTGTATTAAGACTTGTTCAAATAATTCAATTCCTATTCTTACTAAATTCGAGTATATAAATGCAGTACCATTTTTTAATTTTAATAAATTATCAAAACATGTATTAAATTTTATAGAGAAATATTTAAGATATGGTTGTTTAAATATCAATCCTGTAATAGAGTTTTTATTACTAGTTTCCTTAATAATATCATTAATATTACTAACATCTTTAAAAAAACTATTCTTTAATTTATCCAAATAATCTTTTTTGTTCGTATGTAATATATTAATTATTTTATTTATACTTTCAATCCCTGACATTGGAACTAATTCTTTATTTTCTATAATAGGAAATACAAAATTAGCTACATCAGTTGATTTTCTTTCTAAAGAATCATCTAATTCTTTTTTCATATTATTATATCCTAATAATTGAAATTCATTCATAACACATCTAATAATATAAGTAAAATCTAATTCTTTTGGAATTTCACCTTGATCTTTTTGTACTGCAAATGTTAATGGATCAATTCCTCTATAATATGAAACATATCCTTGAGACATTTTTTTTAAATAATCTAACCCATTAGGTTTAAAATCCATTAAATAATTTCTATCTGATGTAAAAACTATATCTCTTAAAATAGGTTCTTCTATTGGTCTTAAATAATTGATTAATTCTATTATATCATCTGCTAAATTTTTCATTGGTGTAGCTGTCAATAATACTATTTTTAAATTTTTAGAATTATTAATTATTTTTTTTAAAGCTAATCCGTATTCATTACCGGTCATACCGTGTGCTTCGTCTATAATTAATAAAGTATTATTTAAATTATCTAATTTGTCATTAGTTTGTTCTCTTTCATAATCCCCTTCTTCTGTTTTTTTATATGTTTTTTTCTTATTATTTTTATTTTCAATAATTTTATGACCTAGAACTTGTTTATAAAATCCTTTACTAGTTTTTATTTTATAATATTGCAAAGCATTCATTTTTGCTAAATTATCTAATGTTTTTTTGTCTTTAGTGTCTTTATATTCCTCTTGATTAATATTATTAAAATATGTATTATTTGTACATTTTATTATTTCATTTTTCCATTGTTCTTTTAATAATGGTCCGGGTACTATAACATAAATTTTTGTATTATATTTCTTAACCATTTCTTTAAAATTTTCAGCAATAGCTATTGCTGAACAAGTTTTGCCTACTCCTGCGCCATGAAATATTAATACTCCTTTATATGGAGTATTTGGATTAATAAAATTACTTAAAAAAATTTGTTGATTACTTAATTTAAAATTTCCTCCACAAATTTTTTCTCTGTATTCTTGAATATCTTTATAATTAACTATTTCATTTCTTTCTGGAAATCTATTAGCATAAAACTCTCTTTTTTCATATATTTTTTTTTGAAATTCTTCATCATCTATTTCTGGATAACTAGAGTTTTTTAACATAGGATCCATATTTTATATTATATTAATATAATATAAAATATTTTATTAATTAATTTTATTATCAGTTAATTACCATATCCTATCTTTATTGTTAATCATTCACTTTATTCCTATATGAGCTATTCGATTTATCTCCTTATATACCATATATTTGCCATTGATAAAAATTAAGTATCGTTGAATTACCTGCTAATTTATTAACAACCAAACCAAAATAATTATATAATGTAGTTGATGTTACTGTCTTGGTATATTGATTTGAACTATTATAATCTGTTGTGCTAATTTTATTTGTTACCGATGCATCTGGTATTTCATTCCATATCGTGCCATCTATACTTCCATAAATTTTCCATTCTCCTGGTGCTCTTTTAGGGTCTAAATATGATGATGTAAATGTATATTTTGTTAATTTTATTGGTTTAGGTAATCTAATATATACATAATCACCTTTATAACTATTATCAAGACTTATTGTACCATTATAAATACCATTTGTATAGTTATAATTTTTCCAAGAAGGACCTCCACCTGTTTGATCAATTACATAATTAAATATATTGATAGGATTTCTGGGTAATGCATCGTCATATAAACTGCTATATCCTACTTCATATATACCATTGCCATATTCTGCATTATCAATAGAAAAAGCAGTATTATTTATTAATCGATCCCAACGCTTATTAGGAGAATATAAACGTTCTATATCATTTGTGGATGTATTTTGTGTATTTAATATATCACCATATATTTGCCATTGATAAAAATTAAGTATTGTTGAATTACCTGCTAATTTATTAACAACCAAACCAAAATAATTATATAATGTAGTTGTTGTTACTGTTTGGGTATATTGATTTGAACTATTATAATCGGTTATACTAATTTTATTTGTTACCGTTGCTTCTGGTATTTCATCCCATATTTTACCATCTACACTTCCATAAATTTTCCATTCTCCTGGTGCTCTTTCAACTAAACCAGGTCTAGCTGTTAAGGTATATTTTGTTAATTTTATTGGTTTAGGTAATCTAATATATACATAATCACCTTTATAACTATTATTAAGACTTATTGTACCATTATAAACACCATTTGTATAGTTATTATTTGCCCAAGAAGGACCTCCTCCTGTTTGATCAATTACATAATTAAATATATTGATAGGATTTCTAGAAAATGCATTATCATATAAACTGCTATATCCTACTTCATATGTGTCTATCATATTATTATCAGAATTTATATAAAAAAATAACATATTAGAATTAAATTTAGCCCAACGTTGAGAAGGAAATAATTTATTTATTGGTAATGACGATGGTGTTTGTGATATTTGTGATTCTGTTTGTGTCTGTGTTCGCAAGCCCGATTGTGTTTGTGATTCTGATGGTGATGGTGATAGTAGTGTATGTGTTTGCAATCCTGATGGTGATTGTGAATCTGATGGTGATTGTGAATCTGATGGCGATGACGATAGTGATGGTAATCCATATATACCAACATAAATAATAAGAGAAAGTAAAAGTAAAAGTAAAAATACTAAGCCTATAGTTTTATTTGAGATATTAAACATTATATATATATATATTTTTAAATTTTTTTAATAATATTTAATTTAAATATATATATATTTTATTGTTACTATTTGATACGTTGATATTCGTAATTATATAATATATTAATTATATAATCAAATCAATATATTACTATCCAGATTAGTTATATAGATTATTAATTTTTATATTATTAATTATTAGGTTTAAATTTTTCTTTTACTTTATTATATATTTCGTAATTATCAATTGATAGTAATTTATTTTTATTCATATTTGGTTCAAATAATTTATTAAAGTAATCCATTAATAAAGGAGTTCTAATATTATTATCTAACCAATCATATTCTTCTGTAGATATTACTCTGTCATTTTTGGTACCTCTTACATAGTCGTATATATTTTTTTGATATAAATTTTTTAATATAGTGTCACTAATAGTTTCAACAAATATTAATTCTTTATTTTCATTCATTATTTTTAAAAATAATTCTATAAAAGTTATAATTTTTTTAGTTACTGGATCATATGTAAAATATTTTATATTTTCATAGTAGTTGTTATAATTGCAAACAGTATCTGCAGGAAATGGTATATAAATACAATTTATATTAATTTCTTCTAAATTATGTCCTAATGTCATATAAAATTTTGAATTATTATTATGATAATGATATATATGTGCAAAATCTAATACAATATATGGTTTAGATTTATCTATTATAGATTCATCAAATAATTCTTTATAAAAAGTTTGTGTAGTTTTTTTATTTGTTTTTTTTGATTCATCGTCTTGTTTTTTTAATATTTTATTAATAGAATCTATTTGTTCTTTTATATCTCTTTTATCTTCACCTATAACTTCAATAGGATCATAATGATCAATTATAATCATATTAAAATAACTTGGTATTTGACTAATAATATTTTTATATCTACAATTTTTCCATATATTAATTATATCATCATTATAATCATTCCAATTTGCTAAACCTGTTGTATAAATATAAAATGTTTTTTCTAATCCAACTGTTGTAGTATTTGCTATACTAAAATATTTTTCTAAATTATCCATTTATATAATATATTAATATAAATATATAAAGTAATAATTTATATATTAATATATTAATTATATTTAAATGAAACGTAAGTTTGAAGATAATGAAAAAACAAATAATATTAGTAATAAAAAAGTTAAATTATTAGAAACATTAGAAGATTTAATTAGTTATATAGAAAATTATAATATTGGACCTAATAAAAAAAAATTAAATAAAATCTTACCGTCTTTAATTAAATTACATAAATTAACAGGTATGACATCAGTTAAAAAAACAATAGTTGGGCATATTTTATATTTTTTAATGAGTTATGAAAAAAATAAAGATATGATACATACTGTCATTGAAGGACCTCCTGGTGTAGGTAAAACAACTTTAGGATATATATTGGGGGAAATATATGCTAATTTAGATATTATTGAACAGCCTAAAAATAAAACAAATAATTTAAAATTTAGAATTGTAAAACGTTCTGATTTAGTAGCTAAATATTTAGGTCAAACTTCACATAGAACACAAGAAGCTATTAATAGTGTTTTAGGAGGAGTATTATTTATAGATGAAGCATATTCTTTGGGAAATAATGATGTAGATGATAGTTATTCTAAAGAATGTTTAGATACATTAAATCAAAATTTATCAGAGAAAAAAAATCAGTTTTTATGTATTATAGCTGGCTATAAAAATGCATTAGAAAAGAATTTTTTTGCTTATAATGAAGGGTTGAGAAGAAGATTTCCTTTTACATACACTATTGAAGAATATACACCAAATGAATTAAAAAATATATTTTTAGGAATGTTAGATGATTCTTGGGGTATTGAAGGATATAAAAAAAAAGAAGATAAAGAAGAAGAAGATATAAATAAAGATAAATTAGTATTAAATATAATAAGTAATAAAAGTAAAAAAAAAGACGATAAAAAAGAATCAGATGAAGAAACAAATATAATTAATAATAAACGTAATAAAATTAGATATAATAAAAAAACAGAGTCTGATGAGAAAGAAATAAAAGTGTCTGATGAGAAAGAAATAAAAGAGACTGAAGATAAAGAAATTAAAGAGACTGATAAAAAAGAATCTGATGAGAAAGAAATAAAAGATAATGATAAAAAAGAATCTGATGAGAAAGAAATAAAAGAGCCTGATAATAAAGAGAAAGAAAAAGAGATAAAAGAAATAAAAGAGAAAGAAAAAGAGATAAAAGAGAAAGATAATTTATTAATTTTTTTTAATGATAATAAAAAATATTTTCCTAATTTTGGTGGTGATATAGAAACATTAATATTTCAAAGTAAAATTGAACATTGTAAACGAGTATTTTTTAAAGATGCAAATGAACAAAAAATACTAACTTTAGATGATATAAAAAATGGTTTAGAAGTTTTAAAAAAAAATAAAAAAATTGTCAAAGTTGATAATTATAAACATTTACCTATGTATTTATAAATTTATTTATAAATTTATTTATAAATGTAAATATTTAAGTATTCTACTTTTAAAAACTTCTATTTTTTCTCTAAGAGATGTTTGAAACATCAGGAAAGTAATACTAAAAACTAAACTACTTTTTAACTCACTTGAAGATGAATTTTTAAAACCAGTATTATCAAAATTATCAAAAGGAGAAGGTACTTTTACGATTATTTTACTAAATATATAATATAAAATTAATATACACCAAAAATGTAACCATATTTCAATAAATATCATAATTGTATACATATTATTATATTCTTCTTCTGTCCTATTATCAAAAATTTTATCAAAAATATAAGTATATATTAATGCAGGGAAAAAATGAAGTAAAAATATATAAGACATATTTAATATTTCTACTATTACAATCTTATCAATATTAATCATTTATCTAATATTATATTATTAGATAAATATTATTTTTAATATTTATTTTTTAATTGACAATGTTAAATTCTGTTTCATTATTATCATAATTTAATATTCTATTAATTTCATTATTATTATTTTCATTTTCATCATTTTCATTATTTTCATCAAAAATATTTAAATTTAAATTTGGATTAGTACAATTAACTTTTTCATTATCATGAATTAAATAATATACATTTAGTTGTTTAGTTCTACCCATTCTTTGACTTCTACCAATAATTTGTGTTTGTAATTCAGTAGTCATTTCATGATAAATAATAATATCACTAGCCATTTGTAAATTTAATCCGGAACCATAATTAGTAGCATTTAATAATAATACTTTAATTGTACCTTTTTTAAATTTTTCAATAGTATTATTAATTACATTAATATTACCTGATAATTTAGAATATGATATATTTTCTTCTAATAAAATTTTACTAATATCTTCATTAGTGTTTTCATAATTACTAAATACTAAAAATTTACCATTTACTTTTTTTTTAATAATATTAATCAAATTTTCTTTTTTAGATAGTAATTTTTTTTCTACTTTATTCTGTTGTGTAATTTCATTATTAATTATATGTAAATCTTTCATTGTAAAAGGATTTCTACACATCGGACATTTTTTATTAATAATAGCTGCTAAACATTGTAAACAAAATAAATTATTACAACAAGGAATCAAAGTAGGAGTTTTAATATCATCTAAACAGATAGGGCAACTATCTGTTTCTAAAGATTTAATTCTTTCTGTTATATTTTTTAATCTTGTTTCAAAACTATTAATTTTATCTTTTAATTTTTTTATTGATTCATCATGTGTTCTTCTATCGGAAGGTAATAAACGTTCCATATATTCTAATTCTAACTTTCTATTATGTATATCTTTTTCTAATTTATTTTTTATTACATTAATTATATTATCATCTGTATCTACATTACAATTTAATTTAAATATTGCATCTTTTATATTTCCAGCATTTAACATATTTATAATATCAGTTGAAACAAAATCACTAATCATACGTAATACTGTAGGTGTATCGCAATTAATAATAATTTGATTTAATTCAGGCAAGGCCATTGAATTAGTAACATATGCATCATCGTTTTTAATAACAATTTTATTAAATAAATTTTTATTGATACCTACAATCATATCTCTAATATAATTTCTTCTTATCCATCGTATACCACTAGGTGTCGCGGTTATATACCAAATAAAATTTGCTTTAATAGTATAATATACTGGCAATTTTATTGTATTGACTTCGTCAATAATTAATCTACTCCATTTAATATCTGGGAATTTATTATAAAAAACATCAAGCATTGTTGCAGAAATTAAAATAACATCATAGTTTGCTATACAATTATTTGGATTTATTTCAGGATTTTCAACACCTTCAAAAATATTATATACTGATGTTAAATTATCTATATGAGATCTTTTATTTATCATAAAATAATTTAATTTAGTATGATCTAATACTGTTTTCCATTGTAATATCAAATTATGAGGAACAATAATAAAATTTGTTTTAATGCATTCTTCTGTATCCTCAAATTTTATAGATGTATAATGTCCAGAAGATAAAATACGCGTATGTTGTTTAGGTACTTGTGTATGGCATATTAAACCAATAATTTCAAATGTTTTTCCTGCACCCACTTTATCGGCTAATATACCATAATTCATATTTATATTGTATTTTATATTACTAAATTCAATGTTATTCTCTCTCTCATTATAATATAAATTATAATATGATTCATTACGAACAACATCTTCTTTTAAAATAATTTCATTTCTAATAATCTTACTTTCTAATTCAAAATTTATTTCACCTGTATTCTCTAAATCTATCATAGTTTTTATTATTGTATTTTGATGATCTTTTAAAGGAACTTTAAAATTGTTACTTATTTTTTTTATATCATCGCTTGATAGTTTTTCAGAATTTTCATCTAATGAATATATTTTTCTATTCATATTAGATATTAATAATATATATAATTTAATATATATTATATTTTCCTCTTTAAATAAAATTATTTAATTTATTATTAACAATTTTGTATATACTTTATACTGTTATAAATAATAAATTAAATAATTTTATTTAATCCCATCGGATTGTGCCCATGCACCTGAGTTGGATGTAAAAAGCGCAGAGGCCAAGTGAAAAAGATTCTCCACAAAGGAACACAAACAGGAACATAGACAAAAACAACTTGTCTTCAATTCGCATACTTGTAATACCAGTATAATAGGTAATCTATCTAAGTGTTGATGTACACTGAAATCAAGAACACGGATGCTACCGAGTACAATATGTATGATATAAATAAAATGGTTTTGTCATTAAAAAAAATATTCAATTTTTTTTATAAACATCATCAAATAAATACAAATAAGGTGTGTTTAACTTTAGTTCTTATAATTTTATTTTATATTTTTTCAATGAACAAACCATAATATTTAAAATAATATAGTTTTAAATATTATAACTATATACTAATGTTTATGTAATTCTAAAAATAATTTTAAATTGAAAAATATTTATCACCTATGACTCAAAAAAATGATTTAGAAAGACATAAAATTTAATCCTGAACCGATATCCTGGATATTTACTAATAGAGGATATCGGTTCAGGATTAAATTTTAATAGAAGAGGATTAAGAAAGATAATAAAATATGCAATAAGTGAAAAAATAGAAGAGTTAGTAGTCGCCTATAAAGATAGGTTAGCTCGTTTTGGGTTTGAATTAATAGAAGATTTAATTAAAGAATATTCAAATGGAAGAATAATTATATTAAATAAAGATTTAGAACCAGAAGAAGAGTTAGTAAAGGATATGTTACAAATAATGAATATATTTACTGCTAAAATGAACGGATTAAGGAAATACAAAGAAAAAGACTAATATTTCTATATAAATTTATAAAGAAATATTAAGTTTTGTGTTACTAGTTGCACCCCTATTTAACTTTTTGTTATTATCAAGTCGTATATCTGTTTTTTATCTATATAGCAAAGAAAAGTTATATATCGTGTATTATCTATGTGCTCCTGATAAATTCTAATATAAATTATAAAAATAAATATGTATATAGTGTATACTACATATATTAGTTTCTCAAAAGAGCAAGAGTTACACTAGAAGAAACATAAAAACGCGTTATCATTTCTTTTATTTTTCTTTTGTTTTCCAAAAGTTTTATTTTGAAATCTAAAAGTTCACATTCATAAATCCAGTTACGTATATGTGTCCTATCTGTAGCAAATACATAAAAGCAACCTAAATTGTATATTATATTACAGCTTTTTTCAAGCAATTCTTTTTCTCCAAAAATTTCAGCTTTATTTTGCAAATAATTTACATATTCTATTTCCATCAATGCTTTATCAATTAAATGTAAATAATCTTCTATTTTGTTCAATTCTTCTTCGTTTTCCTTGATATTACAAGATATAAAATCTTTCATTATATCGTTGCTGTTTACGTGAAAGTTTGCAATTTTGCGATGAACTTTAAATTCTATAAAATCATACTCATAACTTAATGAGTCTATTTCTTTTGAATATTCTGATCTTCTACAAGAGAAACAAATTACTTCATTATTTACTTCCAAATCAATATCAAACCCACCCTCCCAACTCCAGCGTGCCTCTGTAGGAGTCGATTGACTATTATTGAAAACCTTCCAATCGTTATTAACAATCCTACGATTTTTTAAAGCATATCGAGAATCTTTTTCTCGAGAATTAATATTTTTTATCTTATTCTTATTCTTTTTATCATTGTACTTGTTAAACTTATTTAACTTTCTAACCTTGTTTATAGAGGTTACATTATACATATCAGAATCGTAGTCCATATTTGATTAATTTACTAGCGTTGATTGAGTAATTAGTCTTTACTGCTATTATGTGAATATAATTACATACATATAAATATTCAATTTTTTTTTTTTGTAACTTCTTCTTTAATTCGAATAACTCGTTTTTTAGATTATTAATTTTGCGATTAGCAATGTCTAATTTACTTTCAGTCAAACGTAATATTGATTTTGTTTGGTCAAGTTCTAACTTTGTTTAAATTATTATTGAGCTTAACGTTTTCTGACGTAATCTTCAACCATAATAATGGATCCTTTGAGCTAGAAATCAACCAAACCAATCCATTTAAATAAAAACAATTATAAATAAATTATTAATATTAAAAAAATTTAATTATTTTAGGCGTGTTTAACTTTAGTTCTTATAATTTTATTTTTTATTTTTTATTTTTTCAATAAACAAACTATAATATTGTTTATGTAATTCTAAAAATAATTTTAAATTGAAAAATATTTTGTACTATAAAAATATTTTTTTATTTTTTATATATAACAAATAATCCTAACCTAAATTTAATAAA
>Ga0315905_10005205_pt1 | contig 13261 bp, 13 predicted proteins | sample LakEriMetagenome_5_FD_203522 | JGI IMG/M metagenome (GOLD analysis project Ga0315905, IMG submission 203522) | Freshwater fungal communities from buoy surface, Lake Erie, Ohio, United States - Buoy 4 MA121 | ecosystem: Environmental > Aquatic > Freshwater > Lake | place: USA: Lake Erie, Ohio... | reverse complement strand
AATCAGTGGGAACTCACGGACTACTACGAAAAAAATTATGATTTCCCGAAGTCAAAGCTCATACATGGTCGACACAAAGACACCGCGTTTGTCTATCGAATAGAAGAGATGGCCCAACGCGATAACGCAGCCCAAGCGCTCACTTTTACCGAGCTCAAACACGCCATTGAGCGCGAAAAGTTAAAGGGTTCTAAGTTGGTTCCAGAATTTGAAATCGAACTCCACCAACGAACTGCATTTCCTTTTGCCACTTATATCCTTACCATTATCGGCGTTTCGGTGGCCTCGCAAAAAAAGCGCGGTGGCATCGGCATGAACATTGCCATTGGCTTGGCCTTTATTTTTGTTTACATTTTTGCCATGAAAATGCTGACTGTTGCTGCTGTTAAGGTCGGTTTCCCGACGCTTTGGTCGGTTTGGTTACCTAATATGCTTTTTGCTATTGTGGCTTTTGTATTTTACCAGCGTTCCCAAAAGTAGTAGACCATTTCCCGAGCACAATATGCATGCCGTCTTCGGCAGCTTTTACATCCGGATGCACGGCGCTTGCTTCTGCAATATGTATGACCGCATCGTCGTACCTCGAAGAAAAATGACCTAAGAGAAGGTACTTGCACTTGGCGCGTTTGGCTTGTTCTGCGGCTTGCTTTGCCGTAGAGTGAAAAGTGCTTTTGGCACGCTCTAAATGCTGTTCCGTAAAAGTGGCCTCATGATATACTAAGTCTGCTCCTTCAATTGCTTCTAAATAATTTGGACTTGGCTTCGTATCCGAGCAATAGGCGTAGCTATAGGTAGGTACACTACCTAGTGTGAAATCTTTATAATCGTACAATTTTCCAGCTCGTTCAATGGATTTACCCGCTTTGAGCTTGGCAAAGTCTTCAATGAGTAGGCCAGCGTTGGCAATTGCTTTTTTATCCAGATTTAGAGGCTTGGGTTTTTCGTTGATTCTGTATCCAATTGTAGGGATTCGGTGCTTGAGCGCAAATGCATAAATTTCAATGAGGCGGTCCTCGAAAATGAGCTGGTTTTTTCCTGGATCTATCGTATGAAAAGAAAGATCAAATTCAAGCGGATGCCCACCAGCTGCTAACATGGCCTTGATGAGGTCTTCTAATCCGGGAGGCCCGAAAATTTGCAAGCGCTTGTTGCGGCCCAATAAATGCATGGTAGAAAGGAGCCCTGGAAGTCCAAAAAAATGATCACCATGGAGGTGAGAGATGAGGATATATTGAATTTTCTGGAGTTTAAGGCCGTATTTGCGCAATTGTTGTTGGGTTCCTTCTGCACAATCGATGAGTATATGACGTTCGTTGCAATTGACGTATTGTGCAGTTGCTTGTCTTTTACTTGTAGGCAAAGCTGCTCCTGAGCCGAGTATGTGGAGTTCAAAACTCACTGTGCGAGTAAATCGAGCGCGGCGTCTTTTGAATTCCCGATGGTAAGTACTTTGTCGAGCTGTGCGATTTCAATGAGTTTGAGTACGCTCGGTTGCAGGCCTGTAAGCGCAAATTTACCGTTGGTGTCTTTGCAAAGTCGGTTGGCAATAAGCACCGCAGATAGCCCAGAAGAGTCACAGTATTTGGTTTTTGACATGTCCAGTACGATGTAGTTCGTGCCCACTTTGTTGAGCTGCAAAAAATGAGCTTTGAGCTCTGGGGCATTACTGGCGTCTAGTTTTTCAACTTCGGTACTGACAACTACAATCTGACCTTGCGGGTCTACTGAAAAATTCATAGCAGTGGTTTGCTCAAAAATAGCGAAATTATCTTTCGATTTTCGCGGCGAGCAAATAAATAACAGCCATTCGGACCGCTACACCGTTTTCTACTTGGTCTAGTATGATGCTTTGAGGGGAATCCGCTACATCTGAGGAGATTTCAACGCCACGGTTTATCGGACCAGGGTGCATGATGACAATTTCTTTGGAGAGGCTGTCAAGTAGCGCTTTGTTGAGGCCAAATAATTGTGCGTATTCTCTGAGCGAAGGGAAGTATTTGATGTCTTGACGTTCGAGTTGGATGCGGAGCATATTGGCGACATCGCACCATTCGAGTGCTTCTCGGAGGTTGTTTGAAACTTTGACACCCAATTCGGAGATATATTTAGGAATCAGGGTGCTGGGTCCGCAGACCATGACTTCTGCACCGAGTTTTTGCAAGCAATAGATGTTGCTTAAGGCCACTCTTGAATGCAGGATGTCACCGACAATCACTACTTTTTTTCCTTCAACACTACCCAGTTTTTCTTGGATAGAGAAGGCGTCTAGGAGCGCTTGGGTGGGGTGTTCATGTGTGCCGTCTCCGGCATTGACCACTCTGGCTTTGATTTTTTGCGATAAAAATTTGGCAGCGCCGGGATTGGGATGCCTCATCACCACCATATCGACTTTCATGGCGAGGATGTTATTGACGGTATCTACAAGCGTTTCCCCTTTTTTGACCGAAGAACTTGCTGCACTGAAATTGACGACATCTGCCGACAAGCGCTTCTGGGCAAGTTCAAAGGACAAACGCGTACGGGTCGAGTTTTCAAAAAAGACATTAGCAATGGTGATGTCTCGGAGTGAAGGAACTTTCTTAATGGGGCGATTGATCACTTCTTTGAAACGAGCTGCAGTTTCGAGGATGAGTTCGATGTCTTGACGGGTGAGGTCTACAATACCGGTAAGGTGATCAACGCTGAGCTGCTTCATTGCCTTCTTTTGTGAATAATAATACTTGATCTTGACCTTCGATTTCATTCCATTCTACGGCTACGCGCTCTGAGGCGAGTGTGTCGACGGTTTTGCCGATGTAATCTGCCTGAATTGGTAAATCTCGGCTAAAGCGACGGTCTATGAGGGCGAGTAGCTGTACTTGCGACGGGCGGCCAAATGTAAGCAGCGCATCTAGCCCTGCACGGATGGTCCGACCTGTAAATAAGACATCGTCGATGAGGATGATGCGTTTGTTTTCTATGGAGAAATCGATGTTGGTGATACTTGGGAGTAAAGGCGTTTCTCTTCGGCGAAAATCGTCGCGGTGAAAGGTGATGTCGAGATTGCCTGCCTGAATGGGCTGTGTTAATATCGCTTCTAGCTGCGCTTTGATGCGGGTGGTGACGTGAATACCACGCGGCTGGAGACCAATAAGAATTGAATTTTCAAAGTTGTTGTGGGTCTCAATGAGTTCATGGGAAAGGCGTTTGAGCGTCAGTTCGAGCTGGGTGGCATTGAGGATGACTTGCTTTTCCATTAATGCAAAGATACTTTAAAAAATCTTTTTTTGGGAAGGCAAATCAGATAATAAGAAAAAACTGCCGGTTATCCAAAGTAAATCTGCGGATTGCATTTTATTTTCGGTGTGTAAAATGGCACTTGGTAAATCTTCAAAAACAGTCTCGATTCCTAGGCTCTTCCAATCGGCGAGATTCTTCGATCGAGGGTTGCGAAAAACACAAGCCGCAACATGTGCATTTTTGGGAAATAAATCAAGTATTTCTCGCGCATCTTTATCTTTTGAAGCACCGTACAAAATAAAAAGTTGCCCTTTACATTCTGTTTCAATCAAGGGGAGGGTGGCTGCTATTCCAGCGGGGTTGTGTGATACATCAATCATTATTTTTGGCGACTGCTGCCACGTCTCTAAGCGACCAAAAAAACCAGTGTTGGTTTGAAGGTTTTCAAGTGCTTTGCCTTGCACATCAGTTGAAAGTTCAAATCCAATTACTTTGAGCGCAAGCAAAGCTGTTTTGAAGTTATTTGCTCGATATCCAGATAATTGCTTATTGGGACTGCCAGATTGAAAATCTTCGGCAAAAAAGAGAGGTGCGTTGTTCAGCTGAGCTTGGTGCTCAAAAATACGCTTAGTTTCCGCTTGTTTTTCACCGATGATGACAGGTGTTTTTGTTTTGATGATTCCTGCTTTTTCACCCGCAATTGACTCAAGCGTGTTGCCAAGGAATTCTTGGTGATCCAAACCAATATTGGTAATGATACTTACTTTAGGACAGACGACATTGGTAGCGTCTAGCCTACCACCCAGTCCGGTCTCTATGACCAAGTAGTCGCATTGTTGAGCCTCAAAATAGGAGAGGGCCATTGCGAAGGTGAGTTCAAAAAAACTAGCGTCAATTGTCGAATTCAAGTTTTGAAAACGCGTGCAAAAATCAATCACATAACTTTGAGCGATCGGACAACCATTCACCCTAATCCGTTCTGAAAAATCGAAAATATGCGGCGAGGTAAACAAACCCACCTTGAAGCCGCTTTCTTGCAGCAGGCTCGCGCAATAGGCGGCGGTACTACCTTTGCCGTTTGTTCCTGCGATGTGAATAGTGGGTATTTTTTTCGGATCAATTTGTAGGATTTCGAGCAATTCAAATACCCGTTTTAGACCTGGTTTGTAGGCCTCTGCCCCTACATTTTGATAGGAAGGAAAGCGCTCAAATAACCAACTAACACATGCTTGATAGGCATTTTCTTGCATGAGATCAAAACATTAAGAAAGTCAGTACGCCACCAAGATAACCAGCAAGAGCCAGGAGTGAGAAGCGCTTGAGGTACCAACCAAAACCGATGTTTTCCATGCCCATGGCTACCACACCAGCCGCCGAGCCAATGATCAGAATGGAGCCGCCCGTCCCCGCTGTGTAGGCAATAAAATGCCAAGCATCGGCATCCATGCCATCTTTGAACATGCCAATGCTTGCCGCCACCAAAGGAACGTTGTCTATGATGGCCGAAGCTACGCCTAAAAATGAAATGTATAGTTCTTTGGAAATACCAGAGGCCAAAACATTTTCACCGAGTTGTTCGATCATTCCTAAGCTCTCCATGCCAGCAACGGTCATCAGGATGCCCAAGAAAAAGAGAACGGAAGGCATTTCAATTTTACTGAGTGCTTTTAGGGTTGGGCCAACATGTCTGCTTTTGTCTTGCTCGTCGAGAGCGCTTAAATTCAGGTTGCGTTTACTGGCTATTTCTCCGATAATTGCAAAAATTGCTAATGAAAACATCATCCCCATATAGGGTGGGAGGTGCGTGATGGTTTTGAAAATTGGAACAAAAATAATGAGCAAAAGCCCGCTGATGAGAATGAAAGCAGAGACTTTGTTTTTTTTAATGTCTTTTGGGGATGGGAGTTCTTGCTTGAAAATCTTGATTTTTTTGGCGATGAGCAACGGAATGACTAAAGTAACAAGGGCGGGTAAAAAAATGTGTTCGATTAATTTTAATGCACTCACTTTTCCAGCAATCCAGAGCATGGTGGTGGTGACATCACCAATCGGAGACCAAGCGCCACCTGCGTTGGCAGCAATGATCACAAAGCCAGCCATCCACATGCGCAGCTCTTTGTCTGTAACTATTTTGCGTAAAATAGAGATGAGTACAATGGTTGCGGTCAGGTTGTCGATGATGGCAGAAAGGATAAAAGTAAGAATAGAGACCACCAGCAATAATTGATATGCGGTCTTGACTTTGATGAGGGCTTGCACACTTTTGAAACCATCGAAATAATCAATCATTTCTACAATGGCCATTGCGCCCATTAAGAAAATCAGGATCTCGGCTGTTTTACCAAAATGATGCAGTAAGTTTTCGCTCAGCGCATGTATGTCTGTGGCATTCACAGCAATGAGGGCCCAAGAAAGGGTCATCATGAGTAAAGCTGGAATCAGCTTATCTATTCTGAGTAGATGTTCTAAACTGATCGCGGCGTAGCCGATGCAAAAAATGAGTACGAGCGATAGTTCCACAAAGTTGATTTAAACGAGTTGCTTGAGTGCAATTTCAAAAGCAGTTTTGGCGATTCCTCTTTTACTCGGATTCATTTGATGCGTGTTTTGGAGTGCTTTGAAAATGGTTTGGCTGGCATCTTCAAAAATAAGCGCATCGTCCATGCTTTCTAAATCTGAGCTCATGAGGTAAGCAAAAACGCGTGCCATGCCGCAGTTGGCGATGAAATCTGGAATAAGAGCGAGCGAAGCGTCTGCTTTTTCGGCGATAGGTCCAAAAAAGATTTCTTGATCCGCGAAAGGTACATTTGCCCCAGAAGAAATGACTTCTACGCCAGCAGCCAACAATTGATTGAGTTGCGCTTCGGTAATCATGCGGCTTCCCGCACAAGGAATAAAGATATCGGCAGGAGTTGACCAAAATGAGCTATTTACTTCGTCATAACTGAGTAGGTTGGGTGCATTGAGTTCGTTGCCATTTTTTGAAATGAAAAGATCGCGAATTTGCTCAAATGTAAAGCCTTCTGTCTGAATAAGACCGCCAACGCGGTCAATGATCCCAACTACTATGGCACCTTTTTGGGCAAGATAGTAGGCAGCAGCCGAGCCAACGTTGCCCCAGCCTTGTACCAAGACGCGTTTGCCAGCCAATTGACCTCCCCAAATGTTGTAGTAGTGTTCGATGGATGCGGCAACACCATAGCCAGTAATCATGTCTGCAACAACATAATTTTTACTGAGTTCAGGGCTGTATTGCTCGTTTTCAAGTATTTTGGCTACGCCTCGCTGTAGTTGTCCAATACGGTTGATTTTTTGAGTATCATTGGGCTTGAAATGCCCGTTGAATACGCCTTCTTGAGGGTGCCAAACACCGCAGTCTTCAGTCATAGGGATCACTTCATGGATTTCGTCCACGTTGAGGTCTCCGCCCGTACCATAGTACGATTTTAGAAGCGGAGAGACAGCGGCAAACCATCTTTGCAATACTTCTTTTTTGCGCGGATCTTTGGGGTCAAAGTTGATGCCAGATTTAGCACCGCCAATTGCTGGCCCTGCTACGGTGAATTTAACTTCCATGGTTTTGGCCAAGGACTCTACTTCGCGTTTGTCTAGACCAACTCGCATGCGAGTGCCTCCTCCGGCAGCCCCACCCCTCAAGGAGTTGATGACCACCCAACCCTCGGCTTCTGTTTGGGAATCTTTCCATTCAAAAACGATTTCAGGTCTTTTATTTTCAAATTTGGAGAGGAGTTCTTTCATGCGTATTTTTCTATGATGTTAGCGTTGCAAAAATACCAATTTTTAAGCTGGTATAGTGCATTTTTTAGGAGATGCGCCCTTCAAAGTCGTGGAGAATTCCCGTTCGCAAGGCTTCTTTAGCACCTGTAACTTCGCACAGCGTTGTAGGTTCGTTGCGGAGAAAGCGTGCACCCAAATAGGCAAAAATCAGCGCCTCTTTAAAGTTGATGAGTTGCGCGTTGGGTTTGATGAATGTTCCCGCAAAAGAAGCGCCTAGTAATTCCATCAAAAAGTCGTTGTGCGCACCGCCGCCGCTAACGTAGATAGCAGTGAGGTCTAATTTTTTGAATGCCGCGAGGCTCATTTGCACCAATACTTCTAAATGCGTTCGCAAGCGATCAGGTAAATTCAAAGTCTTAAAATGAGGGAGGTAATTCGCTTCTAGCCATTCCGTACCTAACGATTTGGGACCATTGAGTTTAAAAAAATCTTCAGCGCATACTTTGGAATAAGTTGTCTGATCTACTTTGCCAGTGCGCGCAAGCGCCCCATTTGCATCGTAATCCAAGCCAATTTCTTGCATCCAGCGATTCATGGGCAAATTGGCTGGTGCGATATCAAACGCAAGTGCTTGGTTGTTTTTGGTGGTAGAGATGTTGGCAAAGCCACCTAAATTCAGAAAACCATCGGCAAATTTAGAGAAGAGTTGTTGGTCGCCAATAGGAACAAGTGGTGCACCTTGACCACCTGCACTTACGTCGAGCTGCCGAAATTGATTGATAACCGGAATTTTAGTCAGGTAATTGAGTGTGGTACCGCAGCCAATTTGGGTCGTGTAGCCCTTTTCTGGCTGATGAAAAATGGTTTGTCCGTGCGCCGCTATGGCCGTAATATCTTGTCGATCAATGTCAAATTCTGTAATAAAATCGTTGACGCATTGGGCATAGAATTTGGCAATTTGTTGGTCGAGCTCAAAAATTTGTGGAGCACTGCAGGAATAAATATGCAAAAGTTGCTCAAAAATAGGCTGAGGTAGAGGAAAAGTTTTTGAGTTAATAATTTGAAATTCAGTATGTTGTGAATTTGAAAAATCAAATGAAACACGAGCGATATCCAAACCATCCAGCGAGGTGCCGGACATGAGACCTAATAACTGTACATTATTGTAGGTATTTGCTTTCAAGAGAATTGGAATTCGTTTATTTTTGTCAAAATTAAAATAAATCAGTCAACATGAATTTCGAACTTACTGAAGAACACCTTGCCGTCAAAGAAGCAGCCCGTGATTTTGCTCAAAATATCCTTAAACCTGGCGTTATTGAACGCGACAACCAACAAAAGTTTCCCGCAGAAGAAGTAAAGCAACTCGGCGAGCTCGGTTTTATGGGCATGATGGTCGATCCTAAATACGGTGGAAGCGGTATGGATACTTTATCATATGTATTGGCCATGGAAGAAATATCGAAGGTAGATGCCTCTACTTCGGTCTGTATGTCCGTGAACAATTCGTTGGTTTGTTGGGGTTTAGAAACCTTTGGTTCGGAAGAGCAAAAACAAAAATACCTCGTGCCACTTGCCAAAGGCGAAAAAATCGGCGCTTTCTGTTTGTCTGAGCCAGAGGCAGGGTCTGACGCCACCTCTCAGCGCACTACGGCTGTAGATATGGGTGACTACTACCTTTTAAATGGTACCAAAAACTGGATCACCAACGGGTCCTCAGCTTCAATTTATCTCGTGATTGCCCAAACCAATCCAGAACTTGGTCACAAAGGAATCAACGCCCTCATCGTCGAGCGCGGCATGGAAGGTTTCGTTGTCGGTGCCAAAGAAGACAAAATGGGTATCCGCGGTAGCGACACACATACTTTGCTATTCAACGATGTCAAAGTTCCGAAAGCAAACCGCATCGGCGAAGATGGTTTTGGTTTCAAGTTTGCGATGAAAACACTTTCTGGCGGCCGAATCGGAATTGCAGCTCAAGCATTAGGTATTGCTGGCGGAGGTCTTGAATTGTCATTGGCATACGCCAAAGAACGCCAAGCTTTCGGAAAAGAAATCTACAAACACCAAGCCATTGCCTTCAAATTAGCTGATATGGCTACAGAAATCGAAGCTGCACGCCTATTAGTTTACAAAGCGGCCCAAGACAAAGATGCTGGCCGTAACTACGACCAATCTGGCGCTATGGCCAAGCTTTACGCCTCCAAAGTAGCTATGGAACAAACCGTCGAGGCGGTACAAATTCATGGTGGCTATGGCTTCGTGAAAGAATACCACGTAGAGCGCCTGATGCGCGATGCAAAAATTACACAAATCTACGAAGGCACCTCTGAAGTACAGAAAATTGTGATCTCTAGAGGTATCCTCAACGCTTAAAACTCAGCTTATGCTTGCTCCTTTTCATTTGCAGCAATGGATCAACGAAAACCGTGACCTACTCAAACCTCCGGTCTCGAACAAAAACTTGTACCGAGAAGCCGGAGATTTCATCGTCATGGTGGTTGCGGGCCCCAACGCACGCAAAGACTACCATTTTAATGAGAGCGAAGAGCTCTTTTATCAAATTGAGGGCGACATCACAGTTCGGATTCAACATGAAGGTCAGGCAAAAGATATTATTGTAAAAGAAGGCGAGATGTTCTTGTTGCCCGCCAACACACCTCACTCGCCTGCAAGAGGTGCCAATACAGTTGGTTTAGTCATCGAGCGCGTGCGCAAAGGCACTGACCTCCAAGATGGCCTGATGTGGTTTTGTGAAGCCTGCAATGAGCACCTACACACTTATCGCTTTCACCTCGAAAATATTGAAAAAGATTTCTTGCCGCGTTTCAAAGAATTTTACGGTTCTGAAGCGCTCCGCACCTGTAAGTCTTGTGGACATATAATGGAAGTGGATCCTAAATTTGTTTAGGATCCACTTGCTATTTGTCTCGAAAATGAGTTTTTGAACGCCGCTATTTATTGCTGAATAAGCGTGAGGCGGTGTTTGTCTCCGGTCTGAAAAATCTCTTCTTCTAATACCATGCGCTTGTTGCGCAATTCTTTAATGCTGTATTCGTGAATAGGATTCACGGTAGTGGTATCCGCATAGAAGAGCACACTCGTTTCGTCTTCTCCAAAAACCCAAGTACCGTGGCTATACGTACCTTGAAGTTGACCTAGCTCATTTGAATAATTGGAAATAGAATAAGTACCGTCTTTATCGATACTCATTTTGGTGGTGATGGCAGCATCAAAGACGTTGTTGCCGTTGAGTACGTAATCGGAAAGTTTCCAGTCATTGCATAAACGCGCTTTTCTTGTATGCATTGAAAAAGAAGGGCCTTCGCTGTATTTAGAACAACCTACTAGCCCTAGAGTCAATAAAGAAAGTGAAAAGAGAACAGCCTTCATTTTTATGTTTTTTTTCAAATGTACTACTTTTTGGCCAATAAAAAAGCCGCAACGAATTGCGGCTTCAGATTGTTTGTTGACAATGCTTATTGAGCAGTGAAGGTTTGAATCACGGTTTCAGAACCATCTACACTTTTTAATTTAAGTTCTTTTCCGGCAAGACGAAGGATTTCTTGGCTATCTGAACCAGTAAGACCGTCCACTGTAGTAATGAGATTCAATTTGTCGTCAGAAAACGCCCAAGTTCCAGTAAAGTCGTTGGTGTAATTGAACCCCATGTAGCTGTAGGAAATGAGCACACTGTATTTTCCATCTTTGGTGATTTCCATGGTTTGAGTAAGGCCTGTTAAGGCATCCGCAACACCATTGGTTGTTTGTGCTGTAAGTTTCCAAGAGCCTGTTAAACGAGCGGTTTTAGAGGAAAGTGCCAAACCTGGTCCTTCTTCGTATTTGCCACAAGATGTTAAAGTTGCTGAGCTCACTGCCAAAGTAGCCAAGCCGATAAAAAATAGTTTTTTCATAATTTTTCAAGTTTCAACAAATCTAAGTAAAGACTTGAACATTCACAATAACATGAGTAATTTTATCACATGAAGTTAAGCCACAGACAACTCGGACAAGGTAAACCGCTTGTTATTTTGCACGGTCTTTTTGGTTCTTCTGATAACTGGCTTACTCACGCCAAGAAATTGGCTGAGTATTATGAAGTCACGCTTGTCGATTTGCGCAACCACGGCCATTCTCCATGGTCTGCAGAATTTTCTTATCCTCTAATGGTGCAAGATCTTCAAGGTTTACTTCTAGAGCTTCAAATCCATCGTCCCATTTTATTAGGTCACTCGATGGGCGGTAAGCTTGCCATGCACTACGATCAAGCACACCCTGATTCGCTCGAAAAACTCATTGTGGTCGATATGGGCGTCAAGGCTTATCCGCCGCATCATGCGCACATTCTGGCGGCAATTCACGCCATAGATCTGAGTAAGTTAAGTGCAAGAAGCGAAGCCGAGGCCATTCTCAAAACATTTGTAGATTCCGAAGGGGTTCGGCAGTTTTTATTGAAAAACTTATATTGGGAAGAAAAAGGAAAATTGGCGTGGCGCGTCAATTTTCCGGTTCTTGAAGCGAGTATGAACGAAATATTGAGTGCGCTTCCCGAATTTGAGTCTTTTACACCTGCGCTATTTATACGTGGTCTGCTTTCTAATTATATTCTGGATGAAGATATTGCACAACTGGAAAGTTATTATCCAGATGCTCAGTTTTCGTCTATACCACAAGCCGGCCATTGGGTGCATGCAGAAGCTCCTGATGCATTTCTAGATGCTGTTTTGTCTTTTAGTTTAAGGTAAGTTTCTACCCAATTTTAATTCTTATTTCGGTTTAATTCTTATTTCGGAATTTATGGCAATAAAAAAGGGAGCCCGAGGGCTCCCTTTTCATTTCCAAATCGGAAAGATTATTTGCGAATCGCAAGTTTTTTGCTTACTGTTGTGCCATTAGCAGCAACAGTTACAGTGTACATTCCACTGTTCAAAGCGCTTGTATTGATTTCAACAACTTGTGTTCCGTTTACACCAGACAAAGATTGAGTAGCAACAACTTTGCCAGCCATGTCGATCACATTGATCATGGCATCAGAAGTGTTCTTCATAGTGAAAGTCACACTTGTTGCATCTGCAGCTGGGTTTGGAGCTACTTCAAGTCCAAAAGAGTTTGAAGTTTCTTTGATACCTAAAGCTGGATCAAAGTTCATGCGAACCATTGGCTGTGAAGTAGTGTAGTACCAAGTAAGGTCTGTCATGTCGTAGTAGAAACATGTTTGAGCTGGTGCAGGACCAGCAGTACCGACAACGAGGTCATTGGTTGCGCCACCGTCTCCGTTAGAACCAGCTACCAAAAGGTATGACTCTCCGGCGTTGAGTGGGTAGTTACCACCAAGGAAAGAAAGTGTTACTTCAGCATCGATATCGTTTGAAGTCAATACATAAGGACCTGTTTCGTCTACGTAGAGGAAATCTCCTGTAGCTGGGTCGATAGAATACAACTTCAAGTAGATTTCTGCACCGATTTCTGCAGCACCATTCACATATACTGAACCACCACCAATTGTTGTGTTGGCGAAGATGTCGAAGATGTTACCAACCTCGAAGCCCATTCCACCATTGAAAGAACCGTTAGTTGCTGTTCCGTTGTCACGAGAATATACGTAAGGGTTGATGGCAACAGAGGCGTAGTTGCTGAGTGTGTTGTTAGAGGCGTCACCATCGTTGTTGCCCATGGTTACGGAACCTGAAACAGAAATTGTAGCAGTTGCTGTTCCTGGTGTTAATGTAGTAGTACAAGCCAGTGTATCTACGTTGCCAACCAAAACTGGCGTAGCAGCAGAAGAACCAGAGAAAGCACCAGCGGTTGCTGTGAAAACGGCATCTTGTTGGTCAAGGGCACCGATGTTTTCTACTAAACCAGAAAATTCGATTTCGGTAACTTGAGAGGCAGGAACTTGGTAGTAAGCCAAACGCTCAGCCCAAAAACCAGTAGAACCCCAATAGATACTGTTCAATTTAAGATCATTTGCTTCAGGGACGTAAAGTTCTACGTCGTCTACGGCCCAATACCAACCCCAGTAATCGTTGTCGTCGTAATAGAATTGAACTTTTACTTGAGATGAACCTGCACACCATTGTGATACATCGATGACAGTGACCTCTGGATTACCTGAGTTTTGATTTGGCGTTGAGTAGTCTGTTTCATTTGACATTTCGTATTCATGCCAAGTAGCACCGTTATCGCCGGAAACGCGAACACCGCGGGTGTCGTGCCACCAACGGAAGTTGTGGTGGTATTTCAATTTGACAACACTGTGTGCAGAACAGTCGATGGTACCGACGTTTGTAGCGGTAGTGATGAT
>Ga0315905_10005204_pt1 | contig 13261 bp, 11 predicted proteins | sample LakEriMetagenome_5_FD_203522 | JGI IMG/M metagenome (GOLD analysis project Ga0315905, IMG submission 203522) | Freshwater fungal communities from buoy surface, Lake Erie, Ohio, United States - Buoy 4 MA121 | ecosystem: Environmental > Aquatic > Freshwater > Lake | place: USA: Lake Erie, Ohio... | reverse complement strand
AACAAGAAAAGTGTTTGCATCATCGATGATGATTCCATTTACCTCATGCTGGTAAACCGGATCATTTCCATGAACAGGCTAAGTGATGATGTGGTCGAATTTGCCAATGGCAAAGATGCTTTCGATAAACTCAGGCAGATGAATCTGATGGAAGAGAAAATGCCCGATATCATACTGCTGGATTTGAACATGCCCATCTGGAACGGCTGGGATTTCCTGGATGAGTTTCAAAAACTGAATCTTGCGGTAATTCCGGATGTGTACATCATTACCAGCTCAGCCAATCCGGAAGAAAAGGCAAAAGGCTTGAGCTATCCAATAGTAAAGGGATTTCTGGTAAAGCCCATCTCAGTGGATTCGCTACGGTCCATATTCCTTCCCTGAGCCGGGCTTTTATCAGCAGTACTGCATCAGGCAGGCTTCCAGCACATCGAGGTCTGCCTTCCGGTTGTACAGCGGTGCAATGGCGAGGCGAATTACATCTGGCTTTCGGTAATCTCCTGTAATACCGGCGCTTTTCAGACGGGCAAAAAACTCCTGCGGATTATTTTTCACCTGAAAAGAAAGCTGGCCACCCCTTTCCGGCCCTGTAAGAATTTTCATGCCCGGAATTTCCCGAAGCAGGGCTTCCATCCGGGAAACAAGTTGCTGCTGCCTTGCAACCAACACGCTGAAATCAAAGCGCTTGAATTCTTCCAGGGAGGCCCTCAGGGCAGCCAGTGACAAAATGTTCTCATTGCTCAGTTGCCAGCCTTCTGCACCGTAGGCCGGAGAAAAATGGCTTTCCATGAGGAAGCGCCGCTCGCCCTTCTGTCCGAACCAGCCTGCAAAACGAGGGAGTGATTCATCGCTTGCATGCTTCTCATGTACAAAAATGCCCCCGACTGCACCGGGACCTGCATTCAGGTATTTGTAGCTGCACCAAACGGCAAAGTCGGCTCCCCATGCATGCAGTTGAAGTGGTACATTGCCAATGGCGTGGGCCAGATCAAATCCGCAGCGGGCGCCGGAGGCCTGAGCGGCTGCGGCAATAGCTGCCATATCAAAGCATTGCCCGCTCCGGAACTGTACTCCGGAAAAAAGGACAAGGGCAAGTTCTTCTTCATGGTCTGTGATGGCAGACAAAATATCTTCTGTTTCAATCAGAAAAGAGTCTTTGCGGGGAAAAACCTCTATCAGGCATTCCTTTGGGTCAAGCCCGTGGAATTTCAGCTGGCTTTCCACGGCATAGCGGTCGGAAGGAAACGCTCCGGCTTCAATCAGAATCTTCCGCCTTTTTCCTTTGGGCTGAAAAAAAGAAACCATCATTAGGTGGAGGTTGCTGCTGAGGCTTCCCATGGCCCGCACTTCGGATTCGCTTGCTCCGCAAAGTCTTGCAAGACCCGGGCTCAGCAAATCCGGATAATCATACCAGCGTCTTCCGGCATCAAAATGAGCATCAACTGCTAAGCCGGCCCAGTCTTGCAGAACCTCTGAAATTGCCGCTGAAGTCGTTTTGGGCTGCAGGCCCAGGCTGTTTCCGCAGAAGTAATGCAATGGCCTGCCCTCATTTTCCGGGATGCAGAATCGCTTGGAAGATGCCTCGAAAAGGTCTTCTGTAATCGGGCTTTCGGAACCATTCATGGAGCAAAATAAACCATATTCCGTTTATCAGCTCCGGGCAGAAAAAAACCCAGGAATTCCTGGGTTTTTTTCTGTGACCAAATCGGGTTTATTAAAAATGAGTATGATTGGCTTCGTGGTGATTTTCAGAGCGGTATTGAAATATGTTCCAGCCATGTTGTTTTTGCATCATTTTGCGGTGGCTGCGCTCATTGATACGGGAGTTTTCTTTTTTCTCAGAACGGTATGCCTTGGCAAATTGTCTGGGAGTCAGGTGCAATGAAGTCAACATATAGGAGATCCCTTTTTTCTTATCAGGACCGGACCGTCCGGTCGCTGCAGCATCCTGCATAAACATGGAAACAAAAACGAAGGCAACAAAGGCGATGCGGAAGAAATTTGCGGAGGCTTTCATGGCTGTAAAATTTTATTGTTGAACAGATAGAGCCCGACACGAAAATTCCTTTTGCTGGTTTCAGCAGGAGCAGAAAAAAACTTATTTTCTTCTGAAAAAAATACTTAAACAATTGAATTATAAATACTTTAATGAGACAAAAAATCTGGTTTTTTTCTCCCGGCCCTTGCTGCAGCTAGATTTGGCCCGCAGAGGCAGGTAATGAATTGAAGTCAGTAATACGGGTAAATGCGCTCCGGAAAAAAAGAAGGCTTCGCTCTAAGCGAAGCCTTCCTTAAAATAATTTATCCCTCGATTATTTCCAGAAAAAGCCCTTCCGCCATTTCGGGGAAATTTTTACCCGGTTTTGCGGCACAGCCACTCTTCCCGGCAGGTTGTAAGGTGAAAGCTCATAACCAAAACTGCCCTCATTGATGATCAGTTCGCTGCCTGTGAGGGAAGCTATGCTCACCACATTGCTGCTGTCGCAGGTGAAGTTCTCAGATTCATGGGAGTAGCAGAATTTTTGTCCGGGGGCTTCAGCATTCCATTTCCACCAGCTCAGGTTAATATCTGATGCATCAATTCCGGTGCTGTCTTCCAGAAAAATGGAACCCTGTATCAGGTAGGTGCCGGATGAGGTGAAGGTTACAGTGAGCAGACCAATGGTATCGAAATCGAGAATAGCCTCGCCGTCAGCAAGAAAGCGCTCGGCTTTCCATGTGCGGCAAAGCAGAGAGGTGTTGCTGGCATTGCCCACCTGGGAGACAACGCGGTTTCCGGTAAGGTTTAAGGCATTTCCTGTGCTTGGAGTGAAGGAAAAACTCAGATTGTCTTCGCTGATGTTGGATATGTCCATTTTGCCGAAGTTCCGGATTTCAATGGTTTTGCTGTCCAGTGCACGGTAAAAGTAAGTGCGTATGCTGTCCGGACTTTGCCGGCTGGCACCAAATACTACAATGGCCTGAGCGCTGTTGTTGAATTCCAGGGAGGAAAAAGAAGCACCGCTGATGTCCCATCTTTTCTGAATCTGGCTTGCCAGTGTGTTCACCGGACTCGTCGGTGTGTTTTCATCCTTTTTGCAGGAGAACAGCATGCTTGTTGCCAGCACAAGGGCCGAAAGAGAAACTTGCCGGATGGCTGCGATGGTATTCATTGATAGTATCTTGATTTTCATTCCGCAATTTTCTGGTTTTTCCATCTGATTTGCAAGAGGATTCCGTATCCGGTGCCCTGCTCTGGCTTCATGAAATATTCCCCCTCTTCTTCTTGTGTTTTCAGCTTATTTTCGCTAAATCGCAGGCCCTTTTTAAAAAGGATTTCCCAACATGCTGGAATACATCGACCTCATCGAGCAGACCTTTGAATTTCCCACGGATGAATTCCGCGTGGAAAACAATGAACTCCAATTCAATGGAGTGCCCCTGATGCCCATCATTGAGCAATATGGTACACCGCTGAAAATCAGTTATCTTCCCAAAATTTCCGAGCATATTCAGAAAGCAAAGGGCTGGTTTCAGAAGGCCTTCGACAAGTACGGCTATGAGGGAAAATATACCTATTGCTATTGCACCAAGTCCAGCCACTTTCGTTTTGTAATGGAGGAGGCGCTCAAAAACGACATCCACATCGAGACCTCCTCGGCCTACGATATTCCCATCATCCGGGAATTGTTCAAGCGGGAATTGGTGAACAAGGACACCTACATTCTGTGCAATGGCTACAAGAGGCCGCTTTACCTGCAGTACATCAGCGAACTCATCAACGATGGTTTTCATAATTGCATTCCCATTCTGGATAACCTTACGGAGATTGATTATTATGAGCAGCATGTCAAGGTGAACTGCCAGGTGGGCATCAGGATTGCTGCAGATGAGGAGCCCAATTTTGAGTTCTATACCTCCCGGCTGGGTATCCGCTACAACGAAATCATCGACTTGTACAAGAAACGCATTGAGGGCCGGGCTAAATTCAGCCTGAAAACCCTGCATTTCTTTGTAAATACAGGAATGAAGGATACCGCCTACTACTGGAATGAGCTTTCCAAGTTTGTGGAACTTTACTGTGAGCTCAAGAAAATTTGTCCGGAACTGGACAGCATCGACATCGGCGGTGGCCTTCCCATCCAGACTTCCATGCAGTTTGAGTTTGATTATGAGTACATCATCGACCAGATTGTGGAAAACATCCAGTACATCTGTCAGGAACGAGGTGTTCCGATGCCGGACATTTTTACAGAATTCGGCAGTTTTACCGTGGGCGAAAGCGGTGCTGTAATTTACTCCATTCTGGATCAGAAGCAGCAGAACGACAAAGAACTCTGGTACATGGTGGATTCATCCTTCATCACCAACCTGCCGGATGCCTGGGGCCTCAATCAGAAATACATCATGCTGGCGGTGAATCACTGGAACAAACGCTATCACCCGGTGAATCTCGGCGGGCTTACCTGCGATTCCATGGATTATTACAATTCAGAGGCGCACAGTTCGGTGGTATTTCTTCCGAAGATTGATGATGGTGAGCAGCTTTATGTAGGCTTCTTCCATACCGGTGCCTATCAGGAATCACTTGGCGGATACGGTGGAATCCAGCATTGCCTTATCCCCGCTCCCAAGCATGTGCTGATTCACCGCGATGAAAAAGGCAGCATCAGCACGGAGTTGTTTGCTACCGAGCAAGACAGCGAAAGCATGCTCAAAATTCTCGGCTACCGCTGAGAATTTGAGCTGGCTTTCTATTTCCGGCCCTGCACAAAGCGCATCGGGTAGCTGTGCTTCACGCTGCCCTTCAAAATGTCGGCAAGTTTACCTTTGATCAGCTGCTTGCGCAGCGGTGAGAGATGGTCGATGAAAAGCCTTCCTTCTATGTGGTCGTATTCGTGCTGAATTACCCTCGCCATCATTCCCTCGAATTCCCGGATTTGCTCCTTACCTTCTTCATCGGTAAAGCGGATCTTTATCCTGTCCGGACGCTTTACAGCCTCCCGGATTCCGGGAATGCTCAGACAACCTTCCTCACAGGACCAGATTTCGCCTGGTTCTTCCAGCATTTCTGCATTGATGAAAGCCATCTTGCAGCCTTTGTATTTTTCCTCGTCCAGCAATTCGGCATCAATCACAAAAAGGCGGACGGATTTTCCGATCTGCGGGGCAGCAAGGCCGCAGCCATCGGCATTGTACATGGTTTCGTACATGTCGGCAATCAGCGTTTTCAGGTCCACGCTATTCGGGTCGGTATCAATGGCCTTTTCCTTCAAAACAGGACTACCGTAGGCAACAATTGGTAATATCATGGCAGAATCTCAGCGCAAAAATAGGCAATCTGCCGCTCAGCATCTCATAAAACTGCTGATAAGCACTTTTTGAAAAATTGAGCAGAATGGGTTGCACCGCATTTCTTCCCGTATATTTTTGCATCCCCTTCGAAAGCGCCTTCCCAAGGTGCCTGTTTCGGGGAGAATTAATACCACTTGAAATCGTATGACCGAAGTAAAATTATCTGCCAAACAACGCATTCTTTCGGAATGCCTCAGAATTCAGCGGGAGGTTGTGGAAAATGCCCGCAAAGCCATGAACGAAGCACAGGAAAGTGCCAATGAAAACGACGATAACACAGAGGAAAAGCTCTATAATTCATACCGGGAAGAAATGCATAATAAGCGCGACATGTTTGCCCGGCAGTTTGATCTGGCCATGGAAGACCTCAACCAGCTCAATCAGATTGTAACTTCCAAAGAATACTTCAAGGCCGAATTTGGATCAGTGGTGGAAACCGACGGAGGCACCTATTTTATTTCTACCAGCCTTGGCCAGGTGAAGGTAGATGGAAAGTTGATTTTTGCGGTCTCGCCGCTTGCACCCGTTTATCGCACTTTTGAAGGCAAAAAATCCGGTGAAACTTTCCAGTTCCGCGATCGCAGTTTCAAAATCAAAGAAATTTACTGAGCATGGCCCGAAGGCTTTCGGCGGTTCCTTTTCTGAACCAGGCGGAATGCCGCACCATTCTGGATGTACGCAGCCCGGCTGAATATGGCCTCGGCCACATACCGGGCGCATTTTCCTTTCCCTTGTTTACAGATGAAGAACGCGCTCAGGTAGGCACGCTGTACAAACAGGAAAGTAAGCTCAGTGCTGTCCTTCAGGGTCTGGAGTTTACAGGACCGAAAATGGCACAGTTTGTAAGGTCGGCATTGAGTTTGTGTCCGGATGGAAAAGCGGCCCTGTATTGCTGGCGCGGTGGAATGCGCAGTGGCAGTATGGCCTGGTTGCTGGAGGCGGCGGGCATGGACATCGTTCTGCTCGAAGGTGGGTATAAAGCATTCCGAAATGAGGTGCTGCATGCTTGTCCGATTCCTTCTGAAATCCGTGTTATTGGCGGATTTACCGGCAGCCGCAAAAGCGAGATTCTGTGCTGCCTTCCTGAACTTGGCCATGCCATTCTGGATCTGGAGGCACTGGCCAGTCATAAGGGCTCATCTTTCGGAAACATCGCCCTGCCACCGCAGCCACGACAGGAACAGTTTGAAAATCTCATTTATATGGCATTGCGCTCTCACGACCCGGAAAGAATTCTCTGGGTTGAAGATGAAAGCAAGGCCATCGGCAAGCTTCGGATTCCCGATTCCCTGCATGCAGCAATGCGGGATAGCCGCGTGATTTTCATTGAAAAATCCCGGGAAGAGCGCCTGCTGCACATTGCAGCTTCTTATGGAAAAGAAAGCGTTGATGAATTAAAGGAGGCCATGCAGCGTATTGGTAAACGCCTGGGGGGTCAGGCGCTGAAGGAGGCCATGGAATTTCTGGAGTTTGGAAATATTCCGGCCGCCGCTGCCATTTCCTTACAGTATTACGATAAGGCCTACCTTTTCGGCCTGGAGCAGCGTGATCAGAAGCTGGTGACCCGGTTGAAATGTGCCGGACTTACCGATCCGGAAATTGCGGGTTTATTGATTTTACAGGGATAGAAGGGCAGATAATTTTCTGGCCCTGCCAACCGGGCCGAATTTCCCATCTGGCCTTGGGGGACGCAACATATTGCCGGCAAGCCCCTTTACACCATAGTTATCTTATGCCGTGGTCCGGTCAATCAGGGCTTTTACATCGTGGATGGCTTCGCGGTATTTGCTCCGGAATACTCACTCCGTGCAAGACAGGTTGTAATCCATTCATTTTCAGATTGAAATTCTGACATTAACCATAGAATGATGATGGTAAGGATATGTTTCACGATGAGGCAATTGGGTGAACAACAAATTGAATCTGCCTGTTATGGTTTTTGAAAATTATCATAATTGCCGCCCGGTTAGGAATAAATTCTGAAATGGATTTCTTCTACCTTTCAGCCCAATTTATGGCTATGATTAAAACTAACTTTTTGCTTGTCGCACTTTGCCTTGTCTGGCAGGTTCAGGCCCAGACAAAAGCGCAGCCCGAAGCAAAAGAAACAGCACAAAGTGCTAATCTACAGGTCGTTACCACGATGGGAAAAGTAAACTATGGCGACAAAGTGCTGGACTACGAAACCAAAGCCGGTTACCTGGATTTAAAATCTGATACCGGCAAAGTTCTGGCTAAGATCTTTTTTACCTATTACAGAAAATCGGGCGCTGAAACTGCTTCCCGGCCCATCACTTTTTGTTTTAATGGCGGGCCCGGTTCGTCTTCGGTCTGGCTGCATATGGGAGCGCTGGGACCAAAACGGGTTCTGCTGAGGGATGATGGTACAGCCACAGCGCCACCATACAAAAACATCAACAACGAATTTTGCTGGCTTGACAAATCAGACCTTGTTTTCATCGATCCGGTTTCAACCGGATTTAGCCGTGCTGCTGGCAAGGAAAACCCAAAGCAGTTTCATGGCTATCAGGAAGATGTGGAAGCCGTGGCCTCTTTCATTCGTTTTTTTCTGAGCAAATACGAACGATGGGGTTCAGCCAAGTTTCTGGCAGGCGAAAGCTATGGCACCACAAGGGCGGCTGGTTTGAGCAAGTTTCTTCAGGATCAGTACCGCATCTACATCAATGGACTTTTTCTGATCTCGCCGGTACTCAACTTTGGCACAAATGACTACTATGTAGGCCACGACCTGCCACGGGCCCTGTACCTGCCATCCTACACCGCTGCAGCCTGGTACCACAAAAAGCTAAGTGCTGAACTGCAGTCCGATTTCCCCAAAGCCTTAAAGGAAAGCGAGGATTTTGCCATTGATGTATATGGCCCGGCATTGATCAAAGGCGATTGGATGCCAAAAGCGGATCAGGAAAAACTGGCCGAAAAGCTGTCGTACTATTCAGGTTTGTCGAAACAATATTGGCTCGATAATAACCTCCGCGTAGATGAAAACCGGTTTTACAAAGAACTACGCCGCAAAGACGGACTTACCATAGGCCGGCTCGACGCCCGCTTTACCGGAACCGATCTGGACAACGCAGGCGAAAATGTCAGTTACGACCCCTCTTTTACCAATATTGACGGACCCTTTACCTCCTCCATCAACGACTACCTGCAAAAGGACCTGCAGGTAAAAGAAGAAAAACCTTATTCCATTATGGCGAATGTCTGGCCCTGGAACTACAACAATGTGCAAAACAAATTTCTGAATGTGGCCGAAAGCCTTCGGGATGCCATGGCCAAAAACCCCGCTCTCAAGGTGTACATCGGCAGTGGGTACTACGATTTCGCCACACCCTATTTTACTGCCAGATACGATGTGGAACACATGTTTCTGCGACCGGAAAGCAAAAAGAACATCCGGCACCATTTCTACCAGAGCGGCCACATGTATTACATCAACCGGCCCGACATGGTCCAGTTTAAAAAAGATGTGGATGCGTTTTATGATTGGGCAGTGAGGGACCTGAGGTAAGAAGGAGCGGAAGCTGCTGCTTCGGAAAAATTGTCAATCACCTTTCAGGATAAAAATGAACTCAGGAACTTTTTTTTTGCAACATGCCAATTTCTCTATTCTGTCGTGAGTCCGGTTCAGGTCCCGCTCTTCTGATTCTTCATGGAGTTTTCGGATCCGGGGAGAACTGGTTTACAGTGGCAAAAAAATTTTCGGAGCATTTCAGGGTTTTTCTGATTGATCAGAGAAACCATGGAAGATCTCCGCATTCTGATGATTTCAGCTACGATGATCTGGTAGAAGACCTGAGGAATTTTGCCGATGAACATCACATCAGCCGTTTTTTTCTGCTTGGTCACAGCATGGGCGGAAAGGTGGCAATGCGATTTGCGCGGAAATATCCTCAAATGCTCCGGGGCCTTGTAGTGGTAGATATTGCTCCCCGCAATTATGAACCTCACCATCAGAGCATTATGGCAGGATTTAAGGCTGTTGATCTTGAAAAATTTACCAGCCGGACTCAGGCCGATGAGGCCATGGCATTGCATATCCCGGAAGCAGATGTCAGGCAGTTTCTGCTGAAAAACCTTTACCGGACCGAAGAAGGAAAATTTGCCTGGCGAATCAATCTGCCGGTGCTGGAAAAGGCTGTTCTGCAAATCGGGACGGAACCCGCGGAAAGCAGTCCGGTGAATATTCCGGCTTTGTTTGTGAAGGGCAATCTCAGCAGGTACATTCGCCCGGAGGATGAAAAGCTCATTCAAAGTAAATTTTCTGGTGCCCGAATAGAGGGTATCGAAGGTGCCGGCCACTGGGTTCAGGCTGAGAAGCCGGAAGAATTTACCGCTATTGTCCTCAACTTTTTGCTGGCATTTAACACAAATTTCCATGATGAAACTGCAGGTCAGCCACTGGACTGATTACGAACTGATCGACACCGGCGATGGCGAAAAGCTGGAAAGATTCGGACCCTACATTATTCGCCGGCCGGAGCCACAGGCCATCTGGCCCCGGGCACTTTCCGCCGATGAATGGGAAAAGCGTGCTGATGCTGCCTTTGTTCGTTCCAAAGGAAGTGCTGAATCCGGCAGCTGGATAAAGAAACCGGGAATGAAGGATCCCTGGTTCTGTGAGTATAAAAGCGAAAATTTACATCTCCGTTACAAGCTTGCCTTGTCCTCTTTCAAGCATGTGGGGATTTTTCCTGAGCAATCGGCCAACTGGGAGCATCTGAGCAGTGAACTTAGAAGAATTGCCAAAGCAAGTGGCGAAGTTCCGAGGCTGCTGAATTTATTTGCCTATACCGGATTGGCCTCTCTGGCCGCCAGACAAGCCGGGGCACAGGTGACCCATGTGGATGCAGTGCGTCAGGTAAATGCCTGGGCCAAAGATAATATGGAAGCAAGCGGGCTGGAAGGTATCCGCTGGCTGACTGATGATGCCCTCAAATTTGTGCGTAGAGAGGAAAGGCGAAACAATACCTATCATTGTATTTTATTGGATCCACCTGCCTATGGCCGGGGGCCCGATGGTGAAAAATGGCTGCTGGAAGAAAACTTAGGTGAGCTTCTGGAAGCCTGCAGCCGGATTCTCGAGCCTGAAAACAACTATGTGCTGCTCAACCTTTATTCCATGGGCTATTCAGATTGCATCGCCGAGAACCTTTGCAAAGCCTATTTTCCCCATGCTTCCCTGAGTTCAGGAGAACTGCATTTCTGTGATTCATTCGGGAGAAAACTCCCCCTGGGAATTTTTTCAAGGCGCTCAGGATAAAGTACTTAGCCTGAATTTGTGTTTTAGACCATTTTTCGTTCAATTTGCCTCGCTTTAATTCAACAAAATCCCGGTAATGGCTGGCAATACAATTGGCAAATCTGCAACAAAGTTATTATCAGTACTGCTGCTTTTTTTTGCGGTTGAAACAATCGTTTCGGCCCAGGAGAAGGTAAAAATTGATTTCGGCCCAAAGGCCGGCCCCAATGTTTCAGTGCTTCGCGGCATCAGGCCTTTTGAAGGAATGCGTAAACCTGTTTTTGGATTATGTGCCGGAGGATTCTTTAATGTGCGGGCAATCAAATCGCGCTTTCAGTTCGAAATGGATTTGCTTTTTACCATGCGGGGAAACAAGGCAGATTATCTTAATCTCAATTCAGAACAGGATGAAACCAAAAGCATAAATGTGTCCTACCTCGAAGTACCCATTCTCTTTAAATACCTGATTGGCAATGGAAAATCCATGCGCGCCAGCCTTTTCGCAGGACCTGCCTATGCTGGAATATTAAGAGCTACATACAATAACGGGAATATTAAAAATAGGATTACCAACGATATCAAGCGGGATGATCTGGGCATTATTGCAGGTGCCGGCCTCACCTGGTTTTATCTGGACCGCTGGTATTTTCTGGACGTCCGGTATTTTCATGGATTTATTAATACCAGTGATCTGATTACCAAAAACATGGATGTGTTCAATCCTAATCTTCCGCGTGAAATCACAGAACAAGATCCGTTTAAAAAGGACATTGCAAATTATTACAACAGTACCCTGTCTGTTACCTTTGGTGTAAGCCTTTCCCGGCAGGTGAATTTAATCCGTTAGTTCTTTTCGCTTACGGTTCCCTTTTTTACATTTGTCCGATGAGGATTTTTGCGTTCCACAGCCATACGGGAACGATGGCCGGCTTTCTGCTGGTTTTCCTTGTTCAGGCAGCGGTAATGGCTGCAGGAACGCCAGGCTTTATCGGAAATGCCGGGCAATGGCCTGCTCAGTTTCAGTTCAGGGCCCAGGTAGGAAGCCACCGCATCTGGCTGGGTAAACAGGAGATTCACTACCAGCTTCGAAGGCCTGGTATGCACCCCATGGCTCAGGTGCATGCCAGGCGTTTTGGTGAAAAACCTGATACCGGCAACATTCTTGGCCAGGATTACCGGGTGTATTTTTCCGGAAGCAATCCCGTTCGTCCCAAGGCAAGTTCGGCCGCCTCTTCTACTGCTTACCATTTTTTTGTAGGCAATACTTCCGCCTGGCGCAGCAATGTTTCTTCCTATTCCGAAATTACCTATGAAGAACTTTATCCGGGCATTAATCTGAAACTGAGAAGTGGCGAGGGATTTCTCAAATACGATTTTGAGCTTAAAGCAGGAAACGCCGGAAAGGAAATTGCCATGGAATTAGATGGCCAGTCCGGTATTTCTATTGAGGGCGGAAAATTGCATATTAAAACAGCCATTGGTACCCTGGAGGAGCACATTCCGAAAGCTTTCCAGCTGGTTGATGGGATTGCCAGGGAAATTTCCTGCCATTATATCCTGGAGGGAAACCGGGTTGGATTTCGGTTTGACCAGACACCCGATCCGCGTTATCCGACGGTAATTGACCCCCTTCTGGTGTTTTTTACCTACAGTGGTGCCATCGATGATAACTGGGCCAATACGGCCATCAGCGACAGCCGCGGTAATTCCTACACTGCGGGTACCATTTACGGAAGCTCATTTCCCACTACATTAGGGGTGATTGACCGGAGTTACAACGGACAGAATGGGGAAAATGCCTATCTGAGTTACGACATCGGGCTACTGAAATTTGATTCAACGGGAAGCCAGCTGCTGTACTGCACCTTTCTGGGCGGAAGCGGTGCCGATACTCCGCATTCGCTGGCGATAGATCCGCAGGACAATCTGATTATTCTGGGAAGTACCTCCTCTGCCAACTTTCCTGTCAGTCCGGGAGCATATCAAACCCAATTCCTTGGAGGTCCGGTGGAATATCCTTTTGGGTTTGAAAGCAGTGCAATACTGCCCACTTACCAGCTCGGATCGGATTTGTTCATTACGAAAATCAATCCGGCAGGCAACCAGATTCTGGCCTCAACCTTTCTCGGAGGTAGCGGCACCGATGGTCTAATGACGGTGTATGAAACCCTGGTAACCAATTACGGCGATCAGTTTCGCTCTGATCTGGTCTGTGCACCGGATGGTTCCATTTTCATAGCAAGCAATACGCATTCCCAGAATTTTCCAACCGTTTCTGCCTACAGGAATTTTCGCTCCGGACCATTGGATGGAGTGGTTGCCAGAATGAACGCGAATCTGAGCAGCCTGCTTTGGTCTACCTATTTTGGTGGAAACGGCGATGATGCTTTTTTCTCACTCAAACTGATGCCCGGAAACCGCATTGCATTGTGCGGTGGCACAAACAGCGAAAACCTTCCGGTCAGGCAGGATGCCTGGCAGATTGATCCTTCGGGCGGAATAGACGGATTTATTGCGCTCTTCGGGACGGAAAACGGAACCTATCTCGGCTCAACTTATTCAGGTACATCTTCGTATGATCAGGCCTTTCAGCTTGAAGGAGACCCGGATGGAAATGTGTACATCTTCGGACAGACAACGGGTGTTTTTCCCAATACAACTCCTTTC
>Ga0315905_10005203_pt1 | contig 13261 bp, 10 predicted proteins | sample LakEriMetagenome_5_FD_203522 | JGI IMG/M metagenome (GOLD analysis project Ga0315905, IMG submission 203522) | Freshwater fungal communities from buoy surface, Lake Erie, Ohio, United States - Buoy 4 MA121 | ecosystem: Environmental > Aquatic > Freshwater > Lake | place: USA: Lake Erie, Ohio... | reverse complement strand
CGAAAATTACTTTTATAAGTCCAGAGCTTTCTAATAACAGTCAAATAAATAGTATTAGAGTTCAACTAAACAATAAAAACAAAGAGTTTTATCCAGGAATGATAGCAACAGTTACAGCAACAGTATCACAGAAATATACTTTAACATTACCGTTAGATGCTGTTTTACAGGAAGCAAAAGGAAGTACCGTTTGGATTCAAAATGAAGCAGGTACATTTGAGAATAGAATGGTAGTCACAGGAATGCAAAACAGTAGACAAATAGAAATACTATCAGGTATTAAAGAAGGTCAAAAAGTTGTGTTTTCAGGTGCATATCTAATTAATTCAGAATTTCGCTTAAAAAAAGGTGCAAACCCAATGGAAGGTCACGATATGAAGAGAATGTAAAATAATATATAACTAAAAAAGATAATATTGTTTTTAGTTATTACATTTGTAATATGAAGATTATAATTATATTATTTAGTAGTTTTATTCTCTATCTTTCTGTAGTTCCATGTTGTATTGATAGAGAATGTGTAAAAACTAATAATATTCAGTCATCAGCTAAATTAATAGAACATAATCAGGAGGATACAGAACACTTTGAAATTTGCTCCACGTTCTGTCTTTGTTCTTGTTGTGGAAGTCATGTTGTAAATACTACAATAACATCAACTGTTATACCTATTTTGTCATTAGAGCAAAACGAAACAAAAATCAATCTATACATCTTTCAGGGTACTTCAAAATTTGAAGCTACTATATGGCAACCGCCGCAAATAGGTTAATCGAATCTCAATAATTTTATTTTGTAAAATGTACGTCTACATTTTACATATTCTTGTATTCAAATATATTTAGCAAGAAAAATTAACGATTAACACTTCTTTTATGTTAGATAAAATAATTCTATTCAGTATTAAGAATAAGTTTGTTATAGGCTTGTTCACCTTGGCATTGATAGCCATCGGAAGTTACTCACTCGTGAAACTACCGATAGATGCCTTACCTGACATTACAAACAATCAGGTACAAATTATTACAACTTCTCCAACATTAGCTACGCAGGAAGTTGAACAGTTCATAACATACCCAATTGAACAAGCTGTAAAACCAATCCCAAACATTGTTGAACTTCGTTCAATCAGTAGATTTGGGTTGAGTGTAATAACAGTTGTTTTTGAAGAGGATGTAGATATATATTGGGCTAGAGCACAAATTAATGAACGCTTAAAATCGGCTGAAAATTCTATTCCAAAAAGATTAGGAAGTCCTGAAATAGCACCTGTAAGTACAGGTTTAGGTGAAATTTATCAATACGTTGTCTTTCCAAAAAAAGGATACGAAAAAAAATATTCCGCAACGGATTTGAGAACTATCCAAGACTGGATTATCCGTCCGCAATTGCTCGGAACGAAAGGAGTTGCAGAGGTAAATACGTTAGGGGGAAGTCTGAAACAATATGAAATTGCGATTGTTCCGGATAAACTTAAAAGCATGAATACAACCGTTCCTGAAATTTTTGATGCACTGGAAAAAAACAATGAAAATACAGGTGGAGCATACATTGACAAAAAACCGTATGCCTATTTTATCCGGGGAATTGGTATGGTCAGCGGAATTGATGCCATAAAAAAAATTGTGGTAAAAAATCAAAACGGAATTCCGATTTTAATTCGTGATGTTGCCACTGTGCAAATCGGAAGCAGTATTCGTTTCGGGGCAGTTACCAAAGACGGAAAAGGAGAAGAAGTCAGTGGAATGGCTATGATGTTGAAAGGCGAAAATAGTGCGGAAGTTGTTTCCAGAGTTAAAGAAAAAATGGAGCAAATCAAAACTTCATTACCCGAAGGTGTAGAGATCGAAGCATTTATGGATAGAACAAAATTAGTGGATAAGGCTATTGGCACTGTTAAAACTAATTTGATTGAAGGGGCGTTAATTGTTATTTTTATTTTGGTACTGTTACTAGGAAATTGGCGTGCAGGATTGGTTGTCGCTTCGGTTATTCCTTTATCACTTCTCTTTGCTGTAACCATGATGCACCTGTTTGGAGTAAGCGGTAATCTAATGAGTTTAGGTGCGATCGATTTTGGTTTAATTGTCGATGGTGCTGTTATCATTGTTGAAGCAATTATACATCGTTTGCAGTCTAATAAAATAAGACGGGTTTTATCAACCGATGAAATGAATGATGAAGTCTATCAAGCATCTTCAAAAATAAGAAGCAGTGCTGCATTTGGAGAAATAATTATCCTAATCGTGTATCTGCCTATCTTGGCATTAGTTGGAATTGAAGGAAAAATGTTTGGTCCGATGGCACAGACAGTTTCATTTGCAATTTTGGGAGCTTTTTTACTTTCTCTTACCTATGTTCCGATGATGGCTTCCTTGGCATTAAAAAAACAAACAGGTCACAAGAAAAACATCAGTGATAAAATCATGTCAAAAATTGAAAGGGTTTATCAACCTATTTTAATGAAAGCACTGAAAGTAAAAGCGATCATTGTTTCAACTTCTGTAGCACTTTTAGTAGTCGCTGTATTAGTATTCAATTCTATGGGAGGAGAATTTATTCCAACATTGGATGAAGGAGATATTGCTACCCATTTAATCATTGCATCGGGAAGTTCTCTGTCACAAGAAATTGAATCTACTACCAAAGCGGAACAAATTTTGAAAAAGCGATTCCCTGAGGTAAAAATGATTGTTACCAAAATCGGAAGTGCTGAAATACCTACCGACCCTATGCCAATGGAGGCAGGAGATATGATTATTTTACTTAAAGATAGAAAAGAATGGACATCAGCTCACTCAAAAGAAGAGTTAATGGAAAAAATGGAGGAAGCGTTAACCGAAATCCCTGGTGTTACCACCGAATTTTCTCAACCGATTCAAATGCGTTTTAATGAGTTGATGACAGGTGTTAGAAGTGACGTCGCTATCAAAATTTATGGGGAAGATCTTGATATGCTCGTTAGCAAAGGGGATGAAGTATTAAACCTGATTAAAGGTATCAAGGGAATTGCAGATGCAAAAGCCGAGAGAGTTGCAGGTTTACCACAAATTACAGTACGATACAACAAAGATAAATTAGCACTGTACGGCTTAAATGTGGGTGATCTGAACAAAGTTATTCGGGTCGGTTTTGCAGGTGAAAAAACAGGAGATATATACGAAGGTGAAAAACGTTTTGATATGGTTTTACGACTTGAAAAAGACAGTCGAAGCGATATTTCAAATCTAAAAACATTATACATTACACTCCCATCGGGAAGTCAGATTCCATTGGAGCAAGTTGCAGACATCAATTATGAACCCGGACCGATGCAAATAAGCCGTGAAGATGGAAAACGAAGAATTGTTGTTGGGTTCAATGTACGTGGCAGAGACGTAAAAAGTGTGGTCGATGAAATTCAGAAAAATTTGGCTAAAAAATTGAAACTTCCCGCAGGATACTATGTTACCTATGGCGGACAATTTGAAAATTTGGTAGAAGCTTCGGCAAGATTATCAATCGCTGTTCCTGTTGCTTTGTTACTCATCTTGGTTTTACTCTATTTTACGTTCAAATCTATGAAACAATCCTTACTGATTTTTAGTGCAATCCCTTTTTCTGCAATCGGCGGTGTGTTTGCTCTATGGCTTCGTGATATGCCTTTTAGTATTTCAGCAGGAATTGGATTTATTGCCTTGTTTGGTGTGGCTGTTTTAAATGGAATCGTTTTAATAGGTTATTTAAATCAATTAAAAACCGAAGGAATGGTAAACGTATTAGACAGAGTAAAAGAAGGCACTAAAGTTCGTTTGAGACCTGTTATTTTAACGGCTTCCGTTGCTTCTTTGGGTTTCTTACCAATGGCTTTGAGTTCCAGTGCAGGTGCGGAGGTTCAAAAACCATTAGCAACTGTTGTAATAGGCGGCTTAATCTCAGCGACACTTTTAACGCTCATCGTTTTACCCATACTGTACCTCTATTTTGAAAAAGGATTTTCATTAAAACGAAAAAAGATCGGTTCAATTACTTCAATCATTGCTGTTCTATTCTTTGCTGGAAATCTGAATAGTCAGGTTTCTCAAAATTTAACATTAGAATCAGCAATTGATTTAGGTTTGAAAAACAACAATCTTATTCAAGCCCGTGAAATGGATATTCAAATGCAAAATCAGTTAAAACCTACTGCTTTTGAAATGCCGAAAACGGAAGTCGGAAGTATGCTTGGACAATACAATACACGGGCATTTGATCAAAATTACAGTATTTCACAAGGATTAAGCCCATTTCAGTTTGGTGCTAAAAAGCAGGTTATTGATGCCAGTATCAAAAGCAGTGAATTAAATCTGAATTTAACCAAACAGGAAATTAAATTGATGATCCGTCAATCATGGAATCATTTAGTCTATTTGATGGAAGTCGATAAATTGTTAAAACGACAAGACAGTTTATTGCTCAATTTTGTGAAAGCTTCATCCTTAAAATATGAAACGGGAGAGACAAACACATTGGAATCAACTACTGCTAAAGTTAAGCAACAAGAAATATTGCAACTCATTAAACAAAACAATGCTGGAATTTTTACTGAAAAGTCGAGATTAAAAACATTGTTAAATCTCCCATTCGATTTTACCATAAATGACACAGTATTGGTGTCATTGTCATCCATTTCCGTTACAGATAGTAGTACTTTAAAAGAGAATCCCGAATTAGCCCTTGCCTTGCAGGAAGTTCAAAAAGCAATGGCAAATCAAAAACTTGAAAAGGCAATGCTACTGCCCGATTTTAAAGCAGGGTATTTTGTACAGTCGTTAACTGGAAATCAGGATGTGAATGGTCAGTCAATTTATTACAACGGGGTTCCACGATTTCAAGGAGTTACTTTAGGTGTTTCCATTCCTGTTTTTGCAAGAAGCGGTCTTGCTAAAAGCAAAGCAGCAGAAACAAGTATTCACATTCAGGAAAAAAATGCCGAATATGTGCAAATGCAACTCCAAAGTAAGTTTCAGCAAGAAATGGAGCAGTTAACTACGTTTCAATCACTAGTTGAATATTATAAAAATTCTGCTTTACCTTCCGCCAAATTAATTTCTGAGAATGCTTCAAAAAGTTATAAAAATGGGGATATTTCCTACATCGAATTCATACAAGGTATTCAAACTGCTTTAGACATTCAGGCAAACTATTTAAACGCATTGTCAAACTATAATCAAGCTGTAATCAATTTACAGTTTTTGTTAAACCAATAATAATATCCCCATGAAAAACAGATCAATAATATACATCGGTCAACTATTCCTACTTGTTGGAATTATATTCAGTTTTTATTCGTGTAATTCAGCAACAGAAGAACATGGACATGAAGCAACAGCAGAAGAAAGCCACAATGATTCACCCATTAAAGAGGTCGAATTAAACGAAGCACAATACGATGCTTCAAACATCACGTTAGGCACTTTTGAATTGAAAAATTTAAGTGAGGTAATCAATGCAAACGGATATACAAAGTTACCTCCTCAAAATCAAGCGGACGTTTCTGTATTTATGTCGGGTATCGTTAAAAACATCAATGTAATAGAAGGAGAATACGTTAAAAAAGGTCAGACATTGGCAACCATTGAAAGTATAGAATTTACCAAATTACAGGAAGAATTTTTAACTTCTAAAAGCAATTTAGAACTGCTTACAAATGAATATGAGCGACAAAAAACGCTGAACAGTGAAAACGTAAATTCTAAAAAGACATTTCAAAAAGCAAAAACGGAATACGAGATTGAAAAAGCACGTTTTACGTCATTAAAAAAACAAATAAACACACTAAACATTACCAACTCGGAAAATGCCGTTTCAACAATTTCTGTAACCGCACCCATTAGTGGATATGTTACCGATGTAAATATCAAAATAGGATCAAATGCAGAATCGGGAAAGCCTTTGTTTAGCATAGTAGATAATTCTAAAATGCACGTTGACTTATCAGTTTATGAAAAAGATTTACAAAAAGTGAAAGCAGGTCAAAGCGTACATTTTATACTTACAAATCAAGATAATACCGAAATTAAGGGACAGATCTTCAGTATTGGTAAAGCCTTTGAAAATGATACAAAATCTGTTGCTGTTCATGCTGATATTATCAATGACAAGCAAATGCTTATTTCGGGGATGTATGTAAATGCGTTAATTGACATAGGTTACAATAAGGTGAAAGCCTTGCCAACAGATGCAATTGTTAAAGCAGATGGCAGGGAATATATTTTTGTTTTAGAAGAACATGAAAATGCGGAAATCGATCACGACAAAGAAAAAAATCATGCACACGATGACGGACATAAACACGAAGAGTCTCATGGAAAAAGTTTTCATTTTCAGCGTATCGAAGTAAAAACAGGAACTGCCCAACTAGGCTATACACAAGTAACCGTTTTACAAGATATTTCATCCAATGCCAAAATTGTTTTGAAAGGTGCTTACTATATACAAAGCCATTTATTGAAAAGTGAAGGCGGAGGTGGTCACGAACATTAAAAGTGTCATAATTTTAAATTAAACAGATGAAAAATCTTTTAAAAGACAGAAAAATGGTATTCCTGTTAATAGCTGTAATATTGGTTATTACATTGGAAATTTTATCCTTGGTAAACATCTATATTCCCATGCCATTTGCTCCGATAGTTTTCAGTTGCTTCATTTTAGGAATTGGATATGAGGTCGTTTGGAAAGGATTAAAGGCATTGATTCAATTCAAATTCAGTAGTATCAATTTACTCATGCTATTGGCTGTATTAGGTGCTTTTTATTTAGGAGAATATCCCGAAGGAGCGGTTGTTATTGTATTATACGTGCTAGGAGAGCGTTTGGAAGACATAGGAATCGAAAAAAGTAAAGCTTCTTTGAATGAATTAGTCAATAATTCTCCCAAAACAGCAATGCTGAAAAATGCTTATCAACCTGTTGAAATCGAAAAAATTCCGATTGGTTCAATTATACAAATTAAACCAGGAGAAATGATCCCTTTAGATGGTACAATTGTGTCAGGTGAAACAACCGTTGATGAGGCTACAATTACTGGTGAACCGATCCCAAAAGACAAACATATTGGCGACACATTGTTTGCAGGAACATTAAATAAAAATGGTTTCATTGAAATGGTTACGACCAAACTTTCAACGGACACCACGTTTTCCAAAATTATACGCCTTACTTTTGAAGCCAAAGCAAATAAATCTGTAACCCAAAAATTTATTCAGAAATTTTCACAGGTCTATACTCCGTCCATTATCATTTTGGCATTACTCCTTCTCGTTGTTCCAGTTGTTTTTTTCCAGCAAGATTTTAATCATTGGTTACAACAGTCCATTACATTATTGGTGATTGCTTGTCCATGTGCTTTAGTCATTTCCACTCCCGTTGCCATATACGGAGCCATTGGAAACGCATCTTCCAAAGGTGCGCTTGTGAAAGGTGGAAAATACATTGAGGGATTGGCACAAATAAAGGCGATTGCTTTGGATAAAACCCGAACAATTACTTTCGGGACACCTATTGTTTCGGATATTTTCCCCTTGAACGGTACAAGCCGTGAAGAATTATTAGCGTGTGCTTCGGGTGCAGAGGTATTTTCAGAACATCCGCTTGCACAAGCCATTGTAGATGCTTCACTAAAAGAAGGATTAGAGCCTCACAAAGCAGAGGCATTTAAAAGTGTTATTGGAAAAGGGGCTACAGCCAAATGTTTGGTATGTAAAGATGAAACTATTTATATTGGCAATCTCTCCTTTATTCAAGAACATCAACCGGTAAATCAAGAAGCCGAAAAAATTGTCGAAAAACTTTCTTCCGAAGGAAAAACTAGTGTTGTCATTAGTTTTGGGAATGGTGTAGCAGGAATCATTGGTTTAAGCGATGAAATTAAACCTGACAGTCTGACTGCAATAAAACAATTGAAGTCATTAGGTATAACTCCAATCATGCTGACAGGTGATAATGAGAAAGCAGGACATTACATTGCTTCTCAAGTTGGAATTACAGAGGTCTATGGCAGTCTCTTGCCTGAAAATAAAGCAGAAAAAATTAGTGGATTCATTGAGAGGTATAAAAATGTTGCAATGGTCGGTGATGGAATCAATGATACACCTGCATTAGCAAAAGCAACTGTTGGAATTGCAATGGGTGCTTTTGGAAGTGATTCCGCAATTGAAACAGCCAATATTGCATTGATGAATGATAATTTATCTATTATCCCCTTCCTTGTTCGATTGTGCAAAGCAACATTGCTTAGGATTAAAATCAATACAATTGGTGCTATTGCTATAAAATTAGTGTTTATACTATTAGCATTTTTGGGATATAGTAATTTGGTATTCGCTATTGCAGCTGATGTTGGCGTTACTTTAGTTGTAATCTTATTGAGTTTGAATTTGATGAAGTTTAAATGATATTAAATATTATATTGCGGTAATAATAGGTAATATGGTCTTCCTCCTTTTCGTCCTTTTACAAAAAAAAGCATATAAACAAGGGTAATACAAGCCTGTCGTAAACTCCAGTCCCTTGTTTATACCGTTACAAACCTATTCGTCAGAATTCCTCATCACGGTTTTCCACTTGCTTTTTTTGTTTCGTCCTCCTGCGTCGTCAGTCACGGCTTCTTCATCCCCCCAAGCCCCTAATAAGTGAGTCTCCTCATTCCCCAATACACATGCATCTTCGCACATCTCTCGTCACTCGTCACTTTTATTGGGGGTCTGTCGCCGTTTGGGTTAGGCTCGCCTGCTAAGTCGCTCAGGCTTCAGGTTTGTCACATTTTTTGTAATCCTCGTTTACAGCCGCTTTGTTTCCTTTCGGCGTGCCTAAGTCGTCTGCCTACATTCACCAAAGCCGCTTAACCACTCCCCACACAAGAGTATTCATTTTTCCGCTACGCTACAAAATTTCATACACTTGTTTTTTTCCAACGCAAATCAAAAAAATGTGCCAAACCTTCGTGCTTTCAGCAGAGGTCGTTCCCGTGCTTCCTCATACTTCGTCATCACTCTACACTTCCCACTTCGCTCAACTCGCAGTCGGCTCGCGCCCACAGGCAATATTTCGCTTCGATATCTAGATTTCCAATATATTAAACATTCATCATCAAACATTAATAATTCTGACAATTGCCTTCCCTCGCACAGCTGTAGGCACCATTACCTTTTTTCTTGATAAATAATCTTAGCATTTTTTATTTCAAATGTTCGCAACCCTCACATTTGTTTTTTTCGAGCATTGTAAACAATGCCTATGCAGATATGCTAGCATCGTATTTTTTTTCGAGCGATAGCGACACCGAGATCTAAAACCGCGCCTAGTAATTGGATTTCTAGATTGATAATAGTTTAAATTTTCGAAGCGATATCTATTGTCGCCTTATTTTCAGAAAGAATGAAACGCATTGAAAAGTGGGTACCAAAAGGTAGCTCGTCAGAGATCACCGTATTGGTCACAATTTCAAAAGTGGAATGAATTGATGAAAATACAGCGACGAGTTTTCTTTTGCTACTTTTCTTTAGCGGAAAAAGAAAAGTAGGGGGAAATAATTTAGTTTTTCGCTTCGATTTCAAATTATAAAAAATCAAAAATAGGTCGCAAATTTAGGCGGCAATCCCACAATCCACCCCACATCGTCAGTAAAGGTCAAGCCCTCCGGGTTTTGATAATAAAGTGTGATTCATCCACTTTTTGAATAATTACAATCAGTCTTTTAAGTTTCCTCTTTACGTCTTTATTCTTCTCACCACTTTTTTCTCAAAAACCTTGACAGCCTTCCATTTGCCACCTTTTGAAATGGCTTTCTTTTTTTTCTTTTTTTTTCTTTTGGAAAAATTTATTGGGGCGAAGCCCTAAAAGGGCGAGCATAATTTTTAAACCGTGAATTATGTACAAACGCACCAATCCAGCAGTTATCAGGGCAATTTACAGAGAAATGAGCAAAGATGAACTCAAAGCAGAGTTGAAAGTAATCTTTGAAAAGGCAAAAGAAGAAACGAGCAGCAATAAAAAGCAGATGCTTAAAAGCCTGTATCAGTATGCACAATCTTTAATTTTAAGTAGATAGTTATGATACAGTTTAGATTAACTACCTATCGAGAAGAAAAAGCCTATCAAGGATCATACTTTTTCATTTTAAACAAGGGAAATAACAGTGGAAAGCCACTGTTAACCCCTTGTCCGAATTGTTTTGTTTGTTTATGTGAAAATGACCAGGACAAAGAAGAATTGTACTGGTTATTATTTGGAATGTGGCAAGGAAAAGCCATTCACCCATATTTGATTGGTTCCGTTATTCCGTTTATTCGTCTGCGTGAATTGTCCGACCTCATCAAAATAGGATTAGAAAAACTAACAATCAATCCGGAAAAGGTCCGAAAGAATATTTCTAAAATCGTTCAAATGGAAAAACACCAAGTCAATATTCAAAAACAACTAGACTTAATCAAACAAATGAAACGAGCGTTGATATTCGAGGTGCTGAAATAGTGCCTCGGATTTAATTTGATTTATTTATTTTCACTTCGAAATTTAATTTATAATTTAGTTATTTTTACCTAAATATTTAAGCATTTTAACTATGAAAAATTTTATAGCAATATTATCTCTAATATCAATAGTTATTTCTTGTAAAAAAGAAGAAACTAAACCTTCAACTACTAATAATACTGAGACAAATCCTTTAGATACAAATCATACAACTAAAAGAATGATATGGGATACTGTATTTTCAGGTTCAAGTTTAGATTTTAGAGAAGAGTATTTTGCTATTAATCAAAATACAGGTGTTTTAGCTGTTAATACTCCAACAACAGTTAAATTATTAAAAACTATCGATGGTGGCAAGAATTGGGATTTAATTGATACCAAAATAACAACTTTAGAAGTTAGGTCTATTGCTTTTCAGAATAAAGATCTTGGTTATATTTCTTTTTTTGGTAAAGGGGTATACAAGACTGAAGATGGAGGTGTAAGTTGGAGTAAAATTTATGATTGTACTTGCGGTCTTACAGCCGATAGTGAGTCACTAACAATTTTAAACCAAAATGAAATATTATATTCAACTGACAAAGGCGCAACATTTACAAAACAAACTACAGACTTCTGGTTATTCCAAAATCCAATAAGCTCATTTCGATTTGGAAATGAGGTCTATTCTTACTTTGCAGAAGGACTTCTAAAATCAACTGATTCTGGCAAAACTTGGGAGAACACGAATGTAAATTTTAGTTCTATTACAAGTATCACTCCTATTTCCAAATTAAAGTGGTATTTAATTTCAAAAAGTAATTTATTTGTAACAGAAGACGCTGGTAAAAACTGGGAACAAGTTGATAATGAAAATTATTATTATCTATCAGCAGCAAAAAAAGACACTTTATTTGTTAACAGGAACAATAATTTATATTGGACAATAGACGGTAAAACGTTTAATAAAGATGAGGATTATGTTAATAACATAAACTTATTTTCTATTGGAGATAACATATTAGGTTTTAATAATAATGTTATTTATAGGAGAAAGTATTGAGAAATACGGTTAGGCTAATTAAATTGAGAGTGTTATCTGTTTTTTGTTTTATTAGAATTGTAAACTTTATTTATAAAAATTTAATATTTTATCCTGAATTCAGTTTTGGTATCACACCCTCACCTCAATCACCTCATCCAAACTTGTCGTATACCTAGGAGATAACTTCTCTTGTTTCATCTTACAAATACGCTTCTGATCTTGCGATGCCAATTTGATTTTTTGATGACCGAAAGATTGATTAATTCTATCCACGACTTGCATCATAGGAGAATTTTTCGGATTACAATCTTAATAGGAATCAAAATATTTATTTTTGAGATCTATTTTTCGTCATCGTTAAACTTTAAAAAAAAAATAGTCATTGAAGTTTATTAAATATTAGATTAATCAACCGTTTTTATTTCTAAGAAAGACTTTTGCTAAGATTAGGGTTTGCATTTGTTACTTGAACTTAAGTTTGATTTTGATTTAAAAAATCAATATTTGATTATCGATAATTTGAAAATAACATATATGGATTTTTCAAAATAAATTATGTTATCGTAATTTAGTCGTTTAGTAATTCATAATTCCATTTTTGATTAATTTGTTTAATTAACTTAATTTTATATAGTTTTCATTGGCGAACTTTAAACTCATATTTACATGGAAGTACTCAGATATATTTTAATTATTGTTTTAGGAATTTGTACCACTGCTTTATTAGCTGGAGTTTTTGCTGAAATTCCAATTTTTGACATACCAGCTATTGGAGCATTGTTCGGTTTTGGTCTTTTTGTAGGCTCTATAGCACTTTGGTATTATATTCTAGGTGTTTTTTTTGGTAAAATGCAGTCAACAGTTTCTAATCTAAAGCAAAATATAGAAGACCGCAAAGAAATAGAACGTCTAACACAAATTACCCGACAAAACGAACAGGAATATGTTACAGCGAAAAGAAGTTATCAGTATTTCAGTGATTTAAAAATTAAAGAGCATTTAAAATTTGAACCAGAACAAAACCCAATGGAAAGACTTGCTTTGGAAGAAGTTGCCGTAGAACGTGGAATAATTGATCATTCACCGATGCATGAAAAACTTCAACATTTAAAAAGATTCTTTAGATGACTTTGATAAAGTTATGCAACTAACATGCTATTAAATAATGGCGATCGTTTAAATTTGAGAAAAGCGCCATTTTACCAATAATTGGAGTGTTAAAAAACTCAAAACCCCACTCAAATCATTTCGAGTGGGGTTTCTTTTTGTCAGTATATTCTACTTTTCAAATCGCTTCATTACCTTTTTTAAAACTAACGTAACCACAAAACTCACGATAGCACCAACTAAGGCAAGAATAATCGTTTTCAAATAGTCGTGCGTATCAATCATCGCACAAACGGTAAACACCGTTCCGGTTAATGTTCCTGCACTGGTTGTATGATCGTGATGAGGTTGCATAATTAGTAGGAGTTAAAGCGTTTATTAATTCTCACTTTCTACAGTAGACTGAGCAACAGCTGAAGCTACAGAACCACCAACCATCAAATACTCTCCAATACTTGAGATAATTTCAGGTAAGTGAAAAGGAGTTGCTAATAATGCACCACCTGCGGCAGCTAAACCCAAACCAATATTTCTTAATACCTTGAAGAAATTCGGAGTAGGTGATTTCATTCTTTGTACTAAATTCATTTTTTCAATTTTTAAAAGATGAGTAAATAAATGAACGTGCACGTATGCACG
>Ga0315905_10005201_pt1 | contig 13264 bp, 7 predicted proteins | sample LakEriMetagenome_5_FD_203522 | JGI IMG/M metagenome (GOLD analysis project Ga0315905, IMG submission 203522) | Freshwater fungal communities from buoy surface, Lake Erie, Ohio, United States - Buoy 4 MA121 | ecosystem: Environmental > Aquatic > Freshwater > Lake | place: USA: Lake Erie, Ohio... | reverse complement strand
CCAATAGATAAACTAAGATTGTTTTTATTCCAAACAATACAAGGCGCCATTCGCATCAAACAGCCGTTACCACTAGCCCTCTCATTAGTGGAACTCGTATAGGGATACTCAATATTTGTAACTCTATTTAGGGATGACATTACCGTCATTCCAATGTCAAATATTTCATTTCTAGTTCCGAATTTTCCTGTGTCTTTCCATTCAATAAAGTTTTTTTGAATAGCTGAAGCATTAAATCCTTTTTTTGAAATGTATGCGTCAGCGATACACATAGCCATAGCTCCATCATCGGTCCATTCACCCTTGGATACTTGATGAACACCACCACCAATCATAGAGGTGACGAGAGCTCCTTGATTCGGTTTTGTAAATTCAAGTGGCGCTCCCATGGCATCGCCTACGAACAATCCCATAAACATACCCATAGCTTCATCTTTGCTCATTCGCATAGTTTTCAATCTTCCTGTTTATTGTATGAATCGATAAATTGCTTTAGCTTCCTTCGAAACTGATCGCCAGAATTTCTTACCGATTGCTGCTTATGAAACTTGATTAAGTCCTCGCACTTATTAACCTCGGATATAACTTTTTGATACGCCAAAGCTATTTCTTCAATCTTCTTGAAATCTTCAACTCCTAGAAGTTTGTTGAAACTATCTAAGTATGCGTTTGGAATATCACGTCTTAATTCTTGAAGTGAAATCTCAATAAATCTTTTTTCAAGTTCAACTTGTTTGACGACTTGATCGCATTCTGTGAATAATTCCGAACTAGCATCCCTCAATCCATGGTACCTACCAAATTGAGTAGCATGCAAAACGACGTTTGTACCCTCAACCAATAACCCCCAAGTATTCCCGCTCGAAATATGAACTGTTACCAATTGATTTTCTGGATCTACTTTTTTACAGAATCCTTCGAAATATCTACCAATACGCAGCGTTGTAAATTGACAGGGGTGATTTTCAATAGCCCATAACGGCCCACTACCACCGCCGTAATTTGCCATGGCCGCTATGCACATTGCTAACTCACCGTTTACTATGCACGTATCTCCAACTTCCGGTTTCATATCAGCAGCTAAATGTTTTCTAGTGTCCATTTCATTCCTCGTGTGTGTATATTTTTATAATTCGCACACTTTGCTCTTATGTGTCAACAAGCTCAATTTAATAGTTGACTATTTTTGAAGGACATTAGCAACTCCAAATGTAGATGAATATAAGTTTTGCAGGTTGCTAACAATTACGTGTGACTAGTAGCTTTTGGAATCAATTAGATGATTTATGAATTAGAAGAGTCCTTGAGCAAGCACTCGCCAGGAAGCTTCAACACCTAGTGACTACCAAAGCAACACACGTAGATTAATCTTTAGTCAAATGAACACTTGGCGGAGTACCAATTAAAAATCACCATAATGATTTGCTAAGTACCCCACCACAATTTTTCGCCGCCCAATTTTTTTGACCGGTTTGACCCATTCGGGCTCTAGCTGAAGAACGCATTGCTTTTATAAATTTCACCAGCACAGAGCAAAAACTTTCGTGCTAAAAAACCCTACAGCACATCGATTGCGTGTATTGAATACTCTGGGTGCTGGAAGCTCTGATCAACGCTTGTAGGGCTTATTTGAAGCATGCACTTGCTGGGCACTCAATGAGTGCGAAAGCCAAGCAGAAATCTATGAAAACGTTGCTTTCTAATGATTTCGGTGTTTGCTCATTGAAATCATTGAAGAAAAAAACCACCAAAAAGTTATCCACAGCTTGTTCATTTCGCCATTCAGCAACCTAAGAAACCCACCATTTTGGACGGACTCAGGTTGCCCAGATAAATATGTGAAAACACAATGCAATTAACGCAAACACATGATTTAGGAGAGACGATATGGCCCAAGCGAAAACACTCACAGCAACTGATATCGAACAGCTGCTCAACTACATCAATACACGCAAGTACGCAGCGCGTAACCGCTCAATGATGTTGCTCACGCATTGGGCAGGTTTGCGTATTGGAGAAGTTGCTTGCCTACGTTGGTGCGATGTAACAAACAGTGACGGCGAAATTAAAGATGAGATCCGCTTGCTGCCCGACATGACTAAAGGCCGTCATGCACGAACCGTGTTTGTTAGTGTAAAGCTGAAAGCAGAGTTACAAATCTATGCTGATCAAGCTAGATGCGTTGAGCGCAGCTACCCATTTTTTGCAAGTCAAAAAAGCGTTAAAGCTGGTTTTAGCGCAAACAGCTTGTCACAAACCTTTGCCCTGATTTACGAAGGAGCAGGACTTGAGGGTGCTAGCAGCCACAGCGGGCGAAGAACGTTCCTCACAAACCTTGCAAACAAGGGTACGGCAATACATTTACTCAAAACGCTGGCTGGGCATCGCAGCATCAGCACTACTGCTGCATATTTGTATAGCAGCCCAAGTCAGTTGAAGGCTGCTGTTGAGTTGGTTTAATTAAAAACAGTCCAGGTAGCCGAACATCTATTGCAGCCGAATTGTGCTTTATTTGTTAACGCAGATTGAATCAATGAAATTTGAGCGTCATTCAGATTTGTATTAATCTTAAATTTAGACAAATCACCAATATCACCACTAGCGCATACTGGACATCTCGGACCTTGAATCGCACTTTCTGGAGAATTTATGGAGACAAATTCAACCTTGTCAGCACCAACATATTTGGGCACTTCACCAGAACGGAAAGTAGCTGGCCATCTAGCTGATTCCATATGAACTTTTCCATCAATTAGCTCAAATTTAACTGGTGTATTCAAAGGGTTCACTTTTAATAATGACAACAAGTATGGGAACGAAATTACGATTGTTCCTGGACAAAAACCAGTACCAGGGTAGCGTATTGTTGGTCGATCGATTGTGAAACAAATTTCCGTACCATCCATCCAAAGAAATATGTTTTTCTTTTCTTGACCTTTCCTTACTCGCTTAAGTGAATCAATAGCATGGAGCAAGAAAATACGGCTAATTTCAATCCAAATTTTTTCTTTAGGATCCATATATCTGCAGTGTTTAAATTTTCAACAAAGTAAATTCATTCAAGTTCAAAACCATGGCTTGTGAATTTTAGAGTTTTACTATTTTCTGTAACCGTACGAACAACATTTTCAGGAGCGCCGTCAGGCATCTCAGCTGACACTTCAATCGTTACCGTTACAATTGAACCTACAAGTCCAACCAAATGAGCAACGATTTCCTCAGCAATTTTCCCTGCGTCCCTACCTAAACGAGTAGCATCAAGATTCACTGTTCCATGAAAACGCCTTGGCTTTAGCGTTCTTGGAGCTTGAGGGACTGGAGCATCTCCTCCAGGTGCCGCTGGTGGCAAGTCACCACCGCCAGTTACAGCCGGAGGCTGCTCATCGCGTTCGGCATCTAATTGAGAGCTTACTAATTCTGGTTTAACAACCAAGGAAGTTGAATGTGGATCATTGATGGTTACCAAAGTACCACCACGAACGCCTTTGTATCGACTCGCTTGCTCATCAAAGCTCTCAGCGTATCCGAATGTGTCCTGCTTCCAAGTGAATAACGGAAAACCATCGCCAATCGATTGAAGCAAGACACTGGAGTCCTTCAAGCGAGGAAGGTAAAGATATCGCGCGAAATCTTCAACTAGCTGTTTAATCGATACATGATTACCGCGCCAGAGAGGAATTTTGTCTAACTCCATTCGCAGTCGAGTAGGTGCAAAGCTAGTCAAATAAAGCTCATCAGTCCGGAGCTTCTTGCTGGCTCGCACAGCCAATGCATCTGTCCCTGAAAGCTTTAACGCCTCCCAGGTAACTGGGTCTTGTGGCTTAGCTTGGACAGGCACCAACAGCCATTGATATGTCTCTGGCAATCTTGCTGTGACAGCACTATCAGCAGCGGTCTTTTGTGTTTCGGCTTGCGTTACTTGAAAAGGTGTGAGGTTTAAGTTCCTCTGTTCAGCAAGGATGGAAGTCCAAGCCAAATACTTTCTGGCTGCCTCATCCAAATCTTGAAGGCGCGTTTTGTCGGCAACCAAGAAGACAAGAGTGTTTCGGTAGAGACGTGGTGAGTTACCTCTTGTTTCCAAAATAGCCTTGGCTGCGACAAGGCCAGTGCTGTCAGATTCCTTGGTGTATGGATAAGCTGTACCCAGTACAACTAGCCTAGCATCCAAGTCATCCGGTACATCTGCACCAGTTTGCGGCATTGAATGAATACGATTGAAGTCCCCCTTTGAGCGCTCCAGATCCTTTCTTAACCTTTGTTCAAGCTCTTGGGTAACCTTTTCCGGCTCACGCTTTAGTTGCTCTGATCTATCGTCGGCAAGTTTGGTTACCGTCGGCTGGGTGGAGTACCAATAATGTGGACCATCTTGATAAAGGTATGTGGCCGCTCCAGCCATGCGTCGTAGTGCATCGCCAAAAATAGCAGGCGACTCACCAGGCATAACGCAGCCTAACTTGATCCTACGATCTTCGATTCCTTTATGGGCTGCTGCGGTGGTTGGTGCTGATCCCATGTAAATGGTACGAGCGACCCGACGGCACGCAGAAAACTTCCCTAAATTCGGAAGTTCACTATCGAGTTTTAGGGGCAGTGAATTAGGCCCATCAACATCTTTCTCAATGACTGGGACCCAATTGTCAGATAGATAGCGAGTCAATTCAGACTGAACACGAGGATCATCAATTGACACATGAGCAGGGAGGATGAGGGGGTTACGGTCTCCCTTTTCCCACAGACTGTGAATAACAGCAGCCATCAACCGTAATACACCTCGAGTCCGTTGAAACTTCACCAAAGTTGACCAGTCTGTGTATAGACGATCAAATATTTCCGGATGAATCGGATAAGCCATCTTGATACGCTGCTCGTAATCATTTTCACGGCATTCAGGTGGAAATTCAGCTTGCTGTGTTCGATAAAAGTCTGCAAAAGCACGGGCAATTACATCGCGATCTTTAAATTGTGCAGGATCAATCAGCGGCTTGAACAAACGTCGACGAACAATTTCAAAACCTTCTTCTGCACTAGCTGGACGCCAAGAAGATTCCACTCGACCTACAACGTTACGCAATCGATCTAAGGCCTCGCGTCCTCGGGTTCCGCCTACTTCAATATCGTCAGCTTGGGCAAGCGGTGACCCAGATGTATCAGAAGCAGGTAAGCTGATAACAAGTAAACAATTCTTCGCCAGCTTTGCTGACTCTGTCAGAACTTGTGCAAATGTAAATTGCGTTTCAAAACCACCTGCTGGCAAGTCACTTTGGTCATGAAGCTGTCGTGCATAGGCCACCCACTCATCAACAAGAATAAGGCATGGACCGTATTCATTGAATAGTTCACGCAATACATCACCTGGGCTGGTTGCATTTTCATCATCAGCCTTGATGCGAGCGTATGCCTTTTTTCCGCCAAGTTGCCAAGCTAACTCACCCCAAAGCGTACGAACTACTGTTCCATCAGGTTTTGTTGAAGGATTGCCGGGAGATATTTTGTTGCCTACCAGAACAACACGACGTGCAGTTGGAACTCTGCTTGCACCCGCAGCAGTCATCACTGAATCTATACCAGCCAACTCTGTGGGTGCAATGCCGGAGAACAGGTGATAAAGAGCCAACATAGAGTGCGTCTTTCCTCCTCCAAAGTTAGTCTGAAGCTGCACGACCGGGTCACCGCCGCCAACAGTTAAGCGCCTTAAAGCACCCACCAACATCTCACGCAGACTTTCAGTTAAATAAGTTCTACGAAAAAATTCGACCGGATTTTTATACTCATCTGTTCCTTCACCAAGGTGAACTTGCCATAGGTCAGCAGCAAATTCGGCCTGTTGGTAGCGACCGCTGGCTACGTCATCATGTGGCATGACAACTTCTCGCCAAGGTTTAAGGCTGCCAGTGACTCCCGACTCAAGAGCTATGCTTGATGATTTTCTTTTCTCACCTCGCGCCTGATCGTCAAAACGCACGCGGAGAAGCTCTGTTTTAACTTTTTCAATTTCATCAGACTGCGGAGCAGAAATGGCTGTTAGCAAGCGAGCTGCAGAATCGAGTGCACGGTAGGTGTCATCTCCAGTGAAGGTTTCTTGATGCGCCCATCGATTACGAACTGCCAACAATTCGTTAACCAAACTGCGTTCGGTTTTACCTAGAATTTGTCTAAAAACGTCACCCCACTTACGGTCCATCACAACCAATAAAGCAGCAACATCCCCAACTTGCTCCTCTTTTGTATTGTTAAGTCGGGTGTCTGACAAAGCGTCGCGCATCTCAAAAGCCCAGCTGTCACCGAATCTTGCTTTGAATTCACGTTCAACAAAAGGCACTAAACCTTCTTTGAGCAGCGTGAGGGCTTTGCCGACGCGTTCATTGTGTGTAATAGCCATGGTGCTTATTCCTGCTCAAACATATCATTTGTACCAAGTTTGCGAGCTGGAGTTTCCTCGCCTGCAAGTCTTGTAATTTCATTCCAACTTTGTACCAAACCGTTATAGGCCAAGGCATCAGTAGCTCGTTTTTTTCGCTCGCACAAAGAATAGAGTCTGTAGCACAGCTCACGAGCAGCCTCTACTTCGTATCCGAGTTTTGCAACCAACTTCGCGGCATGACTTTCTCCACCAGACTCCAGAACACGAATTAGCTGGTGCACTACTTCCCAAATCGTGAGCCGCTTATCAGAGTCAGGATCCCAATTTGTTGCGAATTCTTCAGGCCTTAGAAGTCGAACTTTACCTTTACCTGCAACGATGATTCCAGCATGAACAAGTCCATCAACGCCTGTATTTTTAGCTTGTGCCAAGGTGTTAGCTAAATCAAAATCGCCTTCACTAAATCCAACCTGATCAAACCAAGTTACAGCCCATCTGCTATCCGCATCAAAGTCTCCTTCCTGCTCAGCCAAAACCTCATCTAATGTTTGATTGATCAACGCCAAGGCACTTCGAACAGATAATCTCTGGCCGTCTGCGTCAAGCACATTTTTGTATTGGGAATAAACGGCCATTCCCGGTCCTATTGACGCTTGCGCAAGATCAACAGGTGCAATATTTCCTGCTTGCAAATGAACCAGTGCAGTTGGTAGTTCTAGTTTGAGTTGGCTAATAAATTCACGCCTCGTTATAGAATGTGCGTTTTCTGAACGCTTCCGACAGACCAAAACAATACTGGTAGCCAGTGAATTGGCCGCTACTCCACGCATTCTTTGTCCCATTTCTGTGCGCATAGGCCACGTACCAGTGATTGATAATCCGGAATTCACTATTGAATTCAAAAATGTTTCCCAACCTGTACTTGAGATACCTGTATCACTGTCGCCTTCAGATTGTTTGAAAGCATAGTAAATGGTTATTGGAAATGCTTCATGAGCATTTTTGGTTAGTTGACCCATTGCTAAAGTCATTCCATCAAGAAAAAACTTCTCAGCGTTTTCTTTTCCTCCATGGCGGCCCGGTGTTGCTACTAACTCTTCTGATTTAGGTACGGTAACTGTTCCAAAAAGTATTGGGAAAAATGATTTGACTGTTTTGCGCAACCAAACATAGAAAAAATCTGATAAATCAGCATAACCAATATTGTCATAATATGGTGGATCAGTTGAAATCACCTTATTAATAGATATTTGTTGTGTTGCAGCATCCGCTTGTTGGCTATGCCCAGCGACACCAAACCCAAGATTCACAATAGACTGAACTGTCCATTCAAAAAGATTATCAAAACTACCCCCCTTAAAACTAAATGGATTTGGCTCCGGATAATCCCAAACCATCGGTATCGCCTGCATACCGAACATTGGACTTAGTTGTTGGTTAGCTCCTTGCCAACGACCAAACATACTCCAATATTGTGCAAGTCGATCAACTACGAATGCCAAATACACAGTAACGGCGTCAGCATATGCATCAGCTCCTTTGCCGTTACGTTCTAAATTTAAACCGTCATTCAAAAGACCGGCCTTGATTGCGTCAGAAAAAATCAATGCTCTTACTTCAGTGACAAGGCTTGAAAAGGTAGTTAATGCTATTAATTGTCGTTTTGAAAAAAATTCACTCCATTTGGTAACTCCGTAATTTCCTACTCGAAAGCCAAGTGCCTGTTGATAAAATTCAACGTCTGGTTCCCAAATATTTTCGAATTTATCCAGAGACGGAACACTTGCCGAAATTGGTTCAAGATATACTTTTTCTCTATCACCATCCAATACAAGTGCTAGTAATTTCGAACCGATTCTTCCAGCGATGCCTTCACTCTTTATGTATTCGCCAGAGATAGGCGCCCCAGACATTAAGCAAAAGAAATTTGCTCGTGCTAATTTTGTTCCATTTTTAGCCTTTTCATAATCGACAGGCTTTCCTTTAATTACTGAAAATGTATATTCCCGACCAAATACATTAGGTTCGATATAAACTTCTTTTCCAGTTTTTGTGGAAAGCATAAATGTAGAAGCTAGGGGAACATCAATATCAGAGAACGCCGGATTGGGGCTTTTAACTGTTCTAACCCAAAACCAGGCAATTACATTTAACTCTTTACCAACATATTTTGTTAAATCATCACGGCCATAAGCAATCTCCTTTGTAATTGCAACTTTTGGATATAAATTACCAATTCTTTTTTCAGCCTCCGCTCGAATCAACTTACCGTAATAATTCACATCTTCAGCAAGCCCTAGGGCGCCTCGCCAAGAGCCTGTAAAAGACTGACTATTTCGTGACTCACTATTTATGGGGTGCTGACCAGCGTATGCAACTGGTATTTCAATCATCGCTTTATTAATCAAAACTGGAAGCGGATTCAAATCACTTGCATAACTTTCCAAGCCTAATCTCTGCGCCTCTAAAGGTAATGCACCGCCGCCCGCAAAAGGATCATGAAAGCTTGGAAGTACTTTGGGATCAAATAAATTTAATGCATCCGGATGGTTGGAATTTTCCCGACATGTAAGCTGCCAACTTCGCAATATTTCATCTCTAGCCTGTTGCAACACTGTTTCGTTACTCGTGTTCTCCCACTTCACCAATTCCTCGATGATGCGAAACAAACGCTGACGTTCCTTCTCTTGCGCCTTCTCAGTCTTGAAAATATCCGGATGGGATGAAGGATCATCCACCATCTGAGCAAATATTACGGCTCTTGCTGCAGCGAGAGGACGACGCGCCCACCAAAGATGTAGTGTTGATGGGTGACCATGACGAATTGACTTCTCACGAGCACTAGCGACGTTGATTGCTTCCAGCGGCAGGGCAACTTCAATTAGTTTTTTCTTGTAAGTCATGATGGTTTTCCAGCTCTAGCGAGCAATTCAGAGAAATCGTAGTTAACGCTGGTCACGCCAAAATCTGGTTCGCGACCAAACGGCTGCCTCAAGTAGTGCACTTTGTGAGTTGATTCATCTAAGAATTCAACAATCGCGAGAATAAAGTCTTCTGGCTTGTTAAGAGAATATAGAATTTCATTTCGAGTAACGGTTATTGTGGGTGCTCCTGCGATACGCCCCTTCACCTCTATAAATCGAAGCTTGCCCGTTCCAGTGATTCGGCTTTCAATGTCATAACCAAGCTTTTCCAGCTCTCGGTCTGTTGGATCGAAGCCAAGTGAACGCTCAACTTCCATGATCACTGCTCTTGCCCTAGCACCACTGGCCTGCGTATCAACCGCAACTGTTGACATCGGACCTGAATTTCCCAGCATTGATCGAATCAAACCAATTGGTACAACAAGCATGCCTCCCAAGACAATCGGCGGCAACGGAGAGATCTGACCTTCTAGACGAAGATCTTCCAGCCGCTTTTGTAACCGGCCCTGCAGCAAGTCAGCACGTTTACGTGCTTCACCGGAGTTCAACTTCGCATTAGGCTTTCCCGCTTGTTCCTGCAACTTTAGCTCTTCAGCACGATGATCCCAATACGTAATTTCTTTAGTGAGCCGTTCTTTGACTGCTGCTTCAGTTTTTGAAACAAGCTCCAGCTTTCTGCCCTTAACTTCGGCAAGGTGTTCAGGTACAACGTGGCCTATTGCGTAGCCTTGCGCCTTCTGTTCCAGTTCACGATTGATCCATTGGCACTCTGGTCTGTCAAGAAATTCCTCAACACCAGGCTCGCCATTTGCAAGGGGTCGATAGTCCAAGTAAGGTGCGTATTGAACATGACGCGTCGCACCATTGGAATCCTGCTCCACATAAAGCATTCGTTTTGAAATGACGCGACGCTCACCAGCGCGTGTAAGGCTAGCGTCTTGAATTGAGTGCTCAAGGTAAAAGAGAACGCGAGGTGCTACTCCAAAGTCGCGTTCATCAACCAATACCGTTCCACGCTTAAGAAGATCACGATTACGCTCAAGAGTTAAGTCAATGACAGAGTCAAGCAAAGGATGTCCTGGGCACACAAATGCAGCAAGTGGCTGTCCTTGAGGAGCAACTAATGCTTTCTCAAAGGCAACCCGCTCGTAACGTGGCAATACAGGTTCACCAATACCAATTAGTCGATCTCGATTACGAACAGGAGCTGGCACATGGCTGATCTCATATCTGCGGGACTCCCTTTGCTTGACTGTGCCACCAAGACGTTTGAATGCTTCCTGAAAAAACGACTCAATGTAGTGTGGTTGCAATCGGCGAGCGTCGGCGCGTTCCATATCCTCGCGTATCAGTCGGACGCGGCTAGCGTCCATTGCGTCATGGGCAAGCACGTGTTCTTCAAGCAGACCTTGTAGGTGACCTCGATCGAGTGTTGTGTCCAAAACTGTGGTCAAGAAAGTCTGAACTTCAGGGCGCTCGCCGTGCCGGATTGCCTCGATCAGCAAGTCGCGCAGTGATTTACCTTCAAACTGAAGTTTGCCAAGTACATCGAATACCTGGCCTCCTAGAGCTAATCGAGCTTGCTCAAGCTTCTCGAGTAACTTACGGTAGACATCACCTTCGCGAGTTTCTTCAGCTACAAGGTTCCATAGATGACATACCTCGGTTTGACCGATACGGTGAATTCGACCAAAGCGCTGTTCAAGTCGGTTTGGATTCCAAGGTAGGTCGTAGTTCACCATCAAGTGTGCACGTTGAAGGTTGATACCCTCGCCAGCTGCATCTGTAGCGAGTAAAACTTGCACTTCTGGATCGTGACGGAACATCTCTTGAACTTTGAGGCGCTCCTCTCGGCCAATCCCACCATGGATTACAACAACCGATTCTTTTCGGCCAAGAAGACTGCTGATCCGCTGTTCCAAGTAATTTAGCGTATCGCGATGCTCTGTGAAAATGACCAATTTTTGGTGTGCAGATGATTTGGGTGGCGGGATTTTTGTATGTCCGTAACCGGCTTCTGGCTCAGCAACCTTATTCACATTACCTGCTGTGGTGAAAATCTCACCCAACAAACTAGCAAGTTCGCGCCATTTGGTGTCATTGCCGCTGGTTCTGACGGTCAGAGCTGCTTGCTCTAATTCTTTAAGGGTTACTATTTCAATCCTAAGTTCTGCAATCGAACGGGATGCGGTTGCTTGATCAAGTATTTCCTCTTCTGCCGCTTCAACCTCTGTGTCTGGTGCATCTTCTAGGTCATCAATATCTTCTGCGTCCATTCCTGGGACGGAGGCAGCCAGAATCGGGGCAGCTTGCCCGCCACGCTGTAAAACTTCAAGTTCACGCAGTCTGCTTTCAAGCCTCTCGCGTCTACGTCGTAATGATTGGTAGATGGCCTCTGGAGATGAAGCGAGTCTGCGTTGCAGAATCGTTAAGGCAAACCCAACGGTGCCTGCTCTCTTGTCGTTTTCAAGCTTCTCAGCTCTGTCAAATTCTTCTCTTACGTACTGAGTTACTGCGGCATAGAGGCCTGCTTCGGGATCAGATAATTTATACGGAACCGTATAAGCAATTCGCTCTGGGAAAAGTGGCGTGCCATCGAATTTAAGAAGGTTTTCTTTGACCATTCGACGCATCAAATCAGAGACGTCTGCTGTGTGGACGCCGTCTCGAAAGCGACCCTCGAAGCGATCCCCGTCTAACAAAGCCATAAAAAGTTGAAAGTCTTCAGCTTTGCCATTGTGTGGTGTAGCTGTCATTAACAAGAAATGACGAGTAAGGCTGGATAACAATTGTCCTAGGCGATAGCGCTTGGTGTACTTAGTCTCTCCGCCAAAAACAGTAGCCGACATTTTGTGAGCTTCATCGCAGACGACCAGATCCCAACGGCAGTCGGGTGCCTGAAGCTTATTTTGAATGTCCTCGTTGCGAGATAGCTTGTCGAGTCTAGCAATGACTAGATTGGTTTCCATAAACCAATTGCCAGTGCGGGCGGCTTCTAGTTTGTCGTTGGTGAGAATTTCAAAAGGAAGGTGGAAGCGTCGATACAGTTCGTCCTGCCACTGTTCTGCAAGACTGCCAGGACATACGATCAAGCAACGTTGCAAGTCACCACGCGCGATTAGTTCTTTAATCAACAAACCCGCCATGATCGTCTTGCCTGCGCCGGGATCATCAGCGAGCAAGAATCTCAGAGGTTGCCGAGGCAACATTGATTCATAGACTGCAGTAATTTGGTGTGGCAACGGATCAACTATAGATGTGTGAACCGCCAGCACCGGGTCAAACAAATGCGCGAGACGAATTCGCTGCGCTTCAGAGACCAGGCGAAACAATGCACCATCTCCATCAAAACTCCAGGGTCGGCCGTTCTCAACCACTTCTATGCGAGGCTCGTCGTGACGGTAAAGCAACTCATTCGCCACACGACCTAATGACGTTTTGTATGTCAATTCCAAGGCTTCAGAACCAAACCATTGGACGCTGACAACTGTTACCAATTCATCCGGCAACACGCCTCTTACGGCTGCAGTTGGAAGAAGATCTTCAAGTTTGCTCATGGGTGATCTCCTTTTTTATTTCTTTTGAGTTGTAGCTTTCATAACCTGGAGCAAGTGCTGCACTTTCAACACCATATAAAGTTTGTGAATTGCTCAGATACAAATGATGTGACCGTGGATTAAGCACATGGTTAGGCGAACAATCAACAGCCCAGCGTCTCAATGCATATCCAACCAAAGGAGCTCGCATATCGAGAACCAGCATGCCATCGTTCATTTGATAGTCAGCTTCAATAGCTTCAAGATGTTCGACTCCGGGATGAGGATTCATACTGAATCCTTTTGGCTTTTGAGTGACACTCTTGCAGCATCTTTTCGAACTTGGATCCATTGCTCAAGATCGTGCCGCTGGAATCTCCAAGAACCAAGGACCTTAAATCCAGGGATATCACCTTTAGTAACAAGTCTGTAAATAGTTTTCT
>Ga0315905_10005200_pt1 | contig 13265 bp, 5 predicted proteins | sample LakEriMetagenome_5_FD_203522 | JGI IMG/M metagenome (GOLD analysis project Ga0315905, IMG submission 203522) | Freshwater fungal communities from buoy surface, Lake Erie, Ohio, United States - Buoy 4 MA121 | ecosystem: Environmental > Aquatic > Freshwater > Lake | place: USA: Lake Erie, Ohio... | reverse complement strand
GGGTAGTGGGTTGGCTGGGCTTGGGCATGATGTGAGGGTGTGGAGTGGCGGGGCGGGTCGAGGTGTTTACGAAGAGCGGGTGGGGGGGTGTCGGGTGAGTCGGATGGGGATGAATCCGTGGGGTCGATTGGTGGGGGCGTGGCGGGAGGAGCGGCCGGAGGTGGTATATATAGCGATGGAGGGATGGCGGGGGATGGGAGCGGTGGCGGCGGCGCGGAGCCTGGGGATTTCTTTTGGGATGGAGTATGGCGAGGGTTTTGGGGAGCGCGTGGCGGGATGCGGGTTGGGATGGCTGAGGCGTCCGGCGGAGAGAATGCAGCAGTGGGTGCATGGCCTTGGGGCATTCACGGTGGTGGGGAGTCGCGGGGAGGTGGAGATGCTGGAGAGGGGCGGGTATGATCGGGTGGTGCGTGTGGGGAGCGGGGTGGATTGCGAGTGGTTTCATCCAGATTACCGGGACGAGGCGTTGAGGAGGGCGTGGGGGGTGAGTCCGTGGCATGTGGTGGTGCTGATGGGAGGTCGGGTGGTGCGGGATGGTAACCTGCCATTGGCGTTGGAGGCGGTGAAGGGTTTGCAGAGCCGAGGGGTGAGGGTTCAGGCTGTGGTGGCAGGGGAGGGGGTGTTTCTGGAGGAATGCCGGGAGCGGTGGCCGTGGGCGGTTTATACTGGCGGGATTGACCGGCGGAGGTTAGCGGTGACCGCGGCGTCGTGTGATCTGCTGGCGTTGCCGGGCAAGGTGGGGACGAGTGGGAGAGAGGTGCTGGAGGGGATGGCGAGCGGGTTGCCGGTGGTGGCGATTGATTCCGGGGTGGTGCGGGAGCATGTGGTGCACGGGGTGAATGGCTGGGTGGAGACACCAGGGAGCGATGCTGGGTATGCGAGGCTGCTGGGGCGTGTGGTGCAGATGACTGAGGAGCAGCGGCTGCCGGTTTGCCGCGGCGCGCGGAGGACGGCGCTGGGGTTGACGTGGGAGGTGGTGGTGGGGCGGTTTGAAGCGGTGCTTTTGGCGGTGTGCGGCCGGGGATTGGCCGGAGGGAGCGATACGGCCGACGGTGCCTTCGCCGTCGGCGAGCTGAATTTTCCATGACCAACAACGACCAGACCCCCCCCCGAACCCTGCGTTACCGAACCATTTTTCTATCCGATGTTCATTTAGGGACACCGGACTGCAAGATAACGGAGGTGAATGATTTTCTGAGGCGGACGCGATGCGAGAAGCTGGTGTTGAACGGGGATATCATTGACTCGTGGCATTTGAGGCGGAAGCCCTATCACTGGAGCACGGCGCACACGCGGTTTGTGAGGCTGGTGCTGAGGAAGATGGAGAAGGAGCAGACGGAGATTGTGTATCTGCGGGGGAATCATGATGACGAGCTGAGGCGGTTCATGCCGTTGCGGTTTGCGCGGCTGCAGATTGCGAACGAGCATGTGCATGAGACTCCGCGGGGCCGGTATCTGGTGCTGCACGGGGATGTGTTTGACCAGGTGACGACGAATTGGCGGTGGCTGAGTGTGATTGGGGCGGTGGGGTATGACCAGTTGCTGCGATTGAACCGGGTGTGGAACTGGTGGCGGCGGCTGAGGGGGAAGGAGTATTTTTCGCTGAGTAAGGCGATCAAGGCGCGGGTGAAGCAGGCGGTGAGTTTTGCGGGGCGGTATGAGGAGCAGTTGAGGGATCTGGCGCGGCACAAAGGGGCGTGCGGGATCATCTGCGGGCACATTCACACGCCTGCGGACAAGATGATCGAGGGGATTCACTACCTGAACAGCGGCGACTGGGTGGAGAGTCGGACGGCGATTGTGGAGCACCTTGACCGGCGGATGGAAGTGATCCGGTACGAGGATTTTCTGGCGGTGGCTGGAGCGCCGCCGACGCGGCGGCTGGCTGGGAAGCCGGAGGTGGCGGTGCCGCGGGTGGGGGTGTGAGGGGCGGAGGTGGGTTAGATTTGGCTGAGGAAGTTGGCGAGACCGCTGGCGGCGACGTCGAGGGCGGGGATGTGTGGATTGATGTGGAGGGGTATGTTGAGGGCGCGGGCGGTGGCGGCGAGGGTGGCGGCGGTGGCGGCGGAATTGGTGAGGATGGCGGAGGGATTGATGCCGGCTTTGAGCCATGCGCGGAGGATGGAGTCGGGCGGGGAGATACCGTCGAGCGGGTTGGCGGTGTCGAGGGAGACGATTTTACCAGAGGCGGCTTCGACGGTGAGGGAGAGGTAGGCGAAGAAGGCTTCGCCTGGCTTGCCGACGGGTTCCGGGATCATGTGCCATGAGGTGGCGACTGGTTTGGAGCGTGGGAGTTTGCGGATGGAGGCGACGAGGAGTTCCGAGGGTTCCGGTTCCGGGTAGGAGAAGATGGAGGAGATTTCGGGGAGCCATGAGTCCTGCCATGAGCCGGAGGAGCGGGAGCGGACGAGGGCGACGTTGTGGTCGGTGTTGGCGGCGAGATTGGCGAAGGGGTCATGGCGGAGGCGGGGTGCGACGATGAGGGCTTGTTCGATGGCGAACTCGAGCCATGAGGCTTCTTCTGGGGAGGCGGTGACCGGTGCGAGCGATTGGCGGAAGCTGCGGAAGGCGGGCCAGTTTTCGCCGCGGTATTTGCGTTTGAGGGATTTGATGGTGGCGAGTTCGTGTGGGAAGAGTTCGTTGCGGAAGGCGAAGGTGGCCTGGAGTTGGCGGGTTTCGAGGATGAGGGAGACGATATCTTCGCGGGTGAGGAGGATGTCGTGGTACTCGTGTTGCTGGATGAGATTGAATCGCTGGATGGCTTCGGTGCCGAGGTAGAGGGCGAGAGTGCGGTGATTGCCGCCGGCTCCCATGATGCTGATCCATGCGATTTCGTTGGTGTCCGGGTGTTGGAGGCCGATGAGTTGTTCTTCGTTCATCCATGTCCATGGGGCGAGGCGGAGGAACTGGTCGGCGAGGTCGTAGAGGCGCGAGGTCATGGCGGGTGCCATGAGGATGGGAGAGGCCTTGAGTGGGCGTCAAGGAGAACGCGGTAGAGACTGGCTGAGAGGGTAGGGAGCCGGTCTGGATTGCGGTTGCTCCACTGGGAGAGTGGAGCGGGTGAGGCGATTCGAACGCCCGACATCAACCTTGGCAAGGTTGCGCTCTACCCCTGAGCTACACCCGCAATCAACTCCCGCGTATTGCGGGGCGTGGGGATAATTCCCTAAATCCTGAATTGCGCAAGTCTCATTTTCAGTTTCTTGCAGTTCCCGCAAAACGATCATGAACAAGCTTGCCGAGATTATTGCCCAGAAGCGCCTTGAAGTGGAGAAGATCCGGCCATTGGCGGACAAGCTGAGGCATGCGGCCTTGGAGCGGAATGAGTTCCGGGGATTTGAGCGGGCGCTGCGGGGAGAGGATGGAGGTGTGGGGGTGATTGCGGAGGTGAAGAAGGCGTCGCCGTCGGCTGGGGTGATTGCGGCGGACTTTGATGCCGTGGCGGTGGCGACCGGGTATGATCGGGCGGGGGCGTCGGCGATTTCGGTGCTGACGGACGAGAAGTATTTTCAGGGGCATTTGAGTTTTCTGCCGAAGATTCGGGCGGTGACGTCGGTGCCGCTGCTGAGGAAGGATTTCATTATTGATGAGCTGCAGATCTGGGAGGCGTCGGTGGCTGGGGCGGATGCGATTCTCTTAATCGTGGCAGCGCTGAGTCAGGATGATTTGAAGCGGCTGCTGGAGACGGCGGCGGCGTGCATGCTGGATGTGCTGGTGGAGGTGCATGACCGGGAGGAATTGGATCGGGCGCTGGAGACGGACGCGCGGATCATTGGGGTGAATAACCGGAATCTGAAGACGTTCGAGGTTCATCTGGAGACGACTGGGGAGTTGGGAGAGGAGGTTCCGGATGATCTGGTGCTGGTGAGTGAGAGTGGGATTCGGAGTGTGGAGGATGTGAGGCGGGTGAGGGAATGGGGAGCGGATGCGATCCTGGTAGGAGAGGCCTTGATGCGGAGCGGGAATCCGGGGCAGACGATTCAGGAATTCATGGCGATTGTGTGAGGATGGGGTGAGTGAGAGTGGTTGAGGGGATGGGGTGCCTGTGCGCTGGACGGGAGGGGTGTGCTGTGGTGGAGTTGGTGGAATGAAACCGACCCTGCTGCGCGGCGTGATGGTGTTGCTAATGGCCATGGGCCTTGCTGGGCTGGAGGTGCGGGCGGCGGGGAGGAAGGGGGAATGGAAGGCGGTGGAGCTGGCATTGAAGGAGGAGATGCCGGTGAGTGCGCTGGAGGGGTTGCGGCGGATTGAGGCTGAAGCGAAGGCGGAGGGTGCCTGGGATGAGGCATTGGAGGCGGTGATGAAGCGGGTGGTGACAGAGGCGAAGGTGGCGGGGGATGACGATGAGACGGCGCTGCTGCGGTTATCGGATCGGGCGGTGGAGGATGGGACGGCGGAGATGCGGCCGGTGTTGCGGGCGTTTGCGGCGGCGAATTGGAGTCAGTGGAGTCGGGAGAAGCGATGGGAGTTGATGGAGCGGACGGAAGTTGTGGACGGGGGTGGGGAGGATGTGGCGGTGTGGGGATGGGCGCGGGTGATGGTGGAGTGTGAGCGGAGGTTTGGGGCGGCGCTGGCGGAGCGGGAGGTGTTGCGGGGGACGGCGATCGGGCGGTGGGATCGGGTGTTGCCGGGCGGGGGATTGCCGGATCGTTATGAGCCGACCCTGTATGATTTTGTGGTGCGGGAGGCGCGGGAGCATTTGAAGCTAGTGGCGGCGGCGGAGGCTGGGGCGGCCGGGGTGGTGCGGGGGGCGGGGACGCCGGCGTTGGGGGAAGAGCGGGCGTTTCTGGCGTGGAAGCCGGGAGGGGATGACGCGCAGGTGCGGATCGTGCGGTTGTTTCAGGAGGCGTTGAGATTTCATGAAGGGGATGCGGATCCGGGGGCGCGGGTGCTGCTGGATGTGGATCGGCTGGCGTGGGCGGGTGGTGAGGCGGGTCGGGAAGGCAGGGGGGAATGGAAGCGGCGGTTGCGGGTGTTGCTGGAGAGGTGGGGCGGGCATGAGGTATCGGTGAGGGTGGCGTCGGCGCTGGGGGAGATGCTAGTGAGTGACGGAGAACCGGGGGAGGCGCATGCGCTGATGAGCGGGGCATTGGCGAAGCATCCCGGGTCGCCCTTTGCGGCGCGGGGCAGGAATCTGGTGAAGAAGATTGAGACGAAGGGATTGGGGGCGGCGACGGAGAACGTGTGGGGATCGGTTGGGGCGGAAGTGGTGGTGCGGGCGAAGAATTTGAGCCGGGTGCATTTCCGGCTGATTGCGGTGGGGCGTCGGGTGGATCCTGTGGAGATGAGTGAGGCGGTGGAGGAGGAAGCGGTGGGGCGGTTGCTGAGGAAGACGGCGGCGAAGGCGTGGGCGTGGGATTTGCCGGACGTGGGGGATTTCCGGGAGCATGAGTATCGGGTGGCTGCGCCGGGGGGATTGAAGCCTGGGTTTTATGTGCTGGCGGTGAGTGGTGACGCTAACTTCCGTGGGCGGAAGAATGGCGTGGAGTATCTGCCGGTGGTGGTGACGCGGCTGGCATTGATGCATCGGGCGGTGGCGCGGAATGGGGGGACGGCGGTGGATGCGTGGGTGGTGGATGGGGAGAGCGGGGATCCGGTGGCGGGAGCGGAAGTGGCGTTGTGGGCGGCTGGGGAAGGCGAGGAGAAGCCGCGGGTTCAGGTGAAGGGGGTGACTGATGTGGAAGGGCGTGTGCGCCTTGCGGTGGCGAAGCGGCCTGGGTTTGTGCTGATCGCGTGGCACGAAGGGGAGATGGCGGTGAGTGATGAGGACGAAGTGACGGCGGAGGTGGAGGCGGAGAAGGTGAAGACGTATTTTTTCACGGATCGGGCGATTTACCGGCCGGGGCAGACGATTCAGTTTAAGGGGATTCATGCGCGGCGGGATGCGGCGCGCGGGGAGTATGGTGTGCTGGCTGGGGTGAAGCGGGAGGTGGTGTTGCGTGATGTGAATGAGCGGGAGGTGGCGAAGGTGGCGGTGGAGAGCAATGCGTTCGGGTCATTCAGCGGGAGTGTGACGGCGCCGCGAGTGGGGGTGACCGGGGAGATGACGTTAGGGGACGGGGCGGGATCGGTGACGGTGCAGGTGGAGGAGTACAAGCGGCCGAAGTTCCGGGTGGAGGTGGGGATGCCGGAGGCGGGGGCGAGATTGGGTGGGGAAGTGGAAGTGAAGGTGCGGGCGACTGGGTACAGTGGGGCGGCGGTGGATGGGGCGAAAGTGGTGTGGCGGGTGAGGCGCGAGGTGGAGTGGGCACCGTGGGTGTCGCGGGTGGTGAGGAGTGGAGGTGGGAGCGGGTCGGAGGAAGTGGGGCGCGGGGAGACGGTGACGGGTGTGGATGGGAGTGTGGCGGTGCGTTTTGTGGCGGTGCCTGGGGAGATTGAGCGTGAGGGAGGCGATGCGTGGTTCCGTTATGAAGTGACGGCGGATGTGACGGATGGGGCTGGGGAGACGCGGAGTGCGGAGGTGAGTGTGCGGGTGGGGGAGCGGGCGATGCAGGCTGGGTTGGAGATGGGAGCGTGGCAGACCCGGGAGGAGCCGGTGGCGGTGCGGGTGACGACGCGGAGCCTTGATGGGGAGCCGCTGGCGGCGAAGGGGGAAGTGGAGGTTTTCCGGCTAGTGATGCCGGAGCGGGTGGTGCGGCCGCGACTGGCCGGGGAGCGTGGCGAGGAGGGTTTGGAGATGGAGAGTTGGGCGCGCGGGGAGCGGGTGGTGCGGCGGGATGCGGTTACGGATGTGCGCGGGGAGACGACGGTGCGGGTGAAGTTAGGGGCTGGGGCGTATCGGGTGGTGTATGGCGGGAATGACCGGTTCGGGGAGGTGGTGCGAGCGGAGGCGGATGTGGTGGTGGTGGATCCCGGGGCGGAGCGGTTCGGGGTGCGGTTGCCGTACTGGCGCGGGGCACCGAGCTGGGAGTTGCAGCCTGGGGAGGAATTGCGGGCGTTGTGGGGATCTGGTTATGACCGGGTGCGGGCGCTGGTGGAGATTGAGCATCGCGGGGAAGTGGTGGAGCGGTTTTGGACCGATCCGGCGCGGAGCCAGCAGGGGATTCGGTATCGGATTACCGAGGCGCACCGGGGCGGGTTGAATGTGAGGATCAGTCAGGTGAGGGAACGGCGGATGGTATCGGAGGTGATTCCGGTGCAGGTGCCGTGGCGGAACAAAGAACTGGTGGTGAAGTGGGAGCATCTGACATCGAAGCTGAAGCCGGGGGCGACGGACACGTGGAGCCTGACGATTGGCGGGGCTGGGGCGGAGCGTGCGGCGGTGGAGATGGCGGCGGTGCTGTACGATGCGTCGCTGGAGAGCATGAAGGAGCATCGATGGGTGGAGGCGTTTGACGGGTTTCGGAGGGAGCCGGAGGCTGAGCCGATGGGGATGCGGCATGGGTTTGAGGAGCTGGAGACGTTAGTTGATGAATGGGATCCCGATCTGGAGCCGGAGCGGAGCTGGAGACGACGGTGGGGGGTGACGGGAGAGTTCGGGTTCGAGGAGAGGTTGATGACTGCGGCGAAGTCGCCGGTGACGAGAGGGTTGCGGTTTGGGAGCGATGCGATTTCGAGGGATGCGGTGGACGGGTTGATGGCGGCATCGGGAGCGGCACCGGCACCAGTGATGGCGGAGGCAGCGGAGGGGATGGCGATGGGAGGGGCGTCTGCGTATGTGAGTCCGCCGCCTGAGCCGCCAAGCGGCGGAGAGGAAGGAGCGAGACGCGCGGGCGGACCGGTGGAGGGGATTACGGCGAGGAGGAATTTTCAGGAGACGGCATTTTTCCAGCCGGTGGTGATGAGTGGGGTGGATGGGACGGTGAAGCTGACGTTCACGATGCCGGAGAGTGTGACGGCGTGGAGGTTTCTGGGGTTTGCGCATGACCGGAAGCTGAGGTCGGGCTGGGTGAGCGGGGAGACGGTGACGGCGAGGGATCTGATGGTGCAGGCGAATCCGCCGCGGTTTCTGCGGGAGGGTGATGAAGTGGAGATGGCGGTGAAGGTGACGAATCAGAGTGAGCGGGAGCAGAGAGGGACGGCGCGATTGAGTTTTGCGGACGGTGAGAGTGGTACGGCGGCGGATGCGGCGTTAGGATTGACGGTGCCGGAGCAGACGTTTTCGGTTCCTGCGAAGGAATCGCGGAGCCTGACGTGGCGGGTGCGGGTGCCGGACGGGCAGGGATTTCTGACGTGGAAGGTGGTGGCGGGAACGGCGGAGGTGAGTGACGGGGAGGAAGGATGGCTGCCGGTGTTGTCGAGGCGGGTGCTGGTGAGGGAGAGCCTGCCGCTGGCGATGGGGAGGGTGGGCGAGAAGCAGTACGTGTTTGAGAAGCTAGGGGCGGCTGGCGGGTCGGAGACCTTGCGGCATCAGGGATTGAGTGTGGAGCTGACGAGTCGGCCGGCGTGGGCGGCGGTGATGGCGCTGCCGTACCTGATGGAGTTTCCGCATGAGTGTGCGGAGCAGACGTTCAATCGTTATTATGCGAATGTGCTGGCGAGGCATCTGGCGTTGAGTGATCCGGAGGTCCGGCGGGTATTTGATGTGTGGCGGGATGTGCAGGTGGAGGCGCTGGAGAGCCCGTTGCTGAAGAACGGGGATTTGAAGACGGTGATGATGGAGGAGACCCCGTGGTTGCGGGAGGCTGGGAAAGAGAGCGAGCAGCGGCGGAATGCGGGGGTGTTGTTTGATGCGTCGAGACTGGATGCGGAGACGGCGCGGGTGCTGGCGAAGCTGGATGAGCTGCAATTGGAGGATGGGTCGTGGCCGTGGTTTGCGGGCGGAACGACGAATGAGCGGATCACGCTGTATGTGCTGGCGGGTTTCGGGAAGCTGGAGCGATTGGGGATCAAGGTTGAGAGCAAGATGATTGATGAGGCGGTGGAGTGGGCGGACGAGTGGCTGGAGCGGGAGTACCGGGAGGCGGTTAGGGCGGACAGGCGGGAGAAAGGGGATCGGCTGACGGATCTGGTGGCGCTGTGGTTGTACGGGCGGGGTGCGCTGGCGGAGGGGAGGCCGGTGGAGGATGGGAGCAAGAAAGCGCTGGAGTATTTCCTTGGGCAGGCGCGGACGAAGTGGATGAAGAAGCCCAGGATGGTGCAGGCGCAGGCGGCGTTGGGGATGAAGCGGTTTGGGGATTTGGAGGGGGCGGGGCGGGTGCTGGCGAGCTTGCGGGAGCGGTCGGTGTACCGCGAGGAGACGGGACGTTATTGGGCGGAGAAGCGGGAGTTGTGGCGATGGGAGGAAGCGCCGGTGGAGACCCAGGCGATGATGGTGGAGGCGTTCCGGGAGATTGGCGGGGATGAGGAGCGGGCTGGGGAGTGTGTGCAGTGGCTGCTGGGGCAGAAGCGGACGCATTCGTGGCCGACGACGAAGGCGACGGCGGATGCGGTGCATGCGGTGATGGGCGGCGGGAAGGCGGGTTGGAGCGGGGGCGGGACGGCGACGGTGCGGGTGGGGTCGAGGGAGGTGGTGCCGGAGCGGCGGGAGGCTGGGACCGGGTATTTCCGGGAGAGGATCCCTGCGGCGGAGATTACGGCGGAGAGTGCGCGGGTGACGATGAGCCAGACGGAGGCGGGGAGTGCGTGGGGGGCGGTGCACTGGGTGTATCTGGAAGATGCCGAGAAGGTGACGGCGGCGGGTGGTCCACTGACGGTTAGGAAGCAATTGCTGGTGCGGGTGGCGGGGGAGAAAGGGCCGGAGTTGCGGGCGGTGGAGGGGAAAGTGCGGGTGGGGGATGAGGTGGTGGTGCGGGTGGAGGTGCGGAGCGATCGGGAGCTTGAGTTTGTGCACCTGAAGGACGAGCGGCCTGCGAGCTGCGAGCCGACGGGAGTGTTGTCAGGGTGGCGGGAGCAGGGAGGCGTGGGGTATTACGGGAGCACGCGGGACACGGCGGAGCATTACTTCATTGAGAGCCTGCCGAAGGGTGTGCACGTGTTTGAATACAGCGTGCGGGTGCAGCAGCGCGGGGTGTGCCGGAGCGGACTGGCGACGGTGGAGAGCCTGTATGCGCCTGAGTTCAGGAGCCACGGCGCGGCGGGCGTGCTGGAGGCCGAGTGAGGGTTGTTGTCAGGCGGCGTCGGCTGGCGGGGTCGGGGCGGGGATAGCGGCTTCGAGGGTGTCGCGGGAGATGCCGCGGAGGGCGAAGACGCGGACGATGGTTTCCTCGATGAGGTTATTGGGGCAGGAAGCGCCGGCGGTGATGCCGACGGTGACTGGGCCGTGGCCCTTGAGTTTGTCGGTGTAGGACGAGTGTTCGGCCTTCTGGTGGAGGTCGAAGTGGATGATCTGTTCGAGGGATTCGAGACAGGAGGCGTTGCGGATGAAGAACGTGGGGAGTTGCTGTTCTGCGATTTCGACGAGGTGGGTGGTATTGGAGCTGTTGTAGCCGCCGACGACGAGCATGAGGTCCATGGGGTCGTTGAGCATGTCGAAGAGAGCGTCCTGGCGTTCCTGAGTGGCGCCGCAGATGGTGTCGAAGACGAGGAAATTGTCAGCGGAGCCGTCGCGGGTTTCGATGGCGGTGCGGAGACGGCGCTGGATTTCCTCGGTTTCGCTTTTGAGCATGGTGGTCTGGTTAGCGACCCCGATGCGGAGGAGGTGGGTATCGGGGTCGAAGCCATCGCTGACGCTTCCGGCGAAGCGTGCGAGGAAGGCGTCGCGGTTGCCGAGGCCTGCGAGGTACTGGGTGACGGCGTTGCAGTCGTCGAGAGTGAGGATGACGAGGTAGTGGCCGCCGCCGGAGTCGCCGAGGGCGCGGGAGGCGGTGGCGCGGGTTTCCTCGTGGGTGGATTTCCCGTGGATGATGGAAGTGAAGTCGCGTTTGGCGTAGTCGCGGACCCTGCGCCAGACGGACATGACATCGCCGCAGGTGGTGTCGATGGTGGCGCAGCCGCGTTCAGCGATCTGCTGCATGACGGCGGTTTCAGCGCCGAAGGCTGGGACGATGACGACATCGTCCGGTTGGAGGGCCTGGAGTTCGTCGTCTGACGGTCTGCTGGCGAGGAAGCGGATATCCATTTCGCGGAGCTGGCGATTGACCTCCGGGTTGTGGATGATTTCGCCGAGGAGGAAGAGATTGCGGCCGGCGAAGACCTTGCGTGCGGCGTAGGCGAGGTCGATGGCGCGCTCGACGCCGTAGCAGAAGCCGAACTGCCTGGCGAGACGGATGGTGGTGTTAGTGATGGTCAGGGTGCCGCCGGCGGCGCGGAGGGCGTCGACGATGCGGCTGCGGTAGTGGACCTCGACCTCAGCCTGGACGAGCTGCATGACTTCCGGCGTGCGGACATTGACCCGGCGGAGTTGAGGGATGGCGGGCATGGGGGAGTGGCGGGCGGGTCAGACGTCGAGGTTACGGACGTTGAGGGCGTTGTCTTCGATGAAGGCGCGGCGAGGTTCGACGACGTCGCCCATGAGGATGGTGAACATGCGGTCGGCTTCGACCATGTTTTCCTCGTTGAATTTGACCTGAAGGAGCTTGCGGCGTTTCGGGTCCATGGTGGTGTCGTAGAGTTGTTTGGCGTTCATTTCACCGAGGCCCTTGAAGCGATAGATTTCGAGGCCGCGGCGGCCGATTTCGAGGACGCGCTGGAGGATTTCGGGGACGGCGAAGAGCGGGTGCTGACGGCCGTCGTTTTCGAGGAGTTCGAAGAGAGGTTGGTCCTGAGCGGAGAACTGGTTGAGGGGGAGGCCTTTTTCGCCGAGCTGGATGAGGAGTTTGCTGATGGCGCGGGACTCGTGGATTTCGTAGAGACGGGCGCGGCGCTGGGGGAGGCCTGCGTCGGAGCGCGCGGTGTCTGTGGAGTGGGAGATGTCTGCGAAGAGCCGGAGGTCCGGGTTGGCTTCGGCGAACGAGCGGAGGGCGATTTCGTCGAGACAGTAGGCCATGGTTTCCTCGTTGCCGCTGCGGACCTTGACCATGTAGGCTGGGAGCCGCTGGGATTCGGGTTCGCGAGCGGCGAGGTATTGTTCGAAGTTGCCGCCGTTGCGTTGGATGACATCGACGAAGCGGTCGAGTCTGGCGAGGAGTTCGAGGATTTCGCGGAGGTGCTGGGCGCTGATGACGGCACCGGAGGCGAGGTTTTTGAGGGCGACCTCTTCTGCGCCGAGGTCGATGAGGATGCGGTTCAGTTCGCTGTCGTCCTGGATGTATTCCTCGCGTTTTTTGCGGGTGATGCGGTAGAGCGGGGGTTGGGCGATGTAGACGTAGCCTCGTTTGACGAGTTCTGACATCTGGCGGCAGAAGAACGTGAGGAGGAGCGTGCGGATGTGGGAGCCATCGACATCGGCGTCCGTCATGATGACGATTTTGTGGTAGCGGACCTTGCCGATATTGAACGTGCCCTCGCCTTCGCCGGTGCCGATGCCGGCTCCGATGGCGGTGATCATGGTTTGGATTTCCTTGTTTTCGAGGGCCTTGTCGAGACGAGCTTTTTCGACATTGATGAGTTTCCCGCGGAGCGGGAGGATGGCCTGGGTGCGGCGGTCGCGGCCTTGTTTGGCGGAGCCACCGGCGGAGTCACCTTCGACGATGAAGAGTTCGCTGAGGGCGGGGTCTTTTTCCGAGCAGTCGGCTAGTTTGCCGGGGAGGCCGCCGCCGGTGAGGGCGCTTTTGCGGACGGTTTCGCGGGCTTTGCGAGCGGCTTCGCGGGCGCGGGCGGCGGTGACGATTTTGTCGATGATGCGTTTGGCGAGGGAGGGGTTTTCCTCGAAGTATTTGGAGAGGCCCTCGTAGGCGACGCTATTGACGACGGATTCGACCTCGTTGTTGACGAGTTTGTCCTTGGTTTGTGAGGAGAAGCGCGGGTTGGGGAGCTTGACGGAGATGACGCCGATGAGGCCTTCGCGGCAATCGTCCCCGGTGATGGGGGGATCTTTTTCGCGCTGCATGTTATTGGCCTTGGCGTAGACATTGACGGCGCGGGTGAGGGCGGCGCGGAAGCCTGAGAGGTGAGTGCCGCCGTCGCCGTTGAAGATGCTGTTGGCGTAGCAGTAGAGTTGTTCCGAGTAGCTGTCGGTGTACTGGATGACGAGGTCGACGTAGAAGTCTTCGGGGGGTTTACCGGCTTCGAGTTCGAGCCCGCGTTTGCCGCGGATGACGATGGGGTCTGGAGGGCAGACGTCCTTGTTGAGGCCCATCTGGAGGACGAATTCGATGATACCGCGGTCGTAGCGGAAGGAGGAATGGCGTTCCTTGTCCGGGCGTTCGTCGGTGAGATTGATGGTGAGGCCCGGGTTGAGGAAGGCGAGTTCGCGGAGCCGGGTGGCGAGCCGGTCGAACTGGAAT
>Ga0315905_10005199_pt1 | contig 13268 bp, 14 predicted proteins | sample LakEriMetagenome_5_FD_203522 | JGI IMG/M metagenome (GOLD analysis project Ga0315905, IMG submission 203522) | Freshwater fungal communities from buoy surface, Lake Erie, Ohio, United States - Buoy 4 MA121 | ecosystem: Environmental > Aquatic > Freshwater > Lake | place: USA: Lake Erie, Ohio... | reverse complement strand
GGTGAAGAGGTCGAGTTTGGCGACGGCGGTTTCGGTGAGGTCTGCTCCGTCGCCGCCGTAGATGGAGCGGGCGATAGTGTTGATGGCGTGGATGGGGCCGTCGGCTGGGTTGTAGAGCGGCTGGTGACGCGGGGCGGGAGTGGCTGCGGCGGAGACGACGAGGGCGGCGAGGTCGGTGCAGCCTGGGCCGCCGGAGGCGAAGGCGTCGGCGACGGCGCAGGGGAGGGAGCGGGAGGCGCACCATGAGCGGATGGCGTCGAGTTCCTCGGGGGAATCGTCGTGGAAGCGGTTGATGGCGACGACGACTGGTTTGCCGAATTGGGCGGCGGAGTCGGCGTGTGCGGCGAGGTTGTCGAGGCCGCGGAGGAGGGCGTCGGTGTCCGGGGTGGAGAGATTGGCGAGGGCGGTGCCGCCGTGCATTTTGAGGGCGCGGACGGTGGCGACGAGGACGATGGCGGCGGGGTCGAGGCCGGCGCGGCGGCATTTGATGTGGAAGAATTTTTCGCCGCCGAGGTCGAAGGCGAAGCCTGCTTCGGTGACGGCGAAGTCGGCGTGGGCGAGGGCCATGCGGGTGGCGAGGACGGAGTTGCAGCCGTGGGCGATGTTGGCGAAGGGGCCGCCGTGGATGAAGGCTGGGACGCCTTCGACGGATTGGACGAGATTGGGGAGGAGGGCGTCGCGGAGGAGCGCGAGGAGGGCACCGGTGACGCGGAGGGATTTGGCGAAGACGGGAGAGCCGTCTGGGGCGAAGCCGACGACGATGCGGTCGAGCATGGCGCGGAGGTCGTCGAGGGATTCGGCGAGACAGAGGGAGGCCATGATTTCCGAGGCGGCGGTGATGTCGAAGCCAGTGGAGCGCTGGTTTGGGCCGGCGTTGTCGGTGACGATGCGGCGGAGCGAGCGGTCGTTGACGTCGAGGACCCGTTTCCAGAGGATGCGGTCTGGGGAGAAGGTGGCGGAGCCTTGCTGGATGGCGTTGTCGAGGACGGCGGAGAGGAGATTGTGGGCGGAGGTGATGGCGTGGAAGTCGCCGGTGAAGTGGAGGTTGATGGACTGGGCGGGCTGGACGGTGCTGCGGCCGCCGCCGGTGGCACCGCCTTTGCGGCCGAAGACTGGGCCCATGCTGGGCTGGCGGAGGGCGAGGGCGACCGAGTGGCCGGAGGCTTTGAGGCCCTGGGCGAGACCGATGGAGATGGTGGTTTTGCCTTCGCCGGCGGGGGTGGGGGTGATGGCGGAGACGAGGATGAGCTTGCCTTGGCGAGGCGGGGAGGCGAGGGCGCTGAGGGGGACTTTGGCTTTATCGGTCCCGTAGGTGGACAGGGTTTGAGGGTCGATTCCCAGTCCGGCGGCGATGCGGGCGATGCTCATGGGGGGCGATGGTAGCGGGCGGGGGACGGGATTCAAGGACTGAGGAGATTTTGGAGGCGGCGCGGAAATCCGGAAAAGCACGCATTTCGGGACTTGCCGCGGTGGGCGGGAGTTTCTAGGGTCGCTCGGAATTTTCCACGATCACACGCATGAATCCATCTGTCCGCACACGACTATCGCTCATGATGTTCCTCCAGTATCTGGTATGGGGCGCATGGTTTGCCACTGGGTACGCCTTTCTGACGAAGAAGATGGGGTTCACGGATGCGCAGGCGGCGAGTTGTTATGCGACGACGAATCTTGCGGCGATGATTGCGCCGTTTTTCATGGGGATGATTGCGGACCGGTTTTTTGCGGCGGAGCGGGTACTTGGGGTGCTGCATCTGCTGGGGGCGGCCTTCATTTATTTTGCATCGCAGCAGACGACGTTTGCGGGATTTTATCCACTGCTGCTGGCGCACACATTGTGTTACATGCCGACGATGGCGCTGACGAATTCGGTGGCGTTTGCGCAGATGTCGAATCCTGGGAAGGAGTTTCCGGGGATTCGGGTGCTGGGGACGTTTGGGTGGATTGCGGCCGGGCAGCTGGTGAGCGCGATGAAGATTGACCTCAACGTGCAGATTTTCCATCTGGCGGCGATTGCTGGGGTGGTGCTGGGGATCTTCAGTTTCCTGCTGCCGCACACGCCGCCGCGTGCGAAGGGCGAGCCTGCTTCGATCGGGAGCATTCTTGGGTTGGATGCGTTGTCGCTGATGAAGGACCGGTCGTTTGCGATTTTCATGATCGGGTCGTTCCTGATCTGCATCCCGCTGGCGTTTTATTATAATCTGACGGGATCGTTTCTGGGTGACCGCGGGGTGAAGGATGTGGCGGCGACGATGAGCTGGGGTCAGATGTCGGAGATTTTCTTCATGCTGGTGTTCCCGCTGTTTTTTGCGCGGCTTGGGGTTAAGTGGATGCTGGTAGCTGGGATGGTGGCGTGGGCTGGGCGGTATTTCCTGTTTGCGACGCATGCTGGGAATGAGGCGGCGCTGTGGCCGGTGTACCTTGGGGTGATTCTGCACGGCGTGTGCTATGACTTCTTCTTTGTGACTGGTCAGGTGTATGTGGACGAGCGGGCGGATGCGAAGATCCGGTCTGCGGCGCAGGGGTTCATTGCTTTTGCGACGTACGGGCTTGGGATGTTTGTGGGGTCGTACATTCAGGGTGCGGTGGCTGAGAAGTACACGGCGAACGGGGTGAAGGCGTGGGACCAGATCTGGATGGTGCCGGCGCTTGGGGCGGTGGGGGTGCTGCTGCTGTTTGTGGCGTTCTTCCGGTCGCCGGCGCGGGCGAGTGTGAAGGAGGCGGTTTGAGTTGGGTGGTGCCGCGGGTGGGGTTTGCCGGGGAGGTGCGAAATGAGTGAACGGAAAGCGCCTTCGAATGGTCTGAGCTGACGGTGCTGCATGCCTGAGCTGCCTTCTCGATCTACTGACGTCATTGATCCCCGCCTGTTGCTGGAAGCGTATGCGCAGGGGGTGTTTCCGATGGCGATGGAGGATGGGGAGATGGGGTGGTTTTCGCCGGATCCTCGGGGGATCATTCCGATCCGTGAGTTTCATGTGCCGCATGGGTTGAGGCGATTGCTGAGGCGCGGGGCGTACGAGGTGAGGATGAACACGGCGTTCACGGCGGTGATGCGCGGGTGTGCGGACCGGGAGTCGACATGGATCAACGAGTCGATTCTGCGGAGTTACGTGCGCTTGTTTGAGTTGGGGTTTGCGCATTCGGTGGAGACGTGGATGGGGCACCGGCTGGTGGGTGGGCTGTATGGGGTGGCGATTGGTGGGGCGTTTTTTGGGGAGAGCATGTTCAGCCGGGAGACTGGGGCGTCGCAGGTGGCGCTGCATGCGCTGGTGAGGCGGTTGGACGAGCGTGGGTTCACCTTGCTGGACACGCAGTGGACGACCGAGCATTTGAGTCGGTTTGGGGCGCATGAGATTGCGCGGGAGGATTATCTGAGGCGGCTGGAGCGAGCGATCCGGCTGCCGTGTCGATTTATGGAATCATGATGACACTGAGATCAGAGATAGCGGCGCTCGGGCGGGTACACTGGCGGGCGTTCCGGGCGCGGACGGTGGCGTCGGTGCGGGAGTCGCGGCTGATGGCGGTGACGATTGCGGTGTTTCTGACGGGGTATCTGGTGGCGGCGTATTTCATGTTCTGCCGCGGGCTGGATTACATGATCACGATACCGGGGATCGGGCTGCTGCTGACGGAGCGGATCATTTATCTATCGTATTTCTTCTTCTTTGTGATGCTGGTGTTTTCGAACTGCATCCTGCTGTATGCGAGTGTGTTTCGGGGGAAGGAGACGGCGTGGCTGCTGACGACGCCTGTGAATCCGCGGGCGGTGTTGTGCTGGAAAGTGGTGGAGTCGTTTCTGGTGAGCAGCTGGGGATTGGCGGTGCTGAGTGCGCCGTTGCTGGCGTCGGTGGGGCGGACGTTTGGGGCTGGGCCGATGTTTTATGTGAAGGTGCTGCTGCTGTATCCATTGTTTCTGATGCTGCCGGCGATGGTGGCGTCGCTGGTGGTGCTGGGGTTGGTGCGGTGGTGGGGGAGGGGGTTGAGGTGGTTGCTGACGGGAGCGGTGGTGGTGGTTGGGAGGTGGGTGGTGCAGGGATGGAGGACGTCGCCGAATTTCGAGGAGATTGCGGCGATGACGAACCTGAACGGGGCGTTTACGAAAGTGATGGGGCATACCGAGTTGGCGATGAATCGGTTTTTGCCGAGTGCGTGGATGGCGGAGTTGATTCTGCTGTGGGCGCGTGGGTTTGACGCGCGGGGGGCGTTTTTCGGGATGGTGCTGGCGAGTTGGGCGCTGATGCTGGGGTGGGTGTGTGTGGTGGTAGCGAGTCCGGCGATTTATGGGGCGTGGAATCTGAGTCAGCGGCGGAAGGCGATGAAGACGGGGAGGCGCGGGGGGACGGATGCGGCGGCGGTGGACGCGGCGTTCCGGCGCGGGTGGGTGGGGCGGTTGCCGTTTTTGAGGCGGGACACGGCGGCATTGATCCGGAAGGATTTGAGGGAATTTTCGCGGGATCCGGCGCAATGGATACCGTGTGCGGTGGTGTTCGGGTTGCTGCTGGTGTATGCGTCGAATCTGAACCGGGCGATGGACAGCGATCCGAACCGGCCGTTGTTCAGGTTGATTCTGAGCACGTTGAATTTTGCGGTGTGCTGCCTGACGCTGTCGACGCTGACGACGCGGTTTATTTTTCCGATGTTCAGTCTGGAGGGGAGGCGGCTGTGGATTCTGGGGTTGTCGCCGGTGGGGTTGAGTCGGGTGTTCTGGCAGAAGCTGGGGTTGTTTGCGGTGCTGATCGGGATGGCGACGGGGGTATTGATGCTGGTGTCGGGGATCAAGCTGGGGATGTCGCGGGCGGATCTGGGGTTTTACTGCGGGTCGATTGTGCTGATGGGTGGCGGGTTGACGGGGTTGGCGCTGAGTCTGGGGGCGATTTTTCCAAATTATGTGGATCACAGTCCGGCGAAGATTGTTTCGGGGTTTGGAGGGACCCTGTGTCTGATCCTGAATTTCGTTTATATTCTGGGGTTTCTGCCGATTTTTGTGTGGCCGAGTTTGAGGGCGGCGCGGCCGGGGGTGGGGGCTGCGGGTACGGACGGGCACGGGTGGAATTTATTGATTTCCGGGGTGGGACTGGTGGTTTTGACTGTGGTGGTGGCTGGGGTTCCGGTATTTTTTGCAATACGTAAGATAAAAAGGTTGGAACTTTTAGGAAAACTGTAATACCCAGACAAGGAATCACCCAACGTGAACCTTGCATGAACCGGAAACCTGCTACCCCGACCCGCGCCACGACCAGCCGTCCGACGAGCCGCAAGGAAGCCGAGGAATTGAGACGGCAGCTGCATGCGGTGACGGCGCGGCAGAATGAGTTGAAGGAGCGGCTGCACCGGTTGGATGCGGTGACGACGGCGGAGCCGCCGAGGGTGTTTTCGAGTCGGCCTGCGGCATCCGAGCGGCAGAGGGCGTGGACCTTGCCGTCGGAGGACGAGGATGATGGGCCGCGGTACCGGAGGACGCGGATGCAGGAACGGATTGAGAAGCGCCAGCGTTCTTATCAGGCGATGGTGGCGCTGGGGCTGGTGGCCTTGGCGTTTGCGCTGGGGACCTGGCTAATTCACGAGATGAAGCGGCACGGGATGCTTTGAGGTTCAGCGGCAGTAGCCGCGGTTGTAGCCGCCGCCGTAGTAGCCGCCGAAGCCGCCAGTGTAGCGTGGGTATGGGTTGCAGAAGCCGCCGCCGTAGGGAGCGGAGTTCCATGCGACGCTGCCCCAGCCGCCGCCGATCCAACCGGCGTTCCATGGGTTGCAGACGGGCGCGGGGGCGATGACGACGGGGCGCGGGGCGACGACGACTGGTGGAGGGCAATAGCCTGCGGCGGCGGGGGCGGGCGGGCAGTAGTCGTAGTAGTAGCAGCTTGTGAGGGAGATTGCGGCGACGGTGGTGAGGGCGAGGGTGGAGAGACGGGCGATGAGGGATTTCATTGGTGTGAGGGGAGTGATGGGATGGACGCGGTGGGGGGCTGGGTATTCATTGAGAAGACGAGGAATTTTCGGGATTGGAGGGGAATGTGGCGGGGTGCCGCTTGCGGGAGGGAGGGGCGTCCGCATGGTGGGTGGGATGAAAGGATTGACCCTGTGGAGTGCGCTGGCGAAAGCGACGTGGCTGAGCCAGTTGCCGCCCGAGTTGAGGAACTCTGTGATGTCGCTGTATGGGACGCGGTTGGTGTTTGGGATCCGGCGGGCGGTGTTGCGCGGGGGAGTGCAGGTGGAGGCGACGGTGGCGACGCGGGAGCGCGGGGACTGCAAAGTGTTTGTGGAGGCGACGGGGTTCGGGTTTGAGCGGATGGTGACTGAGTGCAGCTGTCCGGTGGGGAAGAACTGCAAGCATGCGTATGCGGCATTGCTGGCGGCGGTGGTGAAGGGATACCTGCCGCGGAGTGATCTGCCGCAGCCTGCGGAGACCGGGCAGTTTCTGCTGGAGGAACCGCTGCGTGCGAGTGTGGAAGAGGGGAGTGGAGAGGCGGCGGTGCCGATGGGACAGGCGAGGCCGGTGCTGCGGTTGATTGCGGAGTATCCGTTTACGGGTTATGTGGGGTGGTACAGTGGGGTGCCGTATGGGGAGAAAGTGAAGATGGCGCTGCTGGAGTTCGAGTATGACGCGGCTCCGGGGCAGCGGTTTCCGTACGGGAGCGGGAAGCGGCATCAGGGGGAATGGCAGCGGGATTTCGATTTTGAGAGGGAGGCGTCGGAGCAACTGGTGGAGGCGGGGATGGTGCGGTGCGGGGAGGCGTTGAGTTATGCGTTGAAGAGCGAGCTGAGAGATGCGTTTTTGTTTCATCCGAATCCTGCGGATGTGGGGCCGTGGGTGACATTTCTGATGGAGCGAGTGCCGGGGCTGACGGCGGCGGGGTGGGTGGTGGAGACGGCGGAGGATTTTGCGCTGAATGTGATGAGGCCGGATGGATATTACGAGGAACTGGTGGAGACCGGGCGGCGCGACTGGTTTGCGGCGGAGATCGGGTTTGAGCTGGCGGGTTCCCGGTATCAGCTGCTGCCGCTGCTGGTGAAGTTCATGGAGAAGCAGCCCGGGGCGCTGCGATTGGAGCGGCTAGCGGCGATGGGGGATGAGGCGGTGCTGGTGCCGGTGGATGAGAGTGGCGGGCTGGTGCCGGTGCCGGCGAGCCGTTTGCACCGGATTCTGAGCAGCCTGACGGAACTGATTTCGGGAGGGGCGAAGCAGCTGGAGGGCGGGCGGATGCCGGTGCACCGGTTGCGTGCGGCGGCGATGGCTTCGATGCCGGAGAATGACGATGTGATGTTCCGGGTGACAGCGGAGCGGTTGCGGGGGCTGGCGGCGGGGCTGCGGGAGGGATGGGAGGACAAGTCGGAGTTGCCGTCCGGGCTGGAGGCGGAGCTGCGGCCCTATCAAATAGCGGGGTGGCGGTGGCTGCGGTTTCTGTCTAGGCACAGCCTTGGCGGCGTGCTGGCGGACGACATGGGGTTGGGGAAGACCCTGCAGACGCTGGCGCTTTTGCTGGCGGATAAGGAGGACGGGGCGACGGAGGGACGGCCGTCGCTGATTGTGTGTCCGACGAGTCTGGTGTCGAACTGGCGGAGCGAGGCGCGGAAGTTCTGTCCGACCCTGACGGTGACGGTGCATCACGGGACGGGGCGGACGGATTCGGGGGAGCGCCTGGGGCAGACGGATCTGGTGATCACGTCTTATCCGATTCTGGTGCGGGACGAGGCGATGTTCCGCGGGATGGATTTTCATGCGGTGGTGCTGGACGAGGCGCAGAACATCAAGAATCCGCGGACGCGCAATGCGGTGGCGGCGTGCGGGCTGAAGGCGTCGGCGCGGTTCTGCCTGACGGGGACGCCGATGGAGAATCATCTTGGGGAGCTGTGGTCGCTCTATCATTTTGTGCTGCCGGGATTTCTGGGGACGCGGGATCAGTTCACGGCGGCGTTCCGGACACCGATTGAGCGGTTAGGGGACAAAGAGCGGCGGGAGGCGCTGGTGCGGCGGATCGGGCCGGTGTTTCTGCGGCGGACGAAGCAGGCGGTGCTGGGGGAGCTGCCGCCGAAGATCGAGACGATTCAGAGGATACCGCTGAGTGCGGCGCAGGCGGATCTTTATGAGAGTGTGAGGGCGGCGATGGATGCGCGGGTGCATGAGGAGATTGACCGGCGGGGGATGGAGCGGAGCCGGATCATGATCCTGGATGCGCTGCTGAAATTGAGGCAGGTGTGCTGTCATCCTCAGCTGCTGAAGGTGGATGCGGCGAAGGCGGTGAAGGAGAGTGCGAAGCTGGATGCATTGATGGAGCTGGTGGAGCCGCTGGTGGCGGAGGGGAGGCGGATGCTGGTGTTCAGTCAGTTTGTGGAGATGCTGCAGGTGATCCGGGAGCGGATGAAAGCGGCGGGGATTGAGCCGCTGCTGCTGACCGGGCAGACGAAGAATAGAGGTGCGCTGGTGGAGGAGTTTCAGAAGGGGGCGTCGCCGGTGTTTCTGATTTCGCTGAAGGCGGGAGGGACGGGATTGAATCTGACGGCGGCGGACACGGTGATTCATTATGATCCGTGGTGGAATCCTGCGGCGGAGGCGCAGGCGACGGACCGGGCGCACCGGATGGGGCAGCGGAGCACGGTGTTTGTGCACAAGCTGATCTGCGAGGGGACGATCGAGGAGCGGATCCTTGAGTTGCAGGTGAGGAAGTCGGCGCTGGTGGCCGGGTTACTGGATGCGTCGGCGCCGGCGGTGGCGCTGACGGCGGAGGATCTGGAGATGCTGCTGTCGCCGATTGGCTAGAGGTGCGGAGGGGCTTGTTGGGAGATGGCCTTGCAGGCGCACTCCGTGCGCAGAGAGAGCTGTAATTCTTACAGCAGTCCAGAGCCTGCGGCTAGCTGGTTCGGAGGAGACCTGTTCGGAGGGGGTCTTGTCAGTAGACGTCGCGGCGGTAGCGTTTGGTGTCGCGGAGGTTGGCGAGGTAGGCGTCGGCTTCTTCAGCGGAGCGGCCGCCTGCGGACATGATGGCGGAGTGGAGGGCTTTATCGACATCGACGGCCATGCGGGAGGCGTCGCCGCAGACGTAGAAGATGGCGCCGGCTTCGAGCCACTGCCAGAGATCGGCGGCTTCTTCGAGCATGCGGTGCTGGACGTAGATTTTGCGTTCCTGGTCTCGGCTGAAGGCGGTGGTGAGTTTAGTGAGGGTGCCGTCGGCGAGGAAGTCCTGCCATTCGTTTTCGTAGAAGAAGTCTGTGGCGGCGCTGATTTCGCCGAAGAAGAGCCATGCTTTGCCGCGGGCTGCGGTGGCGCGGCGTTCTTCGAGGAAGGAGCGGAACGGGGCGATGCCGGTGCCTGGGCCGCACATGATGATGGGCGTGTCGTCGTCCGGGGCGGGGAGTCGGAAGCCTTTGCCGTGATTGATGAAGCAGGGGATGGTGGTGCCTTGGCTGATGCGTTCGGCGAGCCATGTGGAGGCGACCCCTTTGCGGTCACGGCCGTGGCTTTGGTAGCGGACGGTGGCGACGGTGAGGTGGACCTCGTCTGGGTGGGCGCGGAGACTGCTGCTGATGGAGTAGAGGCGGATCTGGACCTTTTTGTTGAGGCTGACGAATTCCTGGGGTTCGAATTTTGCGTCGGGGAAGGCGAGGAGGAGATCGATGACCTCGCGGCCGTAGAGCCATGCGTTGAGGGCGTCTTTGTTGTCAGGGCCGAGGAGAGGTTCGAAGGTGGCGGTGGCGGAGGAGTCGCGGGCGGCGATGGCGGCGAGGAGTTTGCGATCGGGGATGGTGATGGCGCAGGAAGTGGTGAGGGCCTCGCGGAGGGAGACTGGGCGGCCGTCGAGATCGTTGACGGGTTCTGAGCCGGAGAGGCCGAGAGCGGCGAGGGTTTCTTCGACGAGGGTCGGGCAATTCTGGGGGAGGACGGCGAGAGAGTCGCCGGGTTCGTAGTGGAGCCCGCTGCCTTCGAGACTGATTTCGTAGTGGCGGGTGTCTTTGGGGGAGCCGTCGCGGGAGAGCCGCTGAGCGGAACGGAGGCGTGCGGCGCAGGGGTTCTTGCGGTTGAAGACCGGGGCGGGGGAGGACGGCTGGCTCATGGAGGGGTCACTGTAGAAGAGCGGGGTGAGGCGGGTGCAAGCGCCCGGATGAGAGAAGGGCATGAAAAAAGAGGGCTCCGTTGCGGGAGCCCTCTTCGAGATTGTGGATTGAGCTATCGGGCTGGGCCCGGGGAGCGATTACCAGCGGCCACCGCCGCCGCCGCCGCCACCGCCGCGCTTCCAGTCGCCACCGCCGCCGCCGCCACCGGAGCGGCCACCGCCGCCACCGCCGCGCTTCCAGTCGCCGCCGCCGCCGCCGCCGGAGCGACCGCCGCCGCCGCCACCGTAACCGCCGCGGCTACCGCCGCCGCCGCCGCCGAATGGGCGATCTTCTTTTGGACGGGCTTCATTGACTGCGAGTGGGCGGCCCATGAAGTCCTTGTTATTGAGTTCGTGGATGGCGGCGTCCATGGCTTCTTTGGTGGCCATGGTGACGAACGCGAAGCCACGAGGGCGGCCGGTCATGCGGTCCATGACGAGGGCGGCCTCGGTGACTGGGCCGAACTGGCTGAAGAGTTCACGGAGGTCAGCCTCCGAAGCGTCAAACGACAGATTACCAACGTACATTTTCATACTATTCTCTAGGTTTTGTTTATTTTCGCGGATTATTGGTCTCCGCAATGCGACCTGGCGGACATCACTTTCGAACAGGTCGATAAACACCCAGAGAGAGCTCTGAGGCGTGCCGGTGACTGACTACCTCCGGTTTCTTAATACCGGGCTTGGAGGGGCGCAAGGGATGATTCCGGCAAAAAGGTGGCGGAGCGGCGGGGAGGGTGATTCCGGTGGGGGTGTTAGAGAGAGGCTGGGGAGAGGAGAGAGCGGAGATCGTCGTCGGAGAGTCCGTCCATGACTGGGGCGTCGTCGTCGAGGGTGGCTTCCATGAGCCCGCGTTTTTTCTGTTGGAGGAGGAGGATTTTTTCTTCGACGGTGCCTGAGGAGATGAGCTTGTAGATGGTGACTGGGCGGCTTTGGCCGATGCGGTGGGCGCGGTCGGTGGCCTGGGCTTCGACGGCTGGGTTCCACCACGGGTCGAAATGGATGACGGTGTCGGCTTTGGTGAGGTTGAGGCCGAAGCCGCCGGCTTTGAGACTGATGAGGAAGACCCGTTTTTCGGGGTCGCGCTGGAAGGCGTCGACCTGGGCGGTGCGGTCGGCGGTTTTGCCATCGATGCGGCACCATGCCATGTTGGCGGCGGCGACGGTGGCTTCGATGAGGTCGAGCATGGAGGAGAAGGCGCTGAAGATGAGGACGGAGTGGCCGCCGTCGCGGATTTCGTCGAGGAGTTCGGCGAGGGCCTCGAGTTTACCGGAGACAGGGTCCGGGTCATCGGAGGCGGCGGGTTTGGGAGGGGAGAAGCCAGGGAGGAGGCGTGGGTCGCAGCAGGTTTGGCGGAGGCGGAGGAGAGCGGTGAGCATGTGGAGACGCGCCTGGCCCTTCTGGCGGGAGTTTTCTGCGTCGATGACCTTGGCAGCGCCCTCGCGGAGGAGGCCAGCGTAGAGATCGCGCTGGGTTGGGGTGAGGTCGCAGCGGACGATGGATTCGATTTTGGAGGGGAGGTCGCGAGCGACGTCCTGTTTGAGACGGCGGAGGAGACAGGGGGCGAGACGGCGGCGGAGACGGTCGATGACCTTGGCGGCGCTGCCTGCGGCGAGGGGGAGTTCGTAGCGTTCCTTGAAGTCGGCGCGTGGGCCGAGATAGCCGGGTCTGGCGAATTGGAGGATGGACCAGAGATCGCGGACGCTGTTTTCGACCGGGGTGCCTGTCAGGGCGATGCGGACGTGAGCGTTGATGCGGTGGGCGGCTTTAGCGGCTAGCGTGTCGGGGTTTCTGATGAAGCCTGCTTCGTCGAGGATGGCGGCGGCCCATGAGGTGGGCGGGTAGCTGGCGGCGTCGCGGGCGAGGAGCTGGAAGCTGGTGAGGACGATGGCGGCGGAGGGGATGCGTGGGAAGAGATCGGCGCGGTTAGGGCCGTGGAGGCGGAGGACGGGGAGGTCCGGGGTGAAGCGGGCGGCTTCGGCTTCCCAGTTGCCGAGGAGGGATTTGGGGCAGACGACGAGACAGGGTTGGTTAGGGAAGCGCGAGCGGAGAGCGGCGATGAGGGCGAGCGTCTGGAGGGTTTTGCCGAGACCCATTTCGTCGGCGAGGATGCCGCCGAGACTGGCGGAGGCCTGATCGAGGAGCCATTGGACCCCGGATTTCTGGTAATCGCGGAGGATATTGAAGATGGGAGCGGGGACCGAGTCTGCGGCGGGCCATGAGTCGGCTGGGGAGATGTTAAGGGGAGAGTTGAAGGATTGAGCGAGGTAGTCGAGCTGGGATTTGCGGACGCGGAAGTGGCCGGAGTGCTGGTCTGGCTGGACGTCCTGGAGGACCTCGTTGAAGTCGGCGGTTTCGTCGAGACTGATGACGGCGGTGCGGCCGTTAGGGAGTTTCTGGTGGCCGGTGCCGGTGGCGAGCATGCGTGCGATGGCGGCGCGGTCGAAGACGGTGCCGCCTGAGGAGACGAACTGGAGGTCGAAGGCGAGCCAGTCCTGGCCTGAGCCTGCGGGTTTCCAGTCGGGGGCGACCCGTTCGACCTTGGAGGAAGCGGCGGCGAAGCGTGATCCGAAGGAGACGGACCATTCGGATTTCAGGCGTTCGAGGTCACCGGCGATGAACTGGAGGATGGGGCCTTCGCCGCGGAGGATGCGTTCGTCGCCGATGATTTCGGTGAAGCCTGAGCGTTCGAGACGGCGGATGGCGGCGGCTTCCGCGGCGGCGTTTCTGGTTAGGAATACGCCGGGTTGTGAGGGTGAGGGGATGGGGAAGCCTGAGTTGCCGGGAGCGCCGGGTGCGACGGTGGCTGGGTTGCCCTGATAGCGGCAGAGGAGACGGGCGGCGATGCGTTCGAGGGAGCCCTCGAGGGAGAGGAGGAATTCGGGCTGTGCGGGGAGGAGCCGCTGGCGGAGGAGGTCTGGGTCGCTGGCTGCGGAGTCGAGGGAGAACCATTCCTGGAGATTGCCGAGCATGGAGGCGAGCCATGCGCGGGGTTTGGAGACGGGTTGGAAGGAAGAGAGTTCGGCGAAGGCCGGGGGGATTTGGAGCGGGGCGAGGAGCGAGGCGGAGGGGAGCCAGATCCAGCCGAGGGCGCCGGGGGTGGCGGCGGGAGCGGCGACGGCACCGACCGGGAGGGAGAGTGTTAGGGAGGCGGAGTCGGCGGGGGCCTTGGAAAGAGTCAGGGTG
>Ga0315905_10005197_pt1 | contig 13269 bp, 11 predicted proteins | sample LakEriMetagenome_5_FD_203522 | JGI IMG/M metagenome (GOLD analysis project Ga0315905, IMG submission 203522) | Freshwater fungal communities from buoy surface, Lake Erie, Ohio, United States - Buoy 4 MA121 | ecosystem: Environmental > Aquatic > Freshwater > Lake | place: USA: Lake Erie, Ohio... | reverse complement strand
AAAGAAATGCACTTTTTTGGCTCCAAATTTTTGGGCAAGGCCCACCAAAAAGAACGCAGAGAGGAACGTGACAATGTTGTACCAGCCATTCACCAAACCGGCCCAACCCACTGCTTCTTGATAGGCAGCAGGATCGCTGGAGGGCGTCACTTTCCAAACAGAAAGCGCGATGCTTTTGGCCGAATTTTGCCAGTAGCAAAACAGGGCATACCATTGAAAAAGGTACACCAATGCCAATTTCCACATTACCGAAGGCATCACTAAAATAGCCTCTAGGATCTCTAGGTTTTGTGCAAAAAGTACACGCATTGCCGGCTTTGAATCTACCCAAGAAAGCACTTTGCGGATAAGCCCTCGGTCAAAAAATGCAAAGGGAAGCAGCAGCAAAAAGACCAGATAGGCTAATAGGGTGGTCAGAATAGACAGAAAAAACTGGATAGCAGGATGGGGCATCCCCTGATTTCGAATCTTCAGGGCAGCAAGCTCGGCTTCAGAAGGTGGGTATTCGGGTGTTTTGGACATGCTCCAAAGCACCGAAGTGATGGAGCAGACCGTTCCCAAAAAGAAAGAAGCATAAACCCATACGGGTAGCGCACCCCAGCTGCCTTTGAAATAGATCTGAAAAAAGTAGAGGGAAAGGTTGGCCAAGGTGATGCCTAAGCCAGTGAAGAAGCTTTGGGTAAGGAAGCCTTTGCCGTACTGCTCCTCTGGGAGGCTATCTGCAATTAACGCCCTGTAAGGCTCCATCGCGGTGTTGTTGGCTGCATCTAGCACCCAAAGCAAGCCTGCTGCCATCCAAAGGGTGCTACTGAAAGGATAGAAAAATAAGCAGATGCTACAAAGTAAGGCTCCGATAAAGAAATAGGGTTTGCGCCGGCCATACCGGTCACTCCAAGTGCTGTCACTGAGTGCGCCAATGATGGGCTGTATCAAAAGTCCTGTCATTGGTCCAGCCAGGTTGAGCAGGGGGATCTCGTCTGGCGCTGCTCCCAGCATGTCGTAGATGGGGTTGACAGCGCTTTGCTGAAGTCCAAAACTATATTGAATCCCAAAAAAACCAACATTCATGTTGATGATTTGGGTAAAAGACAAGGAAGGCTTACGCATTGGTGATTTTGGGTTGGGGACTATTCAGAACAATAATCCTTCAAAAAATACGAAGTTTCGCTTTCTAAAAAACAGTTAATGTTGCCGAAGTGTAGACTTTTTTCAGAAAAGCCTTCGGAAATCTATTGATTTACTATCCTTGCAACTAAAAATTCTAAAAATTAAGATCAGAATTTACGCCAATGGGCTCCATTCGGTAAAAATTTAGCTCCAGGTATCCTTCAAAAACCGAAGCCAATTCCCATGCATTACTTTCTCAATGTCCTGAGGGGAATAGCCTCGCTGCTGGAGAAGGGTGGGGATTTTTTGTAGGTCAGCGATTGAATCCAGATCAGAGGGACACTGTTCTTTTCCAAAAGCCCCATCCAGATCCGAACCAATTCCAATGTGGTCTGCATTTCCTGCAAGTTGACAGATATGGTCCATGTGGTCCAGGAGGGTAGCTAGGGTTACGTTTCGCTCCTTGGGGGTACTTTTTCCCCGAATCCAACCTGGGCTGAGCATCCAGGCATCAAATACGCCACCGATGACGGCTCCCCTAGCGATCAATGCCTTGATCATGTCATCTGAAAACTGTCGGTTGTGGTCTACAAGCGCCCGGCAATTGTTGTGGCTGGCCCATACAGGCCCTTGAAATAATTCCAAAGCATCCCAAAAAGCAAGATCGCAGAGGTGGGTGGCATCCAGAATCATTCCTAGCTCGTCCATTTTGCGAAGCAAGTCCTTGCCCAGAGCCGAGAGTGGCGCGGAGGCATCGGTACCGAAGGCATAGCGTCCTGGGCCATAATGTCCTGGACCGAGGGCACGGAGGCCATATCCGTAGGCCTTTTCCAAGTAATCGAGGTTCACAAGAGAGTCCGCTCCTTCCAAGGAGAGGATAAATCCGATGGCTTTTTGGCTCTTGTCTACCCCCTGGTTCCAGTAGGCCAAATGCGCCTGCAACTCCTGCCAATTTCGAATTTGCTTCAACTCCCCCTGCTCTTCCATGGCTTGGTACCAGGCCAACTGCCCTTGGGTATGCGCCCATGCCTGTTGGGGCGAGTGCCAGCCCGGCAAGGGGTTGTCTAGGGCTACATAGCGGGCAATTTGCGTTGCCACCACCAACCCCACATTTCCTTTGCGAAGCTCAGGAAGGGATACGGTCCCATTGCCACGATCTGGCTTGTCGGTCAGCCCCTGCTCTCGGGCATTGATCTCTTCAAGTGAGCGGGTGAGGTCCCTGTTCCACTCGAGGGCATTCATACTCAGGTCCAGGTGTGCGTCAATGGTAAACATGCTAGAAGGCTTGGAGGATAAATACGGTGGGTACCTTATGTAGGTCAAGGGGGTGATTTTTCCAGTCTGCGATGGTTTTGGTTTGGATCAACTCATCCGAAGCGGTGAGGTTTTTAGCGATGCATAGCTTGGTTTGTGGGGAAAGCGAGGCCAGTGCATCGGCCAGCAATTGATTGTTGCGGAAGGGAGTTTCCATAAAGAGTTGTGCCCGTTTTTCTCGGACAGACTCCTGCTCCAACTTCTTCAAGGCGACTGCTCTCTCCTTTTTGTCGATGGGAAGGTATCCATGGAAAGCGAAGGATTGGCCCGAAAATCCAGAGCCCATCAGCGCCAGAAACATGGAGCTAGGACCAGAGATGGGCACTACTTGAATGCCTTTTTGGTGAGCGTAGGCCACGGCTAGCGCGCCAGGATCGGCAATTCCGGGACAGCCCGCCTCAGAAATCACACCGATGTCGGCGCCGTTCAAGAGCGGCATCATCAACCGAGACACCTGCTCTGGAGGGGTGTCTTTGTCTAAAACTTCCATATGTAGTTCTTCGATGTTGATTCCCAACTTCAAACTGGAAATGTAACGCCGCGCCGAGCGCGGATTTTCGACCAAAAAGATTTTGGTATGGGAAATGACTTCTTGAACTTGAGGAGAAATCACCCAATGTGCCGTGTTTTCGGCCAGCACAGTAGGGATCATAAATAATTTTCCTTTGGGCATACGGGGATGAATAGCTATCGAAAGTTAAAATTTAATGTGCGAAATCCGTACCTTATTCGGGCATTTACTTTCTCCCGTCCAAACCATGTTCAAAAAAACATTCCTTTTCGCCTTCCTAGTTCTACTCAGCTCCGCCTCTTTTGCTCAGCAGCTCAAAGCCCTAGTCGGGGGTACCTTGATTGATGGCTTTGGAGGAACACCCATCCGAAATTCAGTCATAATCGTGGAAGGAGAACGGATCAAAGCCGTGGGTCAGGTAGGCAGTTTGGCTATTCCTGCAGGAGCGGAAATCATTTCTACCGAAGGGATGAGCGTCCTTCCTGGGCTTTGGGACATGCACGTGCACCTCATGCTCAATGGTCACAGCGACTACACCCATTGGGACAGCACCTACATCGATGTGTTTGAGTCGGTGATTATGCCTTCTTCCGCCCATCAATTGTTGATGGCCGGTGTGACCTCTGCTCGAGATTTGGGCGCCCCACTGGAGGCCAGTATCAATGTTAAAAAACGCATCCAAAATGGAGAAATCCCTGGTCCCACGATCTATGTATCTGGCCCATTTATCCAAAAAGCACCCTATCCAAATACTGAAGCCTTCCGTTGGGGAGTAAATGGAGCCGCTGATGCCCGAGCCAAAGTGAAGAAACTGATCGATGCGGGAGTCGATGTCATCAAACTCATCGACCAAGATCAAATGACCTTGGAGGAGGCCAAGGCCGTGGTGGACGAAGCGCACAAGTATGGAAAAATGGTAGTGGGCCACTCCCACCGTCCTGACGAGATTCGAATCGGACTCCAAATAGGGGTGGATAATTTTGAACATACAGGGCTGAGTTCTGCACCGGAATATCCAGAGGATATCATGAAGGCAATGAAAGAGCGCGCAGCGAAAATGAACCTAGGCCCCCTTTTCTGGACGCCAACTGTAGAAGGGCTATTCAATTACGAATTCGTTCGGGATAACCCAGAAAAATTGGATGACCCTTCCTGGCATTTGGGTTTGCCTGACTCTATTGTAAGAGACATTCGTGCCTCGCTCCGATTCCCGGGTAGAATGTCCTACTTCCAGCTAACCCCAGTACGTAAGCCTACCTTAGACCGTAAGTTTGCCCAGCTCAAAGAAAGTGGGGTAGTGATGCTTATCGGTACAGATAGTGGTATACCTATGAAATTTCACAGCCAAAGTACCTGGAACGAACTAGATGTATGGGTGAATCATTTTGGAATGGATCCCTTGCTTACCATCAAGGCGGCCACCTATTGGCCTGCGGTAGCGATGAAAGTAGATAAAGATTACGGAACCATCACCGAAGGAAAATATGCGGATATCATCGCGGTAAAAGGGGATGTGCTACGCTACATCAACCTACTTCAGGATGTAGATTTGGTGATGAAGCATGGCAAGCAAGTGAAGTAGATTTTCCGGCAAAAATCTGGCCGCCTAAAAATGGCTTCAACCTGAAATAGAAATTACATCAAAAAAGAACTGTCGCAAAATGTGCGACAGTTCTTTTTTTAGCCCAAAAACTTCCTCATCTCCGCTACCACGGCCTGCGGCTGTTCCGCATGAAGCCAGTGCCCTGCATTGGGGATGGAGATCCATTCGGCATTTGGAAAATGGGTGTTGATATCTGGTAAATCTTGCTGCTGTATGTAGGAAGAATTCGCTCCTCCCAAAAATAAAGTAGGGCCATCAAAAACGGTTCCTTCTTCCAAGGCTTTGCCCACCTCTTCAATCTGCTCGGAGATTACCGGGAGATTGACTTTCCACGCGAATCCGTTCGTATCCCTCCCCAAACTTTTCAATAAAAATTGGCGGATTCCCAGTTCTGGAATGAAGGCGGCCAGTTGCTCATCCGCTTCTTTTCGAGATTGGAGACTGGAAAGATCTAAGGCATTTAAGCCCTCCAAAATCAGCTGATGGTGAATGGGATAGTACCTCGGCGCAATGTCTCCCACAATAAGTTTGCGTACGCGCTCAGGATAGGTCACCGCAAAATTCATCACCGTCTTTCCGCCCATGGAGTGCCCCATCAAGAACACGGATTCCAAGCCCTCAGCATCCAGGAACTCCCGCAAATCCTCCACCATGACCCCATAGTTCCAGTCGTTGGAATGGGGGGAATCTCCATGGTTGCGCTGATCTACGAGATACAAGGTATAATGATCCACTAGTTCCTTGGCAATGGAAAACCAGTTATCCAAGGAACCAAAGAGGCCATGGAGAATGAAGAGCGGTGGGCCGGTGCCGGATTTTTTGAAATTCAGCTTCATTTTGAAAGTACGAATTACGAAATACGAATTACGAGGCTATGATAGCGTTATGGATATCTACCGTTGACCAGTAAAAATTTACAACTCCAACTGCCTGCGGTACATCTGAATGGTATTCTCCAATCCATAATACAAGGCGTCAGAGATTAGCGCATGGCCGATGGAGACCTCCTCCAACTGAGGGATTTGTTGCTTGAGGTAGGCCAAATTATGCAAGTCCAAGTCATGGCCTGCATTGAGTCCCAAACCGAGTTCTGTGGCTAGCTTGGCCACTTCCACATAGGGCTGAACAGCCTTTTCTCGGTCTAAGGGATAACCCGACGCATAAGGTTCGGTGTAGAGCTCTACCCGGTCTGTGCCAGTATCCTTGGCCGGCTCGAAATACTTGGCTTCAGGATTGATAAAAATAGACACTCGGGTACCCATCTCATGAAGCTCAGTGACGATATCCCGAAGCATTGCTTGATGCTGAATGGTATCCCAACCGGTATTGGAAGTAATGGCTGTGGGAGGATCAGGAACTAAGGTGGCTTGAGCGGGCTTTACGGTTCGGATAAGCTCCATAAATCGCGCATCGGGATAGCCTTCAATATTGAATTCGGTACGCACTACCTGGGCCAAGTCCAACACATCTTGGTAGCGAATGTGACGCTCATCTGGGCGAGGATGCACGGTGATCCCCTGTGCTCCAAATCGTTCGCAATCCAGCGCCACTTTGACCACATTGGGATTATTGGCACCTCGGGCATTCCGGATGGTGGCAATCTTGTTGATATTTACACTTAGCTTTGTCATTTCGGTACCAAAAAAAGGTATTTTTATGGTGTTGTCCTGGTATAACACAAAACTAGAACTTATGGCTTTAAAGCAGCGAATAGAAAGTGAAATAAAATCGGCAATGATCGCCAAAGACAAGGTGCGTCTAACCGCCCTTCGGGCAATCAAATCCTTGATTTTATTGGAAGAAACGAAGGAAGGTTTCTCCGGCACCTTGAGTGAAGAAGACGAGTTAAAGTTGCTCACCAAAGCAGCAAAACAGCGAAAAGACTCTGCTGAAATCTACGAGAAGCAAAATCGTGCCGACCTTCTAGAGGTGGAATTGGCCGAGTTGGCGGTGATTCAGGAATTTTTGCCAAAGGCCTTGACTACCGAGGAACTGGTACAGGCTATTCAAGCCATCATTGCGAGCTGTGGCGCGACCGGCCCCAAGGACATGGGCAAGGTAATGGGATTGGCGAGTAAGGAGTTGGCCGGAAAGGCAGACGGCAAGGCGATTTCGGAGCAGGTCAAACTCTTATTGGCAAACTAAGTTGGAACCGGTAGACGTAGTCATCCTTCTTCTTTTGGGCTTAGGAGCCTATGAAGGCTATAAAAGAGGCCTATTGATGAGTATTATCGGCCTGCTTGGATTTGTATTGGCTATCGTGCTGGGAGTTTATTTTATGGAAGGGGTGAGTAACTGGCTCGCTACCGAAACGGATCAATCTGCTTTTGGCTTGCCCATATTTGCATTTTTATTAATTTTTTTCTCCACCCTCTTCCTGGCAAACCTTGCCGGTAAGGCGCTCAAAAAAATGATGGCCCTGGTACTCTTGGGAGGGCTAGATAGTTTGGGTGGAGCGGTACTCGGTATCGTACGAACCGGCTTTTTTATCAGCTTACTCGTGTGGGTATTGGGTAGAATAGAGCTGGAGGTCTTTAAAGATTGGGAGAGAAAAAGTGAGTATTTGTCCTACCTCAAACCGCTTACCCCGGGAATTTTAGAAATTTTAAGTCCAATTTTACCTACTGTAAAGGATGCAAGCCAAGAACTCCTGGAAAAGGTGGAAAAAGGGAGTGGAAATCTAAATTAATTCGCTTTTCAACCCTTATCGCAGATCGATCACTTCTATGCCTGGATATTTTTTAACATCAAACATAAAATAGCTCAAAGGAAGGCTTGGAGATGCTTTGAGATTTTTAAAAGAATAGGTAAAAACGCCTCCCTGCCCATCCAGCATTTCCCAACCCAACAGCTGCTGTGTTGCTTTTTCTACGAGCAGGCGAACCTGCTTGAAAGGGGCATTGGATTTTAATGCAGTTAATTCTACCGTGGAAATGGGCTTTCCTTGGTAGGTTTTGTCTGCCAAAAGTTTGTAATTAAATCCAGATTGGTACAGGGTATAGATGTTGGAAGGAGTCAATTCGCCCTCCATCCCGGCGGCATCATTGATCGTTACTTCCTTGTATCCTGCCGTTTGGATAAAGGTCCACACGGTCTTGCCGTCGTTGTAAATCTCTTGATCAGGAAGTTTGAGACGGTACTTATCGCCAAGGACCGCTACCTCTCCAGTTTGCCGGTCACCTGCTCCTCCCTCATCTTGGAAGGTGTATTCAAAGCTTGCGGTAAACCCCTTCATGCTTTGAAATTTTTGGCTCATGGCATCCAACACAACTTTTGCTTTGGGGTCTTTTTGAGCTTGGCTAGGTGCCGCGAGGAAGCAGGAAGCTAAAAATGCAAAAAAAAGAAATTTAAAATTCATGGAAGGTCTGCCGTAATCCGTAAGGCATCGCTTACAAACTACTCAATAACCGTTCCAAACTTACTTCATCCTGAATTAAAACCTCACGCGCTTTGGATCCTTCGAATGGGCCCACCACCCCTGCAGCTTCCAACTGGTCTACGATCCTGCCAGCACGGTTGTATCCCAACTTCAGCTTGCGCTGGATCAAGGAGGTACTGCCCTGCTGGTGAAGCACGATCAATCGTGCCGCCTCGTCAAATAGCGGATCTCTATCCGACAAATCAATTTCCACACCTGATCCATCTCCATCTTCCCCAACATATTCTGGAAGAAGGTAAGCCGAGGAATACCCTTTTTGTTCTCCTATCCAATCGCAGACTGCGTCCACTTCTGGAGTATCTAGGAAGGCACATTGGATACGGGTCATTTCAGAACCGACAGACAAAAGCATATCCCCCATTCCGATCAGTTGATCTGCTCCACCTGCATCCAAAATGGTGCGCGAGTCAATCTTGGAGGTCACCCGGAAAGATAGTCGTGCTGGGAAGTTGGCCTTGATCACACCGGTAATCACATTCACCGAAGGACGCTGCGTGGCCACGACCAAGTGGATCCCGATGGCTCGGGCGAGCTGTGCCAAGCGTGCAATAGGTGCTTCGATCTCCTTGCCTGCTGTCATCATCAAATCCGCCAACTCGTCAATCACCAGCACGATGTAGGGCATAAAATAATGTCCTTTTTCGGGGTTCAGTTTCCGAGCCACAAACTTGGCATTGTATTCTTTCAAATTACGTACCCCTGCTTCCTTGAGCAAAGTATAGCGGTTGTCCATCTCCATGCACAAGGAATTGAGCGTATGGATTACTTTCTTGGTATCCGTGATGATTGCTTCCTCGGCACCAGGCAACTTGGCAAGGAAATGCCGTTCAATCTTGTTGAACAAGGTCAATTCCACCTTCTTGGGATCCACCAAGACAAACTTCAGTTGAGAAGGGTGCTTCTTGTAAATCAAGGAGGCCAAAATCATGTTGAGGCCTACTGACTTTCCTTGTCCGGTGGCACCTGCCATCAGCAAGTGGGGCATTTTAGCTAGATCCGCTACAAAGACCTCGTTGGAGATGGTTTTTCCCAAAGCAATCGGAAGGTCCTTATCAGACTTCATGAATTTTTCAGTGCCCAATACCGCACGGGCGGGTACCAATTCTCGATTCTTGTTGGGCACCTCGATACCAATAGTTCCTTTACCAGGAATAGGAGCGATGATACGGATTCCTAGGGCCGCCAAACTCAAGGCAATGTCATCTTCCAGGTTTTTGATTTTGGAGATTTTCACCCCAGGGTTCGGGATAATCTCGTACAGGGTCACTGTGGGTCCGATGGTTGCCTGGATTCCTTGGATACCAATCTGGAAGTTCTCCAAGGTGGTTACGATCTTGTCCTTGTTTTCCTCTAGTTCCTGACGGGAAACCGTGACTTTCTTTACATCGTATTCGTTGAGTAAGTCTATCGTCGGATATTTGTACTTGGGTAGGTCTAGGGTTGGATCGTAGGGATCCAAATTTTCTACCTCCTCAGCAGTCTTTTCCTCTTCAGGACCCTTTTGTACTGTAAAATTTCCTTCTTTGAGAAGAACTGACCCATCTTTTTCACCTTCAAGCAAATTCACTTGCGGCACATCAAAAATATCTTCCTCAAGTTCATCAGGTAATTGCAAAGGAGGGGCTGGAACAGTTGCTGGTTCTTCATCCAAACTAAAATCTACTTTATCCCCTGCCATGGGCAATTCTGAATCCTCTGCCTTTATCTCCCAGGCACTCCCATCGTCATCAACCTCTTCTTCTTCACCATCTGCACCAAAAAATGGGGAAGGATTGCTAGAGTTGATATCCTCATCCCCTACTAACTCATCTGCAGGCTTAGCCTTGGGAGGAAACCAATTGAGTTGCTGTATTCCATAAAACAACACGATGAAAATGAATAGGGTACCGAAAATGAGCAACCAGGTTCCCATTCCCAAAAAGTCATAGGAAAGCTTTGCCAGTTCATAGCCCAATCCACCTGAAGCGAAACTCCAATAGGAATATCCCTCGATCAAAATCCCTGCATAGCCAGTGACCAAACCAATCCATGCTGCAAAAAACAAGGCAAAAACCGCATAGCGGGTGAGTGAATAGAGTGAAACCTGAAAGGTCCAACGAAAGCCAATTAGAAATAAGAAGGGAGGAAAAAGGAAAGCTGCTACCCCGAACCAACGGAAAATCATCCAATGGGCTGCTTGAGAACCTAAGTATCCCAACCAATTTTTTGACTCTTTGGCCGCATCTCGAATCGATTGGTCCGCATTGTTCATGACCAAACTCTGATCCTGTGGCCCGTTCATCAGGTAGGAGGCAAAAGCGACTCCCAGAAAAATACTGATCGAAATCAAAATAATGCCGAAGGCGATGCCCAACTGTTTGGTTTCTATTTTCCCAACCGAGAAAGCAGGCTTTTTAGGTTCCGGACTCGCCTTGGGCGCGTTTTCAGCTTTCTTTCGAAACGTATTGGTCTTGGGTGATTCGGATGCCATTTGAAAATAAAATACGGAGGTTAATGTTAGCCAAAAGTGGGAAGAATGCCAACTTACTTTGCGAAATATAGCTGCAGTCCCTTCTTGATTTTTTTGATCAAGTTTGGTCCCTCATAAATCATGCCCGAGTATACTTGAACTAGGCTTGCGCCCGCTTCCATCTTCTCGATGGCATCTTTTGCGGAGAAAATTCCCCCCACCCCAACGATGGGGAAGGCTCCTCCGGACTGCTGGTGGAGGTAGCGGATCACTTCCGTACTTCTTTTTTCCAAGGCCTTGCCACTCACTCCACCTGCACCGATGTGTTCGAGGCTTGTGGAGTCCGTACTCAAATTGGACCGATCCAGGGTAGTATTGGTGGCGATGACGCCTTCAATTTGGGTTTCTCGGACGATCTCAATGATGTCGTCAAGTTGCCCATTGCTGAGGTCTGGAGCGATCTTGAGAAGGATGGGCTTCGGGTTCGGGTGTTGCGCATTGGCTTCTTTGACCCCTAGCAGTAGCTTTTTCAAGGGTTCTTTTTCCTGGAGGTCGCGTAGGTTGGGGGTATTGGGGGAACTTACATTCACCACAAAATAGTCTACGTAGGGATGCAGCGCTTCTAGGCAATACAAGTAGTCAGAAAGCGCCTCCTCATTCGGAGTCACCTTGTTTTTGCCAATGTTTCCACCCACAATGACGGTAGACTTTCTTTTTTTGAGCCGGTCGATGGCACCAAGCACACCACCATTATTAAAGCCCATGCGGTTGATCAGGGCCTCATCTTCAGGCAAACGAAAAAGTCGAGGCAAGGGATTGCCCTCTTGGGGCTTGGGAGTGAGTGTACCGATTTCGATAAAGCCAAAACCCAGCATGGCCATCTCATCGATCAACTTTGCGTCCTTGTCAAAGCCGGCAGCCAAGCCAACAGGGTTTGAAAATTTCAATCCAAAGACTTCCCGTTGCAAACGCGGATCCTCCAATTTGAATAGCGAAGAAAGAAAGGGCTTCAGCAAGGGAAAGTTAAAGGCCCATTTGATCATCCCGAAGGTAAAGTGATGGGCAGTTTCGGGCTGCAGGAGAAAAAGGAGGGGTTTGAGAATCTTCTTGTACACCGTAGAAAACATAGAGGCTGGACAGAGCAAAATCGCTTTTTGTAAGCGGATGAAACAAAAATAAAAAAAGAAACCGGCTTTTAGACCGGTTTCCCTTGCTTATGATTTGATGCTGTAATTTGGTGCTTCACTGGTCACACTCACATCGTGTGGGTGGGACTCCTTGGCTCCAGCCGTCGTGATTTTGACAAACTTGCCATTGGTCTGAAGGTCTTCAATGGTCTTGGTGCCGCAGTAGCCCATGCCTGCCTGCAAGCCACCTACCAACTGGTACAGCACTTCCGAAACCAGCCCTTTGAAAGGCACACGACCTACAATCCCTTCCGGAACTAATTTTTTGATGTTGTCTTCGGCATCCTGGAAATAGCGGTCCTTGGAACCTGATTCCATGGCTTCCAAAGAACCCATACCTCGGTAGCTTTTGAATTTTCTGCCTTCAAAAATGATCATCTCTCCAGGAGCTTCTTCAGTACCTGCGAGCAAGGATCCAATCATGATAGAACTACCTCCTGCGGCAATGGCTTTGACCAAATCCCCAGAGTAGCGAACTCCTCCATCGGCAATCACAGGTACACCGCTTCCTTTTAGCGCCTCGGCACACTCAAAAACAGCAGAAAGCTGCGGTACGCCTACGCCTGCAATGATGCGGGTCGTGCAGATAGATCCAGGACCCACACCCACTTTCACTGCATCAGCACCTGCCTCAGCAAGGGCTACTGCTGCTTCAGGTGTAGCGATATTACCGACAATTACTTCAAGATCGGGAAAAGTAGTTTTGATTCTTCTGCAGGTATCCATTACTCCTTTGGAGTGTCCGTGTGCGGTATCAATGGAAACGACATCTACTCCTGCATTTTTTAGGGCCTCGACGCGCTCTACGATATCCGCAGTAACACCTACTGCAGCACCCACGCGAAGTCTTCCAAACTCATCTTTACACGCATTGGGCTTGTCTTTACGCTTTAGGATATCCTTGTAGGTGATCAAACCCGTCAATTTACCTTCTTCGTCAACAATTGGGAGCTTTTCAATTTTATATTCCTGAAGGATCTCTTCAGCCTGCTCGAGTGAAATGCCGGACTTGGCAGTCACCAAATTTTCGCGAGTCATGATGTCACGGATCAGGCGATTGGCATCCTTAATAAATCTAAGGTCTCTGTTGGTGATGATTCCCTTGAGCACCTTGTGCTCATCTACCACAGGAATGCCCCCAATATGAAATTCGCGCATGATAGCTTCTGCATCGCGCACTCTTGAGTTGATGTCGAGCGTGATGGGATCGAGAATCATTCCCGCTTGGGAACGCTTCACTTTGCGCACCTGAGCAGCCTGCTTTTCGATCGACATGTTCTTGTGAATAAATCCCAAACCGCCCTCTAAGGCAATGGCAATCGCTAATTCCGCCTCCGTTACCGTGTCCATGGCAGCAGAAACTAAGGGAATATTTAATCGTATTTTTTTGGTGAGCCAGGTGGCTGTGGAGGTCTCGCGTGGGAGGACTTCAGAATATCCTGGAACAAGAAGCACGTCGTCGTAGGTGAGTGCTTCGTATAGAAACTTCGATGAGTTTTTATTCATGGCAAATATCGGTGGTAGGGAACCCTATTTGCCCGTCAAAGTTACATGGAATTTGTGTTGGATTACTAGAATGTGAAAAATATTATTGTGCGATGTACAAAGTACCAAGTACGAAGTACAAAGATCCTTTAGAAGCAAGAGAATCAAGTTGTA
>Ga0315905_10005196_pt1 | contig 13270 bp, 10 predicted proteins | sample LakEriMetagenome_5_FD_203522 | JGI IMG/M metagenome (GOLD analysis project Ga0315905, IMG submission 203522) | Freshwater fungal communities from buoy surface, Lake Erie, Ohio, United States - Buoy 4 MA121 | ecosystem: Environmental > Aquatic > Freshwater > Lake | place: USA: Lake Erie, Ohio... | reverse complement strand
CCAACGGCGGTGACAGCACCGGACCCAGCACCGTAGCCCATCATTCGGGGGATACTCGGAGCTTTCCCGAAGAGCATGCCAGCAAGCTTAGGACCGACGGCTTTAGAAACGGACGGAATCGCACCAGCACCACCAGTGAACAGAGCCGGAACTAATGCGCCGCCAAGTTCTGAGGCCACCGCAGTGCGTGGATTTTCCTCGGCGTATTGGCGCAGTCCTTCGCGCTCGGCTTTTACCAAGTCTTCGTAGCTTTGGTTGCCACCCATTGAACGCAACCGCGCAATAGCTTCGTCCGAGAAGCCCATCGATAAACCTTGTAGTGCCTGACCTGCCGCTCCCGGAAGCATCGCGTTGGGGCGTGGAGCTTGTGGGCGAACCGGCGCGGCGGGGGCTGGAGAATCGGGCGTACCCGCCTTGTTCAGCGTGAATCTGCGAATTGTCGCCTCGGGCGTGCCAGCGGGGAATTCGTAGATCTTGCCGTCAATCACTCTTTCGATGGTCATTGGGGAGTCTCCCGTCCTTGGCTGTCAACACGCACACGGGGCATGCTGAAGTATTGCTGATAAGTCATCCGGTTAGGATTAATTGAGACTTTCCCCTTCTCGTCGCGAGTGGTGATTGGGTTTGCGTCCAGATACCTGCGCCACTGGGCTTCAGCGTAAGGTGTGATAGCACCGTTTACGGCGGCGTAGTCGGCCATGTACTTGTTGAACTCCGCATCGCGGCGGCGTTGCGCGAGTTGGAATTCGAGCAGGGTTTTGTTAGTGGACGGCTCTTTATCGGAGCTGAACGTACCGAGTTGCATCATCTTGACGTCCAAGTTCGACACGTTGGAATCGCCGGGGATGCGGTTTTGCTTCGCGGCAAGTGCGGACAGTGAGTCGAACTCGTTGATCTTAGCGCGGTCGCCGGAGGAAAGCTTGGCAATGTCGCCGATCCCGAACCCGATACCGTAGGTGTACCCAGTGCTGATCTCGGAGTTAAGCTTTAGAGCACGCTCAAGGTTACGGATATCGTCCTCGATGCCGGAGGTGAATGGCGAGATCTTCTCACGGATGTACTTACCAGATTCTTCCAGATCTTTTTCACGTTTCTTAGCCATCTCGATCTTATTCAGACCACGGTAGGAGGTCTTTGGATCTATCGGCACACCGACATCCATGGCTTTAGTCACGACCGCGTTAATGTCGCCGTTGCGAATGTGGTCGTCGATCTCTTGCTTGGTCCGGGTGGTCTGTGCGACTTGTGCCGCGATTGATGTACGCTTGCTAGTCTGCTCCAAACGCACGTTCTCGTCCACGATCTTCTGTGCGCGAGCACGGTCCCTCTCGTTAAGTGGGTCGCCACCAAATGTCTGCAATGCATCCGACACGAGTTTGTTCTCGGCACGGAATTTCTCGCGTTGAGCTTCCTGTTGCGCTGTGACTAGTTGTGCGGGATCATTGAGGTTCAAGTTTAAGCGGGTTGCAATGTCACGCAGGCTTTTGGTGTCCTCGAACATCTTAAACTTCATCGCGAACTGAGGGTCAGTCAACGATACCCCGGATTGACCGGCGAATGCCTTCATCTCAGGTGTCGCTTTGTCTACCGCTAGCAGTTCTTTGACGCGGTTAATACCGGCCGGTGAGCGCGGATCGATGCCCTCGGACTGCACTTGCTTTTGGTACGCGGTCATCTGCGGGGTGAGCTTGGACACCACATTAAGACCGAGGCGGGCGGCTTCTTTCTCTTCTTCGACGGCCTTGAGCGACAGCTCGTAGCGCATCTTGGCGAGTTGGGCATTGCGATCCGCTTCGGCTTCTTGGGCCTTACCATAAGCACCCACAGCAGTGCCTAATGACTCACCGAACGAGCCAGTGCGTGTAGGAGCGAGGAAGCCTTGGGCGAGTGCAAGGTAAGTAGGGTCAATCCGGCCCTTGCGGTCTTGCAACGCTTGCTTCATGGTCTCGCGTGCGGCGTCTACTTCGGCTTTCGCGGCCTTGTAAGCGTCAGAATCGGCACCCATCGCCTGTCGTCCAAGAGCCGACAGCGAGACGCTCCCGATTTTCTCGGGGTCGATCTTCATCATCTGCGCGAGCAGTGGGCTGTAGCCGCTTGTGTCTTCAGTAGGTTCTGCCATAATTAACCTTGTCGTGGTTCTTCCATACCGCCAAACTCGTCGGTCTGGCCTTGGAAGCCGATGTTATTACCCGAGAAGTATTCGTTAAAGCTCGGGCTACTGAACAAATTGCTGAGTGACGTGCCGAGCGAACTGAATGCGTTGCCGAATCCAGTGGCGGCACTAGTACCACCTTGAGGTCCGGAAGCGAAGAGAGAGCCGAGACCAGCGATTTGTGCTAATGGCGAGGTGGAATATGCGCCGGGAATCGGGGCACTCGCCTTCTCGGACACTGTGCTTGGAACTTTAACATTCGAGAACACGTTGGCCGCACCAGTGGCGGCGGCAAGGGGAGCCATGATTCCGGACTGCTCCAGCTTCTGCTCTTCACCACCAAGACTGTACAGGCGTTCGAGTTCTTTAAGCTTCAAGTCGAGTTCCGAGGACGCTAAATTGCGTTGGGTCTCGGCGGCGTTACGGTATAAGCCCGATTGCTCCATCGCGGCTTTTAGCGCACTGTCGTAGCCCGATGCCATCTGCTTAGTTTGCGCGCCCAGCAGGTTCGCTTGTGTGTCCGCACCCATCTGGCCCATAGCGTCGTACATCCGCTTGCCACCCAATCCACCAGTACCGGCGAATGCGCCTTTGAGTGATGGTATCAACGAGCGTTGAAGGCTCTGCTGTTGGAGTCTTTCCATTTCGTCCACTACACCGGGCATCTTCACACCTTGCGCATTGGTGTACCCGCTGATGTAGGGATTCATGAATGACTGAATCATGTCCGGCGTGATTCCGGCGGCGGCAAGTGCGGCGGTGTCGCCAGCGTCGCCCAGCATGGTTTCGTAACCGCGAAGCCCAGTACCGGTACCGTCTTCGCCTTTAGCGTAGTCGAGAACGCTCGTCTGCAGGTCCGACATTGGAGCGACAAGCTCTTCGCCAGTCTTTTCGAGTAACTTCGTACCGGGTTCAGCAAGACTTTCGAGGTACGTCGTGTACCAGTCCGGACCAGTGGTATCGACTACCTTGGTCGTGTCAATATTCGGTAGGGGATCGCCTTGAAGCAAGCTCATAATACACCTTTCAGATATGCCAAGGGCGATTTAGCCGCTGGGGGAATTGATTTAATGGAGCCGCCGCGTTTGTGCTTGCGGATCGCTTCCCGCATCGCATCCAGCTTCTTGGCACCCTCTTTGTTCGAACCGTCGCCCAGTGCCGCCACGATATCGGCGTCGAATACATATTCGCCGTCGGCGAGCTTCGCGGAGATAAGATCGTCCTGACCGCCGCCCGCTCCCTGTACGTAGTGTGAACCTTTATGTGGTACATCGCCGCCCGACGCCGCCATTAGTGGAGAAGCCATTATTTTACCACCGTCGGCATATTTCTGTACAGTCCCCCCATTCATGAACGGTTCGAGGACCTTGGAATAGGAGGGTTCAGTACCGTAGGCGTAATAATCGGCTTCGGGCTTCTCGGCCCCGTCTTCGATTCCGGAGGCTCGACGTAGGGCCGAAAGTGCTTGTGCTTCTTGGAACATAGGGGTATCTTGCGGAAGTAGTGCGCCGAGTCCGGCAAGTGGCGCGAGGTTGCGGAATCGACCACCGAGCCATGTCTCGGCGATGTCGCTGTCTTTGGCTTTGTACGTAGGTTCGCTGAACGATGGCCCAGCCATCATACCCGGCGTCTGTTTCTTGGGCGTAGCTAACTTAAGCTTGGCCGCTTCAATGCGTTTGTTAACCTCATCGGGCGTCAAGACTTCTCCAGTAGTGACGTCGATTGCTGTACCATCCACTACCACCGTATTGCTATCGATGACTTTTCCGGGACCGTCCACATTCGTGATTTCGCCCGTGTCTGTGTTTACGTTGATCGTAGTAGTAGTACCAGTATTCGTGTCCACCAATGTGTTCGTGGTAGTATTGGTATTTGTGTCTGTCGTCGTATTGGTATCAACACCAGTATTCGTGTTAGTATTTGTGGTAGTCGTAACACCAGTGTTAGTATCAGTGCTTACTGACGTATTGGTGCCGGTATTAGTGTTAGTAGTCGTAGTCGTTGTAACACCAGTATTAACGTCCGTGGCCGTATTAGTAGTTACGCCGGTGTTAGTGTTAGTGCTAGTGTTATTGTTGCTATTGACGTCGGTGGCGGTGTTCGTGTTCGTACCGGTAGTTGTAGCGGCATTAGTACCAGTTGTCGCCGCAGTACCGGTGGTGAGATTCGAAATCGCAGTCGTTGCGGCATTGGACGCAGTTGTAACGTCGGCTCCTGCGGCAACGGCGGCGTTCGTAGCAGTAGCGGCTACAACATTCGCATTCGCACCCGTCACATCGGCGGCATTCACCACCGAAGTGATCGTGTTATTAACATCGGCACCGTTGCTAATCGCAGTGCCGACTGAGGTATCAACGGCTTGGGTGGTATTGCCAGTGGTCGTGAAGATCGATGCAAAATCCGTCGCGGCGGCGGTATCGGCACCAGCCGTAGCAGTGCTAACAGTAGCGGCGGTGTCGGCCCCCGCAGTCGTTGCGCCACTACCCGCGACATCAGTCGCAGTGGAGCCGGTCGATCCAGTAGTACCTGCTGTGCCCGTATCTGTGATTTTGGTAATAGTCTCTGGACGGAATGAGCCATCGGTGGACGTCAGGCCTTCAGAAGCGAATGCCTGTTGAATATCTGCGGAGACGCTAGAACCAGCAGTGAGTGATCCGGAGGTTTTAGAACCGATTGTACTGCCCGCGATGGATTTAGACAGAGCCGTGGGTAGATCATCACCAGTGGCAAGCGCAACTGCCAGTTCCTCAAATCCCTCTTCTCCCCATTCTTTGCCAACTGACGTAGTAGTCTTGCCGAAGACTTTCTCCATCGCTTTTTCGTAACCTTTAATAAGCGCCGCATCCGCGAGAGTTGCTGTGCCAGCGGTGATTGCGAACGCTTTCCACCCATCGGCGTTGGCCAGTTTTTCAGCCTGATCGACTGGAGTGCCCTTCGCGATTTCTTCATTGAACTTCTGGCGGGACTGTGAACCCATTGATTCCGATGCGTTCATCAACACGTCAGTAGCAATACCAGCGGCTTTACCGAGAATCTTAAATACGGCTCCACCAGTCACGATAGGAAGTATCTCTTGGAAACCCTCTTTTGCAACTTGAGTCAGAACTAATGGATTATTAAGTACAGACTTGATTGAGGCGGCCGCCTTACCAGCGTATGTCTCCGCTCCTTGAATATCGTTCCAGAAATTCTCGGTGGCTTGAGTGACACCGGGTATTTCAAGCTTTTGCCCAGTGCCTTCGAGTGACTGACCCAATTGCACGAGAACGTTGTAACGCTCGGCCACTCCCATATTAGCCAGTGCAGTGCCGAGGTCCGCGATCTGCTCGCCACCCGCTCCGATCAACGTTGAAAGTGTTTGACGGACCACATCGCCTGATGTACCTTCAAGTGTGTTCGCCCAATTTACCAAGTTGCCACCAGCCACGTCGAGATTTTGAGCCGTTGTAGATACACCCCTGTCGCCTACACCGGCGATATCGATCATCGGAACCGTGCTTCCCGGTGCGTATCTAAATCCACGTTCATCATAGGCGAAGCCCTTGTCATCAACCCACCGGCCTTGATCATCCTTACCGACGATAGCGGGTGCTTTGTTTAAGATGTCTTGAATTGACGCGTTCTTGAGTTGATCGACGGTCATCGAGTTGGCCGTATACGCTAACGCCGCCACCTCTTGATCGGTGAGCTTATCGAAGGATTTCCCAGTCGTTTTTTCATAAGAGGTTACTAACCTGTCGACTTCAGTGTTGCGAGACTGTTGATCTATAGCTTTATCAACGCCCTCGAATTCGCCCAGATCAAATTTGCCAGTCGTGCCGGTAGTGACGCTATCATTGCCAGCACCGCTAGTCACCGTTTTATTGGTAACTTCAGAATTAGTAGTCGTGCTAACGCTCGTACCAGTCCCAGTGACGGTGTTGGCGGCAATTAGTGCCTCTTCGTCAGTCGCCCCAGCCTCTTTTGCCGCGACGAAGGCTCCAGCACCATCAGTCACACTATTCGTTATGGATTTAGCAACAGCGGCATTTGATAAATTGTTCGCCGCGTTGATTGTATTATTCAAACCACCAGCCGCGTTGATAATGGCGACTTCATTGCCCGATTCGATGGCATTGTAAAGGTTTAACGCGGCCCCAGCGGTTTTGAGATCCGCGCTATTAGTTAAAGTCCCAAGAGAATTAAGTGCACCAGCGTAATTGCCATCTTTAACGTTCGTCACCACATTGTAAGCATTACCAGCGTCGGCCAGCGAGATGGTGTCGGTCAGCATCGTGCTACCGGCCATGCTACCGATAGTGTCGTTTTGCAATAGCGACATCGCTAGAGCACCCAAATCGTTATTGTCGATAGCTTTGGCTACCCGGAGTCCAGTAGCTATATCAGTGTACCCACCCAAGCCAGCCATGCTAGCAAGACCACCAAGCACGTCGCCATTATCAATCGCAATCGCGGCATTCGCGGCCATTGCGAAAGGGGCTAGACCCGGGATGAACTGAGCTATGGCTAGAATTGGAGCATAATCACCCACATCACTGCTAGAGGCCCCAGTGGTGTAAAAGATGGGCTTGCCGTTGGCGTCAAACGTAGTGCGGAATGCTGTGTTACCTTTGCCCGCGTAAGTGCCTGACCAAGCGTCGCCCACACCACCACGCTCGCCGTAATCATTGATAAACTCCTTGCCGGTAGCCTTGTTGCCGAGTACAGATACAGTACCGATCGGGGCGACGTAAGCAGTCGAAGATGTTCCACTGTCGCCACCCTCGTATATCTGCTCTGCTTTCACTAGCGACGCATCAACCGCTTTTCCATTCTGGTCGACATACCCGACTACCGTCGCGGTCATGATGGGTTGACCGTCTTGGTCTACTTGTCCCGTGTAGTTATATTCATATTGTGGCGTAACGGCGACGTCGACTTTCTTGTCCACCTTCCCGACTTGATTGATATCAGTCACGCCGTTGGCTACTAACTGCTCAGCCATTGCCCTAGCGTTAGCTTCAGCGGATCCGAACCCCTCACCAGTCCATTTAGAAGTCGTGCCTTGAGCTAGAATTTGTTGAGTAACCTTGTCAACGGCGGCATTACTAATATTGAAGCTCTGACCTGCGAGTTGTATCGTACTATTGGCCGCATCATTCGCGGCGATTTGATCGGCTTGCGCCTGTGCTTGACTGTCTAAGAAGGCATCCTCACCGGTGTAGGCCTGAGCCAATGCACCAGTTCCAACCGTGGTTGAAGTGTCTGCGGTAGTATCGGTAGTATCGGTAGTCGCTTGAGTCAGTGCACCAGTACCAGACGTAGTTGAAGTATCCGCCGTTACTGTGTAATCGTCTGCCGGAGCCGTGTAGATGCCGTAAGCACTCTGAATCGTAGGTATGCCAATGCCAAGGTTGGTCAGGTAATCAACCGCTATTTTTTGGTTAGCGGGAGTGTCTCCCCCCAAGAGTCCGACGGCTTCCTCGTACGCGTTCGCGATATCTTCGGCCGAGCTTGATGAGGATAATCGTTCGTAGAGTGCCATATTAATTCACCGCAGGGTTAACAGCGTTGACGAGTTGCTCGGCCCACTCCATCCAGTCGTCGTACTGGTAGGGTCCGGGAATGCCTTCATTCGTGAACACGTCGATAGCTTTAAGTCCCGCGCCCCATTCTTTCCAGTCGGTAGTGGCATCAGGAATGCATAATTGTTGCGACGCGTACTGCTCACACATCAGTGACGCCCAAGACTCGAATGTGTGGTAACGAGGGTCGTAGACCAGATTGGTATTCAGTATGATCGCCATTATGGTCTCACGTCGCCGAGGTCGGCGTTGAGGATCACCTTGCCGAGTTGATAGTCGCCACCCGCCACATTGGACACGAATTTGAGACGCAATTCGCGGCGTTGCTCGAGCATGTCAATTTTACCAGTATTCGGGCCAAAAGTGTAAGCCGCACTAGTAGTGTCAGTAGTTTGCGCGAACGACCGTCCAGTGACGTACAGTTCCATGTTGCCGCTCTGCACGAAATCGGGTTCAACACGCTCCAACGCCAGCCACCTGTTGTCACCTACTGGGGCGGGTTGCGAGGGTCCACCAGCGACCCATCCGAGATCGTTAGTCTCGAAGAATGATTCAATCGCCAGAGCGGTGGCACCCGACACCTTGTCCGTCCCGATTTCGTTCTGGTACAGCGATACGAAGTTCATTAACGTAGCAACAGTCAGCACGAATCCCGCGCCCCCGGCTAGCGCGGCCGAGAGTGTATTGCCCACTGCGTAGTTAACCCCATGCCCATTAATGACTACTGCCGTAACAATACCTCCGGCCACTGTGATGTTGGCTGTCGCTCCCGTTCCGGCTCCGCCAGTAAGAGGCGTGTTATTAAAAGTACCATTGGTGTAACCGGAACCCGCGTTGGTGATAGTAGCGGTTAGAATACCACCGGAAGCATTAATATTCCATTCAGCGGCGATAGGGAAAGGAAAAATCTGCGAGAAGAATCCGGCGGATCTTTGTGCTCCAGTCGCTTCGCCAGCGTCGTACCAGCAATTCTCGCGAACGTTGTAAATCACCGCGTCTGTACATTCAGTCGCAGTACCTCGGGGGTAGAACCACCAAATCTCGCCGAATCGTGGCACTTTAGTGACCCACACCTTTTCGCGTGCGTCGTAGTTCAAGTTATCAAAGAAGTAATTCTGGTTAAACGTGTTCGGAATTTCTTTCACTACACCGTTGTAGAGCAAGAATCGATCGACTCCGCACCAGTAGTACACACCGTCGTACTCGATGACAGATTGAGAGGACAGGATCGAGGACTGGCTCGAGATCAAGTCGTACCGCCAGAACTGTGGAGGAGTGCCAACACCACCAATGTAGGACACGCGGATCAGTGAGTCCAAGCTCCAAAAGAGGCCGGATGGGGCGTTCGATCCACCACGAACTGGAAGCCCTTGCACGATCTTGCCGGTGGCGACGGACACTTCGTTTGCGTCGGCCGACACCCAATCGTTCGCGTTACCAGCTGAGGAGTTTCGAATTAGTCCGTCATTGCCGTACACAAACACGTATGGATGAAGCGTTACGACGCCCCCCGACACTGAAACGTTGTTGTCGAATGTTAATGTGACCGAGGAACCGCTGGCCGTGGCCGGTGCGGAGATCACCAAAGCAGTCGTTGATATAGACACGACAGTCGCACCGGAGGGTATGCCAGTACCAGATACCGACTGACCGGCACCAATCAAAATATTGGTCGAGGACAGTGTAATATTCGGCGACCCTGATGTTATCGTGGCCGCAACTTGCGTAAACACGCCAATCGGTGCCATGGTAGTACCAGTAATGACGCCGCCGAGCACCGGTGTGTTAACGTTGTTATCGATAAGTGTGAGGTTCTGACCGGGGTGTGCGAGCAAGAGATTGTTACCAGACCCGCTCACGTCGTAGAATGCATCGAATTGCCACAAATTGTTAGAGTTCGCTGTGAACCCGGAGAGGGTCATGTCGGTGATTCCGGACCCAATTCCCGAGTTATTGATAGGAAGCAACTGCAGACCGCCGGAGTAACCGCTGAACACATTATTAAAATTCTGCTGTGGATTCAGGTAAATGCCACGGGATGGTCCTGCCAAGTCGTTGACGATCTCGCGGAATCCGCCCATTTTACGAGGACGGCCGCGCTGGAAGCGAACCCAACGGCCGGAATTGTAGAACTGCTTGTCGAACACCGTACCATCACGCTGGACGCCGGGTTTAGTGTCGAGGGCGAAGACCTTTTTGGTCATGTGAACGTACCCCCAGCAATGCCCGTAGAAAATGTGCCGGATCCAGTCACGCTTACTCCGGTAGCGGTCACGCCCACACGTTTGGTTCCAAGCACCGAAATACCAAGCTCACCCGCTCCGGGGCGGTACAGTCCAGTCCCGGTTTCAGCCGCGAAGTTCAGGGATGGCGTACCAACGGTGCCATCCAAGAGGCTCACCGTAGATGCACCAGCTTGTGTGGTATTGGCGTTGAGGAAGTTAACACCGTCGCAGATCAGTGTGGCTTGTTGCCCCGGGGGAATCGTAGCTGTGAATCCAAGACCCGTAGTAACAGTAAGGCTGAACCCGTTATCGGTCGTTTGATTCGAGATTACGTACAAGTTCACGACGGCTGGAAACGTTACCGTCACATTGCTAATCAAAGAACCAACGTATTCTTGAATGTTGTTAGCCGCTTCATTGTTAGTAAGGAGCACCGAGCCGCCGGTCACACTCTTCGTAAGTGCCGTAAAAGTGAACTGGGAACTAACGCCGTAGCCGACGGTCACATAGGCCGTCCCCGTGCACACAATGAACGCGGACTCGGTCGGATTAAACGTTTTGGTACTATTGCCGTCGATAAGCTCCGCGCCGGTGCAGGAGACGATAAAAGATCCAGTACCGTTGTTCTTGAAGAGTGTGAACCAGTTATTGCCCAGCGTCGCGGCGGCAGGAAGCGTTGCGGTGCCGGAGCCACTTGACCACACACGGGTTTGCGCACGATCGGTAGCGGCAAATGTCGTCCCAGTAGTGATTGCGGCACTTGGATGGCTCTGGTTTAACGTTGCACCGCTGGCGACCAGACCGTAACCCGCGAGCGTCGCGGCATCGGCCGAAGACGTTCCAGTGCCAAAAGCGATCACACCCCAAGAGCCTTGAGCGGTTGGGTTAGCGGTGATGTAAATGTACTTGGATTCGCCCGCCGCCACTGACACGATGGTGTTGGTGCCTTCATAATCTTTGACGGTGAAAGTGTTCGCACCAATATTCCGGATGAGAGCGTCATTACCCACCGAGGTCTGGTTCGCTGGCGGCATGAACAGGTTTAGACCGGCAGTGCTTGCCGTCACTTGCATGATCCGAGCCGCGTAGTCAGCGTTTGTAGTGCTGTTCGATGGCCAATTCAGCTGGGTGTTCGCCGTCAGCGTAACGGCGCGGAAGCTCACATCTGTCGGCTGGATGACATCGCCGGTGAAAGGGCTGACGTAGCTCATGCATCCACCGCAATTGCTTGACGGTCGGCAATACGGAGTTTATCCTCCTCGGCCAACGTGCCCATGATGGCGTCGTACTGCGACTGCCACATTGGGATACGCTCGTCGTTCTTCAGAAACGGCATCGCTTGCAAGAGCGAGCCGTAGAGTAATGCCTGTGGAGCGTAGATAGTGAACCAGTTGGTCTGGTTACTTGAATCCAGCGGCTGGACCCGCTCGTAATATAGCACCTCGAACGCGTAGGCGGCGGCGGGTGTGGGAGCCACGAGCCAATTCGTGTAGTCGTAGTCCGCGTAATACTCGGGGATTCCAGTGGCTGTAGGGTCCGGCGAATAATTACGGAGATACTCGTACTTACGCAGAAGCACTGGCCGACGCTCACCCGCTACTGTAATATTCATCGATACCGTCTTGTGCCACCGAGAGGGCTTCGCAATCACCGCCGTACCAATCACCATGCTACTGGTGTTAACGGTCAGATTACCGAGGAATTTGATTCGGGACGCTATCACCTGCTCGGCGAGCATGATGAAGAGAGGGATCTTGTCGAGTGTAGCGGTGTCAGTACGGTTAAGATATGACTGGATATTTTCAACAAGAGAGTCGTAGGTCATCACCGACGCGGCAGTCATAGAAGTCCTTCACACGAATGGCTACGTTGGGCAAAATTATACCACGCCTTTGGCATTTGGTCAATCCAGCAATGCACACTCAGAAGTGCGTCTCTTGAGAAGTCCCGGCAACACCTTGCCGCCACCACGAGTCCACAGCATCAACTGCTCTTTTGCACCCTCCCAGTCCCCAGCGTTCACCTTTCGCTTAAGTGTGGAGGTCTGAAGTCGCCCGACACCGAGGTTGTAGCAAAAGTCTACTATCGCGTTGCACTTTCGGACGTCCGTAATCAGCCCCGGACAATTCCGGAGGACCCCGGGAAGGTAGGTGTGCTCAAGCTCGATCATTAATAGCTCCCGTGCCGTAGGTTCGTCCATCGGAGGATCCTCGAGGGTCACCTTTCGCTTGTCGGCGTAGTAGGTGCTCCCGTATCCAATAGTGGCTACGTTAGCCGGGCAGAGGTAGGGCTTGGCCCGATACCCCTCGTACCGGCGGCAGAGTTCAGCGGCGAGTTCGAGGTTCATATGCCACGTTGCTTCAGAGTGCGGTCGAGGAACCAGTAGTTAATGGTGCCGGACAGCAGAGCGGAGAAGTCGGGGGTCATCATCGTCTTGAACACTTCGATCGCGGGTGCACCAGCGAGCCAAGCATTGTAAGCGAACCATACATGAATAAAAGACCAGACGAACAGCACCCAGTAGGTCACTAGGGGTCGGACGGAAGCCGAAAGCCCTGCTACCCATCCACCAGCCGCTTTGACCATCTCGGCTTGCTGAATGATAGCATTGTTAAATGCATCCATCACCCCGACGTCCACTGCCGCTTCACGCTGTGCACCAATCTCCGCAAGCTTTTGCTGGCCCCGGAGCTGTTCCAGCTCGCACTGGCGGGCGAACATATTCAACTCGTGCATCCGCTCGTTCTTTTTGTCGAAGAACTTCAGCACCTCGGGGGCCAAGCGGAACACGCCGCCGAATATAGAGCCTAAAATACCACCACTTAAGATATCTAACATGATTACTCCTTACAAGGTTTAGATTTATCGTCGTTCTGCATGAGTTTGATACCACTCAGGAACCCAATCATACCGCCGATAAGAGTAGAAAAAGCGGGTGAAATCATCTTGAAGATCTCGGCGTTGTCCACTTCCTTCGCCCACAGACCAAGCATAAAGCTGATTACCATGGCCAATACGGAGATGCACAGGGTGGTGCTTACCATAAGTGTGACGTACAGCGTCAGCTTGTCCCGGGTGTCCGGAGTGGGTTTCTTTACTGGTCTGGGTATGGGTCTCTTGGTCATACATATATATCCAGCTTACGGTTGGTAAAAATCTCGAGATTGAGCTTATTACGCTCGGCTTTCTTCACGTACAGCTCGAATTCGAGGTCGTCTATCTTGTCTTTCACCTTGCGCATTTTCAACGCTTGCGCATACTCTTCCTGCAAACGTTCCATTCTGCGCTCCAGCGCGTCTGTCTTCGTCGGATCGCCTCCGGGCTGAACC
>Ga0315905_10005195_pt1 | contig 13271 bp, 16 predicted proteins | sample LakEriMetagenome_5_FD_203522 | JGI IMG/M metagenome (GOLD analysis project Ga0315905, IMG submission 203522) | Freshwater fungal communities from buoy surface, Lake Erie, Ohio, United States - Buoy 4 MA121 | ecosystem: Environmental > Aquatic > Freshwater > Lake | place: USA: Lake Erie, Ohio... | reverse complement strand
AGTTGCAAATTTGTACCATAAGGTTAATGGTACAAATGTGAATTGACCACCCCCGCTTGAAATTGGAAACTAAAAAGTTCCATATCCCTCTAGAGTAGCTCAGTAGCCTTTCTCAAAAAGCCGCCGCTGTATCTAAAGGATGCCCGGTGGAGAGCACCTGAAGGGGCCGATCAACGGCGACTTTCAAAGCATTGCAGAGCTGCGCGAGCACTTGTACCAGCGCTGCCAGAACAGATGCAAGACGCGCGCCCACGCCAAGAAGCTGGTGCTTCAGACGACCGTGCGTTCTAGCGTGCTTGGCCTGTTATAGACTGACATTTCGGGACGGGCAGGCTGCAGATCGTGTGAAGTGTATCAAAACGATCATGAAGGTCGACAAGCTCCATTTGAAATCCATGACTGACATCAAGAAGGGCATCAGAAAGTGGTAAGGCGAACGCATGTAGTAATAGTGTGGCAGCTTTTTGGAAGAATGGATGTGTACTCTTCTGGGAGCAGGCGCAGACAAATGTGTACATGCGTCTACATGCGTCCCAAACGCATGTACACATTTGTCTGCGCCTGCTCCCGCGTTGTCGTCGCATGCGTCGGCGCCTGCTCTTCATGAGTAATGTCGCTTGGGTACAGGGAGAAGCTGGGGTGCCCCGACACGGTTAAAAAGTACGAAAAGATCATGAACCAAGGCGACGCTGCATGGGGTTCCGCGCGAGCCGGCAAGACTGGGTCAGTCAAAAATGATTGTCTATTACCCATCCAATCTCTTACATGCGCGCACACACGCACGTGCTACCACACACAGGGTGAAGAGAAGTCCAGAATCCGTACTCGACGACTCTCCTAAGAAGAAGAAGTACATTCCACCCGGCCAGCGTGAGGTACTTGTTATTGTGTGATGTGATGTGGAGCGTGTTTCTAATCATCGGCCGATGAGCCGTTCGTAGATCCTGTTCTGCGCATGCACACGGTGCACGTACAAACACGCAAACGCACGCGCGCGCAATCTCCACAGCTGTCGACTGGGTTCCACGTGCCTGCCTTCCGAGTTTTTCAGGCCAGCTCTCCCGGTGGAGCCGCTGGTTCCTCCTCTTCTTCCTCCTCTTCCTCCTCAGAGTCAGAATGTGATTCTTCGAGCGAGGTGGAAAGTGGCGCTCAACACCACAGGTCTCTTTCTCTCGCTCGGTCGCTCGGTCGCTCGGTCGCTCGCTCTCTTTCTCTCTCGCCCTCGCCATCTCTCTCTTTCTCTCTCGCCCTCGCCATCTCTCTCTCTCCACCCTCTGACTCCCTCGCTTTCTCAACAGAGAATTGACAAGGCAGATCAAGGCAGCTGAGGCCCTGGGGCGAAAAACTTCGACGGGTCTCTCCGTATCTGTCCCTCCCTCCTCCACCATCCCGCATCCTGTCGGTCCAAGGAACACAGGTGGGGTTGAGAGAGGAAGTTCAGGAGGGGGAGGAGGAGGGGGAGGAGGAGGAGGAGGAGGAGGAGGAGGAGGAAAGATGCATGTTCACGATACGGAGTCTGACTCATGTGAAGAGCAAGAGGAGAAGGAGGCGGAGGCGGAGCAGGCGGAGCAGGAGTTGGGGGCTGCAGAGGAAGAGGAGGCGACGTACGTCGCCGAGGAGGAGGAGAGTGGGGAGGATGATGGTGAGAGTGAGGGTGAGGGTGACGATGAGGATGAGGAGAGGAGGTCGGGAACTCCCTTGTCAGACGGAATGGGAAATTCGGGAGGGGTGGAGGAGTGCCTGCCGGCTGGGAGGCCTAAATGCAAATACGGCATGGACTGTTATCGCCAGTAAGTATGTGTGTTTGAGCCTGTCTGACTGTGTCTGTGTGTGTTTTGTGGGTGTGCGTGTGTGAGTACACTACAAGTGGTCACTCCCATCTCCCTTGCTCGCTCTCCGCCCCCAGTAAAAACACGCAGCACGTGGCGGAGGAGAGTCATCCAAAGGCCTGGTTCTTGCGTCACAACATTTGCCCCCCGCCCACCCCCCGCGGCAACGGCGCCGCCGCACCGCACACGCAAACGCCGAAGACAAAAGACGACAAAGCGGCTAAGCGCACGGAGCTCCCCCCTACCAAACACGTGGAGGCCCCTGCGGCCAAACATGCGGGTGCCGTTCAGGCCGCAGCCATTGCTGCAAAACAAACGCGGGAGAAGGGTGCAAAGGTGGTTAAGAAGCAAGGTGCAAGCCAAGAGCAAGGTGCAAGCCAACTTCCGCAAGTTGCAAGCCAACTTCCAGCCACACTGTTCGCCGGGGGTATTTCGACTCTGAAAGAGGTCTGATTCTATACCTGAAAACCGGGGGAGGGGGAAAAATTGAAGGGCATCCTGACCTCCTGTGGGTGTTTGGGTGTGTGGGTGGGTGTAGATGTGTGAGTGGGTGGTTGGTTGACTATTCCTCCCCTGCATACGAACATCTCCCTCTCCCCAATATATAAGCAACTGTGACATCATCTCTCCTGACATGGGCACTGGTGACTGCATGCTTATTTGGCAAAACCAAAGCTGGTATTGGCTGCGGTGGAAGTTTTTGGCCGTCCGTGCTCAGCACTGGAGGTGCAGCAGGCGCTCGCGATTGAGGGCGGCTTCCACGGCCACGAAATCGTTCGCGGCATCATTCTCATGCTCATTGATGATAAGGTGTGTGTGCGTGCGTATGCAAAGTGTGTGAACTGAAACAACAATATGGACTGAAAGATGCACGCTCAAAAACAAACACACAGGTGCTTCAAGAAAGCGAGGAATCTCAGGAAGAGGTATCGAAAACAACTCCTCCTCCTCCTCCTCCTCCAACCTACGAACTAGTGCCCGCCGTAGGAAAAAATCCAGCGGCTCAGGACTACGGACGCCATTGCAAGGCCAAGGGGGGGTTGGGCATGGGCAAGGAGCGGGGTGAAGGCAAGAGTGGGCGTGGGAGCGTGTCGGCAGGAGTGGTGGTGATTGAGGACGATGAGGAGGAGGCGGGCACGGAGCAAGCAGACTCAGGAACGCAGCTCAGTAAGAAGCAGCGGAAGAAGCTCAGGGAGCAAGCAGACTCAGAGGCGCAGCTCAGTAAGAAGGAGCGGAAGAAGCTCAGGGAAAAGGTACAGCGGAAACAAAAAGCACAACGGGATGCTGGTGCAAACGCCACAGCCGCCGCAGGCATGCTGAAGGTCAAGCGTGGCCAAGGTCAGCAGTATCCGAGGTATGAGAAGGCTTTGGGCGAGGCGGAGGGGTGGTTCCGGCGGAAGCACCAGGCACGCAATTTCAAAAGTCAGCTGTATGGGACTTTCATAGTAAACAGCGAATCCGGTAGGGCACTGACGTCTCGGGATTCCGAAAAGATATGAACGCAGCGGATGCAGTGTTATTTGTTTCAGGATGTGAGCCCAGGTCATGAAAGCCACTGACGCACTAGGGTTGGATACGGAAAACAGGATATGCGGATATCGTCGTTCGCCCCCCTTATTTGATCGCCGAGGTTTTCTGTCATGTGATCCAGTGCGGGTTTTCCCGTGCCTGGGTTGCTGGTACCTTCGATGCGCGTGGCACTGAATGAGGTGAGGTCGTAGGATAGCCACCGAAAAGGGGCAGCCTCTTTTCATCTTCAAAAAAACGGCACATTGTACAAGGGACATGACCACTTAATCGTGATCCAACACCCTAGTGAGTCACACCCTATTTCGCTGCCTTCATCCTTCTCCTCGCTGAACATGGCACGCCACGGGGACTCCAATGTTTCAACCCACTTTAACGCCCGCTGTTGAGCTCGGCATCACACCTGATTATGCGCCATGCCAAACCGATCCTCCGCATCCCCCTCCCAACCTTCGCGGTTTGGCGGGGGGGAAACGTGATCCTCACCCAAGCTCGCTCTGCCTTCTTTCCCTTCTCTCCTAGACCCTCCCATCCCCAAGTTATACGGCCCATTTCCCTTCCCAAAGCGAGCCTCTAGCCGCGTCCGCGCCTCTCTCAAAAAATCTGCTGCAGCGCTGGTGCCACCGCCCAGGTCCTCCTCGGAGTAACTGCGCGCCGACAAGGGGCCGGCAGCCACAACGGCCTCGTGCAGCGACGAAGGGTAACCGTCTGTCGCCTTGCTGTTTGCGTGGGACACACTGTCAGCGGGGACCGTTACATTTACGCACTTCTCTTGCGCGCGCGCATACACACTCTCACACTCTCTGTTTGGTATCGTTTGCATACTTGGAAAAAGAGCGAATGGACGCGCTGAAAGGTCCCGATGAGGTCGCTGCGTCCGCATACAACAAGCTGCTGCCACTGGCAGGAACGTTGCCAAATTTCCTGTGTGCGTATGGTGTGTCAGATTTATGAAGATCGCACACACGCACACGCACAGAAAAAAAGTGCGCAAACATGCGTGTGCGCGTGTACACATGACATGTCACCTAGTCACATCGCCACCATCAGCCACGCGCTCACCAAGCCCACTGCGATATGCCTCCTCAAAAACTCGAGAGCTTCCTTCAGACCTGTTGGTGTGGTGTAGTTAGTGCTCGTCGAGTTCATATCAGCAAACCTGATGGATATGTGTGTAGATGTGTGTGCGTTTATGCAAAACACACACCCACACCCACACCCACACCCACATGCTTATATTCACCAGAGTGGGGGCACAATAGGGCGTTGTTTATCCCACTTCATCTGCTCGCCTTGCGACAAAGACGGCGCATCGAGCCCCTCCTTCCCTCTCTGCCTCTCCCACTCTCGCCTCCTTTCTCCCTCCCGCGCTGTGTCCATGTCCTGGTCTCTCTCTCTCTCTCTCTCTCGCAGCACTCCCTTCTCAGCCATCCCCTGCGGACCCTCACGTAAGCGGCCAATGCTTCGATCTCCACTCATGTCCCCCCCGTTTCTCCGGCCAGTCTCCCGCTCACTCCCACTCTCCCACTCTCTGTCCAGCTCCCGATATCTCTCCTGCTCCTTCTCAAGCTCACGCTCCCGATCCCTTCCCCCATCGCGAGCAGAGGAAGCGGAAGCGAGAGGGACCCGCTCTCTCTCCCGCTCCCGCTCCCTCTGCTCCCGCTCCCGCTCCCGCTGCCACTGCCGCTCTCTTGCCCACTCTTTTTCCCGCTCCCGATATCTGTCGAGTTCCTTCTCAAGTTCACGCTCCCGATCCCTTTCCCCAGCGCGCTTTTCCTCCCCCCTGCCCTCCCGCCGCAACTCTCCCTCACCCACACCCTTCGCACCCTCATCGGCCCAATCACCAGCCATCTCGTCCCCTCGAACCACCCTCGCCCCCGCGATTTGGCTCCGCCCCGCACTCGCACCTCCGCCCTCAGTCTCATGCCGCCTCTGGTCGAGGCTCAATTCTTTGGATTCGCGAGGACTCGGAAGCAAAATTTGGAGCGAAACTTCAAAGTCACTTCCTCCCGCCCCCCCCTCCTTGTCCCTCTGTGAGGGCCTGGGGACCTGTGGGCGGGACGGGCTTGGAGAGGTTATCGGGGAGGCGAGCGCACTCTTGCGGTGATGTTGCACTGCGGATCTTTGCTGTTGCTCGCGCTCCTTGTCACGCTCTGCGAGGAGGAGCACGAGCTCACGCTCCTCCTTCTCTCGCATCCTCTCCTGCTCCCTCTGATCCATCAGCATCACGAGCATCTGCATCACCTCCGCCTGCTGCACCATTAGAATGTCTACCTTCTCCTCCAAGCCCGCTTCCCCACTTTCTCTCACCACCTCCCCCTTCAATGCCCTGTAAGGCAAATGCGGAGGCGGCAGGTCGGGCCCGTAGGCAGGAGCCTCGGCCTTGTCAGGCTCCTCTCCGTGGTTGACCCCCGCCTTTCCTTTCACGTTTGTTTGCGCAAGGAGGAACTTGAGCACCAGCAGCGTCGTCTTGCTCACTGAGTCGCTGTTCGTGTCGGCGGCGAGGGCCTTGGACGCGCTGCGTTCAATATACATGCCGAGCTGCATCAGCACCAACTGTTCGAATTCATCGCCGCTGATGCCCTCTTCCCGAACCCGCCGAGTGGATAGGGCTTCCTTCTCCACGACGTAGCCTGCGCCGAAGTTCGAGTTGGGTTTGGATGTAACGGCACTCCACATTTCGATAAAGGTCTCTGTCGAGACTTGTAGCTGAGGCTTGACGTTGAGTTTTTTGAGGCCGCCTGTCACGTCCGAGATTTGGATTCGGGTTTGACTGTTGGTGCTAGCAGTCACTTGACAAATGGAATTGAAGATGCTCGAGATCCGCGAAGATAGGTCGTCGCTGCATTTGAAATAGCACAGATGCTCCAGCAGAGGGTCCAGTGGCCCCTGTGTGTGTGTGTGTGTGTGTGTGTGTGTGTGTGTTGTTGTTGTTCTTGTGTGTGTGTGTGTGTGTGTTTGTGTTGTTTGTGTGTGTGTGCGTGTATAGATGCTGCAGCCGCGGGTCCATCAGGCACTGCGTGACACAGGGCGCAAGGATCCAGTGTGGGAGTTTCAGGAATGCGGGGGGGGAATTGTGTTTGAGTGGGCGTTTCTGACAGTATAGGGATTTCTTGCACGCGTGCGCTCTCTCTCTCTTTCTCTCCGCCTGTCTCCCTCTTTCTGTTACTCTTGTTCACCTTACCCTCCACCTCCCTGACCCACTCTCCTGCTCTCTGGTGTATACCTGCACCTAGGCGAGGTCGCCCCTCCTGGGCCCTTTGCTCCTAAAACTCTTCTACTACCACTCTTCTGTCATGATATTTCAATTACATCTAGGCTGTACCACACCTGCAGCTGGGAGTCGGCGACTTCCTCAAGGTTGTGGTTCTCCTGTTCTATGCGCTCCAACTCATTGGTGGACGCCTTGATGAACTCGTCCTATGCATATGATGATCAGGTTGGATGCATGTATTCGTGCATGGATATGTGAAGGAATAAATGCATGGATGCAACGTACATGTTGTAAAAATGCTACGGTATGCACGCGAATGCACAGACACAGTTGCACAGACGCAGACACAGTTGCAGATACAGACACATACACACAGACAAAGACAAACGCCAAGAGTATACCAAGAGAACTGCAAGCACCACGTTGACCAGAATCCAAGACACAAGGAGAATGAAGCTGGAGAGAGCGCGTGGTAGGCAGATTCAGAGGCAGAGACCAAGACAGAGACGGAGACAGTGAGACACACCGAATGTCAGGCTCCGGATTATGTTTTTCAATTTTTTCATTCATCGCATGCACTAGGAAAACGGGCGCATACAATATGGTGCATGCACTGAAAAAAAAGGTGAACACGGGCTCAGACAGTAGGGAAAAGGGCGCAAATTTGTGATGAAAGAAGAGCTGTAGAAGACTCAAGGCAGAATTTCTTTTATCAGGAACATCTGCATGTACTCCATGCCGGGAGATGTGTGTGTGTGTGTGTGTGTGTGTGTGGTTTCCATCAGCAATGCGGCCAATTTACATTATAATTCCCTTACTCCAGGACAAAGGAACACATATTAAGGTACACTTGCTTTCTCACGAGTGCCCGTGACTCTCCCCGACTCTCTCTCTCTCCTTCCTCTGTGTGCAATTTTGCTTGTACCTGAGGAAAAAGATAGCGCTGCCGGCATGGTAGCCGCCCACGTCGTCCCCACGCGCCGAAGGATCGGGGTTCATCGGACTGAGCGTTTCAAACATCGGCCGTGCCACACTGCAGGATGTTCAGGATGCACAAATGTGTGTTTGTGCGTGGCAAGAGATATTACTCAAAATGCGTGTGTGCACAGAGCGACAAAGGGAGGAGAGACAGAGATTGCGACTTGCAGAGAGCCAACAGGATGCACATTGACACCGTAGATACACACACACCAAAACACACATTGCACACCTACTCGCCCAGCCATCGCCGGTCACACACTGAAACATAGTGAAAAAGCTGCGCGAGAGGTTCCCGAAAAACTCAGGCATGACGTCTCTGTATAGGCCCACCTATGTGGGTGTATGTACAAAAGTATCTTTTGCGTGTGCATTTGTGTTGTATAAATGTATGTCTACACATGTCGACAGATCGCATAAAAGATTTGTTAACTTGATGTGAATACATTGTGCGTGTGCATGAGCATGTTTAATGCAGGTATGTATATACAAGAACATCCGAAGGGAAGGGGGGGCTGGGAGAGGGAGAGAGCACACGCAAGAGTGAGCGAGAGAAGGAGAAAGGAAAGAGATCGTTCCAGGGGGAGAGAGGGAGGGAGGGAGAGAGAGATGGAGGGAGGGAAGGGAAGGAGAGCAAGCGAGCGAGAGAGCGAAAGCACAAACAACCACACGCAAGCGCACACAGACACAACCACAGTAGATATCTATATCTATCCATCCATCCATCTATCTATCCATCTATATATGCAAGATCCTACCCCCAGGATGGAGTACACAAGGGTAACCATCATCAGCACGGCAAACACGTTCGCGACTGGCAGGATCGAAGCAATGATCGACGTGACTATGATGCGAAGGGCCACCAATCTCTTCACTAGACGCACCTGGGAGAGAGAACGTGCGAGAGAGCAGGAGAGCGGGAGATAGAGAGCGAGAGCAGAAGAGCGAGAGGGAGATTGCGCAATAGAGATAGCGCGAGTAACAGTGCGAGACAAGGAGAGAGAGAGAAAGGGAGAGAGAGAGTGTGTGTGAGAGAGACAGAGAGATTATGTGCGAGTTAGTTTGTGTGTTTTCGTGTACAATGCTGAAGGCGCGGTTACGTTTCCGGAAGAGAGAGCGAGAGAGAGCGGGAGGGCAAGAGAGAGAGAGCGAGAGAGCGAGAGAGCGAGAGAAAGAGCGCGAGAGAAAGAGAGAGCGAGAGAAAGAGAGAGAAGGAGAGAGAGAGAGAGAGCGAGCGAGCAAGTGAGAGAGAGTGAGACTAAACGAGAGCGAGCGAGCGTGAAAGAGAGGGAGAGAGATTGTGTGTGTGTTTGTCTCAGTATGTACCACGCGGAAGGCGCGGAGGATACGGATCACTTTGACGGTGGGACCGGCGTCTGAAGTGGCGACGGACGCAAGGGACACGAGGACGACGATCAAGTCGAGCCAATTCCACCTTTCTTTGATGAAGGGCCAGAACCAGTGCGACCACATGTTGACGATGAGGTCTATTGTGAAGATCGCCTGTGTGTGTGTGTGTGTGTGTGTGTGTGTGTGTGTTGTGTGCGCGCGTATGTGCACGTTCAAAGCGCACTGCAAACACACACAGTCATACAAACTCAAATCACATGCAAAACACCGTAAATATGTTGTCAACAAATTCAAAGCGAAAGTCCAAGTCAGATCCAACTGCTGGCACAAGCTCTGCCTCTGCCCCTGATATGATGAAATTCACCACCGTCTGTGTGTATGCGTGTTAGCCCCCTCTGTGACGAAGAACTCCAACATCACCTTGTGGAGAGAGAGAGAGAGGGAGAGAGGGAGAGAGGGAGAGAGGGAGAGAAAGAGAGGGAGAGAGAGAGAGGGAGAGAGGGAGAGAGAGAGGGAGGGAGGGAAAGAGAGGGAGATGGAGGGAGGGAGGGAGGGAGAGAGCAACCGAGCGACCGAGCGAAAAAGGGAATGCGCGCTTGGATGTGTGTGGAGGGAGTGCATCACCAGAATCATCACCGCCGCTTGGCATGGCGGCGCATCATAAATTGCGGCTACGCGTTCTTGGCTGCATCATTCGTGTGTTCGCATAGCGTTAATGGGGGGGGGGCGACGTGATGATGTATCTTCAACATCTCTCGAGAGCATTCACGTGTGTGCGCGCGAGAATATGAACATGTGTGTCTCTCGTCCTCTCTTTCCTCCTCCTCTCAAAACCCCGCCAACTCTCCGCCTCTCTATCTCCTCGCGCGACACAGACAATCAGACCAGAGTGTCTATGTGTGTGCATACATACATATATACATACATGGTGGGCGCCGGACGAGCAGCGGCCTCGGCCGCCTTGGCATCGGCGACGGCGTTCTCCACTGCCGCCTCCAAGTCTTCTCGCTCCAACCGCGACAGCGTGCGAAAGCAGAACAGCCGCACACCGTCGAACTTGACCGAGTTCCCGGCATCGCCCGCCGCGGAGGCGGACTGGGGCGCGTTGATGGATGTGTACAGGTCGAAGCAGCAGTCAACCTCGTCCTGGACCACCACATGCCCCTCTTCGCCCTGCTCCATCTTGGCCCGGAGGCTGGTCACCTTGAGGATGCAGAGCAGGCTGATTTCTTCGAGAATGTTGCCGGTGTCCTTGTTGGCGATGCCGAGCACGAACTTGGTGAGGTATATCGTGCGCGGCTGCCACTGCCCTGTGGGGCCCCGTACCATCACCATGCCCACCCTTTCGCACTCGGCCTCGGCTGGCATCTGCACTTCCCCGCCCGCCTCGTCGCCGGGGAGCGGCGGCATCGTCTTCCGACCCTCCATTTCGGAGCCGGCGCGCAATGAAAACGAATTGCCGGGCCCGGTTTCCCCACGCGGAAGAGCGGTGCCGCTCGTCCGCTTCTGTGCCGCCGCGTGCTGCTCCTGGTTCTTGTACGCCGCCGCGCTCGCGGCGGCGACCGACCCTGTAACCATCACTGAGCCGGCGCTGCCAGTTCAGTCGTTCAGCCTGATGACCTCGACGCCGTCCGGTCGAGGTCGAATAACCCTCCGTCGATTGTGTATCACTGACTCACTGACGACTCACTGACACTGTTCAGTTTTATAAGTAGTTTGTTCTACAATTAAAGATACCAGCGACACATGCGGAACGCAGCGCCGGGCAACGCCCGCGCTGTGTGCGAGGTTATGAAAAGGTGAAGGGGTTCGAGTGGTGTGCAGCTACGCCCTGCAGGGCGTAGCTGAGGTACATGTGTACCACGTACCGTGCCATGGCCCTCTTTTTTTAAAAAAAATAGGGCCTTCCATAAAAGGCGATGAAGCTTGCGGAAGACGATGGGGAGAGAGAGCTGCAGCGGCAGCAGGAGGAGAACCGCGTGTTGCTGCAACGCTTGCAGACGCTGGAGCGGCAGCTCGCTGCGCAAAACGCCGAGCTCGTGCATCTCCGGGAGAAGGTCCCGGAGCTCGAGGAGCACATATCCCGCCTTACGCCGTTGATTCCAATGGTGGCCCCGAACCTGGCCGCTCTGCTTTCGCCAGCGGCGGGGCCCGTAGCTTTCTCGGCTGGCGGCGAGGGCGGCATGGTTCGGCCTCCCTGGGCTTCTGATGTGGGCGGGGAGGCGGGCAGGGACGTGGACCGCGACGACGAAGCGATTGACAGCCCAGAAAAGAAGGGAAGGTCCGAGCCCCGCCCTCGCGCGGCGCATGCTCTCGAAGGAGCGCCGTGCATCTGCCTGCATGCGCATGTGCGCGCCGTCCCCTTCTGGTCGCTGCACCTCTCCTTGATGCCCGAGGCCTGAGCCTGCGCAAGCTCACGCCTGCGCAATCGGCACGCAGGGGCAGGCCAAAGGGCTCGTACACGCCTGCAAAAATGTGCCAGCACCAAATTCTGCGATCCAAGTGCCCGGAGTGCCGTGTCGACCGGTGCGCAAACACCTGCGAGCCTGAAGTTGGCGCTTGCTTTTGTGCTGCGCATACATCCGCCCCTTTCGGCATTTTGCAAGCACCTGACCGTTGCCGCGCTGCGCTTGGCTACGTCCGCAATGCTGCCACAGGCGTGCGACGTTCTGCCCGCATCAGCGGCCATTCCGCATGTGCAAAGAGTGCGGCATGAAGCCCCCGACAAACTGGAAGATTTGCCAGCACAACCGCCACAAGACTGACTGCATCGAATGCTGTATGATTTGTTTACTGCGTGTGTCAATCTTCTCGCTTTCTCTCTCTCTCTCTCCCCCCTCCTCGCCCCCCCGCGCCCCGCGCCCCACTCCCTTTCCCCCGTTCCCTGCCCCCCCTCTCTGTGAGTGATAGATAACCCGGCCGGGTTTGAACATGCATCACCCGGCCGCGTTGTCATACATACATATCATACATACATACATACATTCATACATACATACATTCATTCATTCATACATACATACATACATACATAGCATTCCATCCAGTACATAGCCAGTACATAGCCAGTACATAGCATTCCATCCGGACTGCACTGGATGGAAGGCTATGTATGTATGTATGTATGTATGTATGAATGAATGTATGTATGATATGTATGTATGTATGTATGTATGTATGTATGTATGATATGTATGAATGAATGTATGTATGATATGTATGTATGTATGTATGTATGTACATACATGTTACGTCCTAATTAACCATACGTATGTACGTATGATATGTATGAATGATATGTATGTATGTATGTATGTATGTATGTATGTATCTATGATATGTATGAATGAATGAATGTATGATATGTATGTATGTATGTATGTATGTATGTATGTATGTATGTATGTATGTATGTATGTATGTGTGTATGTATGATATGTATGAATGATATGTATGTATGTATGTATGTATGTATGTATGATATGTATGAATGAATGTATGTATGATATGTATGTATGTATGTATGTATGTATGTATGTATGTATATATATACATTTATATATACATATATATGTATATGTATGTGTGTGTGTGTGTGTGTGTGTATGTATGTATGTGTGTGTGTGTGTGTGTGTGTGTGTGTGTGTGTATTATATGTCTTTCCGCCTGTGGTCACGTTCCCCTTGCATATGGGGGTACATGCAAGCACAGACGCGAGAGCCTCTGTCCATGTAAAAGGACAAGAGCGAACTAAACTAATCTGCCTGAACTAATCAGCCGTTGGGCGAAAGATTAACGGAAAACAACACTTGCAACGGCAGATCCTTCGCGATTCTGCCCGCACAAAAAGAGAAAGGACAATTGCATACAGTGTGGTGGCGCGAGCATTTGTGAGCACAAGCGTCAGCGCCGTCAATGCAAGATTTGCAGGTCGAGGGATCTATCTATCTATCTATCTGAGCAAGACTGAGGAGAGAGAAACTGCGCGTTAGTGTTTGATAACTAAACTAAACCTTTTGACTCTACTTTCTCCAGTTTCTTCCCTGTTAGACATAGTTTAGTTAGTGTTTGTTAACTAAACTAAATCTTTTGGAGAGAGAGAAACTGCGCGCACGCGCGCACGCGCGCGCGTGAGCTTCGAGTGTGCCCAGAACTATCTGTCACGATCAACAATTCCGCACTCACAAAAATCATGTCACAAAACTCATGTCACAAAACTCATGTCACAAACCTCATGTAAAAAGCAGCGGGTGCACGCATGGGCGTGTGAAGCACTTTTGCCGTGATTGCGGTGGCTCGGCCTTGTGTGCGCATGGCCGCCAAAAAAGCCGCTGTGAGTGTCTTGGTGGGGAGGTGTAGGTGGGGAGGGGGAG